>Ga0134121_10000897_pt1 | contig 30396 bp, 28 predicted proteins | sample KB301_FD_96463 | JGI IMG/M metagenome (GOLD analysis project Ga0134121, IMG submission 96463) | Terrestrial soil microbial communities without Nitrogen fertilizer from Kellogg Biological Station, Michigan, USA - KB3-0-1 | ecosystem: Environmental > Terrestrial > Soil > Unclassified ... | reverse complement strand
TTGAGCTCTTCGGCCGAGGTCTCGAAGAGCGGCGTGGTGCGGAAGTAGTACTCGGAGGGATCGACCTCCTCCCCGGCGGCAATGCGTTGGAAGGTCTCGGGAGCGATGAGAAGGATGCCCCGGGAAACGATATAGATCGGGTGGCCGTCGTCCGTACGGAGCGTCAATCGGACATCGAGGGTCCGAGCTCCGTCCGGTCGCAACAGGAGCCAGTCCCCACCCCCGGGAAGGACCTCGCCCTGAAGCTTCGGGCCCGAGAACCTTCCGCCCTTCACGTAGCGGATCCGGCGGTCCCCGTTGGGCGTAGCGCCCACAACCTGAATCGGTTCCAGGGTCAGGTGCATCTCAAACAAGAATTCGGTTGTCAAGCCGGCCATGATGACCTCCGGAGCGCCCGGCGCGCAAACTAGGACCGCAACTGTAGCAAGAGTCAGTCCGATGCAGCACGGCGAAGAGAATAGTCCCCCCAGGCGCCGACGTTGAGTACAATGTCGGCGTCTCGTCACCGGTCCGTCACGGGCATGGCGGGTCGTCCACCCTCGCACGTGCAGAGGAGAGTCTCGATGAAGCCCCCGGAAACCATTCGGCTGACCCCTGGCAAGCGGGTGCTGTTCCTCACCAAGGACCCGGAGCTGATCCGGAGGCAGCTGAAGGGAGAGCTGGATCTCCTCATGGAGGATCTCCGGGTCGAGGACCTGCTGGACGACATCAACACCGACGCCATGACTCCGGCGTGGGTGTGCTTCAGCCACCGGCCGGAGGACATCGCCCGCGACGCCTACGCCGGCCTGATCGTCGACGGCAAGCGCCTGTTCGAGCGTGACGCCCTGATCAACGGCAACTTCGAGGTCATCGTCTCCGGCTATCGCAAGGGAGTCGGCAGCTCCCGCGAGACCGCCGTGCAGGCGGAGAAGTGGTCCGGCATCCGCATCGCCATCGCCGCCTCGTTCGCTCCCATCCACGCCCGCAACAACATCTCCCAGGGCGTATTGATGGGCGATCACGAGGTCATCCGCCGGCTGCAGGCTGGGGAGGGCATTCCGCTCGACGAGTTCTGCGACGGCTGGGACCCGATCACCCGGATCGTCATCCGACAGGGCGGCCTCTTCCCGTTCTCGAAGGCGCTGGCCGCGGGCGAGATCGAGCTGCCCAAGCCGCACACCGGGCCGCGCCCCATGACCATGGCGGAGAAGATCCTCGCCCGTCACCTCTCCGGCGACGGACCCCACTATGTCAAGCCGGGCGACGCCGTGGTGGTGTCGGTGGACGGCGGCTACTCCCATGAGTTCACCACCGCCCAGGTCCACTACTTCCTGGAGCAGGAGTACGGCCCGGACTACAAGGTCAAGAACCCGGCGAAGCTCGCCGTCTTCGAGGACCACCTCATCTACGCCGACGAGGTGCCGAAGATGCGCGTCTTCCTCGACAAGATCGAGACCCTGCGCCAGCTCCAGCGAGAGTTCCAGGCCCACACCGGCGTGCGCAACTTCTCAGCCCAGAACGGCGTCTCTCCGGGCATCTGCCACGAGGTTGCCCGCGAGGAGCTGATCGAGCCCGGCGACTTCATCCAGGCGACCGACAGCCATACCTGCATGGGCGGCGTCAACAACGCTCTCACCTGGGGCGTCGGCTCCACCGAATACGCGGATCTCATCTACCAGGGTTTCACCCAGGTCGAGGTCCCCGAGTCGATCCGCTTCGAGCTGACGGGCAAGCTTCAGCCAGGCGTGACGGCCAAGGACCTGATGCTGTATATCCTCTTGAATCACGCCCGCCCGCAGGCCACGCTCGACCGGGTGATGGAGTTTGCAGGTCCCGGGATTTCGACCCTCTCGATGGACGAGCGGGCGACTCTCACCAACATGGCGACCGAATGCGCGGCGAAGACGGCCATCGTCATCGCCGACGACGAGACCTGGCGCTGGCTCGCCGAGTGGCGGCCGGGCGTCGACCTCGAGCGGCTGAAGGCGCGCGCGGTGGCTCCCGACGAGGGTGCGGAGTACGCGGGCGGCATCCACTCCATCGATCTCTCGACCTTGCGGCCCATGGTGGCCCACCCGGGCGATCCCGACCACGGCGTCCCTTCCGATCCGACCAATGGCGCCTGGGTCGACGAAATCGGCGACGTGCCCATCGACATCGCCTACGGCGGGAGCTGCACGGCGGGAAAGATTGACGACCTGATCTTCTATCACCAGGTGGTCAAGGAAGCGGTGGACGCCGGCCTCAAGGTGGCTCCCGGCGTCCGCTTCATGATCCAGTGCGGTTCCCAGGCGGTCGAGCGCTTCGTCTGGGAGAACGGCCTCGCCGACACCTTCGTGCAAGCGGGCGTGCAGCTCATCCACCCCGGTTGCGGCGCCTGCATCGGCTGCGGGCCGGGCGTCTCGGAGAGCGCCGACGAGGTCACCGTCAGCGCCATCAACCGCAACTACAAAGGCCGCTCCGGCCCCGGCAAGCTCTGGCTCGCTTCGCCGCTCACCGTGGCCGCCTCGGCCTTCACCGGCAAGATCACGGCCTACACGCCGGGGATGTTCCAGAAGGTCGCGGCGCAGCCGCCCGAACTGGCGCCTGCGTGAGGGATGTGGCGTGCTAATAGAGTATTTGGTGTAGCAGAGTCTGGTAGAGTGGAATCATGGACGGACCGCGGACCCTCATTGAGCCTGATCCCGTCGTTGAGGTCTATAAGAAGGATGTAGACCGGACCCTTCTGCGAGAGAACCTCAAGCTGACCGTCGAGGAGCGGCTGCGTAACTTGATGCGGCTCCAGTACTTTGCCGAGGAGATGAGGCTGGCCGGGCGGCAGGCCTTTCGTGGTTGACCTCGAGCAACTCCTTCCGGCTCTCAGCCGCGCCGAGGTCGAGCTCATCATTGTGGGCGGAGTGGCCGCGATCATCCATGGTTCAGCCCGTCTCACCCAGGATCTCGATATCGTCTATCGACGGACTCCGGAAAATATCGCTCGCCTTGCAATTGCCTTGCAGCCCTTCGCCCCGTATCTCCGCGGCGCGCCGCCTGGACTGCCATTCCGATGGGACTCCGAGACTATCCAGAGAGGACTCAATTTCACCCTCGTCACCAGCGCCGGCCCCTTGGACATCCTGGGAGAAATCGCGGGTGGGGGTACCTACGAGACCCTTCTCCCCCACAGCCGGAAGTTGTCTGTCTTCGGCATCGAGTGTTACTGCCTGGGCCTGGATCGCTTGATTCAGGCGAAGCGGGACGCTGGCCGCCCCAAGGACCTTGAAGTCATCGCTGAGCTCGAGGCCCTCCGCGAAGAGTGAACGCTAGGCTTTTCCACGCCCCTAAAACCGCCACCTCACCGAAGCTCCCCACCGCTGCTCGCGAGTGGTGTAGGTGCCTGTGCGGCCGGGGTTCGCGGGCTCCTGGTTGGCGGCGCCGCGATTGCTGTAGGAGAAGTAGGAGTAGGCCATGTCGAACGAGATCTGGGGGAAGTTGTAGGTGAAGCCGGCGCCGTAAACCGTGGCGTCGCCACGGGGGAAGCCAGGCTCCAGGGTGGCGCCCGGCACGGGCGAGGGCTCGGAGGCGATGCCGCCAAAGAGGGAAAGATTGTCGGTGATGTCCCCCTCGATTCCCAGGCGCAGGGCGGTGGTGTCCTTCCAGTCGCGGATCGTGCGCACGGTGGGACCGTCGCCGAAAGCGTCGGGATGGAAAGTGATGTCCGTGGTGTCGAGGTCCGACCAGGTCTGATACGAGGCGTCGAATTCGAAGCGCAGCTCGGGATAGGGGGCGTACCAGATACCGCCCCGCAGCTCCTGGGGGATCGTGAACGACTCGCTGATGCTGCCCGGGCCGAAGCGGGCGCTCAGGATCGCGTCCAGGCCCGGGATTGCGGGAGGGTTCCGCACGCTGTATCCCACGCTGCCGTTCCCCTTGAGGTCCGCCTCGCTGCGGTAGACGGCGCCCCAGCCCCAATGCGGCGCGGCATAGTGGACGGAAAGGTCCCAGGCGTAGGCGTCGACGTTGGCGCCGGCGTTGCGCTCGACCTCGACCACGGTGGTTGGCGGCGGGGTGACGGCGATCAGGCCGTTCTTTTCCTGGTCGAAGTTACCGCGCAGGTACCGGGCACCGGCGCCCACGCTCCACCCCTCGCCCAGGTCATACGCCAGCACCGGATGAACCTCGAAAAGCCGCAGCTCGACGCGGCGGGTGAGGAAGCGGCCGGGGAACAACGCCTCCAACCAGTCCTGGGTGTAGTAGGCGGGCGAATCGATTCCGATGCCGAGGGCGAACGGGTTGCCCTTCGGCTTCCAGGTGGCGTAGAGGTGGGGAGGGAACTGGATGACGTGGTGCGCCTCGAAGTTGCCCGTGGCGCTGTGGTACTGATCGGTGGCATTGCTGAAGTCCAGGCCGGCCTGGAGCTGGAAGCCGTCCAGCTTGGTGATGGCCGCGGGGTTGTAATAGACCGCCGAAGGCTCCGAGGCGCGAGCCGTGAATGCTCCCACCTGGCCCATGGCGCGGGCGCCGTGCTGGAACAACCCAAAGCCCGACGCGGCAGCCACCGAGGCTCCGAACAGTGCGACGAGCAGGCCCAGCGAGGTGACGCGGAGGTGATATCGCATGCTCTCTCCTTGAGGGGATCTAAGAATGGAAGCGCCAGAATTCGATCGGCCCCGTGAGGTCACTCGACGGCCAGGATCTCCGGCACGATCCGTTGGCCCGCGACGGTGAGGATAGCGAGGGTCAGGGGGAGATGGAAGCGTCGCGGGCCGCAGGCGCCCGGGTTGAGCAGCAGGCAGTCGCCCCGCCACTCGATCTCGGGCCGATGCGAATGGCCGAAGATCAGCAGGCGTAAACCAGGCAACCAAGCCGGATTGGCATCCTCCCGGCGGTGCACCATGCGGAATGGCAGGCCGCCGAGCTCTCCGGCCAGCGATTCAGGGAGCTCCGCCGCGATGCCGGTGTCGGTGTTGCCGCGGACCGCCATCACCGGCGCGATCCGCCGCAACTCGTCCAGGATTCCGCTCTCGCCGACGTCGCCGGCATGGAGGATGCGCTCGCAGCCGGCCAGCCGCTCGAGCACTCGCGGACGCAGCAGGTTGTGGGTGTCCGACACCACGCCCACCCGTATCCCCGCCGCCGGCACCGACCGCTGTCCCAAGTCCCTGGCCCTCCCTGCTCAGCAGAAGCCGAAAACGCCGGCTCGATGGAGGATCTGCCAGATGCAAGATCGGAGCCGTCCGGACGCCGCTGAGCTCCGCTGGAAAACAGAGGAGCCTGCAACCGGACGGGCCGGTTGCAGGCTCCTTACCTTACGCTACTTTTGCGCCTTTGCCGAAGACTTCAAAAAGAAAGGACCCGGACTGGATTGCTCCGCCGGGTCTCACCCCAAAACAGACCTCTAAATCACTGACTCAGAAGGCAAAAGCTCCTCTCCTCCCACCCGACATAAGAATTCCAAAAACAAACCTTCAAAGTAACTTGGAGTGGCGGCCTTCCCTCCGGTACGCCGCCCTCCCTCCCCTCGGGTGCTGCGATGGCTGGAGTGTAGGGGGGCGCGTGCTCAAGAGTCCTCACGGTTTCCCTCAAGGTTCCTCAAAAAACATCAAAGCCGCCTCAAAGCCGCCCCGTCCGCCCCTGATGTACAATCCGTTAAACTTCGTGGGCTTCGAGCAGGGGGGCGGCGGACTCTAGGAAGCGCTGCGGATACTCCTGGCTTTGAGCTTCGACCCCCAATGAGCACCCTAGAGACCCGAACCGAGAGATCCCTGTACGAGTTCGGAGGCTTCCGGGTAGACCCGGTCCGGCGCCGCCTGCTACGCAGCCACGAGCAGGTTGCACTCACTCCAAAAGCCTTCTCGATCCTCCTGATCCTGCTGGAAAGGCGCGGGGACGTGGTGGAGAAGGACGAGCTGATCCAACTGGTCTGGCCGGATACCTTCGTCACCGAGGCCAATCTCACCCAGAACATCTCCTCGCTGCGCAAGGCGCTGGGAGAGCGGGCGAACGATCATCGCTACGTGGTGACCGTTCCCGGGCGAGGGTACAGCTTCGTCGCCGATGTCATCGAGATTCCCCGGGAGCCGACGGGGGAGTTCCTGATCGCCTCGCTCCTGCCGCCGGAGGCGGTCGCTGCGCCGGTCGACCCGGAGCCGGTCCCTCGAATCGCATCCCCTGACACGGCACTCTCCCGGACAACTCCCGATCTCCCGGTGGCCACCCGGCCGTTCCTGAACCCCCGCGGCCGGCGCCGTTTCCTTTTCGCCGGCCTCGGCCTGGGGCTGCTGCTGGCGGCGGGCGTCGCCGGCCTCTACTACCTCTATCTCGAAAAGATCCAGGCGCGACCGCCGTCGGGCGCTTCGGACTCCGGCACCGCCGCCGCGGTCAACGCGCGGCCGACGCTGGCGGTGATCGGCTTCCGCAACCTCTCCGGCAATAGCGATCAGGATTGGCTGGGAACCGCACTGTCCGAGATGCTCACCACCGAGCTCTCGGCCGGCTCGCGGGCGCGCATCGTGTCGGGTGAGGACGTCGCGCGCGTCCGGCAGTCCTTGGGCCTGTCGTCAGGATCCTCGCTCGAAGACCTGAGCGAGGACAACCTGGCGCAGATCCATCGCGTTCTGGGTGCCAACCTGGTGGTCGTGGGCTCCTATCTCTCCCTGGGTGCCCGGGGGGACGGCAAGCTGCGCATCGATCTGCGCGTGCTCAAGGCGCCGACCGGCGACACGGTCGCATCCTTGCCCGAGGCCGGCACCGAGGACAACCTGTTCGATCTGGTGTCGCTCCTGGGCCGGGAGGTGCGCCGTGAGCTCGGCTGGGCCGATCCATCGCCGGAGCAGGTGCGCGCGGCCCAGAAGCTGCAGCCGGAGAGCCCGGAGGCGGAACGTCCCTACGCTCAGGGGCTCGAGAAGCTGCGCGTCTACGATGCGCAGGGAGCCCGCGACCTGCTGCAACAGGCGGTGGCGGCCGAGCCCAACTCGGCGGTGATTCATTCGGCGCTGTCGCGCGCCTGGACGGGCCTCGGCCACGACGCGCAGGGCCTGGAGGAAGCGCGGGAGGCTGTCCGTCTCGCGGCCTCCCTGCCGAACGAGCAACGGCTGGCGATCGAGGCGCGGTTTCACGAGGCCAGCCGCGAGTGGGTCAAAGCGTCGGAGATCTACCGCTCGCTGTGGACCTTCTATCCCGACAACCTCGACTACGGCCTGCTGCTGGCCAACAGCTTCTCGATCAGTGGCCGCAGCAGCGAGGCCCTCGCCACGATGGCGGCAGTGCGCCAACTGCCGTCGCCGCAGCGCGACGACCCCCGGATCGACCTCCAGGCGGCACAGATCGCTCGCCGGCTGGCGGATCCCGAGGAGGAGCTGCGGGCCGCCACGGCAGCCGCCAACAAGGGAAAGCGGCTGGCCCAGAGCCAGCTCATCGCCGAGGCCCTGCTCTTCCAGGGCGACGCCCTGTTCACCATGGGCCGGCCGGCGGAGTCGCTCGGCCGTTTCCGGGAGGCTCGCGGCCTCTTCGCCACGGCGGGCAATCAGGCCGCGCTGGCGCGCACACTGAATCGCATGGCCGCGGTGCTGGTGTACACCAGCGACTTTGCCGGCGCCGAAACGCACTATCAGGAGGCCCTCGGCATCGCGCGGCAAATCGGCTCGCGCGAGCTGGTTGCTTCCCAGAACGTGGGATTGGCTTTCGCGGCGGGGTTCCTGGGCGACCTCGAGCGCTCGCGCACCCTGGCGGCCGAGGCCCATGCGCGTTTCGTCGAGCTCGACGATCCGCTCTACGCCACCCGGAGCCTCTTCAAGGTGACGGAAGCCGACTGGGACCTGGGCGAGGCTGCCGACTCCCGGCAGCGCTACGACGAGGTGTTGAGCCAGGCCCGCAAGTCCGGCAACCGAGTGGAAGAAGCGCGGGCCTTGAATGGAATCGGCCGCGTCCTGATCTCCACCGGCTCGCTGCGCGAGGCCCGGCAATTCCAGGAGGAGTCGTTCCGGCTGGCACGGTCCTACGGCGACCCGGTCGAGGCTGCCTCCTACCTGGGCTCGCTCGGACAGACTCTCACCCTGCAAGGCGAGCTGCCGGCGGCGCGACGCCGGCTCGTCCATGCGCTGGAGGAAAAACGCCGGTTCGGCGACCGGATCGGGGCCGCCCTGGTGCTGGGCGCCCTGTCCGACCTCGCCTACCGGCAGGGGGATCTGGCGACCGCCCAGCGCTACGCCTCCGAGCAGTGGACCGTGGCGCAGCAGATCCGTGCCGTCCTGGTGAGCGCGGCGGCACTGCAGCGGCAGGGGCGATTGCAGGTTGCGACCGGAGACCTGGCCGGCGGGCGCGAGCGCCTGGCGGAGGCGTTGCGGCTCTGCGACGCGCGGCGGGCCGCACTGTTGGGAGCCGAGATCCGCCTGGATCTCGCGCGTCTCGACCTGTTCGCCGGCCAGCCGGCCGAGGCCGAGAGCCGCGCCGGCGAGGTGGCGCAATGGTACGGTCAACGGGGGCTGCTCCGCGATCAGGCGCGTGCGCTGGCGGTGCGGGCCCAGGCGCTGCTCGCCGCCGGCCTGCCCGAACCGGCGGGCGAGGCCGCCAGCCAGGCCGCGGCCCTCGCCCAGCCGAGCGACAACCCCGATCTCCAGATCTTCGTGACGACGGCCGGTGCCTCCGCCGGCGCCGCGACCCCGGCGGAGGCGCTCGAACGACTGCGAAGCGCGGTCGCACAGGCAGACCGGCTCGGACTCGTCACCGCCGGATTGGAAGCACAGGTCGCTCTGGGCTCCCTCGAGCTGGCGACCGGGAGCACGGCCGCCGGTCGCGCGACGCTCGAAGCCGCTCGGCGCAGCGCGGAGGCCCGGGGCTACAAGCGGCTCGCGCAAAGGGCGGAGCAGGCCCTTGCCGAAAAGGCCGCCCGGGGCTGAACCCTCACCCGAACAGCCGCCCCACCTCCACCGACAGCCCGGGCACCAGGGGCGTTCGCGCCCAGTCGCCGGGGAGGCAGGTCTCGGTCAGGCGAAAGAGCTGGGCATGGCGGTCCAGGCGGAAGATCTCGATCAGCTTCGCGGCCCCGTCCGCCAGCCAGAGCTCCGGCACGCTGTAGCGCGCGTAGGCGTCCATCTTGATCACCCGGTCCAGCCGGACGGTGGCGGCAGAGAGGACCTCGAGGATCAAGTCGGGCGCGCCGTGCACCGTGACTCCCGCGGCGCCTCCTTCGTCGACGATGGCGAGGTGGTCCGCGAGGACGACGAGGAGGTCCGGCCGGGCCACGGTATTGCGGGCGAGGATCACGTCGACGGGAGAGGCGATCACGCGCGAGCCGTCCCGCAGCGCCTCTTCAAACGCCCGGGCCAGTCGCTGGGCTGTCCGCTGGTGGGGCAGGGAGGGGACCGGGGACTCGAAAAGCTCACCCTCGAAGAGCTCGCACTGCCGGCCACGGGGTGACGAAGCGAGGAGATCCTCGTAGGTGTGGCCCGGCCGGACGAGCGGGGCATCCATGCGTCCAAGTGTACACGGGAAAACCTGGAGTAGGATTCAGCCCCGGACTTGAACCGCAACCTCCAAAGGAGCCCGCAATGCCGCCGTTCCGTGCCTTCTTCGCCCTCGCCGGTCTCTGCCTTTCGGCGATTCCCGGCCTCGCCGCTCCGGCCCCTGGGTCCGGTACTTCCGCGGCTGCCGCAGCCGAGGCCAAGGCCATCGTCTCCGAGCTCGTGGCCTGCGGCACGCGCAACTCCCTGTCGTCCTGGACGGACCCCCAGCGCGGGATCGGCTGCGGCCGGGACGCGGTGGTGAAGCGCTTCGGGGAGATCGCCGCCAAGTCGGGCGGCCGGCTCAAGGTCATTGTCGACAAGTACGAGACGAGCAGCCCGCGCACCGGCAACGCCAAGGTGCCCATGGAGAACGTCTACGCCGTGCTCGAGGGCACCGACCCCTTGCGCAAGGGCACGGCCTATGCCATCTCCGGCCATCTCGACTCCCGCGCCTCCGACGTCATGGACCCGAAGGTCGACGCCCCGGGGGCGGATGACGACGGCTCGGGAGTGGCGGCGTCGATCCTCTCGGCGCACGCCCTCTCTACTCAGGCCCAGGGCTTTCGCGCCACTCTCGTCTTCGCCGCCGTGGCCGGCGAGGAGCAGGGTCTTCTCGGGGCCAGACGTCTCAAGGAGTGGCTCGGCCAGCAGGGCTATCAGGTCGGCGGCATGATCACCGACGACATCGTGGGCGCCACCAACGGTTCCAAGGACCGCCGGCCGCGCGTCTTCAGTGAGGGCGGGCCGGACGGCGTCGATTCTCCCGGCCGGGAGATGGCCCGCCGGTTGGAGGAGTTGGCGGGGCGCGAACGGGTGCGCCTCGTCTTTCGCCGCGACCGCTTCGGCCGCGGCGGCGATCACCTTCCTTTCGTGGAAGCGGGTCTGCCCGCCGTTCGCTTCACCGAGCCCCTGGAAGTCTACGAGCACCAGCACCAGACCGTGCGGGAAGAGAAGGGCGTCCAATATGGCGACCTGATCAAGTTCATGGACTTTCCCTTTCTGGCCGAGGTCGCGGCGCTCAATCAGGCCATTTTGGCGGAGCTGGCCGCGGCGCCGGCACCCCCGAAGTCGGCGGTGCTGGAGGGCGCCGTAACGGCGGCGGCAAAAATCACGGTCGACGCGGGGCCGGACCCTGAGCGCAAGGGTTTCGAGATCCTGCAGCGGGAAACGACCGATGCGCGCTGGAAGGTCCTGCGGACCGTGGAGCAACCTGGTCAGGTGGTGCTCGAAAACACCAGCACGGACAATGAATACTTCGCCGTGCGCAGCGTTGGCAAGAACGGGCACAAGAGCCTCGCCGTGCCGTGTGTGCCGGCTCCCAGACCGCCGCTGGACAGCGTGCCGGCCAAGCCGCCGGGTCGCTAGAACGAAGGGAAAATAAAAAGGCGGAGCAGCTCTCGAGCATGAGGAGACAGCCGCTCCGCTTTGAGGGAATCGTTGCCGCCTGGGCGCGGAGCCCTAGGTGCTGAGAGGAATCTTAGAGAACCAACCTTACAGGCGACATTAAGGGGCCGAAGGCAGCCGGGGCGTCGCCGCGGCCAGCACCCGGATCATCAGGAACCGGCTGATGGCCTTCTTGACGGGATTCATCTCCCCGCGCAGCTGGCACTCCGGATGGACCTCGCCCAGGATGACCTCGCGCGCCCGCAGCCGCCCGATCTCGATGACCTGGGCGAGCACCGGCCAACGCCGCTCGGTCCAGGCGCAGGGAAGCCGGTGCCGGGGACGGATCACCACCGTCCGCTCGCGGAACGGCGAGGGGATTTCGTGCAGCGGATCGTGTCCGTTGCGGTACGGCAGCCCTTCGCTCTCCCCTTTCATGGTGACCAGCACGACGGCGTCACAGCCTTCCTCGAACGCCTTGCGGTAGGGGAGGTTGTCCGCCAGGCAGCCATCGCCGCACCGCTCGCCGTCGATGCGCGGCGCGTGAGTGTAGAAGGGCGGCACGTAGTTCGAGGCGAGGCCGAGGGTGAGCGGGTCTGCGGACAGCCGGGCGTCAATGTAGACGGCCTTTCGGTCCCGCAGCCGGGTGACGCCGATCCACGCCGGCAGCGCCTCGGGGAGGCGGAGGCGGTCGACGCCCACGTACCTGGAGAAGGTGCGCCGGTGTTTCTCACTGAAAAGATAGGGCGAATGCTCGCGGACCAGATTGCGGAGATCGACCGTCGGCATGCGGGCGAAGGCCCGCCAGTAATGCCGCAGCCGTCGTTCGGTGCCGGCGGCGATGGCCATGGCGTTCCAGGCTCCGGAGGAGACGGCGGTCATCAGGGCGGGACGGATTCCCATCTCCGCGAGACTCTCGATGACCCCCACCTGGAAGGCGCACCGGGCCGAGCCACCGGAAAAGGCGAAACCGATCCGCTGGGCGGAGCGGAGCAGGGCGAGGGCCGGCTGGGAATCGGTTGCTGAGCTCATTGGCGATGCATTTCGTCGTCGCAGCTTTCTCTGCAACGCGCGCGCCAATCTACGAGCTTTGCCAGGTGGAGAGGAAAAAAAAGGGAGGAGCGGCCCCTACGCCCTAGGCGCCGCTCCTTAAATCCATGCGGGCTTCTCGCCTACATGGGGGGAGACTTGGTTGGTGGCTGGCAAAGCGGCACAAGAAGAACGCGCACCGGAGAGATGAGGCCCTTGGTCAGCAAGGCTGACAATAGAGGACGGAGATTACAGCCAACATTACGGCGCGCAACGGGGTTCATCTTCGTCGTCTCGGCCTGTTCTCGACCCGCGCCGCCGCAGGCGCGTTGCGGTAAATGAGGCAAACTTTGCGGTGATTGACCGACTCGATGGGATGGCGTGAGGACGCAATGCCGCAACGTCCCCGACCAATCTCTTCTCGGGTGTGTTCTTTGCGGCAATGCGTCCCTCCAATCGAGCACGGGGAGGGTTCGATGGCTGAAAATCCTCGCCCGGCGTGACGTTTCCTCGAACCGACGAGACGTTGGGCGAAGATTATGCGGCGAGGTGGCTATTCGTCGCGGTAAATAGCCAATTGAATGCAGCAAAGATTCGTTGATCTGCGCAAGAAGAGAGTATTTTACCGCAAGATGTCAGTTCTTTGCTGAAAAGTACCGATTCAACGTCGGGTTGGAGGTGCTCTTTGCGGTGAACGGACTGCACGATGCGGCAAAGCATGCACCCATTGCAGCGAAGAGAACACTCATTGCTGCAATGGGTGTACCCTACGCTGCAATGAGTACACCCATCGCCGCAAGGAGAGCTCTCATTACTGCAAGTGACGGGCCTTATGCCGCGACGTACGCTCTCATTGCCGCGACGTGAGGGGTGCCCGTCCAGGATTTCAGCCCCCGAAGGGGCGACAGCAGAGTGGATCGCGGAGGGCTGCTGCCGCCCCTTCGGGGCTCTCAACAGGTTGTGGAAAATCGGTTATCCTGGGGCTCACGCCGCCAGGCTTTATGCTGTCGCCCCCTTGGGGGCTGAGGGTCAAGAATCTGGTCCGAGCGATCGACCGTTGGAGGCATCTTGCCTTCTGGGGTTCTGAAGCGAAGCCCATGAAGAAGATCACCCTCGAGAACTACCGGAAGGATAAGCACTACCCTCGCGTCGTGAGGGCTGTGCAGGCGATTCTCGGAAAGGGCGGTGGTGTCGTTGCTCCTGTCGATGTCTTCGTGCAGATGGAGCTACTCAGCAAGGCGGACCTTGAAGACTGGCGGTTCGGGCGCGTTGCTTACCTGGAGAGGGTCATCCACTGCAACCTGGAGAAAGCGAGCCGGATCCTAAGGATCCTCAGGATGCATATGCAGGACATCAAGATGCGACCATCCTCGGCGGTTTACAAGAAATGGGGAAAAGGGGCGAAGATCGCTCTACGCTTCTCGAAAAGTGGCAATCCCTCCCTTGAAGAGGCATATTCACTCCACTTCGTTGCGGCTTGGAAGGCTAAGGAGAAAAAGGCGGAGCCTCCGACCTCGCCCGAGAATCCATTCCCTGTCCTGGATTCTCCGCAATCTCAGGACGACGATATCCCGTTTTGACAGATCTTCAGCCATTCCTCGGCGACAACCGCACCAACCGGCGACAAGCCCATCGGTAATCCCATCCCGGACGCCGGGTCGAGTCAATTGTCGGTGCCGATCCCGCGACAACGTGTCCGTAGAGACGTCCCAGCCCGACCACGACATCCTTCGAAGGCCCTCGACGGCGGGACGTCTCCGGAGGGGCAACGCTGGTGCCGATTGCAATGCGGAACCGGGGTATGTTGACGGCCTTCTCACGGCTGTTGATTGATGTATAGGTATGCCTTCGAAGAGACGTCCCGCCGTCGTGGGCCTGCAAAGGGTGTCGTGGTCGGGCTGGGAACGTCTCTACGTTGGTACCCGACAGGTTTTCGAGCCTCGCCGCCCTTACTTCACCAGCCTGTAGCAAGCATGCAGCAATTCCATCGGGACGTCCCCTTGGAAGGGACCGCGGACGATCGTGCCGTTGGTGGTGAGCATCAGCGGCGTCGAGAGTCCCTGATTGTTGCGGATGCGTAAGACGAAGCCGGCGGGCGTCGAGGTGGAGCAGGGATTGCTCAGGTAGGGAGGGGGAACGACGATGTTGTTGTGGAAGTTGCCCCAGTTTACCGATACCAGGGTGTGCTGCGCCGTGCCGGCGGCGCGGCTGTAGTTGATCACCGTAAAGATGAGGCCCGGCTCGGCGGGAGGGGTGAACGTGACCACGGAGGCCCGGGGCCTGGCAGCCCAAGCGACCGCTGTGGCGGAGGCCAACAAGATCAGGACGGCGACGGCTGAGAGCTGAGATTTGCGCATGGTCGATCTCCTCCGATGTACATGCAGCTGCTATTCCCAATCAAAGCTCTACTGCATTTCTTATTCCACCTGATGCCGTCAGATACCGAAGTAGCGGACGAGATTGAAGCCGAGCCGGACGTCCCGAGTCAGGAAGGCCGCGGCCGAGTCGCCGCCCAACATCTGGTCGACGGTGGTGGCTCGCGAGTTGCCGACGACGATCTTGAAGATGTGTCCTCCGACCTGCTTCGAAAAGGCGGCGTGCCAGGCCGTGCGGCTGGCGTCGAGACTGTGGTTGCGGGGGATCGCTTCCACCTCCACCAGGTAGTCGCGGGGCAGCGGGAAGGTGAGGCCAATGGGGACGTTGAAGGCGTTTCTGAGTTGCGGCGTGTCCCTCACCCAGGAAGGTGACAGAAGGATGTTGACGCCCGGGACGATCTGGCGCGCCAGGAGAACTTGGAAAAAGGGGCGGCCCGGATCTTGGACTCCGGGCCGCCTAAGGAGGTCGGCACCCGCACGTAGTGCTACGGTAGCGGGCACCAGTGGAGCCTGTTCGAAAAGCAGGAGCTTGCTGGCGATTTCGAAGTCTTCTTGAAGGGAGGCGCGGAACACCGAGAGGTCGAGCTTGCGAGTAAGGCCCACGCCGATTCCGATACCAACGTCCGAACCGCTGTCCAAGCCCCAGAGGTCGTGGGAGTCGCCGTTCTGGACCGACTCCTGGAAACGGTGGGTGAACAGCACCTCGAGCTTGTGCGCTCCCACCGGATAGGGGGTTGAGTTGTTCACCAGCCGTGTGCCCAGCGGGTCACGGCGAATAGGGTCATAAGGTCCGCCCAGGAGATCTTCCTGGGCCCCGGCAGGAATTGCCGCCAGGAGGACGGTCAGGAGGAGCAGGCGGGTCACGGGGGCAATGACTTGCAAGTCGGCTGCCTCAGTTCTTTCTCAATTGTTGGGCGCACCGGCGCGAATCCAACCGGCGATGCCGTCGATCTGTTCGGCGGTGAGATAGGGCGGGCCGTCCTCTGGCATGCGCACCCCTGTGATCGACGGGTCGCCGCGCAGCTTCAAGATGAGGTAGCTGGTTTCTGGGCTCCCCGGCTCCACCCGGTTGAGGCCCTGCTCCGTGGCGGGATGGCGCACCAGCAGGCTGTAGCTGCGGCCCGCTTCGAGGATCAGGCCTTCCTGCGCCGTGGCGGCATTATGACATCCCGATTTGGCGCAGGTGGGCGTGAAGATCTCCCGCTGAATCTGGGAGAAGGTGAAGGCCACGCCTCCCGAGGAAGAAGCCGGCTCGGTGGGCGACTTCACCGTGCCGCAGCCGGCGAGGACGGTCGAAATCAGCAATCCCAGAGCCGCTGCTTCAAGGGCACGTCGCAAAGGCGTTGACATCCTGCACCGGTGGAGCGCTCGTATTGAGCGGGTTGAAGTAGACCTTGACCTTGCCGGACTGGGTGTCGGTCACGGTGGTGGTGAATTCGACGTTGGTGGTGGCGGCGAAAAATACCCAGAAGTGGTTGAAAGGCGGCACGCAGGCGTTGAGCACTTTGATCAGCATCTCGATGTTGTCGGCGCCAAAGAAGTAGAACAGCCCCGAGTTGGGAGCCGAGGCCAGGGGCACGGCTTGGCCCAGGCCGGTGTCTGCCGCGGTGCGCCAGCCAACCTCGGCCTTGAACCGGTTATTGATGCACAGGGTGGTGGGTCCGGCCACGCAAGTCCCCGGCACCGCGTCGGTCGCTTCGCCGGCCTCATTGGAATAGGCGGAGAAAGTGCTGCCGCTGCCGGTCGCCCGAACGCGGAAGAAGTAGAGCTTGGCCGTATCGAGGCCGTTCGCCGCGAAGGCGGTGACGTTGGCGGCCACGGTGCCGAGCTCCTGATAGGTGCCGGCCGGGCTCCTGCTCTCGATGGTGAAGCCGGTCTCGTTGCCGGCGTTGTCCGTCCAGGCGAGGTCGATCTCGCTGGGCGACTGCGCCGTGGCCGTCAAGTTGGTGGGCGCGGCCGGCGGCGTGCTCGGAGGCGGACCGTCGTTGTCGAGAATGGTCAGGGTGGCGGTTTTCTGGGTGTCGTCCAGGGTCGCGCCGCCCGTCGGGCTCGCGAGGGCGAGGAGGACCGTCTCGTTGGGCTCCTGGACCGTGTCGTTGGCGATGGTGACCTTGAAGGTCTTGCTGCCACTGTCGCCGTTGGCCCAGTTGAGGGTGCCGCTCGTGGGCGTGAAGTCCTGCCCCACGGTCGCCGAGCCGGCCGTGGCGCTGAAGGCGACGGAGACGGCGCCATCGGAGCCGTTGACGCGCTGCACCGTGACGGTGGCCTGGCCCACGGCCTCGCTGACCGTGAAGCTCGACTGCGAAAAACGCAAGGCTCCGGGATGGGACTCCGGAGGCGGGTTCGCGGCCGCAACGTGGATGGTGCCGAACATGCCGAATCCGGGCGAGCCGTGATTCTGGCAGTGATAGCCGAAAGTTCCCACCGTGTTGAAGGTATGAACGAACGTCCAGGAGCCGAACGACACCGGGCCGTTGGTGAAGCTGCCGTCGTCAGCCACCACGTTGTGCTCGCCGCCGGCGTTGTGCCAGGTCACCGAGTCGCCGGCCTGGATGTTGAGGGTGGCAGGGTTGTAGACGGTGTTCACTCCACCCACCGCGATGTCGAAGCTCGCTCCACTCGCGGGAACGGCGAGGAAAGCGGCGACGACGACGGGGAGCCAGACGACCAACGGGGTCGACAGGGTCGTCGGGATCCACGGGGCACTGCGGTGCTGCATGAAGACATCTCCTCCAGACAATAGGCCGTAGCTGAGGGTCAGTCTCCGCGAGACGGGAAAAGGTTCTCGTTTCGCGGATTTGAACTCTTGTCCGACTTTCGGGGACATACTGTTCGACATGCCGCCGGACGACGAGCTCGTTCTTCTGAGACGGGTGGCCGCGAAAGACCGTAAGGCCTTCGAGGCGCTCTACCATCTCTACTACCGCCGTCTGTTCGGCTATGTGCTGAAGCTCACCCGCAAGGCGGACGTGGTGGAGGAAGTGGTGAACGACGTCATGTTGGCCATCTGGAGTCACGCGCCCGGTTTCGATGGCCGCTCACGCCCGTCGACGTGGATTTTCGGCATCGCCTACCACAAGGCGCTGAAGGCGCTGGCCCGGCGGCAGCCGGAGTCGGCGAACGGCAGGGAGGGCCCGGAGCTGGTGGCGGAAGACGAGCCCGAAAGCCTGGCAGTGCGGCGGGAGCTGGCGACGGTGTTGGGGACCGCCCTTCACCGCCTGTCGCCGGAGCAGCGAGCGGTGGTGGAGCTGACGTATTTCTATGGGCTCGCCTACACGGAGATCGCCGAGATCGTGGGCTGCCCCGTGAACACTGTGAAGACGCGGATGTTCCATGCCCGGCGCCGGCTGAAGGAGATGCTTCCCGAGCTGGGTGTGTCGAGCTACGCGGGCTAGGAGGGAACGATGCACGAACGCGAAGACCACGACGAGCGAATCCACCAGCGGATCTGGGAGCTCCTCCCCTGGTACGTCAACGGCACGCTCTCCGAACCGGACCGGGAGCGGGTGGAGGACCACTCCGCCGTCTGCCGCCGTTGCCGGGACGAGATCGAAACCTGCCGGCAAACCTCGGAGGCGATCCAGGGTTTGGGCGAGGTGGCTCCGTCGCCCCATCCCGTGCAGCTCCAGCGAGTGCTGGCGCGCATCGACGAGGCCGAGCTGGCGGAGAAGAGCGAGCGCCAGGAGCTGCGCGCCGGCCGCCGTCCCTTCGGCCTGCCCCTGCGCGCCTTCCAGGAGCTGATCGCCGCGACGCCGCGGCCGCTGCGTGGCGCCCTGATGGCGCAGGTCGCCATCATCGTGCTGCTGGTGGGCGTCCTCGTTTGGACCGAGCTCCGTACGGTCAGATCTCCTGCCGTGCCCGGAGCGCCGGTCATCTACCAGACGCTTTCCGATTCGGCGCCGGCGCAGCGTCCGGGGGGAACGGTCGCCCTGCGGATGATGTTCTCGCGGGGGGCCACGGAGAAGGAGATCCGCGACCTCCTGCTGGCCGTCCACGGCGAGATCACGGCCGGCCCGTCGCCCTTCGGCGCCTACACCGTCGAGGTCGCGGCGGCAGGGCATCCCGTTTCCGTCGTTCTCACTCGGCTGCGCTCGGACTCCGCGGTAGCCCTCGCCGAGCCGGTGGCGGGGAGCGCGCCCGTCAAGGGAACCCGATGATTCACGGCCGGGGACTGGGCGCCGCGGCGCTCCTCCTTCCTCTCCTGTTGGTGGGTTGCGCCAGCGCCACCCCCGGTCCGGTGACTTCCGAGTCTGCCGGCGCCCAGGCCTCCGGGCAAAGCGCTACCTCTCAGCAGGTGATGGTGACCTTCCCGCCGGCGCCGCCGTCGCTGTGGACGCGGTACACCGCGGCGCTCGCCCGGACGTACCGCATGAGCATCGTCGTCGCCTGGACGCTGGCGTCGATCGACGAGTACTGCGTCGTCTTCGAGGTCCCCAGGGGACGGTCGCCGGCCGAAGTGATCCGGCGGCTCTCCTCCGATCCCCGGGTCGGGGTGGCGCAGCCGGTCGGGACCTTCGAGACGCAAGCCGCCGGCGATCCGCTGTCCAACCTCCAGCACGGCTCGCAGGCTCTCCACGTTCAGCAGGCCCATCGCATGGCCACCGGCAAGGGAGTCAAGGTGGCGGTGATCGATACCGGGGTCGATTTCCAGCATCCGGATCTGCTCGGGCGGATCGCCAAGGCCAGCGACTTCGTCCAGCATCGCAACGCGCCGTTCACCGCCGACGTCCATGGCACGGCGGTGGCCGGCGTGATCGCCGCCGGAGCCAACAACGACGTCGGTATCGTGGGAGTCGCGCCGGGTGCCGAGATCTACGCCCTCAAGGCCTGCTGGCCCCGGGCACCCGGATCGCGTGAAGCGGAATGCAACAGCTACACGCTGGCCCTGGCAGTGGAGGCCGCCGTCGACGAGAAGGTCCAGGTGATGAATTTGAGCCTCGCGGGGCCGAACGACGCGGTGCTGGCCAAGCTCCTGACTGCCGCGATGTCGCGGGGCATCGTGGTGGTGGCGGCCGACGGCGGCGCTCCCGGACACTCGTTTCCCGCCAACGTCAAGGGCGTGCTCGGCGTGGTGGGCAGCGATGACCTGAAGGGGGGACTCGCCCGCCCCACCGAGCGTTTCAGCTCATCGCTGGCGGCGCCGGCGGTCGACATCATCTCCACGGCTCCCCCCAACTCCTACGACTTCTTTTCCGGCAGCTCGCTCGCGGCCGCCGAGGTCACCGGCATCGTCGCCCTGTTGCTGGAAAAGAATCCCAAGCTGAGCCCGGCCCAGATCCGCGAGATCCTGCAAAAGACCTCCCATCCCCTGGCACCGCCTCCCGGTCTCCCCGACCCGCCCGTCGCCCAGGCCGACGCCTGCGCCGCGGTGGCCGCGCTGTCGGGTGGGGAGGGGTGCTCGTAGGCGCAGCCTTCACTGTAATGTCCTTTGTAAGGTCCGCCACCGACAGTGGTGTCGATGGATAGGAGATTTTCCAACGGCGGCGTGGCTATTTTCCTCGAACAGGGGCCGCGGTGGCTCGCCGAGATCTGCAAGGCGCTGACCACGGGAGACGTCGGGTCCATGGCGCTGGCGGCCCACGACCTTGCGGGCGCCGCTTCCGTTCTGGGTGTCGGCGTCCTGGGGCAGCACTGTATCGAGGTCGAGGCTCTCGCCCGGCGCGGCGAGATCGACGTCGTCGGCGAGCGCCTGCCGTCGCTGATGGCGGCCTGGGAGCGCGCCGAGTTGGAGCTCCGGTCAGTGGTTGAGTGGGTACTCGTTGATCCAGTGGAAACCCCGGCTGATGAGCAGGAAGTCCGAGGTGTCTGCCCGCCGTAGCGTGGCCCGGATCTTCCGGCCGTCGAACGTCCCTTCCATCGCCACCAGCTCCGGAGCGGTCTGGGTATAGGTGAGGGTGGACTTCCACTTCGGATCTTCGACCTTGGTCAGAATCAGGACGTTGGACTTCGGCGCGCGCTTGAAGAGGAAGCGCCGGCGGGTATCGCTCATCGCCTGGATCGCCATGCGCATGGGGCGATCGAAGATCATCCGCCGCCAGCGAAACGGCTCGGTGATCAGCGGCGGCAACACCTGCCCGTCGGCCTCGAACGTCTCGACGTTCCAGATCCCGTACAGCGTCGCTCTGGGCGCCAGGTCGCCGTACGTCGTGCGCCCAACCCAGCCTTGATTCAGCGCCAGGCAGCCAAGCCAGACGACCAGGAGCGTTCGCAACACGAGCGCGCCGCGGTGCAGCCACGTCCGCTTGAACAGCGGCGGCAACGGCAAGGGCTCCACCGGCCGGTTGAGCACCAGGAAATTCGCCAGCCGGCGCAGCTCGGGAAGGCAGAGGAAGATCGCCATGGCGAGCAGGTGCAACGAGTACAGCTTGACCGGCACGTCGTAGCCGAAGTTGAGCATCACGATGTTGCTCAACACGGCGATGCTCAACAGGGCTCCCAGCAGCGTGGTGCGCCGGGTGACGAGGAACAGGCCGCCGAGGAATTCGCTGAGACCCGTGAAGACGTTGTAGCTCTGGGAAGAGCCCATGAACGTCCACAGCAGCCCCATGGGAGATTGGTCGCCGACCGGTTGGATCAACCGGTCGAGTGTCGGGTTGGGGAACTGGGACTTGATGATCTTTGCCCCGCCGTAGGAAATCATCGCCGAGGCGAGCGAGAAGCGGACATAGATCCGCAACCAGTCGTAGAGCCGCGTATATTGGGTCCGCCGCCGGTCGAGGACCGACCACACGAGCGCCGCCGCCGCGGCGATCGCCGCGAAGAGCAAAATCTGAACGTAGTTGTAAGTCGTGTCGCCGCTGCCGTTGGGGAGGACGGTGATTTCGACATGAAACAGGTGCTTTCCCACCCAGGGTACGGCCCAATTCCAGAGATTGTCGTACGGTGCCACCCACTCGTCGACATAAGGCAGCACGTTCAAGGGAAATGGAAAGATGTAGAGCACCAGGTACGCAAAAATAAACCGGAAAAGTACCCGATTCACGGGGCGCCATGCCGCGGGTTGCGGCAGGTCCGAGGAGGAGCTCTCCTGATCCATGGGCAGGTACTCGTAGAGTCCGACGGCGCGCATAATGGGAAAGTCTATCGCAGGAGTGCCGCGGCCCGCGGGGGCGAGGGTTCCTCAGGGGGCTCTTGACCGGCTGGCGCCAGCACCGCAAGATACTCGCCACCGCGACTTTAGCCGAGCCGAAGCGCAGCCGATGACCGAGATTTCGCCAGAGGTACAGGAGTCCGCCGACCGGGTGACGGCCCGGCGTGCCCTGGTGGGCGTGGCGAGCTATCCGGTGGTCGTGGTCGTTTTCGGCCTGGCGGCCGGCCTGCCGGCGCGAAACCCTTACCTGTTCACCGTCCTCCTGAGCGCCATCCTGGTCTTGGCCGGAATCCGCCTGGTCCTGGTGCGGTGGTTCGACCGCATCCATGGCTCTGGCCCCCGGCACTGGCGCGCCGCCTTCTACGGCGCTCTCATCCTCAACGCGCTGGTGCTGGGCGCGCTGTTCTATGCCGCCATCGAGAGCTTCGGATCGCGGGTGGAGTCGTTTTTCGTTTTCACCGTGGCGGCGGTGATCTCGAGCATGGCGGTCATCCTCTATTCGCACGCCCTGCGGATCGTCATCACTTTCGTAGTCGTTCTGATGACGCCGGTGCTCTATACCTTCAGCCGCATGGAGGGCCCGTCGGTCTGGCGGCCGAATGTATGGGAGTACATCTGCCTGGCGGTTTTCTTTGGCTATCTCCTATTGCTGGCCGTGCAGCTCCACCGGGAACGCTGGGAGGGGCTCCACGACGCCTATCTCCTCACCATTCGCGCCGGCGAGTTGGAGCGCGCCCGCAACGAGCTGGGGCGGGTCCGCGACGAGCTGGAGCGGAAGGTCGACGAGCGCACCCAGGAGCTGCGCAAAGTGAGCGAGGACTACCGCCGGGTCTTCGAGAACGCGCACGATCCGATCCTCATTTTCCGGCCCGCCGACGAGGTGGTGCTCAACGTCAACCGCAGGGCTTGCGAGATCTATGGCTACAGCCGCGAAGAGTTCCTCGGCATGTCGCTCATCGACGTCTCGGAAAACCCTCAACGAGGGCGCCTGCAGGTGGCCCAGACCTTGCGGATGGGGGTTTTCTACAACTTCGAGAGCGTTCAGTTCCGCAAGGACGGCAGCCAGATGTTTCTCGAGATCAATTCCTCATTGATCGAATACGAAGGCCAGCTGGCCATCCTGAGCATCAATCGCGATGTCACGGAACGCCGCATGGGCGAGGAGATGCGCCTGGCGAAAGAGGCGGCCGAGCAGGCCGATCAGGCCAAGGGCCGTTTCCTGGCCAACATGAGCCATGAGATCCGCACGCCGATGGCCGGCGTGCTCGGCCTGGTGGATCTGCTGCTCAAGACCGAGCTGTCGCAGACGCAGCGCGGCTATGGCGAGCTCATCCAGACTTCGGCGGGCTCGCTGCTGCGGCTGATCGACGATGTCCTCGATTTCTCCAAGATCGAGGCCGGCCGCCTGTCGCTGGAGCGGGTGCCTTTCGATCTGCACGCCACGCTGCGCGAAATCGTCGAGCTCCTGCGATTCCGCGCCAGCGCGCGGCGTACCGAGCTAGACCTGACGCTGAGCCCCGCCGTGCCGGAATGGGTTTGGGGCGATCCCGGGCGCCTGCGCCAAGTGCTCACCAACCTGGTTGGCAATGCAGTCAAGTTCACGGAAGGCGGGCGCGTGGACGTCGACGTCGAGCCGCTGGCCGACGGCCGGCTGCGGTTCCGCGTTTCCGACACGGGCATCGGCATTCCACAGGAAGTGCGGGGACGGCTTTTTACGTTGTTCTCGCAAGCCGACAGCTCCACGTCGCGACGCTTCGGCGGCACCGGCCTCGGCCTCGCCATCAGCCAGCGGATCGTCGAGCAGATGAACGGTGAGATCGGCTATGACAGTACGCCGGACGTGGGCTCGGTTTTCTGGTTCATCCTGCCGTTCGAGCCCACCACGCCACCGGCTCCCACTCCGGGCCTCCCCGCCGGAGAGGCCACGACCCGGCCGGATGGCCGTCAATACCGCATCCTGGTCGCCGAGGATAATGCGATCAATCAGCTCGTCATCACTCACGAGCTGGCCGTGCTGGGCTACGACGTGGTGGCGGTCAACAACGGCCAGGAAGCGCTGGAGGCTCTGGAGGCAAACTCCTTCGATCTCGTCCTGATGGACTGCCAGATGCCCGAGCTCGACGGCTACGAGGCCAGCCGCCGCATCCGCGCCAGCCCGGGGGAGATCCGCCGAATCCCCATCGTCGCCTTGACCGCCCATGCTCTCAAGGAGGATCTGGAGCGGTGCCTCGAGGCGGGCATGAACGACACCATCACCAAGCCGTTCCGCGAAGACATCCTGCGGCAGAAACTCGATCGCTGGCTAGGCGTCACTTCTCACGGCAACCGAACCATCTGAGAGAACAGCTCGTCGAGCGCGCGCTCCGGCGGATCGCAGAGGCCGGTGTGCACGGGAGATACCTGGATCATCGTGCTGCGCGGCGCGACGAGCCAGTGGAAACGCTCGCGTAGCGAGAGCCGGGCGATGGGGCCCGCATCTGGATTGCCGGCGCAGATCTTGGGAATTACCTCGAGATGCTGCCGCACCAGCTCCAGGTCGATCTCGGGCCAGACCGCACGCAGCCTGGGTTCGTTCACTTCGACCCGGGCCCGGAGGAAGTCCCGTTCAAGACAGAAAACGATTACGCCGGCGTTGACGAGCTCGCCCCGCTCGACACGCGGCATCACGCGGATGATGGCGTAGTCAAACGAGCTGAGCGCGGGCATTCACCGCCTCCTCGAGGAACGCCGCCGCCGCGTCGAGCCGCTGGGTCAGGAACTCCACATAACCGGCGCGCATCCCGATTTCATCGAGAGGCGGAGGAGCGCTGCCGGGCACTGGCAGCAGCCAGGCTGCCGGGATCTGCTCGACCACGCGTTGGAACAGAGCCTCGTCCAGCCGTGGCCGCAGGCGCCGGTCGGCCTCTTCGAGGCGGCTCGCCCACGGCAGGAGAACATGGTCGCGAATAGCGGAAAACCGGCTGCGGGCCATGGTTTCCAGGCTCGGCCAGTTGTGATGGAAATAGAGCGCGGCGCCGTGATCGATGAGATAAAGGGCCTTGTGCCACCACAGGAGATTGGGATTGCGCGCTGTGCGGTCGACGTTGGTGACGAAGGCGTCGAGCCAAACGACGCTGGAGGCGAGGTCCGCCTCGACCTTGTCGGCTGCCGCATCGAACGTCGCCGACCCCGGCAGGTAGTCGAGCCCGAGGTTCAGACCGACGCTGGCGCGAAGCAGCTCCCGGATCTCCGAGTCCGCCTCGTTGCGCCCCAATGCCGCGTCCACCTCCACCAGCACGACCTCGGGAACGGGCAGCCCAAGAGCCCGGCCGATTTCGCCCGCGATCAACTCCGCCACCAGGGCCAGAGGTCCCTGTCCCGCGCCGCGGAACTTGAGCACATACATCCCCAGATCGCTGGCCTCGACGATCGCCGGCAGGGAGCCGCCTTCGCGCAATGGCGTCACGTAGCGCGTCGCGCAGACGGTGCGGATGGCCGCGAGAGCTGTCATTCGACGGCCCTGAGACGTAGCGTTTCCGCCAAAGCGTCTCTGAATTTCTCCAACTGATCTGTAGTAAGAGGTTCGAGCATCGTAGGCAAGGGACGAGTCGGAAACTGGGCCAGGAGCCAAGCAAGCACACCTGGATCGATTCCAGAGTCTTTCCGTGAGGCAATCTCGAGATCTCGTTCGGGAGGAAAGCCAGCCTGATCGAGGAAATAGAGATCGACGAGATCGCGGGGCTCGGAGCGCGAAAGGATACAAGTCAGCTTGTTCGCTCTCAGGTCCGTGAGCGATTCGATGAGGATTCCCTCGATCAGCGGCGGCGGCACTGCGATGTCGGGGACGGGATCGTGAACCACGTCGACCTCAACACTGCTTCCATCGGGGCTCTCCAGTTGCGCTCGCACGAGATGCCCCACGTCGCGCAGCAGTGAGAAATCAATTCCAGCATCTTTGGCCGCGCTGGAAAGAAATCCGACGAGCGCCCGCATCTCCTCGGCATCATGGACGAAGAGATCGATATCTCCAGTCGTTCGATGCCCGAGATACGCTCCGGCAAGAGCTGCGCCGCCACCCAGATGGCATGGGATGCGCTTCTGACAGGCTCGGACGAAGTCGAGAACGAAATCGGGAACGACCCGCCGATCAAAGGTTTTACGCATGACTTGCGCGGATTTGACTCAGCGGTGGCCACTCCGGTGGCGGAAGCTTCAGCAGCCAGGCCCACATCTGTCGTGAGCGCCCAAGATAGCGGATCAGGCTTGGCCAGAGCTCACGGATCTCATCGGCTTTGACAAAGAGCCAGACATCTCGTGTGTTGGCCTCCCGCAGGAGGGCTCCCATCCAATAAGCGCGCTCTTCGGGATCAGATGACCGAAGGTGCTCCCTCAGCTGGTGGACTGTGGCGTTCGTCCACCAGAGAAAGTAGGGCCGCGCGGCGTCGTCAAGGAGAGAAGCCGTGGTAGGTGGCAGGCGACCCGCGGGCTTGTTGAGATTTGTGGTGCTCATCACGTTATTCCTTCTATTTGAACACCCCGAGGGCGATCAGCACCAGGATTACCAGGAAGATTCCCAGGCAGATGCGCGCGGCCGTCATCATCTGGGTGTTTCCCACCTGCCGGGTTCCCTTGCCCTTGAAGCCGGTGAGAGCGACAAAGGCTATTACGATGATGACAATTCCGAGGATGACGATCCAGCTCATGGCTCTTTCTCCTTGCGCGCGCCATTAGCGGCTCGCCGTAGTCCAATATCGACTAAGGTAGAGCAATTTGGGTGCCATCGGGAGCGAGCCCACATCCCCCGTCTCAGTGGTGTCTTTTATTCCCTGATGTTCCTCGTGTCCTTGTTTGCTCTATCGGCCCGCTCGCGTAAAGGTATAGATGCCGTCGTTCAGAGTCGCGGAGTAGAGCACGCGCGGGTTCGTGGGGTCCATGGTCAACTGCCGCACGGCGCCGGGCAGGCCGCGGCTCGCCCGCAGCCAGTGGGCGCCGCCATCGGTGCTCTTGAAGATCCCGCCCGAGGTGCCGGCGTAGAGGATTTTGCCGTTCGACGGGGCGGCGATCAGGAACGAGACCATCCCGCCATCCGGCCCGATCAGGCTCCAGTAGTTGACGCCGGCCACCGCGGGTACTGCGGCCAGGCAGATCGACAGGAGGAAGCCGCCCAAGGTGGTTCGATTCATTGATGCGCTCCGCTCCTCAGGGAAAGATCCCACTCCACGCCGAAGTCGTACCGCTCTCGTAGCCGTCGGTGAAGATGAGCTGGCCGCTGTGATCAAAGTACTGGAAGGCCGCGTTCAAGCTGGCGTTCTGCGTGTCAGGATTCGTGACGGTGACGGCAACCGTTCCGGCGCCCTGGGCCGGCGTGACCGCGGTGAGCGAGGTGGCGCTGTTGAAGGTGACCGAAGGTGCCGCCAAAGCGCCGAAGAGCACGGTCGCGCCGTTGACGAAGTCGGTGCCGGTCAACGTAACGGACGTGCCGCCGGTGATGGGGCCGTTGTCGGGCGAGATCGAGGTCAAGGTCGGGGCCGGGTTGCCGCTCGGTGGGATGATCGTGAAGTTGGCGTTGGAAATATCAAAGAAAATGTTGCCAACGCAGGAGACGCGGACGCGCGCCTGAGTCGTCGGGGTGTTGGGGATCATCACGGCCTCGGTGCCGTCGTTGGGCGTCGACGCTGAAAGCACGGTGGGAAAAGTGTTGCCGGCGTCCGTCGAAAGGTCGATTTCGACGTTGGCGCAGCTCACGGGTGCGGCGCTTGTTCCCGCGACGTTCCAAGTCACGGTCTGGCTGCTGCTGCCTGCCCAGGTCAACGCGGTGTTGGGCTGGGTGACCGCGAAGGGCCCAGCGGCGGCGTTCACCGTCACCGTGGTCGACGCGTAGTTGACACCGCCGCCGCCAACACGGTTGTCGCGAGCGGTCAGGCGGAAAGTCATGGTGCGATTGCGCGTCGACATCGCCTCGCCCAGGGTGGCGACGTTATTGAGGATGTCCGAGAGGCGGGGAAAAGTGCGGCTTGGAATCGTCAGCGGCACGAACGAGCGGAAGATCGGCCGCACCGCGGCGACGTCGTTATTGGGAGGAGCGGCGGTGCCGAGGTCGAATTCCTCCCACATGTAGGTCAACGCGTCGGCGTCGGCATCGGTAGCCGAGCCGGTCAAAGTGAAAGGAGTTTGTTTTGGAATGGTGAAAGCCGCGCCGGCGTTGGCGATAGGTGGTGTGTTGCCCGTGGCGGTGACGACCGCGCAGGAGCTGCCTGCACCGGTTGAGAAGGCCACGATCTCGTCAAAGTTCTTGGTGTGGAAGGTGTCGTCGCTGTGCGGCTGGAGATCCTCTGCGCCGCAGATGCCGGCGTAGGCCATGATCGTGGTGCCGCTCCCCGGCTCGTAAGCCGTCGCCGCGTTGCGGTTGCCGCCGCCGCAGTTGAGGGTGGTGCCGTTGAAGGAATGATTGCCGCCGAATTGGTGGCCCATCTCGTGGGCCACGTAGTCGACGTCGAAGCCGTCGCCGATCGGACTCGGGTTACCCGTGACACCATGCGCCTTGCCGCTTGTGCACGGGACTCTCAGGTTGGCAACGCCGCCACCGCCGGTCGAGAAGACGTGGCCGATGTCGTAATTGGCCAAACCGATGACGCTGTTGATGTTGGTCTGGTTCTCTCCCAACATGGTGCCGCCGTCGTTGTTGGTGTAAGGATCGGTGGTGCCGTCGGTATAGACGATCAGGTTATCGTTGGCGATCAGCACCATGCGGATCGCCACCTCCCGCTCGTAGATGCCGTCGACCCGGTTCATCGACACCACCATGGCGTTCATCGCGCAGGCGACGGCGGCCGGATTGGGCGCGCAGACGGCGGTGCTGTACTCGCCCGTGGCGGCGAGCGCCAAGCGATAGGTGCGCAATTGGGTTCCCGAAGCAACGGCTGTCACCGGTCCCGGCAGCACCTTCGGCTCGCTCTCCTTGTTTTCGGCGGAGTCTTTGACGTCGCAATGGAACGCCGGCCCGGCCGCCCTGCGTGCGTCGTCCTTGAAGTAGGAAAGGACGTAGCGCGCGTCCCAGCGGCGGTAGGGATCGATGAAGACGGTGCCCGAGCCTGACAGCACCATGGCATGGAAGCCCAGGGTCGTCAGGCTCAGGCGGGCGGTCGCCGTGGGATCGTCGATGCCCTGGCCGACGAAGGTTCGGATCTCAGGGAACTTGGCCGCCAGCGCCGGCTCGAGGATCGGCGACTCCTCGATGCGGAACCGCCGGTTCGTGCCGTCCGGATAGGGAAGGCTGATCACGAGCGGTGACACCGCGGCGGTCGCCGACCGTTCCGCCGGTGCCCGGTCGAGCTGGTTCTCCAGGGCCTTCACGTCCACTTCCAGGACCCGGAAATGCGCGGGCAGGGGAATCTCCCAGGCGCCGCCTCGGGCCGGAAGACCCTGGACCGAATCGAGCGAGAGATCGCGGAAGGGACCGTCCGCGGCGAAGGCGGGCAGGACGGAAGCGCACAGGGCGACAAGGAAGAGGGCCAGGAGACGGCGTTGGGACATTGAGATCCTCACAAGTACGAATCGTGGTCAAGGGGAAAGGTGGCCCCGTTTCCTGGGCTTTGCTGCCGACTCTACTGGCGATTGTATCCGGAGAGCTCGATGCCCTCAAGCGTTCGTATTTTAACAGACCCTGCTTCCTTGACGGCCTTTCCCGTGCCGGTCTAGGATTCGGCTCACTTCAGACGTCGAGGAAATCGAGGCTGCCCGGCCGGCTCGTGAAATGGAATGCCGGTGTTTGGCAACTCCTGGATGACCAGGGAGGATCTCCGGCATGAATTGCCCCAAGTGCGGGTTTGAGCAGCCTGACGGTGTGGAGTGCATGCGGTGCGGCGTCATCATCAGCCGCTACAAGGGTCCGGTGGCGGGAGCGGCGGCACCGCGGACCACGCCTCCGCCGTTCGCGCCGGGCGTGCCGCCGTCGTTCATTCCACCGCCGCCGGTCATCGCCGGTGGAGCGGTTCACGCTCCGATCCCGCCGCCGCCGGCCATCTCACCGGCAGGCATGGTCTTTGGCGACTCTCCTGCGAATCCGGCCGGCGGCACGGTCTACGGCGGACCGCCACCGCCGGCGGCTGGGGGTGGGACGGTCTACGGTGGTCCGGGCAGTGTCGCGCCGGCGTTCTCGTCGTTCGGTGCCGGTTTCCATGGCACGTTCGAGGCAGGCAAGGTGCTGTCGGAGACCTTTTCCACCTACTTCTCCAACTTCCTTCCCTTCGTGCTCCTCACGGGTCTGGTCTCTCTTCCTCTGGTCGCTTTGGCGGCCTACGTCTCAACGCTGAAAAGCAATCCACTTCTTGCGGCGGAACTTTTCCTGGCGACAATCCTGTTGCAGGCCATCCTGGGCCAAGTGGCGGCGGCGGGGATCACCTATGGCGTCTATCAGCAGATGCGCAGCAAGAGCCCTTCCTTGATCGATTGCCTACGGGTGGGGTTCTCGCGCCTCTTTCCCGTTCTGGGAGTCGTCATCGTGACTGGGCTCGCCGTGGGCGTGGGGGTTGTGTTGTGTTGCGTTCCGGGCCTCATCCTGGCCACGATGTTTGCCGTGGTCGTCCCCGTCACCGTCGAGGAGCGGCCCGCTGTTTTCGACGCCCTTCGGCGCAGCTCCTTTCTCACCGAAGGCTTCCGATGGCAGATCTTTGGCGCTCTTTTTGTGGTGGGCATCATCCAGCAGATCCCTACCCAGATCCTCTCGCGCACGGTCCACGACCTGGGCACGCTGTTGATGATCACGATTTTCCTGAGCATCCTGACCAACAGCCTCTCGTCCACCGCCGCCGCCGTCATGTACTACCGCTTGCGTAGCGTCAAAGAATCGATCGACGTTGATCAGATCTCTTCGGTCTTCTCCTGAGCGCCGGCCGGGCAGGAGCCGGCTGCTCCTCCCGGTACTGCTCCTCCTTGCCGGCGCAGCTCTCGCGAGCCCGCCGGCGGGAGCGGCGAACGAGCCGGCGAGCCCGGCTGGTGTCACGCAGCGGGCACGGGCGATCCTCGCGGACTCGCGCTATCAGACTCACCTGCCGCAGCATGAAAAGCCGCAGGATCT
>Ga0134121_10000896_pt1 | contig 30401 bp, 30 predicted proteins | sample KB301_FD_96463 | JGI IMG/M metagenome (GOLD analysis project Ga0134121, IMG submission 96463) | Terrestrial soil microbial communities without Nitrogen fertilizer from Kellogg Biological Station, Michigan, USA - KB3-0-1 | ecosystem: Environmental > Terrestrial > Soil > Unclassified ... | reverse complement strand
GCGAGGATTGCGGAGCGGACGAAATAGGGCAACGGGCAAAGGGCCACGGGGAACGGAGAACGGGGGAACGGGAGAACGGGAATTCCCCCGTTGCCCTTTCGCCCGTAGCCCGTTGCCCTTTTTTCGCCCGTGGCCCTTTGCCCGTGGCCCTTTGCCCGTTACTACCGCGCTATTCTCTCAATATCGAGGCTTCCCAGCGCTCCACTCGACTTGAGCCGGAGCTTGAAGCGCGCGGTCTCCCAGTTGTCCGAGACCGAGTAGCCGTCGCGCTTTACCATTCCGGTTGCATTCACGGAATGCAGAAACCGCGATGATTCGACGCGGATGCCGACGTCGCCGGGTACGCGCAGCGTCACCTGGCCGAGCGCGGACGCCACCGAGACGTCGGCGTCGCCGTGCCACTCGCCGCTGAAATCGAGCACGGCTTTGCCGACGCCGAGGTTGAGCTCCACGTGATCGGTGTTGGCGTTGCCAAGTCCGAGGACGTCGACACTGGCCGCGCCGACCTGCATGCGGAGCATGCGCATGTGCATCGGGTTCGGGGAATCGAACCGCACACGCGTGTCGGTGGCACCGGTCTGCAGCAAGAGCTCTTCCACTCGAAGTCCGCTGAGGTCGATGTCGCCTTCGGCCGCGCCCACGTCGAGCTCGAGCCGCATGGGTGAACCGGCACCGAGGAGCAGCTTGAGCTCGCTCCCTTCGCCGCCCTTCATACTGCGTGCGACTGACGTCTGCCGCACGCCCACGTCGAGCCGCCGCGACGCGGCGTCGAACGAATACGTCGGCTCGCTTCGCTCCGCGTCATAGCGGAAATGCGCGTCGTAGAGCGTGCGCGACGCCGTCGGCTGAATGCGAATCCGGCCTGCGCCGTACGCCACGTGCACAGAAACGGGCTGCGTGTCGCGCGCCGAGCGCGCGACGTCGAACGTGCGCCATGTTTGCGCGCGGAGCTGGGAGGCGAGCACGGTTATCGCGACCAACGCAAACGCCGCCCACCCCTTTACCCGTCGCCCTTTGCCCGTGCTCATGAAACCTCCTTCGCCTGTGCCGACGGCCGGCGCTTCGCCGCCACGACGCCGCTCACAGGAGTCGGCGTGAGCCACTCCGGCGTCATCGCAGCGCCGCCGACAGCCGTGTGCTCGTACGCGAGCTCGGCCGTGGGAATCGCGGCAGGCGCGGGAGCGCGGAGCGGCCGGTTGCCGGCGCGCGAAATGATCGTGGCGCCGAGCCCGAGTGTCGCGGCCGCCCACGTGACGCCGAACGCGATCACACGCATCACCGACGCGAACACCGGCCACGGCGTCGCGAGGCCCGCAACGAGCCAGAGCCCGAGGTAGAAGGCGACGCCAACGACGAGCGCACGCAGTGCCGCGCCGCGCGCGGTGAGGTCGCGTCCGCCGCCGCCAATCGCGTGACCCGTCACACGAATGGTCGCGATGAGGCCAAGCGCGACGAGGCCGATCACCGCGAGGATGTACGCCACGATGGCGAACGGCACGAGGAGAACGCCAAGGATCGTGAGCGTGAGCGCCACAACGAGCAGCAGGAGCGCGGGCACGAGGCCGATCGTCGCGGCGACGCCAACCAGGAACGACTTCCCGAACTGCAGGTCGATCGTTTCGCCCACGACGTCGAGCGTGCGCTTGGCGGCGACGAGCAGGCCGATACCCACAATGAGGAGCAGGCCCGCCCAGCCGAGCGTGAGTCCGACGGTCTCGCGGGCGGTGTGCGCCGGTCCGCGGACGGGGATCGCCGAGAGCGATCCGCCAACCCCGCGTCTGTCGCCGTCGACTGCGCCACCTTCCTGCACCTGCACCGTGCCGTTCAACGCGACGGCGGAACCGGTGATGTGCCCGCCGTTCAGCACGATGATGTCGCCGCCGTACGCGAATGCGTCACCATCGATCGTGCCGGCAACGCGAAGCGTTCCGGCGACCGCCACCGGTCCCTTGGCCGCGCTCTTTGCAGCGATCTCGCGATCGCCCCGGGAGAACGCGTCGGCCGCCGGGACGTCGAGACCCTTGAGCGTGCCGCCGGCATTCCTGAGCGCCTCGGCGACCGGCGGGGGAGGGGACGACTGAGGACGCTCCTGCGCCGCGAGCGGTGCGACGGTCGCGGCAATCAACCACACCAGGGCCCGCACGGTCAGTTCCCTCGCCGTCGGGCGCGGGTCAGGCTGCGAAGGCCGAGGGTGGCAACCCCGATGCTGACGAGAACCGCCGACAAGCCCACGACCACGGCCGGCATGCCGGCCACTTGCAACGAGGTCAGGGCAGATTCACCGAACATGCTCGAGACGGCCGCTCCGGCGGTCGTGGCGGCGCCCGTCTGAAGTCGCGCGAGCCCGAGCTGTACGGCGTACGCGAGGAGGTCCAGGCGCAGCGCCAGGCCGACGGCGATAGCGGTGACCGAGAGCGCGACCCCGCCCATCGAGGCGATGCTGAGGGCCCTCAGCGGCCCGGTCTGAGGCACCATCGACCGGATCTGGTTGACGAGGGTCACATGCCAGGGCTCGAAAACCTGGACCCGGGCCATGACGCGATCCGCGAACCCCGAGGCTGGGGCCGCGTGCGGGAGGTGCTCGATGAGGTCGTTGATCGCCCGGGCGTTCTGCAGCTTGGCCCGGCAGTCCGGGCAGGCCTCGAGGTGTTTCCGGAGGGGAAACACAACGAACCCCTCGTCACCGTCGAGAAGGAGCTCGATTTCCTCGGGCTGGATGTGATCTTGCTGCGTCATAAAGGCCTCAGGTTGCGGTACGGTGTGGCATGCGGCTGGGTTTCAAAAGGGCTGGAGGGCTAGAGGGCCGGAGGGCCGGTGGGAACAGCGGTGAAAGCGCTTGGCGGTTCCCTCTAGCCCTCCAGCCCTCCAGCCCTCTAGCCCTCGTCACGTGACTCTCCGAGCAATTCTCTCAGCTGGTGCCGAGCGCGATGGATAAACGTCTTGACTGTCCCGAGGGGGAGGTCGAGTGTGGCGGCGATTTCCTCGTACGAGCGCCCCTCCACGTGCCGGAGCAGGATGCACGAGCGGTATTCCGGCCGGAGCTGCGCGATGGCGTGTTCGATCTGCCCGCCGAGCTCGCGGGAGACCATTTCCTCGAGCGCGCTCTCGCCCGAGTCGGCAAGCTCGATTGTCGTCGCCTCGACCTCGGCGGCGGTGCCCGCGTGGGGTGACCCGTCGATCGAGACCGTGTTTAGCTGTCGCTTGCGCAGGTGATCGATCGCGACGTTGTTCGCGATCTTGAACAGCCAGCTCGAAAACTTGAATTCCGGCCGATACCGGTCGATGTGGTTGAGGACTTTGACAAACGTGTCCTGCGCCAGATCCTCCGCCACGGTGCGGTCGCGCACCATGCGGAACACGAGCGAAAACACCGGGCGCTCGTAGCGGCGGAGAAGCTCCCGGTACGCAGACTCCCGCCCCTGTTGCGCGAGCGAGACCACATCTGCGTCCGGCAGATTCGCGAGTTCAAGAAACTGGGACATTAGGAGCGCGCCCGCGCGTGCTGAAGCTAGTCGTTTGCCGCACTTCGGGCACCGCGCGAGATTTCGCGGGTGTCCACCGTCGAGCTCGAGGAAGCGCGCGCCGCCGCGATGGGGAGCGCTGAAAAGCGCGCCTACGTTCGCGGGATGTTCGAGGCCATCGCGCCGCGATACGACCTCCTGAACCGTGTCTTTTCACTCACACGCGACCGCGCGTGGCGTCAGAAGGCCATCGGGGCGCTCGACATCTCCCGCCGCCCCGACGGCGTGTACCTCGACCTCTGCGCAGGCACGCTCGACGTGGCGTCGGCGATCGCGCGGCTGGATGGGTTCCGCGGCGAGGTGATCGGCGCCGACTTCGCCGAGCCGATGCTCAGGCTGGGGAAACCCAAGGCGCAGGGACTCCGTGTGGCGCCGGTGACCGCCGATGCGCTGGCGCTGCCGCTCGCGGACCGATCGTGCGCGGGTGCGATCGTGGCGTTCGGCATCCGCAACGTCATCGATCTCGACGCCGCGCTCCGCGAGGTGCGTCGCGTGCTCGAGCCCGGCGCGCGCTTCGCGATTCTGGAATTCACGACACCGCACAACGCGATCGTGCGTGCCGGCTTTCGCGCGTATTCGCATTTCGTGCTGCCGAGGGTGGGCGCGCTCGTGAGCGGCCATGGCAGCGCATATACCTATCTTCCGGTGAGCATCGACCACTTTCCGGAAGAGCGCGCGCTCGGTGAGCGAATGTCGGCGGCCGGCTTCGGCGGCGTGTCGTGGGAGACGATGATGCTCGGCGTGGTCGCACTACACACAGGAACAAGGGAAAAGTGAAAAGGGACGAAGATCAAGAACAGGAAGGGCAAACGCCCGAGGGGCGAGGCCGAGGCCATTCTTGACGATGAATTCGCTCGCTGAATTCATCGCGGCGATCGATCGCATGGGCGAGCTCCGGCGCATCGCCGCGCCCGTGCGCGTGGATCTCGAGCTCTGTGAGATCGCCGATCGCGTCATGAAAATGGCGGACGGCGGACCGGCGCTGTTGTTCGAAAACCCGGTTCTCCCGGACGGATCGCGCAGCCAGTATCCCGTCGCGATCAATCTCTTCGGCTCGATGCGCCGCATGGCGCTCTCGCTCGGGGTGCACGCGCTGGATGAGCACGCGGCGCGCATCACCGAGCTCCTGAATGTGCAGGTGCCAGAGGGGATTCTCGGAAAGCTCTCGCTCCTTCCCAAGCTCTTCGAGGTTGCAAAGTTTCCGCCCCGCGTCTCGAGCGGACTCGCGCCGTGCCAGGAAATTGTGCAGCGCGGAGACGAGATCGATCTTCGCACGCTTCCGATCATCACGTGCTGGCCGAAAGACGGCGGGCCGTACATTACGCTGCCGATGGTGATCTCGAAGGATCCCAAGCGCGGAATTCGCAACGTCGGCATGTACCGCGTGCAGTATCTCGGTCCGCGGTCGCTCGCGATGCACTGGCAGCGGCACAAGGTGGGCGCCGCGCACTGGCGCGAAATGTCCGAGCGCGGCGAGGTCATGCCGGTGTGCATCGCACTTGGCGGCGATCCGGCGTCGATCTATTCCGCGAGCGCGCCGCTTCCGCCGAACATCGACGAGTTTCTGTTCGCCGGTTTTCTGCGCCGCGAGCCCGTGCGTCTCGCGAAAGCGGTGACGTGCGATCTCGAAGTTCCAGCGGAAGCCGACTTCGTGATCGAAGGGTACATCGACCCGCGAGAGCCGCTCGTGACCGAAGGACCATTCGGCGATCACACCGGCTTCTACTCGGAAGCGGATCTCTATCCGCAGGTGCATGTCACGGCCCTCACCATGCGTCGTGAGCCGATCTATCCCACGACGATCGTCGGCAAGCCGCCGATGGAGGATTACTACCTCGGCCATGCCACCGAGCGGATTTTCCTCCCGCTGCTCAAGCTCACGATCCCCGAGATCGTGGATTACCACATGCCCGCCGAAGGGATCTTTCACAACCTCGTCTTCGTCTCGATCGACAAGCAGTATCCGGGACAGGCGTACAAGGTGATGAACGCGCTCTGGGGGCAGGGGCTCATGTCACTCGCGAAAGTGCTCGTGATCGTCGACAAGGACGTGAACGTGCAGAATCCGCAGGAAGCGTGGTGGGTCGCGCTCAACAACATCGATCCGCAGCGCGACGCGCGGTTCACGATGGGACCGATTGATGTGCTCGATCACTCGAGCCGCGCGTTCACGTACGGGTCGAAGATGGGACTCGACGCGACCCGGAAGTTCCCGGAAGAGGGGTTCACACGGAACTGGCCGGAGCTGATCGAGATGGACCAGAAAACGAGAGAGCGGGTGAACGGGATGTGGAAGGGGCTGGGGCTGTGAGAGGGCCGAAGGGCCGAAGGGCCGAAGGGCCGGAGGGAACTGCCATTCGAGAAGGCCAGACGTTCCTTGGCGAATCGCCATTCATCAAATGGGCGAACTTCGTCAAGCTGCCGCACACGGTGTTTGCGCTGCCGTTTGCGATCGTCGGCGTCGTGGCGGCGTCGTACCGGGCGCTCGTGTCGTGGACGATGGTGTTGTGGGTCGTGATCGCGTTCACGGCCGCGCGCTTCGCGGCGATGACGTTCAACCGGCTCGTGGACCGAAAGGTCGACGCCGAGAATCCGCGGACGCGCATGCGCGAGATTCCGCGCGGCGTGATCAGTCCGGGCGAGGCGGCGACGGCGGTGGCCGTGAGCGCGGGCGTGTTCATCCTCGCCGCGTCGCGGCTCAATGTTCTTTGCCTGGCGCTCTCGCCCGTCGCGCTCGGGTGGGTGCTGTTCTACAGCTACACCAAGCGCTTCACGGCATGGTCGCATCTCGTACTCGGACTCGGACTCGGCATTGCACCCGTGGGCGGATATCTCGCGGTGGCCGGGCACTGGCCGTCGCCGTGGTGGGGACCGGTGGCACTCGCGTTCGCGGTGATGTCGTGGGTGGCTGGATTCGACGTGCTCTACGCGCTCCAGGATCTCGACTTCGACCGCCGGACGGGACTGCATTCCATTCCTGCTGCGCTCGGTGCTGACCGCGCGGTGCAGGTGGCGCGCGCGCTGCACGTGCTCTGCGTGGGGTTCTTGTTGCTCGCGGGCGTTGCCCTGTCGCCGACCGCGGGCTGGATGGTGGGGGTTGGCGCGGTCGGTGCGCTCCTCGTGTGGGAACACCGGCTCGTGCATCCCAACGACCTCTCGCGTCTCGACGCGGCGTTCTTCATGATGAACGGCGTGATCTCGATTCTCTTCTGCACCATCGTGCTGGTCGAACGGTTCGTGACATGAGTGCGCGGCCGGTGGTCTTCGCGTTCACGGGCGCGAGTGGCGCGCCGTACGGTGTGCGGTTGCTGGAGCAGCTCGCAACGCGCAAGGTGCCGGTGTCACTCATCATGTCGTCGCACGGACTCCGGTTGCTGCAGACGGAAACGCGCATTCGCGATTTGGGGGGACTCAGGACCCAGGTCGGCGCAGCCGCGTTCGACAAGTACGTGACGGTGTTCGACGATGCCGACCGCGGCGCGGCGCCCGCATCGGGCTCGTCGCAGTCGCGCGCGATGGTCGTGTGCCCGTGTTCGATGGGCACGCTGTCGGCAATTGCGCACGGCACATCGCGTTCGCTCGTCGAGCGTGCGGCCGACGTCGCGCTCAAGGAGCGGCGGAAGCTCATTCTCGTCCCGCGCGAGACGCCGCTCAGCGCCGTACACCTCGAGAACATGCTGAAGGTCACGCACGCAGGCGCAATCGTCATGCCTGCCGCGCCGGGGTTCTACCACCGGCCGACGCGCATCGACCAGCTGGTGGATTTCATGGTCGCGCGGATTCTCGACCATCTCGACGTGCCGCACGATCTGGTGAAGCGGTGGGGCTCGAAGAAGTAGCGTGCTCATCGGCCTCATCTCCGACACGCACGGCCTCGTTCGCCCCGACGTCCACACGGCGCTCGACGGCGTCGAGCTCATTCTGCACGCGGGCGATGTGGGCGGTGAGGAAACCCTGTTCGAGCTCAATCTGATCGCCCCCGTGCATGCGGTCTTTGGAAACACGGATCCTCGCGAGTCACGCGGTCTCGCCGACGCGATCGATGACACGTTCGATGGCGTGCGCATCCACGTCAGCCACGGCCACGAGCTCGGCGCGCCGCGCACCGAGCTTCTGCTGGCCGCGTACGACGCGGACGTGATTGTGTACGGTCACACGCACAAACCGCTCGTGCACCACGAGGGAAAGCGGCTCGTCGTCAACCCGGGCGCCGCCGGACCGCGGCGGTTCGACATCAAGCCGAGCGTCGCGCGTTTCGACACGCGCACGCGGCAAGTTCAGATCATTGAGCTCGCGCCGTAACTGCTCCAAGGACCAGCTCAACTGCTTTACACGGAACACACCGTAAGCCTGTTGAAAGAGCCTGTTTAGTCGAGAGACTGCAGGAACCGAGCTGCCTCCTGCGGATTCGGGAACTTGAATGCGCTGACGCCGGGCAGGCCGTAATCGATCACGAGTGTCACGCTCTGAACTCCGACCGGCACGCGGCGCGGCCGCGGCGCGATGGGCTCGGGGGGACGCTCTGTACCGAGGAGCATCAGGATCTGCTCGAGCGCGTTGTCATAAGTGACGCCGGCGTCCGCGAACTCCTTGACCGCCCCCGCGGAGTTTCCGAGGCGAAGAATGCCGAGCAGAAGGTGTTCGCATCCGACGTACGTGTGATTGAGCTCGCGCGCGGTGGCCATCGAGAGCTCCAGGCATTTCTTCGCTCTGCTGGTGTACGGCAAGTCGGGGCCGGTTGCATGTTTGCCGGGTTCGACGGTACTCCGGATGCGCACAGCCAGTTGCGCAATGTCCACGCCAAGGTTCCGGAGCGCCACCGCGGCGACGCTCTGTCCCTCTTCCAGCAGCGCGATGGCGATGTGAGCGGGTGCGACGTATTCGCAACGCAATTCCGCGGCGGTCTCCCGCGCCATGCTGAGCACTTTGCGGACACGCTCGGTGAAGTTGTATCCGTTCATTGCCATTAGTGCCCCGTAGTTCAGTGGTCCCGTAGTTCAGTGGTGCCGTAGTTCAGTGATCCCGTAGTTCAGTGATCCCGTAGTTCAGTGATCCCGTAGTCCAGTGATCCCGTAGTTCAGTGATCCCGTAGTTCAGTGCTGGTTCGCCGGTTCGAGCAGCGTGATCTTCTGCCAGATCTTGTTCGACAGCCCCGCCGCGAGTCCTTCGATCTCGCTCACCGCCGCGAGCACCACGGGATCGTTGAAATGCTGCACGTACAGCGCCGAGATCTTGCTCGTGAGCGACAGCAGCTCGCTGCAGTAATCCAGGTACCGCCCGATCTCCGGTGCGGACATCGAACGCGCCGGTGACGACGGCGTGTACGCGTGTCCGGCCATGAGACGCTCCGGATCCTTCGTAAGCTGGTGCATGTCCACGATGTGTACCACGCTGCGGAGCTCGTGGAGCGCCCCGAGCGCGCGCCGCCGCTTCATGCGCGATTCCAGCCGCACGAGGAAATACACGGCGATACCGAGAAAAATGATGTCGTTGACGCCGGCCTCGACGGCCTGGACGAAATCACTCAGCACCGTGGTCGTCGCGGGAACGTGCACGGTGACCGCCACGATCACGATTATTGTGGCCATCGCGGTGATCACCGCGCCGATGCCAATCCGGAGCGGCCAGTTCGGCTGGCGCAGATAGTCCACGCACGCCACCGATTCGTGCGCGATGTCCAGCAGCTCACCCGCGACACGTGACAGACTGGATTCAGGAAAGCGCTCCGTGATCCGGTCGCGCAGCCGCGAGAGCGTTGCTGTTATCCGCCCGGCATCGAGCTGCCGGTAGCGCGTGGTCTCGGGCATGGCGCATAACGTATCGCGCGTGGTACGTTACCCGCCATGCGCCCCTTTTATCGGCTCGCCGGTACGCTTGCCCTGCTGTTCCCGCTCGTGGCGGCGTGCGGCGGCGGCGACACTGGAACGTCTGCGTCGAGCGCCGCGTCGGTGACGCTGACGTTCAACCACGCAACGCTATCGCTTGGCGACGCGCAGACCGTCGCTGCCCAATTTCACGACGCAAGCGGCGCGAACATTTCCGCACCGTCGGGCGCGAAGTGGACGTCGTCATTGCCGGCCATCGCGAGCGTCGACAAGAACGGCCGCGTCACCGCCCTCGCGCTTGGCGGGCCCGTCACGATCAGCGTGAAGGCAGGAGACGCGACGGGCAGCGTGACCTTCACCGTCATTCCCGAAAAGATCAATTTCGCGCCCGTGTCGAACATCCTCGGCGTGGGGAACAACGTGCAGATCACGGCGACTCCGCAGGACATCTCGGGTCACCCGATCGGTTCGGCGACCGTGTCGTGGACGACGAGCAATCAGGCCGTTGCCACGGTTTCGAACACCGGGCTCGTGACCGGCGTTGCCGCGGGCACGGTGCGCATCACCGCGACGTCAGCGGGACAAACCGCGTTCCTGGATTTCGAAGTGGGGATCATCAGCCAGTACGACGGCGACTGGAAGGGCGTCAACAGCAACGGGTCGCGCCCGGTCGACATCGTCGTCGTGTTCGGACAGGTGCGGAGCTTCACGATGACCTATTACCTGTTCGTGGCGCCGTACGCGGCCACGTGCCAGGACCAGGTCGTCGCCAGCGGCGCACCGAACGCGGCAATCACCAACGGCCAGTTCGCGTTCAACCTGACGAGTCCGCCGACGGCGAGCATCACGGGCACCTTTACGAACACCACGACCATCACCGGCACGCACACGGCGATGAATCTCGGCAGCTATTCGTGCGACATGCTGAACACGGGGCAGAGCACGACAAAGGTGACCTATACCGCGAACATTCCCGCGGCCGCGTTCACCCTGACGAAGCAGTAGCGATCCGGTTCACGTCCACCGAGTCCACGATGCGCGACGGCGGCCGCGTCGCAGCGAGCTCGATGAGCGCGCGGCCGATCCGGTCGGTCGATGTGACGAACCCGGGCATCGCCTCTCGCAGCAGCGGCAGGATCGGTGCGGTGACCGTGTAGAAGGCCTGATACCAGCCCGTCGATGATCGCACGCCGCGCGTGGGCTGGATGATCCCCGGGCGCAGAATGTACACCCCGCGGAACGGGAGGCCGAAGAGCGCGTTTTCAATGCGCCCCTTCACGCGCGCCCACATGATGGCGCCCTTCTCCGTGCTGTCGGCGCCGCGGCCCGAGATGTAGCTGAAAGTCGCATCGGGCCGCGCGGTGACGAGCGCGCGCGCCACCGCGAGGGGAATGTCGTACGTGATCTTCGAGTACTCGGCTTCGCTTTTTCCTGCCGCCGAAATGCCGAGACAGAAGAAACACGCGTCGGTCTGCGCGAACACGGGTCCGAGCGGGGCGAGATTGCCGAAGTCCGTGTGCACGACGTCGCGCAGCTTGGGATGCGTGAGTCCCGGCGGTCTGCGCCCCACCGCCGTCACGGTCGTCACGCGCGGATCGTCGAGGCATTCACGAAGCGTGCCGCCGCCGATCATGCCGGTCGCGCCAAAGAGGAGAACGTTCATGGCCTACACCGGCAGCGGCACACGCTGCACGTCGTCGATCCGATCCACGTCGACGGAGAGACGGCCTTCCGCATCCGGCGGATTGAAGATGTTCTCGAACTTGGCACCCCAGATGACTTCGTCGTGCTTGTACGATGAACGCGCGTGCACGACCTGCGCGAACGTTTCGTCGGTCGCGGAAATCAGCGCGAGCACTTCGAAATCCCCCGCACGCAGCTCCTCTTCCGTCGCACCCCAGAGCGGACTGTGCGGCGTGATGGGATGCACGATCGTCCACGCGAGCGGGAAGAACGTTACCTCGCTGCGCTCGAGCTCGAGCTGGCGGAAACGCCGGGTGGTGCCGCCGTCGGGATCGAACGCCGCACACATCACGCGCGCCCGCACGTCGACGAGCTGGTTCTCACGCAGGTTGGTGATGCGGAACATGAGCCCGCGCCCGCCGCGGTAGGGCGCGACGACCATCTTGCTGCTGAACAGGATCGCGGCCGTGGGGCGCGCGAACCGGGCGAAGAGGAGGCCTGTGATCAGCGCCTGGCTCATCACGGCCACGAGTGCCTCGATCACCATCACGAAGTGCGCGGGCATCCCCACGGGGCTGATCTCGCCGTAGCCGATCGTCGCGAATGTTTCGACACTGAAGAAGAACGCGCGCCACACCGACCCGCCCATCTGCTGTGCGTCCGCGCCGATCAGCGCGGCCGGCCCGCATGCGAGAAAGAGCAGCGAGAACACGACATTGACGGCGAGGTATCCGGCCACCACGCAGCCGAGAAACTTCGGCCACGACATGGACAGCGCCTGGTGGTACATGCTCTGGGAACGCCAGAGCCCCAGCCCCACGCGCCGGACGTTGAACGTGCCGTTCTTGTTGAGGAGCCGGCGCTTGCTCTGCGCCGAGACAACCGCTCCGAATCCGAGGTCGTTGCGGTCCTCGGGGTAGGACTGAACGGGTGTCGCGACCGGTTCAGACACTGCGAAGTTGCTGCGCGATCCAGACGCTGCGGTGCACGGCCGTGATCATCGAGAGTCCCCCGATGAAATACATGACGCCGAGCAGGACGGTGCCAATGGGATGACCGAGGGCCGGCGAGGCCACCCGATCGACGAGACACGCGATCGAAAGCAGCGCCAGCCGTTCGCCGCGTTGCATGAGGCCGCCGGTGCAGTCCACGCCGAGCGTCTCGCCCACCGCGCGCGCGTAGCTGACCAGCAGCGAGCTGCCGAGCGCCAGCGTTGCGGCGATGGCACCGTGCGGCGAGTGCCGGAGAAAGATCGCGAACCCGATGAAGAACGCGACTTCGGTGAACCGGTCGAGCACCGCGTCGATGAACGCGCCGTACTTCGACGTCGTTTTCGTCGCGCGCGCGATGCGGCCGTCCATGATGTCGCACACGCCGGAAAGCACCAGCGCCCATCCGGCGATCTCCATCTGGCCGACCGCGAGCGCCGCGCCCGACGCGATCCCGAAGCCCAGGCCGAGAAAATTGTAGAACTCCGGCGTCAGGCCCACGCGCACGGACCATGTGGCGGCCGGCGCGACGAACCAGATGAACCAGTGCAGGATGAAATCCGCCGCCCCGCCCGCGAATTGCGCCTTCTTCCGCTCGGCGTCCGGATCAGGCTTGGCGCCGCGTGCGGCGTACACGACCATCGACAGCAGCATCCCGCCGACGATGGCAAGGAAGACCACAAATGAAAACGGCATGTGCTGACCCGCTGCTCAGGGAGCTATGGTTTCCGGGGAAGTTGCCTGCGGTGCCGCCGCCGCGCGAGTCGCGCCTTTGGGCAGCAGCGATTGGCTCGCCAAGCCGAGCCCGGCGAAGCCGATCGGGATCACCTGAAGGAGGTGATAGACCAGCGCGAAGGCGAGCGCCGTTTCCTTCGGAACGCCGCTTTCCATGAGGGCGAGCGTCGCGCCCACCTCGAGGGAGCCCAGGTTCGCGGGCGGCGCGAACGGCACGACGAGGGCGACGTTCACCGCCATGAGAATGAGCAGGCTCGTCCCGATCGGGACGTGCAGATGGAATGCGCGGAGGGTGCAGAGTACGACGCAGATCTCGAGCGCCCATGCCACGCCCGACATGGCGAACGATTTGGCAAGCGCCCACTGGTCTTCCACAGCGGCGAGGCCCAGTCTGGCGCGCGACAGGAATCCGGCCGTGACTGCACCGAACTTGCTGTCCGTGCGCTCCGAGCTCGCCGGCACGGGCTGCCCGGCTTTCGGCCGGAGCAGGAAGACACCTGCGGCGGCAATGCCGAAGACAACCACGGCGAGCCAGATACCGGACCGCGCCCACGCCGGGAAATGGACGATGAGCGGGAGGATCGCGATCAAAATGAAAAGCCCGACCGCGTTGACGAGAGCGTCGAGGACAATCGAGCCGAAGATTGCAGCCCGCGGAAGTCCGGTGCGGCGGGCGAGCCATTCGGCGCGCGCGAACTCTCCCGCGCGCGCGGGCACGATGGTCGAGACGGCAAAGCCCATCAGCATGGCCTTGTACGCTTCCATCTGCGTCATGAACGGCGTGAGCGGCTGAAGGAGCGCGCGCCAGCGGCCGGCCATGGCATACACGGCACCCAGGTTGATCAGGACGGCAAGCGCGACCCACAGCGCCGAAATGGACGAAATCGCGGCGCGAAGGTCCGTCCAGTCGATATCGTGCCCGATCCACCCGGCGGCCAGAGCGAGCATCGCAAGGCCGGCGGCACGAACGAGCCACGGCGTACGGAGGGCAGACGCCATGGCCGGGCGAGGGGGCTCCGCGGGCTCCGCCGGAGGCTCGACCACGCGCGACACGGCCGCGGCGACGGCGCCGATGGCCCGGCCCACGTCCGGCCCGGCGCGCGCGCCGTCCGTGAGCGGCAGCGCCCGCCGCTGCTCCGACGATTCGTACGCGCGGTCGATCACGCGCGCCACGTACAGCGCCTCGTCGAGGCCGTCCGACCGCACGTCGTTGGCGCGAATGCGCGCGACCAGATCGCGCATGAGCGGCGCGTACCAGCCGGAGTGCGACGAGTTGCCGCTCATACCCTCGTCGAAATTGATTTCTTCCGTCTTCGCGGCGCGCACGGTGACACGCTTGTCGTCACCGACGAGCTCGCCGGCCTCGCCCACGAAATGAAACCGGATCGCGCGTTCGCGCGCCGCCCACGTGAGGCGAACTTCGGCGATGCGATCACCGTAGTCGAGCACCACGAGCGCGGAATCTTCTACGCCGTAGCCCGCGTGGCGCAGCGTGCGCACCGTCGCCTGCACGGACGCGGGTTCGCCCATGACGCTGCGCAGCTGGTAGAAAATGTGCGCGCCGTGATCGAACAGAATCCCGCCGCCCGCGAGCGAGCGATCCGTGCGCCAGGACGGCGACCAGTTCGGATTGCCCGGATTCGCCTCGGTGCGGTGCACGGAGTAGTCCGCGAGATGAATGCGGCCGATGCGCTTGAGCAGTCGCACCACGGCCTGCCACTGCGGCGAGTAGTGATACTGGTGGCAGGGCAGGAACACGACGCGCGCCGCGCGCACCGAGTCCGCGATGGCCTCGGCGTCGCTCAGCGACGGTGCAATCGGTTTTTCGCACAGCACGTGATAGCCGCGCGCGGCCGCCGCCGTTACGAGCGGCTTGTGCGTGAACGGCGGCGTGCACACGTCGCAGAAATCCACCGTTTCGCGCGCGAGCAGCTCGTCGGCGTGTTCGTAGAGGCGCGCGTTGGGAATGAGCTTCGACGCCGCTTCGAGGTTCGCGGGCGCGAGGTCGGCGATCGCGATGATCTCGGCCTGCGACGCGAGCGCGGCGTCGCCGGTCCACTGCGGGAGGTGGCCCTTGAGCGCAATGTTGCCTGCGCCGAGGATCGCGCCGCGCAGCTTCACTGCCAGCCGCCCTCGCGCGTCAGCTTCGTGAACGTCTCGTCGAGCAGCGACATGGCCGTATCGGCGGTCGCCTCGCTGATCGAGAGCGGCGGATTGATGCGGAACGACGGCGAGTACACCATCGACATGAGGCCGCGATTCAGTGCGTCCCTGAACAGGCGCACGCACACGTCCTTCGCGAGGGGTTCCTTTGTCTTGCGGTCCTTCACGAGCTCGACGCCGATGAGCAGGCCCTTGCCGCGTACGTCGCCGATGAACGCGTGCTTCTCCTGCATCTCGCGCAGCCGCTTGAGCATGAGCGCGCCGACACGCTCGGCGTTCTCGACGAGTTTTTCCTCCTCGATCACCGTGACCGAGGCGAGAATCGCGGCGCCCGCCATCGGATTTCCGCCGTAGCTCGAGCTCGAGCCCGACGGCGATCCCCATGGCTTCGCCTGCGTGATCTCCACGGTCGACGCGAGCCCCGACACCGGAAAGCCGGAGCCGAGTCCCTTACCCATGGTGACGATGTCCGGCGTGACGCCGAAGTGCTCGCAGCCGAACCATGTCCCGGTGCGGCCAAAGCCGGTAATCATCTCGTCGCTCACGAGCAGCGCGTCGTTTTCCTTCGCGATCTGCTGGATGGCCGGCATGAATTCCGGCGGCGGCACGACGTTGCCGGCCGTGCCCTGAATGGGCTCCATGAACACCGCGGCGAGCGCACCGGTGGTGTTGTTCTTGATGACTTTCTTCGTGAAATCCGCGCACGCGATGCCGCACGATGGATACTCGAGCTTGAGCGGGCAGCGGTAGCAGGACGCGTACGGCGCGATGTACGTGCCGGGCATCGAAGGCCCGAGCTGATTCTTCGTGCCGTCGCCGATGAGGGACATCGAGCCGGCCGTCTTGCCGTGGAAGCCGCCCCAGAAGGAAAGGAATTCGAATTTCTTCGTGTGCGACTTGGCGAGGCGCATCGCCGCTTCGACGGCCTCGGTGCCGCCGGAATAGAGCTGGATCTTGTCGAGTCCTTCCGGCGTGTGCGAGGCAACCTTCTTCAGTGCCTCCGCGCGCCGCGGCGTCGTGAGCGATCCGACGGTGACTTCGTCGATCTGCTCCTTCAGGATCTGCGTGTAGCGCGGATGCGCGTGGCCCAGCGCGTTGACGCAGACACCCGCGGCGATATCCAGAAACTGGTTGCCATCGACGTCTTCGATCACCGAGCCTTCGCCGCGTGCCACGGCGAGACCCGACAGCGTGGAAATCGACTGAATACCCGGCGCGAGAAACGGCGCTTCGTCCGCGACCATCGCGCGGCTCTTCGGACCAGGAATCTCCGTCTTGATCGACGGTTTTTGCGCAATCATGAGGCCTCTGCAACGATTCGGAAAAAAACTGCGAGCGTTGGAGCATAGCATGACGCACGCTGCCCCGCGCGCGAAACGTCCTCTCACGGTGACAGGTGGCGTTCATGTGTCGCGCTTTTCGTCCCGACGGCTCCGCGAAATCACGGAGCGCGAGTGGGACTCAAAGGTCGTACGCGCGCAGCTCGACCCCGGAAACCTTGAACGTGAGCGTGGGCCGTTCGCGGCGTGCGCCCGCGCGCTGCGCCACGACGTCGCTGATCTGGATCTTGCCGAAATCCCCGACGTCTTCGGCGAGTTTCGACGCGATGTTCACCGCGGAGCCCGCGATGTCGTGGCTGCCCGGCGCGAGCTCGAAGCGGAGCACAGGCCCGTAGTCGATACCGATCCGGCAGCGAATGCCCTGTGCGTCGAGCGCGGTGCGAAACGCGCGCGCGAACGCGAGCGCGTCGCGGCATTCGGGAAAGGTGTAGATGCCGAGGAGTCCGGAGTTCTTGATCTCCGCGCCGTGCACATCGCGCAGAAGCTCGGTGCCGATGCGCTTCATTGCCGCGGTGAGCGCGAGGTCGTTGAGCACGGCGACTTCGGGCACGTCACGATCTTCGGCCTCGCGCACGATCAGCACCACGGCGAGATCCTCATACGCCTGTCGCGGCATCACCGAATCCCGGCGCGTCCGCGCGTACTTGCCGAGACCGGTCGAGAAATCCTGTGGAAAGGGCGCCGGATACTGCGTGTCGGTTGCCTCGAGCCCGGTGAGCTCCGGGCCGTCCGTCACGCGCAGGATCTCGCCGAATTCTCCAGCGAGATCCGCGCGTGCAGACAGGGAGAATGGATGTGCGGCGCCGAGCGCGCGCGCCACTTCGCCGGTGATCACGAGCTCGCCCGCTGTGGTGTGTTCTTCGGCGACGAGCTCGATGCGGTCCGCGTCGCGTCCGTACACGCCGGCGCCGAGCTCGTAGAACTCTCCGGTGTGCACGGCCATGCCGATGCCCGCTTCGCACTCGCGCGCCATGCGCGCCATCGCCGCGCGCAGCATACCGAGCACGCGCTCCGCGGAAATGGTCGCGTCGTAGAACATCTCCGTGTTGTCGGCGGCCCAGACGCCCACGCCGCGTCCGCCGATCGCCCGCCCGAAGGCGTGAATGATCTCCTTGGGGTGGCTGAGCATGGCCAGGATCTCGATCAGCGGTCGTTCGCGCGTGAGGCGCGTGAGGCCGGCCGAATCCGACGCCACGAGCGTGCCGCGCAGCGTGTGGGGACCGAGGATCTCGAGCGCCGCCTGGCGGGTCTGGTCGCTCCGGCGCCACCGCGCGATGATCTCGAGGGGCAGCGTCTCCCCGGCGCCCTGCGGCAGGTCGAAGAATCCGGGCGGGAAACGGTCGGGGGAGAACCGTGTCATGGCGACAATATGCATCCGGACAGCACCGGGGGCCTTGCACGGTGTGTAGCTTTCATTGAGTCATGCAACGGAAGTCGAAGCGCAGGCGGGGCGCGGCCACGAAGCGGCCGTCACACCACGTCACCCATCACACCTCGGTCCCCACGGGACGCGCAGCGTACGCCGAAACCAGGCGGTGGCTGCTCGCGCGCCATGGCCCGGTGTGCGCCTATTGCGGGCTGAAGAAACCCGCCCTCACGCTCACCCTCGATCACGTCACGCCGCGGCGTGGCCAGACGGCATACGACCGCCGCGACAACCTCGTGCTCGCCTGCAAGCGCTGCAACAGCGCGAAGGCGGACAAACCGTTCCTCGCGTATCTGCTCGCGCAGAAATCGCGCGCGCTGAATCTCCTCAAGTACGGCGAGCATTTGAGCGACGGCATCATCGAGATGGCGAGCCACGTGGCGGGGGTGTCCGTTCCCAAGGGGCCACGCCGCGTGTTCTTCGGCCCGGACCCCGACGACGAGTCGCCCTACGCGGATTCGCCGTACAAGGAGTAGCGTGGCGACGGACCGGCTGTATTTCGCCGACGCATACCTGACGGCCTTCGACGCGCGCGTCGTGGCGCGCGAGGAACGCGATGGACGCGCCGTCGTCGCGCTCGACAAGTCGGCATTCTATCCCGAAGGCGGCGGCCAGCCACCGGATCACGGGACGCTGAACGGTGTGCCCGTCACCGACGTGCAGGTGGATGACGACGGCGTGGTCTGGCACACGATCGAATCGGAGCTGGCGGGTGATGCCGCGCAGGGTGTCGTGAACTGGAAGCGCCGGTTCGACCACATGCAGCAGCACCACGGCCAGCACCTGCTGTCCGCAGCGTTCGAGGAGCTCTTCGGCGCGAAGACCATCTCGTTCCATCTCGGCGCGGAGTACGCGTCGATCGATCTTGCCGGCGATGTGACGGCGCACCAGGCGAGGGCGGCCGAAGAGCGCACGAACGAAGTCATCTGGGAGGATCATCCCGTGCGCGCGCGATTCGTCGGCGCGGAAGAGCTGCCGGCGATTCCGTTTCGCAAGCTGCCGGAAGTCGAAGGACCGATTCGCGTCGTGTCCGTCGATGGGTTCGATCATTCCGCGTGCGGCGGCACGCACCCGCGAACGACGGGCGGCGTGGGCATTCTGCACGTGCGCAGGCGCGAGAAGCGCGGCGCCGATACGCGCGTGGAGTTTCTCTGTGGGGGACGCGTGCTCCACGCCGTGCGCGAGCAGGGCGCGTTGCTCGGCAGACTCGCGGCGTCGTTCACCGTCGGCGTGGACGAGCTCGAGAACGCGGTCACGCGGCTGCGCGCGCGCGAGGAGGAGGCGCGGGCGCGCCTTGGGCGCGCGGTCGGTGAGCTCCTCTCGCATGATGCCCGCCGGCTGGTCGCCGATGCCGCGCGCGTCGGCGGCACGCCGGTCGTGCAGGTCGTGCGTGACGACCTGAGCCTCGACGAAGGGCGCACGCTCGCCCGCGAAATCACCGCGGCCGGCGCGATCGCGATCATCGGGCTCGCGGCCGGGAAGCCGCAGCTGCTCGTGGTGCGGCCACACGCGTCGGACGTCGACTGCGGAAAACTGGTACGCGACGTCCTCGCCAGATTCGGAGGCCGCGGCGGAGGCCAGCCGGCGGCGGCGCAAGGCGGCGTGCCGGATGTGTCGCAGCTTCAGGACGCGGTGGCGGCAGCGGCAGAAGCAATGCCCCGCTAACTACAGCTGGCGCACCGCCTACGTCTGCTTCCCGAAGTTCTTTTCGAACGCTGCCCGCGCCTGCTCCGCGATTTCGGCTTCCGTGATGTTGTAGTGGTCGGGGGCGCCGGGGCTGCTGCCGTGCACGTACACCGTCTTTCCCTCATCGAGCGCGGCGCGCGCGGCCTCTCGCGACGCGGGCGAATCCATCGAGTCGAGGGAAAACAGCGCGCTGTCGGCCACGGTCGTCCGCACGCGTTGCAGGTAGTCCTCGAACTTTCCGTACACGCGCGCCGGATTGCCCGCGGCCATCTGGCCGGGGCCGATGTCGTGCGTGACCAGTGACCCTGCGGCGATCATCGCGCGTGGCCCGATCGTGACGCCGGGCAGAATGATCGACCGCTCGCCGATGAAACTCTCGCGCAGAATGCGCACGCGGCCAATGCGCGTCACGCCCAGCTCGCGGAACGACGTCGCGTCGTGGGCCATGATCCGGACCTGCGACGAAATCCGGCATCCGTCTTCGATTTCGATCAGCCACGGGTATCCCGTGTCGATCGTTACGTCGGGCATGATGACCACGTCGCGCCCGATCTTGAGCCCGCGCGCCGACAGCCCGGCCAGGGCGGAACGCCTGGTGCGCTGGCGCGTCCGCCAAAAAACCATCGTGATCCAGTGCAGCAAGCGGTCCAGCATCAGGGTCGAAGCAACATGTGGCCGCACTCCTGCGGGGGCACCGACGGCGTGGTCAAGCAAATCTCAGGCGCGGCCCGAGCGGACACAAGACGCGGGCGCGCTGGTGCGAGCAGACCGTCAGGGCGCGCGGTTGCGCGCGATGATTGCGCGGATGTCGCCCGTCTCGTTCGTCAGCGCGCGGGCATCCGTGAACGTCCCCTGCGACTCGAGGCGCTTGAGCACGGCGGGTCCCTGACCCAATCCAACCTCGAACGCGAGCCAGCCGTCCGCACGGAGAAACGGCGGCGCTTCGCGAATGAGACGCTGAAGAATCCGCACGCCGAGTGCTCCGCCGTCGAAGGCGAGGCGCGGCTCGTGCGCGCTGATTTCCGCCGGCATCGTTTCCACTTTCGCGGACGAGATGTAGGGGGGATTGCAGACGACGAGGTGTGTGGTTCCCTGAAACTCCGCGCCTGAGAATGGTGCGAGAAGATCTCCCTCGCGGACGTCGACGCGATCCGCGACGCCCGCGAACCGTGCATTCTCGCGCGCGAGCACGACAGCGTCCGCCGAGAGGTCGGCGGCGAACACGCGGGCGCGCGGCTCGTGCACGGCGAGCGCGACGGCGAGGTTGCCTGAGCCCGTGCACACGTCGATGACCCGGAGCGGCCCGCCCCCGGGGATACCCTGAAGCGCGCCCAGCGCCGCGCGCCCCACGAGCTCTGTTTCGCGGCGCGGAATGAGCGCCGACGGGCTCGCGAGGAGCTCCACGTCCAGGAATCGCTGGCGGCCCGTGATGTGCGCGAGCGGCGTTCCGGAGAGCCGCTGTTCAACGAGCGCCGCGAGTGTTCGTTCACCATCCGCGCTCAGCGGCGGGAGCGGCCGGTGCGTGGCCTGTTCGAGCGAGAGCGGATTCCCCGCCGCCATGTGCCACAGCGTTCGCAGCGCGCGATCCGCGTTTTCGTCCGGCTTGTCGGGGAGGGTCTCGAGGCGGCGTTCGAGCTCGGCGTGCAGCCGCCGGTAGAGGTCCGAATCCTCCACGCGAGCGCTCACCCTCCGACTTCGGAGACGGGCGTGACGAGCGACGGCGATGCGTGCAGGTAGGCCGTGGCTCGCCGCTTTGCCGCGATGTCCGAGTACACGTATTCCGCGCGATCGACGCTCAGGCCGAGCGCGGCGGCGAGCTCCGCCGCGGGCACGCCGTGATTGTGCGCCCAAAGCGCGAGATCCATTTGCGCGTACGGCAGCGTGAAGTAGAACTCGTCCTGCCCCTGCTGCATGCTGTACGTATCGGTCGTCGGGGTGGAACCGACCACGTCGGCCGGCAGCTCGAGAAACCGGGCGAGCGCATAGACCTGCGTCTTGTACAGATGCGCGATGGGTTTGAGATCGGCTGCGCCGTCGCCGTTCTTCACAAAGAACCCCTGGTCATATTCGAGGCGGTTTGGCGTCCCGATCACCGCGTAGTTCAGCTTGTCCGCATAGCAGTACTCCACGGTTTTCCGGAGGCGCTGCTTGTAGTTCGTGGCCGCCACGATGCGAAGGTACTCGCGGATCGGAAGGCGCCGTTCATCGACGTTTCCCGCGGGCGACTGCACGACGAGCTTGAAAAAATTCACGCCGCCCATGGCGCCGCCGGCAATCGCGATCTTGCTTGCCCATCCCGCTCCGTACGCCGGGAACAGCACACGAATGGCGTCGTCCCGCTCGCGGTAGCAGCCAAGCGCTTCCAGTGCCGGGCCGATGTTGACCGTCTCGTGCCGGATGCGCAGCTGTTCGGCCACGCGACCCCCGCGCGCCGCGCTCGTCGGCGAGGAATCGGTTTCCGGCATCATGAGCCCGAACACCTTGTTCGGCCCGAGGGCGCGCACCGCGAGCGCCGCGCAGACCGAGCTGTCGACGCCTCCCGACAAGCCGAGCACCACGCCGCGTTTGTGCATGCGCGGGAGCGTTTCGGTCATCCACTGCTGAATGCGGGCCGTCTCGGCGGCACAATCGAGATCGAGTGCCGAGCTGTCGAGCGGGCGCGGTGCGTCGGTGCCCACCGCGTGATCAGGCGGGAAGTTTGCGCTTCACGTACGCCGCGATGTTGTCGAGGCTGTCGAGATTCTCCGGAACCATTTCGTCATCGGCGACGGTGATGCCGAACGTATCCTCGAGGAAGCCGACGAGCTCCAGAAAGCCGGTGGAATCGATCACGTGTCCCGCCATGAACGAATCGCCGTCCGCCAGGGCCGCGGCGCTGTTACCCATGATGAAGTTGTCGACTACAAAGGAGCGTACGGTCGTCTTGATGTCCTGCATGATCCTCGGATGATAAAGGCTACGACAGGCCGGTCTTCCGGATCTTTCCCGTGTCGGTCTTCGGAAGGTCGTCGACGAATACGACGTGCTTGGGAGCCATGAAGCTTTCGAGCTTTGACATACAGTACTTAATGACCTCGCGCTCCGAGAGTGAGGCGCCGGGCTTGAGTTTCACGAATGCCTTGACCGCCTCACCAAGCACCGGATCCGGAACGCCGATCACTGCGGCGTCGAGGACCTCCGGCATCCCGTACAGCGCGTTCTCGACTTCCCGCGGACTGACCTTCTCGCCGCGGCTCTTGATGATGTCATCCTTCCGCGCGACGAAGTAGAGATAGCCCTCGGCGTCGGTGCGAAAAATGTCACCCGAGTAGAGGATCATCTCACCCGGGATGGGTCCCGGCCGAAGCTTGTTCAGGGTCTCGTCAGACTTGCGCCAGTAGCCGCGCATCACGTTCGACCCCCGGATCACCAGCTCGCCCTGACCTCCGTTCGGAAGCCGCCGCCCAGCGTCGTCGACGAGCCACACCTCCTCGTTCGGCATCCCGCGTCCAACGCTGGTGGGCCGGATGTCGAGTTGCTCCGGCGGGAGGTACGTGACGCGCTTGCACTCCGTGAGGCCGTACATGGAGAACAGTTTGGCCTGCGGAAACAGCGCGCGCAGATCGCGGATGTGCGCCTCGGGAAGTGCCGCCGCCGTGTTCGTGATCGCGCGCAGCGCACTCAGGTTCCTCTCGCGAAGCGACGTCATGTTCATGAGCAGCGAGAACATCGTCGGCACGCCCGGAAATACCGTGACGCCCTCGCGCGACATGGTCTCGACCACGCGAACGGGAAACGCGAACGAACGCTCGAGCACGACTGTGGCGCCGTGCTGGAACCCCATGAGGATCTGATAGAGACCGTAGTCGAACGCGAGCGGGAGCGCGCATAGAATCACGTCGTCGCTGCGAATCCCGAGGTACGTGCTGACCGACGTGGCCGCGGAGACCATGTTGAGGTGCGTCAGCATCACGCCCTTCGGTTCGCCCGTCGAGCCCGACGTGTAGATGATGGCGGCGAGATCCTGGTCGATCGCCTGCGGATCATCCGGTATTCCGGAACCGTCGAGGTCGGGAAAAGGCAGCGAGCGGGCATCCCTGTCCGTGGCTGCGCCGTGGCTCGCAACGAAACACGTGTGAACGGTTGTATTGCGCGCGAGGGCATCGCGGTACGCGCCGCCGAGCTCCGTTTGCGTGAGCAGGGCGCTGGCGCCGGAGTCGTTGAGCAGATACGCGAGCTTGTCCGCCCGCGTGAGCGGATTCACGGGCATCATGACCGCGCCGCACTTGAGCGCGGCAAAAATACCCGCGACGGCCTCGACGGTATTGTCGAGAAAGAGCGTTACGCGATCGCCACGCCGCACGCCGCGCGACTGGAGTGCGCGCGCGAGGTGTGACGCCATCCGGTCGAGCTCGCCGTACGTGCAGCGACGCCCCTCGAAAACGAGCGCGAGCTTGTGCGGAGTGCGTCGTGCTGTGTGTTCAAAGAGCTGGTGGAGCAGCATCCCGTCGTCGAATGAAGAGGTCGTCGAGCAACATGGTGGAGAGAATGCCCACGAACGCCATGTTGTCGCCGAACCCGATGATACGGCCCGCGCGGCCCTTTGCCATGAGCTTGCGCACCGCGCCCGGATCAAAGTATCCCGCTGACGCGATGCGTTGCTCGGACGTCAGGTCTTCGACATAGTCCAGCGCGGCGCCCCCGGCGCCGAAGAAGCTCGCGCTGTCGGGCGCGCGATACGGCTGCTTGTGCCGGGTTCGCACGGACTCCGGCAGGAGCCCGCGCATGGACTCCTTGAGCAGAAATTTCTCCGTCAGGCCGCGCAGCTTGAGGCGCGGCGGAAGCCTGTTGGCAAATTCGATCACGCGATGGTCGAGAAACGGAAAGCGTCCCTCGATCGAATTGGCCATGCCCATCCGGTCGCCCTGCGAGTTGAGCAGGTAGCCGGACAGGAGCGTGTGCGCCTCGACGTACTGATCGCGTGCAAGCGGTGGCCAGCGGTCCATGCCCGTGGGCAGCGTAGCGGCGATCGCGGCCAGCGGATCCCACGCGGCCGTCGCGTCTCGCATCTCCGGCGAGAAGAATTGCGAGATGCGGCGCGTGGTCTTCCACCGGGGGATGTGCGCGAACAAAGGCGTCCCGATGTACCCCAGGCCGTCGCCGAAAAACGCCTTCGCGAATCCGGTGCTGCTCGCCGGCGAATGCGCGAGATACGGATACAGGTGGCGCAGGAGATCGGGGCCGCGGCGCGAATCGGGGAACCGCGCCATCAGCCGGCGCACGCGCGCCTCCTTGAAAATGTCGTACCCGCCGAAGACTTCGTCCGAACCTTCGCCGGTCAGGACGACTTTGTAGCCTTCGCGGCGCACGAGTCCCGACAGAATCATGAGCGGCGTGGGCGCCGTGCGGACGATCGGGGCTTCCGTGTGCCAGATGGTTTTTGGAAACGCCGCACCGATGTCCGCTCTCGAACAGCGAATCGACGAGTGTTGCGCGCCGAGGTAGTCCACGAGCTCGCGCTGGTGCGCGCTCTCGTCGAACTCCGCGTCATCGAACGTGACCGAGAAGGTGCGCAGGGGGACGCCGCCGTACGAATGAATGAGCGACGTCACGACCGACGAGTCGAGTCCGCCGCTCAGGTACGCGCCCACGGGCACGTCCGACCGCAGCTGGATCCGCACCGCATCGATCAGGAGCGCGCGCAACTCGTCCGCGTATTCGCCGTCGGATCGTGTCGCGCGAACCGGTGCATCCGGAAACTGCCAGTCCCAGTACTTCGAAACGCGGGGTGCCGCGTCGCCCTCGATGACGAGAGTGTGTCCGGGCTCGAGTTGTCGCACGCCCTCGAACACGCAGTGTGCTCCGAGCGGCGCCCAGTACGTGAACACCTGCGCGAGCACGAGCGGATCAAGGCGGCGCACCACCTCGGGCAGCGCGAAGAGCGCCTTCACTTCCGACGCAAACGCGAATCGGTGCGCGGCATTTGTGTAGAACAGCGGGCGAATTCCGGTGCGGTCTCGCGCGAGCGTCAACCGCTGCGCGCGCGTGTCCCAGATGGCGATCGCGAACTGTCCGTTCAGCCTGTCGACGAAGCGCTCGCCGAGCTCCTCGTACAGGTGAACGATGACTTCCGTGTCGGAGTGCGTGTAAAACCGGTGTCCGGCCGCCTCGAGCTCGGCGCGCAGCTCGATGTAATTGAAGATCTCGCCGTTGAACACCGTCCAGACGGACTTGTCTTCGTTGTGAATGGGCTGGTCGCCGGTCACAACGTCGATGATACTGAGCCGCGCGTGCGCAAGTCCGGCCGATTCGGCGCAGTAGAATCCCGTGCCGTCTGGTCCTCGGTGGCCGAGCTGCGCGATCATCTCCTCGAGCTCCCCGCGCGCCGGCGGACGCCCGCGGGTGGTGCTCAGAATTCCCGCAATGCCGCACATGAAATCAGGCCGTCATCTCGCGTGGATACGCCGCCGCGCCGACCGTGCGGTCCAGCTCGTGCGGGAATTTGCGGAACCAGCTGGTGAGCAGCATGAGCTCATCGACTTCGTGCGCGGGAACGGGCGCCCCTTCACGCTCGCGCGGCGAAAAGATCTCGGCCGCTCTCGACGCGAGCGCCGCCCGCTCCGCGGCGTTCGTCGGCGACCGTAGCACGTCGCGCACGCGGCCGCGGCGGATCACGTAGGAGCGGTCGTCGCCGTCGAACCCGGGTACCGCATACACGAACGAAAGCTGTTCCACAGCGAAGCGCAGACGGCCGAATTGCTCGCGGAGCGATTCGAGTCTGAGGATCTTGTCGCGGAGCGCCGCTGCGCGCTCGAATTCCAGCCGCTCGCTCGACGCCTCCATCGCGGTTCGCAACGCATCGATGGGCGCGTCGTCGGCGCCTTCGAGAAAATCCCGCGCGAGCGCGAGCCGGCCATGGTACTGCGCGTGCGTCGTCGCCCCGATACACGGCCCGAGACACTTGCCGATTTCATGGCGAATGCATCCCGGAACGCGCGGCGGCGCGACCGCGAGCTCCGTCTGGTCGGCGAAGTGCATGCGCATGTCGATCCGGCAATCGCGGAGTCCGAGCGCGTCGTTGAGCTCGCGGAGCGCGGCGTCGAGCTGCATGGCACCGTGAAAGGGACCGTAGTAGGTGCCCTGCGTGTCGGTTCCGGCGCCCCGGACCACCTGAAAGCGCGGCGCGGCGCCCGGAAGAACGCGCACGAACGCGTAATGGCGCGCGTCGCTCTTCATCATGACGTTGTGCCGCGGCCGCCAGAGCTTGATGAGACGCATTTCCTCCAGAAGCGCCGCGAATTCGCTTGGCTGATACGACCAGTGCACCTCGCCGGCATCGCGGATGATGCGCGCCCCCTTGTCGCCCGGGAAAATGGCGCGGAAGTAGCCAAGAAGTCGCGTGCGCAGCCGCTTGGCCTTGCCGACGTAGATGATCTCGCCTTCCGGCGAAACCATGTGATACACGCCCGGCCGCTCCCGCACGCCAAGCGAAACGTGCTCGCGCATCCGCACGACTCGCGCTTCGATCTCCTCCGAGGCGTACCGCCGCCGGCGCCTCCGGCTCACGCCGCTACCTCTGACACGAGGGGCACCACACGGTAATGCGCCCTTCGATCGCGTGCGTGGAACGCAGCGTCGTGCCGCAGCGAACACAGGGTTCGCCCGCGCGGCCATACACTTTCGCGAGTCCGAGAAAGCCGCCGCGGCCGCCGGAGGGATCCTGGTAGTCGCGAAAGCTGGTGCCGCGCTGCTCGACCGCCGTGTGGAGCACGTCGCGCGCCTCCGCGAGGAGGAGTGCGGCCTCGGCGCGCGTGATGGTCGTGCCTCGTCGCGACGGGCGCACGCGCGCGCGCCACAGAGCTTCGTTCGCGTAGATGTTGCCGATGCCCGCGATGCGGTGCTGGTCCATGAGGATGGTTTTCACCGAGCGGCGTGATGCGCGAACTACTGCGGCAAAACGTTCGGCAGTCAAGAGCGGATCGAACGGCTCGGGACCGATCCGCCGGACCCATTCGTCGAATCGCGCGGGGGACATGAGAGCGACTGTGCCCAGGCGCCGAACGTCACGGTACCGGAGCACGCGTCCGTCCGTCAGCGGAAACTGAATCGCGGTGTAGTCGGCGCGTGACCGCTTGAACGGGCCCGCCTCGACGAGCAACGCCCCGGTGAACTTCGGCGAGACCACGATCCGGTCGCCGGTATCGAGATCACCGACGGCATATTTCGCGCGCCGCCAGAACCGAACGAACGTCGCGCCGCGGATGCGGGACGCAAACTGCCGTGGCGTCACTTCGCGCAGCACGTCGGCCGCATGAACCGCCACCGCTTTGACCGTCGCGCCGCGCAGCAATGCTTCGAGGTCGCGCGCAATGGTCTCGACCTCCGGAAGCTCAGGCACCGCGCGCGCCGCCGGGATCCCGGCGGCGCGATGCCTCGCGCCAGCCGATGTCGCGCCGGAACTGCTTGCCGGCGAGCTGCACCGCGGCCGCGGCATCGCGGCTTCCCTGCTGCGCCTGCTCGAACGTGTCCGCGACGCTCGTGATTGCGAGGACCCGCCCACCCGCGGACGCCAGCGTGCCGCCTCCGTTCAGCGCGGTACCGGCGTGGAAGACGAGCACATCGCTCGACGAGTCCGGCAAGGCGATCGCATCGCCGCTTCGCACTTTTCCAGGATATCCCGCGGCGGCCACCACCGTGGTGACCGCGAACTTCCCGCTCCACGTGAGCGTCGTCGCGCCGAGCCCCTCACGCCTCGCGATCGCAAGCATGGACTCGAGAAGCGAGCCGCGCGTGACCGGAAGGACCGCTTGCGTCTCGGGATCGCCGAACCGGCAGTTGAACTCCACCACTTTCGGACCGGCGTCGGTCAGCATCAGTCCTGCGTACAGGAGTCCGCGAAAGGGCGTGCCACGCGCGTTCATCGCGGCGAGCGTGGGGAGCATGACCGTGCGCATCACCGTCTGCGTCAACGGGTTCGTGGCGAGCGACACGGGGGCGTATGCGCCCATGCCCCCGGTGTTGGGCCCTGTGTCGCCCTCGTTCAGCCGTTTATGGTCCTGCGCCGGAACGAGCATGATGCCACCCGTGCCGTCGGTGAGCATGAAGACCGAGAGCTCTTCGCCGCTCATGAACTCTTCCACGAGCACCTCGGCGCCTGCGTCGCCGAGCGTTCGCCTGTCGATGAACTCGTCGATCGTGCGCTCGGCCTCCGCGAGTGTTTCGCACACCACCACGCCCTTTCCGGCCGCGAGTCCCGTGGCCTTGATGACGACCGGTGCGCCGAGCGCGTGCGCGGCGCGCTTTGCGCTCGCGGCGTCGGAGTGGGTCGTGGCATGTGCGGTGGGCACGCCCGCCTCGCGCATCACGTCCTTCGCAAAACTCTTCGACGTCTCGAGCATGGCGCCCGCGGCGCTGGGCCCGAATGCGGGAACGCGTACCGCGTCGAGACGATCGACGAGCCCGGCGCCGAGCGGCGCCTCGGGGCCGACAAAAACCGCGTCGGCGCGTTCGGATTGTGCGAGTGCGACGAGGTTGTCGATGTCAGTCGCGCTGACAGCTACACACCGTGCGAGAGAAGCGATGCCGGGATTTCCGGGGGCGGCGATGATGTCGAGCGACGGATCGTCGCGTTTCAAGCGCCAGGCGAGGGCGTGCTCGCGCCCGCCGCCGCCCACCAGAATTACCCGGGTCACGCGTCCGGCTTGCCTCCGCCCTTGAACGCGTCGCTGAACGCGTCGCGCGCGCGGCCGAGCGCATCGGCCACGGTGTTGACCGCGGCGCGGGCCTTGTCGGAGTAGTGGTCCGCGGCCTCGCGAAGGTCGTTCTCCAGTGGACGATCCTTTTCCTGCCCGCGGCGCACGTAATCACCGGAGAGAATCTTCGCGTACTCTCCGCTATCGACGTAGCGTTGCAGCTCCGCCGCGCGCACGGTCGCAAACGGGTGATCGCGGAACGCCGTGTTCACGACCTTGAGCACCTTGTCCCACGCGCCGCCGTCGATTTCGTACTCGCGCGCCTGCACGAGGAACGTATCGAGATCGATCTTGTGGCTGCCCATCGTTCCGCCGCCCGCCATCTTGAGGAACGACATCTGCGCGACGCGAATGTCCTGGGTGCCGAGCAGCCCGGCTCGATCCGACGACAGCTCCGCCTTCCGGTACCACTCGAGCAGCGCAATCTGGAACGGCAGCATGGCCAGGCCGGCAAGGAAGGGAAGTCCGTTGAGGCCGACCATCAGAATGATCAACGCGATCGTGCGATATGTGGTGTGGCCGCTCATGATGTGGCCGATCTCGTGCGCGATGATGAAACGCAGCTCATCGGGCGTGAGCAGCTCGACCATGGCCGAGTTGATGACGATGAACGGCTTGTCGAAGCCGATCGCGTACGCATTCACTTCGGGCGACTGCCGGACGTAGAGCTGCGGCCGTTCCTGCCAATCGAGTGTCTCGAGCGCTTCGGTCAGCAGCTGGTCGATCTCGGGATACTGCGTCGGACCCACGCGCACCGAGTTCGCCGTGAACAGATGTCGCGCACTCCGCTCGCCGAACCAGCTCGCGATTCTGCGCACGATTTCATCGAAGCCCGGAATGGACCGCAGCGTGTTCAGTGCAGCGCGATCGGCCGGGTGCTCGTAGGCGACGAAGGAGATCTGGGTGAGCGGAATGCGGGGCATTGGGGGCGGCTCTGCGAGAGGATAGTGTCTGTACGAGGAAAAGGGCGGTGGAGTGACAGGGCTAGAGGGCTAGAGGGCTAGAGGGCTGGAGGGAACGGCCCCATGCGGACAACCCCCTCTAGCCCACTAGCCCTCTAGCCCTCTAGCCCTCCAGCCCTCCAGCCCTTTTGAGTGCCTGTTCCAAATCCTCCAGCAGATCCTCGCTGTCCTCGATCCCCACGCTCAGCCTGATCAACCCGTCAGTGATGCCGAGTTTCTGGCGCCTATCTGGCGGCACTGAGGCATGCGTCATTGTTGCTGGGTGATTGGCCAGGCTCTCAACGCCTCCGAGCGATTCGGCCAGGGAGAACACGCGGAGGGCGCTCAGGAACCTGCCTGC
>Ga0134121_10000895_pt1 | contig 30422 bp, 19 predicted proteins | sample KB301_FD_96463 | JGI IMG/M metagenome (GOLD analysis project Ga0134121, IMG submission 96463) | Terrestrial soil microbial communities without Nitrogen fertilizer from Kellogg Biological Station, Michigan, USA - KB3-0-1 | ecosystem: Environmental > Terrestrial > Soil > Unclassified ... | reverse complement strand
TCTCCGATCGACACCCGGCGGAATGAATGTGTCCGACGATATCCAGCTCGCAAAGTTTTTCGTACAGCGGATACCAGTAACGATCGCCCAGCGGCGGCGTCTGATGCCCGCCGCCTTCACCCGGATCCGGATTTAAAAGGCACCCCACGAAACCGTGCTCCTTGACGATCTTTTCAAGATACGGAAGGCATTCCTTCGGACTGACGCCCGGGCTTTGCGGCAGACCGCAAACGCCGCGGAAAGTGTTGGGAAACAGCTTCACCTCTCGCGCGATGATGTTGTTTGTTTCTTCCGTGTACCACGCCACGAGCTTCGGGTTTTCGCTGTGCATCATCTGGTAAGGCCGGGGAGAAATGATCTGCAGGTCCGTGCCGGCTTCCTTTAGCTGGGCCAGATGCGATGACCCTCCAAATGCGGGCTTGTTCAGTGCTGCAATGATGTCTTCATCCGTGGCATCCACTGCGCCACGTCCGTGTCCCCCACGATGCGAAAGCAACCCTGCCTTGTAAACGTAAAGGCTGTCGGGAGCCGTAACATGGGCGTGGATATCGATGATCATGCAGTCTCCTTATCACGATAATGCGGGATTACCGCCCGACATTATTACACAAGCTTGACATCCCAAGGAGGGCACAAGAGAATCGGTTTCCTGATGAACGGCTGCGCATGAGCGGAGCGAATGTGAGCCCGATAGGGCGACCATCAAGTAATGCAGGCCCAGGCGAAACCTGAGGCGATAGGGCAGCCATCAATAGTGGAGGTTCCTTGAATGAAAGCCATAGCCTTGATCCTTCTGGCCGCCGTTGCTGCATCCGCGCATCACTCCTTTGATGCCGAATTCGATCGAACCAAGCCGGTTACGTTGACAGGCGTGGTCACCAAGGTGGAATGGACGAATCCTCACGTCTGGTTCTGGGTCAACGTGAAGGACGAAGCGACAGGCAGGTTCGTGAACTGGGGCTGCGAGATGGGAAGTCCCAACGCCCTCCAGCGTTCGGGCTGGACCGTATCCACCATGAAAGAAGGAATGATCGTTTCGCTCAACGGCAGCCGAGCCAAAGACGGAAGCAATAGAGTGAATACCGCGGCGGTTTCGGTGGATGGGAAGCGCTTGGGCGCAGCCTCCAGCGGCGGCCAGGTTCAATAAGAGAAGGGAAGGAAGAAATACGGGGATGGGAAATTAGGGACAGAGAGCAATTAGCTGGGCGGGTCTGCGAGTATTGAGAAAAGTTCGCTGCTAATTGCTCTCTGTCCCTAATTTCCCATCCCCGTATTTCTTCCCATGCATGAGCAAGAGGAAGAAAGCGAAACCGGCGCCAGCCCCGTCCCCGTCATCAGGAACCGCCCTCGTGGATATCGGCATTGCCGCTCTTCTCATAGCATTGACGGCTGCCGTCTATAACGGCTTCGCTTCACATGCATTCGTCAATTTCGACGATCGCTCCTACGTAACCGAGAATCCGCAAGTATCGTCCGGCCTGTCGTGGCGGGCGATCGAGTGGGCTTTTTCGACCGGATATGCGGGCAATTGGCATCCGGTGACGTGGCTTTCTCACCTTATCGACGTTGAGTTGTTCGGCCTCCAACCGTGGGGACACCACCTCACGAGCATTGTCCTTCATGCGGCGAACGGTATTCTTTTGTTCATCGCCCTGCGCCGTCTGACTGGGGCGCGATGGCCGAGCGCATTCGTCGCGGCGGTCTTCGCTGTCCATCCGCTGCACGTCGAGTCGGTCGCGTGGGTGGCCGAGCGTAAAGACGTATTGAGCACATTTTTTCTGTTGCTGACCCTCATCTGCTATCAACGCTACGTCGCGGCTCCCGGTTTGAGCCGTATGCTGGCAGTTACGATTTTCTTCGGTGCCGGACTGATGGCGAAGCCAATGCTCGTGACAGTGCCAGTGCTGCTTTTGCTGCTGGACGTCTGGCCGCTGGGACGCCTTCAGTGGAGCGTGTATACGCACGAGGACCGTCTGGCGTGGCTGCGGCTTATTCGCGAGAAGGCTGTTCTGTTCCTGCTGGCATTGGCATCCGGCGTTATTACAATTCTCGCGCAGCGCGGCGGCGGCGCGTTGAGCACCTTCGAGAGGCTTCCTTTGTCGCGCCGGATGGCGAATGCGGTCGTCTCCTACGGGCTCTATCTTTGCGCCGCCTTCTGGCCTTCCCGCTTGGCTGTATTCTACCCATACCCGGCACAGGTACCCGTTTGGTCCCTCATCATTGCGTCGGTGCTTCTTCTTAGTTTCTCCGTCATTGCTATCGTTTTCGCGCGCCGTTATCCATATGTAAGGGCGGGATGGCTCTGGTTTCTCGTGACGCTGCTGCCGGTAATCGGCCTCGTCCAGGTCGGTGGACAAGCAATGGCCGATCGCTACATGTACATTCCGATGATCGGCCTGCTTGTTATTGTCGCCTGGGGAATACCAGATCTGATTGGGCGCCGGCCTGCCTTCCTCGCTGTCGGAGGAGGTCTCGCAATTGTCGCTTGCAGCCTCGTTGCCGAGAGCCAGTTCGCCTCCTGGAAGAACAGCCTCACGCTCTGGCGGCACGCCGTGGCGGTCGGGGCGGACAACGCGCGTGCGCACAACCTGCTCGGCCGATCGCTCGATGAGGACGGCCGGCCGGATGAAGCCATCGTGGAATACCGTGAGGCGGTTCGTCTCGATCCAGACGATGTTGAGGCCCGCAACAATCTTGGGCTCGCCTTCGCGCATCAGGGCCGTTTTGATGACGCGATCGAGCAGTACCGCGCCGCCCTGCAGATCCGCGAAAATTTTTCCGAAGCCGCGAACAATCTAGGCAGCGTATTGGCGGCTACCGGCAAGATGGAGGAAGCGGAGCGGGTGCTGAAGCGGGCCGTTGCCCTGCAGCCGGACTCGGCGGAGGCTCATAACAACCTCGGAAACGTGCTGATGAGCGAAGAGCAGGAAAAAAACGCAATAGCGGAGTACGAATCGGCGCTCTCCATCAATCCTGAGTTTGCCGACGCTCAGAACGGACTTGGCGCCGCTCTGGTGCAGGGCGGACGTCAGGAGGAGGCGATCCCACATTTACGCGAGGCAATCCGTCTGAGTCCTGGTCTCGCACAGGCTCATCGTAATCTCGCAACCGCATTGTCGTTGGGAGAACATCTGGAGGAGGCGGCCTCCGAACTGCTCGCGGCACTTTCCATCGAACCGGACCATGCCGAATGGCACGCAATCGCGGCAGACTGGCTGCTTCGCCTTGGGCGGCGCGATGCGGCCATTCAGCATTTGCAAATGGCGTTGAGCATTGATCCCGCGAATGCGTCTGCGCAGCGGCTGCTTGGGAGTTTGGGACAGGTCCAATAAGAGGAACAGAGAACCGCCAAGGCGCCAAGAGGGGCGGGGAATTCAGGGGGGCTAATTCAGGGCGGTCACTAAATTCGTAAGCGAAGTTACTGCGCTCGACAAGTCATGTCGTACAATTTTAGTGACCGTCCCTGAATTAGCCCCCCTGAATTCCCCTCTTGGCGCCTTGGCGGCTTTCTGGCTACTGGCGGACGATTCTGAAATCGTTCTTGGTGGTGCCCGACATCCAGGTACCCGTCACGGCTCGATTGGCAAGGCCCACATTCTCGATCTTTCCATCGACAACATAATGGACGGCTGCTCCGGCCTTATCTTTGCCGTCCGCTTCGAAGTGTACGAGCCAGTCCTTGGGGAGCGGAGGAGCGGGAGGCGCTGCAGCCGGAGCCGGTGTTGGCGGAACTGCGCCCGCTGCGGGAGCTCCGCCGCCCGCGCCGCCGCGTCCACCGCCAGCACCGCCACGTCCGCCACCCCCACCGCCGGCGCCGCCACGTCCGCCGTCCCCGCCTGCAGGTGCAGGGGGCGGTGGCGGAGGCGGCGTCAACATCGCATTCTTAAGAGGAATGTTGTCGGTTCCGGGATTGATCATGCCGCTGATGCTCTTGCCATCCCAATCCATGACGATGAAGACCTGATTCCGTGTTGTCTTACTCGGCCCCCAGTCACCCAGCCAGGATCCCTTTAATGGGAATCCTTCCTGAGCAAGCGCAGAGCCCGCAACCATCGCCGATACAATCAGGCAAGCCAATACCAGTCTAGTAACCCGCATTTCATTTCCTCCGATGCCGCAAGGTTATTCAAATTGCGGACGGAGTCAAGACGAAATTCCCGACGGAGCCTGGCTCATGGGCAACAGCGATTGTTTTCCCGGCCGCATTTGGCCTATTCTTTGAGTCGCTGAGTACTTAAGGAGAGAACCGATGAGATGGCTTCTTGTAGCTTTTTTTACCACGGCCGCGGCGGTTGCTGCCGGCCAGAATGCTTCACTGCCAGACGGCGAGGGGAAGGCGATTGTGACGGGCGCCTGCGCGAGCTGCCATGGTTTGGATATGATCACAGCCAAGCAGACCTCGAAAGAAGACTGGGCGAGCATTGTCGACCGCATGAAATCCTACGGCGCGACTCTCGATGCAAAACAGACAACCACCGTTGTCGACTATCTCGCAAAGAGCTTCCCTCCCAAGGGAGCAGCGCCGGCTGCTGCAGCTGGCCAGAGTGGAGCCTCCGACGCGGAAGGGAAGGCCTTGGTTTCAGGTGTCTGTTCAAGCTGCCATGGGCCCGATCTCATCACGTCCAAGAAGGCCGACAAAGCAGGGTGGCAGGATGTTGTGGACCGCATGAAAGGTTACGGCGCCAGTCTCACGGATGCGCAGACCGCGACACTGGTGGATTATCTCACCAGAACCTATGGAAACGCGCCTGCCGCCGCGACGCCCGCGGCGTCCGCAGTGGCTGCGAAGGCCGATCCGGGCAAGACGACCATGGAAGGGTTTTGCGGGAGCTGCCACGATCTCGACCTGATCAGCGCCCGTAAAGGCACGCTGGCGGAATGGCAGGATATTGTGGACCGTATGAACGGCCGGGGAGCCGGCGTGCCGGAAAAGGAAGTCGCTCCACTCGTCCAATACCTTGCCAAGGCTTACGGGAACAAGTAAAGACACGGGACAGGGTATGTAACCGTTCGTCGCGCGTCGTCGTAATCTCCGTTGTTTCTAGGACCTTAGTCCTAGAAACAACGGAGATTGCTTTTGTGAGACCCAAAACAAGGGACGGCGGACTATGGATACTGAGCCGTTGGCAGGATCTGGCGCTGTTCGTACTCTCTCCCTTTTGGGTGATTCCCCTCCTGTGGTTGGCCAAGAGTCATTTTGATCCCAACGGTTTCGGTGCCGTAATCCTCGCAGTCGGCGGAACGGGGCACCACCTGCCGGGCTTTATCCGAGCTTATACGGACCCCGTTCTTTTCAGGCGCTTTCGAGTGCGCTTCATTTTTGCGCCACTGTTTCTTGTGGCCGTCTACGCTCTGTTTTTTTCCCTCCACCTCGATAGCCTGAAGCTGATCCTCGTTCTGTGGGGCACGTGGCATGGCGCGATGCAGGTGAATGGCTTCCTGCGTATCTATGACGCGAAAGTGGGTTCGTTTTCGCCGACGACATCCTGGCTGGATTGGGCGATGTGCCTTTCCTGGTTCGGCGGAGGACTGCTGTATTCCTCAAGGCTTATCGCTGTCCTTTCGAATTTCTACAAGGCTGGCGGACCGCCGATTCCTTATGAAGCGTTTGCCTCATTTCGCCACGTCTGGATGGCGGTGGCCGGTTCCATTCTGATTGCATTCCTGGTAAACGCCTGGCAGCAATCGCGATTGAAGAAGGCTCCGAGTCCCATCAAATTGCTCATGATGGTTTCAAGCTTCGGTCTCTGGTGGTTCGCCATGGTCAGTGTAAGCAGTCTGCTTGTCGGACTGCTCCTGTTCGAAATCGTTCACGATATCCAATACAACGCTTTGGTCTGGTTTTATAACAAGCGAAGAGTTGTGCAAGGCATGACGGCCAGTCGTGTCGAGAAGTTCCTCTTTCAGCCGAGCATTTCAAGAGGCCTGGTCTATTTGATCCTGATCGTCGGCTACGGCGCCATTGCAGACATCCTCAACTATGCCAACATCCAAGCCCCGGACATTTTGCAAATCGGGTCGAGCGCCGTTAGTTTTTGGACGGGTCTCTTTATGGTCTCTACCTTTCTGCACTTCTATTTCGATGGCTTCATCTGGCAGGTGCGGGAAGGCGACTTCCGCAAAGGGATGGGAATCGGCAAGGATGCCGTTGAATCTGCGAAGCGGCCTTCGCATCGGAGCGTTTTGGAGTGGCTGCCCGCGGGCTGGAAATGGGCTTTTTTTCTCATCCCGGCCGCGGTCCTGGGCATTTCTGAATACCGCAGGACTTCGATGCCTCTGCGTGACCAGGCACGAAATATGGTGGAACTCCTGCCAGACAACTGGCAGGCGGATGCCGTCATGGGATCGATCGATAAGGCAGACGGAGACGATGAGGATGCTCTCGGCTATCTGCAGAGAGCTGTCGCGCTGAATCCCTCCTACGCTTATGGAGAGACAATGCTCGCGGATATTTATTCTCGTCGCGGCGAACCCGAATCGGCGGTGCAGCACTATTTGAATGCCGTTGCGCTGAATCCCCAAAACTACGAAGTTGAGGAGCGCCTCGGAAAATTGCTGGTGAATGAGGCCCGTAATGCTGAAGCGATCCCTTACCTGCAGGTCGCGGCGGACCACGGGCAGTCCGACACCGACCTGGATTACGTTCTTGGCGCATCGCTCGTGCAGGAGAGGAGACTCCCTGAAGGTATCCGGTATCTCAATCGTGCCGTGCAATTGGATCCGCAGCGCAAGGAGGCGTTCAACTACCTGGGTATCGCGCTCCAGCTGGAGGGTGATTTTCAGGGTGCGTTGGCTTGTTACGGCCAGGCGCTGGAGATCGATCCTCTGTATGGTGCGGCAAGAGAGAATCTTGAGCGTGTGGAAGAGCTTATGGGATCGGCGAAGTAAAGCGAGTTGACAGCAAAAAAAAGGCCGCCATTGCTGGCGGCCCTTTTCCTTTAGGTGAGGATCAGAAGGTCAACCGGAGTTGGCCCTGGAACAGACGGCCTTGCGACTTGGTACTAATCTGGCCGAACGGCGTGGTGCTGTTTACCGCCAGACTCGGAGCTGCCGGCTGCGGGTGGTTCAAGATGTTTTGCGAATCGAAACGAACCTGGAGGCTCTTCGATTCCGTAACCTTGAATGTCTTGCTCAGGTTTGCATCGAACCTGTAGCTTCCCAGACCGATCATGGTGTTGGGCCCGAGGTTACCCCTCGTACCCGGTTTGGCGTTCTGGAAAACCATAAGCGCTTGCCGGTTCGTACCGTCCGTGAGGGTGAAGGCGCCGGCAGTTCCGGTGGGCACAACCCTCGCCAGCGCTTGCAGAGTGCAGCGCGACGTGGTTCCGTTGAGGTTCAGGCTTTGCGCGGAGGTGACCGTCGCGCATTGCGGGTCGGGAACATGGACGAATACGTCGTTGTTATCGAAGTAGCGCCCCTCCTGGAAGTTCCCGTTCTGGACACCCCAGCGAACTCCCCTGATCTTTTTGAGATCAATTGAGGGGTCCACCACATCCACAAAGCCATTACCGTAGAGCATGTTTGCACCGGTGATCGTGACCGGGGCGCCGGAACTGAGGTTATAGATCAATCCCAGCTGCCAGCGTTCCACGGCGCGAGCCAGCCATCCCGAACTATTGCCCAGCAACAGCTTGTTCGGACCGAGGGGTAACTCGACCACGCCGTTGGTGCGAAGCGACTGGCCGGGTGTGCTGTTCACGTTCGTGTAGTCGAGCGCCCGCTCAATCGGATTCGTGAGGGCCGTAGGCAATCCGAGGTTCTTGCTCCAGGTATAGGTCGCCTGGCCGCTGAAACCGTGGATTGGACGAATCGTGCTCTGAACTTCCAACGAATGATAGTTGTTGTAACCGCTATTGTTGGCCAGGTTCGCCGCGGCGAACTGCGGATTCGTGGTGATGAAGTTTTCCGGGTAGCCGTTGGCGCGCAATGCGCCTCCAACCGTGCCGGCTGGAATTGCAGGCAGGTTCGCATTCCCGGCGGCAGTCTGCACATAGTTGAACGAGGCAATCGACGCGGCCACCCCGTTGACGTTGCCATTGGCCAGGTTGGTGTTGAACGTCGTGCTGGAGCGCATCTGCAGGGCCGCGGACTGGTAGACACCGCCCACGGTCTGTCCGATTGCTCCGTACGTTACACCGGTCGTGCAGTTAACGCCGCAGATGTTGATCCCATTGAAAATCTGGTCGAGCAGACTCTTGGGATCCGAGGCAGACTTCGTGATTTCGGTGCCTGTGCGAACGCGGTTGACCGCGTCCACAAGGCCGTTGTTCAGGAAGGCCGGAATGTTGAGGTTCAACGTCGTGTACTGCTTCTTCGACATCGTTCCTACGTACCGCACGTCGAGCGTGACATTCTTATTCACGGCTCGCGTGACGGACAAGGTCAGATTCTCCGTGTAAGGGTTCACGAAGTGGGGATCCCAGGCCGTGTAGGACTGGGTGCGGCCCGTCAGCCCGATTGGCTGCATGGGCAGCTGTGTCGGGACCACAGGGACCGTCGTTGCAACGGCCGTCAGGTCCTTGTAGACGTTCGACCAGTTCGGAGTGGAGGGATCGAGCACGCTTCCCGGAGGGGCAGCCAACGGCGCCTGAAGGTTGCCGAAGCGGCCACCGCCCTGGAATGTGACTTGATAACCGCCACGAATGGTGGTCTTGCCTTCACCCAGGAACGGAACCTGATAGGCGAAGCCGATGGCAGGCCCGAAGTTGTTGTAGTCGTTCGGATATACCGTCTTGCTTTGATTCGGGGAGTGCGGTCCGACGAATTCAAACGTCGTCAAGCCCGCGCGCGCTCCGGGATTCTGCCAGCCGGTGAAGTCCCGGCCGGAAATCCCGAACACGGAGGCGCCGCCGCCAACCGCGCCGTTTGTCAGACCCGAGTCCACGTACGGAACGCCGTAGTAATCCCAGCGAACGCCGAGATTCAACGTCAAATTCTTCGTCACCTTGTAGTCGTCCTTCGCAAAGGAGCTGAACTCGTTCTGCACCAGCTTGGTGGTTACCAGGCTCGCGTCCCGGAAGTCCGACCATTTGCTGATGTTGTTCGGATCGGTCGTGAAATAGGTCGCCGTAATGTTATTGATGGAGCCGGCGAGATAATTCGCGAGAGAACGAGCGAGTGGCGCATTTCCGCCGGCTCCGTTGGCAATCAAAAACGCCATCGCCGGATTCGAGCTGGCGATATCCGTAACGCTCGAGGTGCCCTGCGTGGTTCCGGTAATAGAACCGCCGATCGGTCGGGCGTATACCGGGTTCCCGAAGAAGCCGCCGGGCGCGTTGACTTTCGTCGTGCTGCTGTTCGCGCGCAGTTCGGCACCGAACTTCAAGCCATGGGCGCCCTTGGTCCAGCTCAGAGTGTCTGCGTAAGTGAACGTCGGCGTACTCTCAATCGAAGTCGCCGTCAACGTACCGAGACAGCCGCCCGGAGGCCGCGATCCCGTGACGGGCAGGCAGGTGAAGCCCGTTAACGTTGTCATCTGGGGAATAACCTCGAAGCCGTTCACCGGTGCGGGCAGGAACTTGGCGATGTCGCCCTGAAGAGCTGCCTGGTCCCAGGGAGCGATAACGTTGACACCGTTGCGGCGCATGCCGAAGCGGGCCTCATTGAGCAATGTGGAGGACAGCGTCGAAGTGAATCCTGAAGAGATCACGATCGGCCGCCGGAAATTAAGGTTGCTCCACATATTCGGCAGCGCCGCGACCGTATCATCCGAATGGATGCGTTCGACCGTGACGTTGACGTTCGCCTTGTTGTTGGCGTTCACATTGTGATCAACCTTGACGTTGAACTGTTTACGGATACCGGTGGATTCGCCGCTGCCGAACAGGTTGTCCAGTCCGTTGTAGTGGCGCAGAAGCCGGTATCCTGCGGTATTCAGACCGTCGCCGGTTTCATAGTTGTTCGGAAGCGGGAACATGTCCAGGGTTCGCTTGATGAATCCGGTCGGATCCAGTTGCTTGCGATACGGATCCCATCCATTGCTTCCATTTGCTGCGATCGCTGCTCCGGAAGTGCCGGGAGTGACGCCATTGGGAATCAGCGTCGCCGTGTTGACCGGAGCATCCGAACAATCGGCTTTCGTTGGCTTGCTCTGCAAGGCACCAAACACGCTGATCGCCTGCAGCGACGTATCATACGGAATGGCCGTGTTCCAGGCCGGCGGCAATCCTCCTGGAGTCGTCGCTCCGTTGTCCTTGGGGTTAATCGGAGTTCCGTCAACCTTTACCGTGGGAAACGTTGCGGCTGATGCCGAAGAAACGTTGACACCCGTAAAGATGTTGCCGTTGTTCCACCCGTTGAAGTAACGGAAAATGCCCAACCGCGCGCAAGCAGTCGGGACTGTAATGTTGGCGAGCGAGCGCTGATTCACCTGGTTAAAATCGAACAGACCGAAGAAGAACGTCTTATTGCGAACGATGGGGCCACCGTAACTGATGGTTCCCTGGTGGACGTTGTTCCAGTCAGGCTTGGTTGCCACGGGCACCGTGCCTGCAGGGCTGCCGGCCGGAACGCCCTGGTTGCGATTGTTTAGCCATGTGTTCGGATCCAGCGCCGTATTGCGGAAGCTCCAAACAGCGCTGCCTGTGAACTTGTTGGTTCCTGAACGGGTCGTGTATTGAATCGCGCCATTGCCGCGGCCGATTTCCGCATCTACTGGAGCCAGGATCAAGCGGATTTCGCCGACGAGGTCCGGGTTGATAGTGGTCACGGAGTAAATGCCGTTCGGGTTGCGATTGTCCTGCACCTGAATGCCGTCTCGCACGATCGCGACGTTCTGTGCGCTGACACCCGCGAAGGTCGTGTTTTCACGTCCGAAGGCGTTGCCTGCACTCGGAGGATTCGTCGGAATGATGTTCTCGACGCCGGCCATCACGGTGATCAGATCCAGTACGTTGTTTCCAACGATAGGCAGGGCCTGCACCCTTTGCTGGCTGAGCGCCTGACCGACTGTGGCGCCTGAAGTCGCCAGAATCGTGTCGGCCGAAATGCTGACTTCCACCTGCGTGTTCACGCCGGAGACGCTCAGTTCGAAGTTATAGCGATAGGACGTGTTCTGGCTGAGCTGCGCGTCCGATATGTTCTTGGTTTGAAATCCAGGCAGCGATGCACTGATCGTGTACTTGCCGGGATTGAGATTGTTGAACGTGTAAGAGCCCGCTTCGTTGGTCACTGTCGTTGTGACAACGTTTGTATCCACGGCGGTGGCTTTTACCGTAACGCCGGGAATCAGGGCTTTGGAACTGTCCGTGACGGTCCCTGTGACCGACGCGAAGAAACCAGCCTGGCTGAATGCCGGGATGGACAGAGACAGAATCAGCAGCACCATCGCTGCTGACGCAAAGAACCTCTTCATTCTTACCTCCCCTAAACTAGAAAAAAAGCGGCAGTTATTTCATTCACTCCGCCGTGACTACGCCACTTTCGACTGCCGGGCAGGCTCCGCCCGGGTCATAAGTGCCGAATAATGGCGCAATAACATCATTGTCCGAAGGATCACGTCAACCTAAATGTCGAACCTGGGGGGAACAGCCGGAAAAGGGGGAAAGCTGCTGCGAGGTAATCAGACCATTGTGATCATGCGATGTCAAGACACGAAAAAAGACGGCTCCCGATCGCCTGCCCCGCCCGTGACTAAAATCTTCTGGACCAGTCGGCCGGCCATCTTTCGACGATGACTTTTTTCTCCGTAAAGAAGTCGACTGCATCGCGACCCTGGGCGTGGAGGTCGCCGAAGAAACTATCTTTCCATCCGGAGAATGGGAAATAGGCCATGGGTGCGGCGACACCGAGATTGATCCCCACGTTGCCGACGCGGGCTTCGTGACGGAATTGCCGCGCCGCGCTGCCGCTGCTGGTGAAGAGACAGGCCATGTTGCCGTAGGCCGAGCCGTTGATCATTTCGATCGCGTCTTCAAGAGTGTTCACGTGGATCACGCTCAGCACCGGGCCGAATACCTCCGTTCGTGCCAGATCGCAACCGGCATCGACATCGGCGATCACAGTGGGCTTCAGGAAATTGCCGGAATCGTAGCCGGGGACGCGCGCCCCTCGGCCGTCTGCGAGCGCTCTGGCGCCGCCGGAGAGTCCCTGCGCGATCAGGGCTTCGATCCGCTCCCGGCTCTGCGCGGAAATTACGGGCCCCATCTCGATGCCGTCATCGAGTCCGCATCCGACTTTTCGTGAGGCCGCGGCTTCGGCAATCCCTTTCGAGAAGCGACTTGCGGCTTCCCCGACGGTGATGGCAACCGACGATGCAAGACAACGCTGGCCGGCGCATCCGAATGCCGAATCTGCCGTGATGCGGCAGGTCATCTCCATATCCGCGTCCGGGAGAATCACGACAGGATTTCGGGCGCCGCCCTGGCACTGCGCTCGTTTGCCATTGGCTGCTGCCCGGGCATAGATGAGTCTTGCGACAGGCGTTGAACCGACGAAAGAAATTGCGCGCACGGCGGGATGATCAATGATGGCATTCACGGCCTCCTTGCCACCGTGGACAAGGTTGATGACGCCTGAGGGGAATCCAGCCGCCTGCATCAACTCGAGGATGCGGCCCATGGTCATCGGCGTTTTCTCGGATGGCTTCAGCACGACCGTGTTTCCGCATGCCACGGCGTAGGGAAGAAACCACAGCGGAATCATCGCCGGGAAGTTGAACGGTGTGATCACGCCGACGACACCCAGCGGCTGGCGGATCATCGTCTCATCGATGCCGCTGGCGATGTCCTCAAGACTCGACCCCAGCATCATTGACGGGATGCCGGCTGCAACTTCGACGTTTTCAATTCCACGCTTCAGCTCCGCTTCCGATTCGGCAAGTGTTTTGCCGCATTCGCGCGTTATGATCTGCGCGATCTCGGTGAGATGCGCGTCCAGCAAGGCCTTGAGACGGAACAGGGGCTGGATGCGCTCGCCAGGAGGGGTGCGCCGCCACGACGGAAAAGCTTCGGACGCAGCGCGAACCGCGCTGTCCACATCACTGCCTTCGGACAACGGCATCGCGGCCAGGATTTCTCCCGTCGCGGGATTGCGAATGGGGACGGTCGATTCCGTTCGCGCCGCTCGCCACTCGCCGCCGACGAAGTTGTTTAAGGTGATCATTGTCCCCTCTACAAGATGACAAATGACAATTGAACATTGAACGATGAACAAGCATTTTCCCCTTTTCTGTACAAGGGAACGAGGGCTTGTTCATCGTTCAATGTTCAATTGTCATTTGTCATCTGAAGTCCCCTCATGGCACTACCACCGCTCTTCCTGATATTTCGCCTCGGCTGAGTGCCTGGTACGCCTCGTTTACTTCCGCGAGCGGATAGCGACGCGTGACGAAAGTTTCGAGGCGGAATGTTCCCAGGGCGGCGAGCCGCAGAATCTCCGGCATGTCGGCCCGTGTTCGTGCGCCGTAGGATCCGATGATGCGCAAACCTCGCCGGACCAGCCTGGTTATCTCGACCGGCGCCGCGGTTTTCCCTGCGGCGATGCCCACGGCAATCATGCGTCCGCCGTCGCCGAGAAGGTCCAGCGCCTGCGCGAAAGTTTCGCGGCGGCCGAGCACTTCAAATGCGACCGCCACGCCACGGCCTTTCGTCAATTCGAAAACAGTCTTTGTGACGTCCTCTGTCGTGGCTCCACTGGCATTGACCGTGTCGGTTGCGCCGAGCTGCCGGGCGATTTCGAGCTTCTCATCGCTGACATCGACGGCAATGATCTGCGAAGAGCCGAACGCCCGCGCGATTTGAATCACATTCAATCCCACGCCTCCGCATGCCACGACTGCGATACTTTCCCCTCCGCGCAAATCCGCGGCATGGCGAACCGCGCCGTATGCCGTGAAAACCGCGCATCCGAGAACCGCGGACTCGATGAGCGGAAGGTCCGGCGGAAGGGCGAAGAGGCCGGCGACAGGCACCACCGAGTATTCCGCAAGTCCCGCCATTGAATACATCGCCACGGGCGATCCGTCTTCTCGCCGCAGCCGCGTCGTGCCGTCGTACAGCGTACCTTTCAGCCGATTCAGGCCGAAGAATTTTTCGCAGAGATCATCGCGACCGGCCTGGCAATGCACGCAATCGCCGCAAGGCATGATGAAAGGCGCCACGACCGGAGTGCCGGGTAGCAATTCCTTAACTCCCGGCCCCAGCGCCGCCACGGTCCCAGAGATTTCATGTCCAAGCACGGCCGGCATCGGGAACGTCACCTCACCTTTGATGACGTGGAGGTCGGTATGGCACACACCGCAAGCGCTGACTCGCACCAGAGCTTCCCCGGCGCGTGGCTCGGGTATCGGAATTCGCTCGACACGGAGCGTTCCCGAAGGTTGATTCAGGATCGCCGCGAGCATAGTTGAGGAACTCATGGCCCCTACTCTACCTTGGCTGTGACCACTTCGAGAATCTTCTGTTCGTGCCGTTCCAGCAGCCGCCCCTGTCCGTCGAGAATCTCGAGGTAGAGCCAGACCACCAGAACCAACTCCACAATGGTGAAGGTGAGATAGGCGGGGAACCACGCCAGAGACCCGGTCCATGTGAGCAGGAATTCGATACCCAGCGGAATCAAGGTCGGAGCCATCGCCAGCGGGAACACAAACATGAAGGCCAGATGGATCAGCAGGACCATCGCCTTGGGTTTCGCGGGTTTCAACGAACCGGCAGCCATCGGCATCGGCGCGATGATCGACAGCAAGTTTCCCATCAGGCAGTAGATGAGATACATCGGGATCATCTGGAGCAGGAGTGCGACAAAGTGATCCGCGCGCATCGGGCGCATGAACTGAAGGGCCACGGCCGTGATGAACATGAACCCGAACGCGAGCGGCGCGGTCGAAAGGTTCTTGCCCAGCAGGATGTCTTTTCGCGGAGCAGGGGACAAGACGTAGACCCTGAACCCGCTGCGGTCGAAGCCAAAGTGATTGCCCAGCAGCCCTACCATCATGAAGAGCATGAAGGCGTAGCCGCCGGCAGCCATCAGCGGCCGAAGCAATTCCGGGGGATTGCTGTTCTGGTTGTAGGTCATCCCGCCGAATATGAACAGCATGACGATGGGAGTTAACAACAGCATCTTGGCTTCCGGCGCCCGCATCAACGATCGAAAACAGGCGACGGTAATCGAGGAAGCATATTCGGTGAGCCTCGGGATCTTTGTCTCCAGAAACTCTGCCGGGTACTTCTTCGGCAAGTTCTTGAGGCTCGCGCTGCGCGCATCGACCGCTCCCGGCACTGGCAGCTCCGCCGACGTGGGTGCTGTTGCGGGTGTCTTGCTGGTGAACTGTCCTGTGTAGAGCCGTAGCGTAGTGTGGTAGGAACGGCGCAGACTTGCGCCGCCGATCAGTGCGAGCCCGGCCATTCCCAGCAGTCCGGCCCACGGTCTCCCCTGGAATCCCTCGGCCGCGCCATAGGGCAGCCATCCCAGCGGAACGAACGTGTTAATGCGCTTGACGATGTCATAGATGCGCTTCCGGTCCTCTTCACTTGTGCTGGAACTTCGATAAGCGCGCACCTTGACGTCGTGTTCTTCCCTCGTGATTTCTCTTGTAGCGAGATCATGGTCGAGTTTCTCGATCTCCTTGCGGTTCGCCTCTGCCTGCCGGGTCCCGGCCCGACCCCAGCGTCCGCTCGTGATGCCGATGATGTTGGGAAGCTGGGTCATCAGGATGAAAGAGAACGTCACCATCGTGATGACCGTGCGCCGTCGACGCTGGTTCACCATCAGGCTTGCGAGCCACCCGCGGAACTGATGCGTGAGTGCAGTCACCATCAGGGCGAATGCCCCGATAAGCGGGAACAGGAGCAGCATGATCGGGCCGACGGAAAAGACCAGACCTATCGACAGGCCGAGCATCAAGGGCAGGAAGATTATCGCGCCCAGGCTGGACATCGATCCCAGGTAATTGATCACAAATGCGCCGCCAAGAGAGACCGGCAGGTGCAGGAACTTATCCAGCGAAAGAAGCTCGGAGCGTTGCAGTTCCACGGTAAGCTCGACCATCCACAGGAAGAGGAATGCTGCGACAACACCATCCCAGACGTACATGAAGACGGCGGGAGGCGCTTTTGGAAGCAGGGTATACCCTGCGGCGATGCCCCCGACGAGTGCCACCAATCCAGAGCCCACCAGGATCGCGGTCAGGATTCCCTGCAGGATGAACCACGTCGCGCCGGCCCGCTTGTTCCGGTTGGCGATCAGGCGCCAGCGCAGCCACAGGAATGTTTTGAGGTGCTCCCAGTTCACGACGGAGTTTCTTCGTGCACATCAAGCCAGGACAGTTTTTGCGTCACGTCTTCATGCGCGCCGACCTTCTCCAGAAAGCGCGCTTCAAGCGAGCTACCCTGGCGGATCTCGTCGAGCGACGCTTCCTCCACGAGCTTTCCCTTCGCAATGATGCCGACATGCGAACAAAGTTTTTCGACGACGTCGAGCACATGCGAGGTGAGGAACACCGTCGATCCACGCTCGACATAGCCGGCGAGCAGGTCGCGGATGACGCGCGAGGTGACGGCATCGACGCCTTCGAAAGGTTCGTCAAGGAACAGGAGATCGGGATTCGGGAGCAGCGCCGCGGCAAGCGCGAGCTTCTTCTTCATCCCATGCGAATACTCCATGGTGAGCTTCTTTTCGTCGTTCTGCAGGCCCAGAATATGGAGCAGTTCGTCGATGCGCTTGCGGATCGTGTCTTTCGGAAGGAGATACATGCGCCCAATGAAAGTGAGATGTTCGCGGGCCGTGAGGTTGTCGAATAGCGCGAGATCCTCGGGCACGACGCCGATCATGCGCTTGGCTTCGAGCGCTTCCTTCGGGTCGAGCATGTTCCTGCCCAGGACGAGGATTTCCCCGCTCGACGCTGCGAGCAGGCCGGTGAGCATTTTGATGGTAGTGGATTTCCCGGCGCCGTTCGGTCCGAGAAAGCCGTAGAAGGTCCCGCGTTCGACACGCAGGTTCACCCGGTCAACGGCGCAGAATTTGTCGAAGAACCGGGTGAGTTGCCGCGTTTCTATGGCCAGGGTCATGGAGAAGACAGCTCTAGCCGAGACTACTGAGAAGCTTCGGCTTCGTCAGCCTCCTCGTCCTTTTTGGCTTTGGCTTCGGCGTCGAGTTCCTCGAGCCAGTCCGGCCGCGGCTGGGGACCGGGCCGGATGCCTGCAATATCGGGATCTTCGCCGCCGGCATCGCCAGCCACTGGGGCCCCTTTACGCTCGCGATTTTCGAGACGTCGCGCGTGTTTTTCCTTGTTGCGTTCCTGTTGTGCCTTTTCTCGTGCCCGCTTATTCGATGTGGCCCGAGTGTTTCTCGCCATCGTTACTCCTTACCAGCGCTGACGTCCACCGCCGCCGCCGCCACCTCTGCCGCCGCGGTCGCGTCCGCCACCACCGCCGCCACCACCTTCGCGGGGAGCTTTCGGGCGCGCTTCGTTTACGGTTATCGTGCGGCCTTCGAAATTCGTTCCGTTGAATTTCGTGATCGCGTCCGACGCTTCCTGATCAGACGACATCTCGACAAAGCCGAAGCCCTTGCTGCGTCCCGTGTCGCGATCGGTAATGATCGTTGCTGAGTTCACACTTCCGGACTGAGCGAACAACTCTCTCAAACTATCATCGGTAGCAGAAAACGGTAGGTTTCCAACATAGAGCTTATTGCCCATATTCTCCTCTTCTAAAGTTGCCAAATCAGGTTTCAAAATCCGCAAGAGAGAACATGAGCTCGTTGCTCGGCACTCAAAAGCGGGTAACAGATGCGCCCTAGTATACGCAATGACATCGGGGACGTAGAGGGTTTTTGCGCAAGGAATTTGACGCTACCCCAGTCCACCTCCCTTTTATAATTCAAGCTCAGGCGGTGTCCGAAATGCAAGCGTCAGCGCGAACCGCAAACGATAGAGTCGGCCGAATAGCCGGGCTTCTGTTGCTGAGTTCAAATATAAAAGAGAATTAATCCGTGTTTAAGGTTTCAATGAATGGCCTTCTATAGGCTACCGCGGGGGGATCTCCATGAAATGTTTCACGAGTGCAGCGTGCGCCACATTGTTGGCGGTTTCCTTGGCATCGGCACAGGCGCCTGATAATGGATTAACCCTGACCTTCGCTCGGCCCCAGGGGCCGGCCGCCCCGCCCACTTTGATTACGCTCCAGGACGCGCTCGAGCGCGCGCGAAAAATAGACACGACTGTGCAATCCGCTCTTGCCGACGTGGAGATTGCCCGCGAGGATGTTCTGCAGGCGAGGGCGGCAAGGTTGCCGTCGCTGAGCGGAAATGCGCAGTACATCGGCACACAGGGAAATGGAGTCACACCGAGCGGACGCTTTGTCGCGAGCGATGGCGTTCATGTCTATCGCCCTGTGGCGACGGTGCGCGAAGAGATCTCTCCGAACTGGATTCTCAAAACGGACGCCCAGAAGGCTGCGGCTTTGCAAGCTCTTGCAAATGCGAAGGTGGATATTGCGCGGCGCGGACTTGACGTCACTGTCGCCGAAAAATATTACTCCCTTGTCGCAGCCCAGCGCCGTTATGCCTCAACACAGCAGGGGGTGCAGCAGGCTCAGCGGTTCCTGGATATCACCCAGCAGCAGGAGCGTGGCGGGGAGGTGGCCCACAGCGACGCCGTTAAGGCGGAGTACCAGGTCAATCAACAACGCCGCGCCTTCCAAGACACGCTCCTCGCCGTCGAGAATGCGCGGCTGAATCTTGCCGTTCTGCTGTCGCCGACCATCGACGAAAACTTTACCGTGGTCGACGATCTGGATTCGACCAGGGTTCTGCCTTCCTTTCCTGAGTTGAAGACGATGGCAGAAAAGGAGAATCCCGAGCTGAAGGCCGCTGACGCCGCAATACGCGCGGCTTCTTTCGATGTGCGCAGCGCCCACAATGCCCTTCTTCCCTCGCTCACACTCGAAGCGAACTACGGAATGGAGGCAAATGCTCTCAAGCTCCATAGTACTGCGGCAGCCGATCCGAGCGTGGGACCGCTGCCAAATCTCGGCTACTTCGTGACCTTCAATCTTTCGATTCCGGTTTTCGACTGGGGCAGCACGCGAAGCAAGATACGCCAGGCGCAAACAAAGGAGCGGCAGGCCGGCCTTCAGTTGACTCAGGCTCAGCGGCAGATTGCGGGCAATCTGTATCAGTTCTATAACGAAGCAGTGGCCGCCCGCGCATCTGCGGATCTCGCGCGAACCGGCGCCGACCTCGCGTCTGAAAGCCTTCGACTGATCAATCTGCGATATCAGGCAGGGGAGTCGACCGTGCTCGAAGTGGTTGATGCCCAAAACACTTTAATTGAAGCGCGGAATGCCTATGACGAGGCGCAAGTGCGCTATCGTGTCGCGGTCACGTCGCTGCAATCCGTGACGGGAGGGTTCTAATGGAGGTCCGTTTTCGCGTCACGCTGCTTGGCCTGCTCCTGGCGCTGGCCTCATGTTCCGCAAAGAAGGAGGAGAAAGAACCTGAAGCAGAGCCTGTTGTCAGCGTGGAAGCTGCGCCTGTGTTGAATACGGCTATTCAGCTCAAAGTCATCGCTGAAGCTGTTCTCTCTCCCATCCAGCAGGAGGCTATCGTTCCGAAGATAACCGCGCCTGTGCATGCCTTCCACGTTGACCGTGGTTCGGTCGTGCATGCAGGTCAAGTGCTCGCCGAACTCGAAGGCCAGGATCTTGCCGGTGCGGTTGCCGAGAGTCAGGCCGCGCTCGATCAGGCTGAAGCTACCTTTCAGACGACGTCCCGGGTGGCAGTCCCCCAGGAAGTTCAGAAGGCCGAACTCGAGGTCAGTACTGCGAAGGCCGCTTTGGACGCGCAGCAGAAGCGATACGAGAGTCTTCAGGACCTCTATAAGCAAGGAGCGATCGCGCAGAAGGAAGTCAATGAGGCGCAGGTCACGTTGACCCAGGCGCGAAATGAATCGGAACGGGCGCAAAAAATCCTGCAGGACTTGCAGAGCATCGGCAGGGAGCAGTCGCTGAAGGCAGCCGCAGCACAGCGCGATGTCGCAAAGACTCACTTGCAGACATCGCAAATTCAGCTGGGCTACACGAAGATCGTTAGCCACATCGATGGCGTTGTTACCGATCGCACGTTGTTTGCGGGAGAAACTGCCGCCAGTGGGACCCCTCTGTTGACAATCATGGACTTGTCGTCGGTGATCGCGAAGGCGCACGTCTCGCAGGAGGAAGCGGCCGAACTAAAAGTCGGAGATATTGCGAATTTGTATCCGGCGGATAACGGTGGGAAAGCCGTAGCGGGGAAAGTGACGCAGATCAGCAACGCGCTGGATGCTTCGAATACGACAGTGGAGGTCTGGGTTCAGGCCGCGAATCCCGGAATGAAGATGAGGCCGGGCACCGGTATCCGCGTCGAAGTGATCGCCAAGAGCGAGTCCAATGCGCTTGTCATTCCCGAATCCGCAATAGTGACCAGTGGCTCGGGAGCAACCTCGGTGATGCTAATAGGCGAAGGCGACAAGCCGGTGAAGCAGCCCGTCACGCTCGGCATTCATGATGCCGGCAATGTCCAGATCACGGAGGGGCTGAAGTCAGGCGATCGCGTCGTCAGCAAAGGAGCGTACGAACTCTCGAAGCTCGACTCCGATGTCCTGGCGAAGACCAAGCTGCAGATCCAGCCTGCGAAAGAACCACCCGATCCCGATGAAGAAGACGAGAAGTAGGCGTTAGGACACCATGTCTAAGAATCTGGAGATCGCCGACAACTATTGGTTTGCCCGTCATTCGAGGTCGATCGTTTTTTCCATCATTATCCTGACTATCGTCGGTATCTATGAAGCGATCAGCCTTCCAGTGGCGGTATTTCCGGCTACAAACTTTCCGCGAATCCTCATCGGCATCGACAATGGCGTCATGCCCATCGAGCAGATGGAGGTCACGGTCACCCGGCCGATCGAACAGGCGGTCAATGGCGTTCCGGGCCTTCAGCAGGTCCGGTCGAGAACCAGTCGCGGCGAGGCGGAAGTCAGCCTCATGTTCGACTGGAACGTCAACATGGTCGAAACGTTGCAATATGTGGATGCCGCCGTATCGCGCATTCAGAGCAGCCTGCCGTCGACCGTGCAGATCCAAACGCATCGCTTCGACTTCTCGGTGTTTCCGATCATTGGTTACAGCCTGACTTCCAGCAAAGTTTCGCAGACCGATCTCTGGGAACTGGCGACCTACGAAATCAAACCACGCCTCAATCGCTTGAATGGAGTCTCCCAGGTTCTCGTTCAAGGGGGACAGGAGCCTGAATTTCATGTGGCTGTGGATCCGTCACGAATGGTTCGCGCCGGCATTGGGGTCAGCCAGGTCGTCGACGCCATCAATCACAACAACCTCATCGAATCCCCCGGATTCCTGGATCGAAACCATCAACTTTATCTGGGGCTCATCAGTTCCCAGGTTCACGGACCGGATGAGATTGGCGACATTGTCGTCAAGAACACCAACGGCTCGATCGTTCGCGTGCACGACGTCGGAACCGTCGCGCCTGGCGTGGCTCCGGTCTATACGTCGGTAAGCGCGAATGGAAAAGCTGCCGTGCTGCTCAGCGTCAACAGGCAGATTGACAGCAATACGGTTGTGGTAGCCGACGAAGTGCACAAGGAAATGGCCAGCATTCAAGGGACACTTCCTCTCGGCATTGAGATGAAGCCGTTCTATGACCAGTCGGGACTCGTGAACGCCTCCATCGCCAGTGTTCGCGACGCTATCCTACTGGGATTGTTTCTTGCAGCGCTCATTATCTGGCTGTTTCTTCGAGACTGGGGAACCGCCGTGATGACGGGCCTGGTCGTGCCGGTGACGATGGTCGTGACCTTCATCGCGATGAAAATCCTGGGGCAGAGTTTCAACCTGATGACACTCGGCGGTCTCGCCGCCGCAGTGGGATTGGCGATTGACGACAAGATCGTTGTTGTCGAGAACATCGTGCGCCACCGCGACGAGGGCCAGGGACCGCTGCAAGCCACGGCCAGCGCCTTGAAAGAACTCACCGTTCCCCTGATTGGATCGACGCTGACACCCATTGTCGTTTTTCTGCCTCTCATTACCATCACAGGAATAATCGGAAGCTTCTTCAGCGCTCTGGCGATTGCCATGAGCGTGTCGTTGCTGTCTTCGCTCGTCCTCGCTCTAGTTTGGACCAGTAACCTCAGTACTCGTCTGATCCGCCGCCGGAAGGCCACTGAAACCCAGGAACAAATGGAGACGCACGGACTTTTCGGTGTGATTCTCCGGTTCTACGAAAGAACGATGCGCCGGTCTCTCAGACACCCGGTGCTGCTGGGTTTGCTTTGCATTGGCTTAATCGCCGTCTCGTATAGCTGCTACAGACTTCTGGGCAACGACCTTCTTCCCGCCTTCGATGAAGGGGGATTCATCATGGACTACGTGATGCCCGCAGGAACGTCCCTGGCGGAGACCGATCGCGTGATGTCGCATGTGGAGCAGATTCTTCGCGCGGTTCCGGAAGTGGAGAGCACGTCGCGCCGCACAGGACTGGAGTTGGGCCTGGCTGCTGTAACGGAGCCAAACACCGGCGACATCGCCGTGAAGTTGAAGGCCGAACGCAAGCGCGGCATCGACGAAATCATCAGCGATGTTCGCGCCAAGGTAAAGACCGCGGAGCCGGGACTTGATGCGGAATTCATCCAGCTATTGCAGGACATGATCGGCGATCTCACGGGCGCTCCCGAGCCTGTGGTCGTCAAGCTGTTTTCGCAGGATGGAGACCTGCTTGCCGACACGGCGCCTATGGTGGCGGACGCGCTCACTGCCATCAAGATCGGTAATAAAAATCCCGTGGTGGACGTTGAGGACGGAATAGAAAACAGAACGAGCGGCCCGGCACTGATGTTCACTGTGGATCCTCAGAAGGCCTCGCGGGCGGGCTTCTCAGGCGAAGAACTCAACACCGTCGCCGCGGCTCTCATGGATGGTGAAGAGGCGACGCAGCCCGTGATCGTTAACGAACGTCCGTACAAGTTGCGAGTGAGATTTCCTAAAAGCGACCGCGCGTCGCTGGATTCTATTCGAAACACGATTCTGGTAAATTCTACGGGGGGCTCGGCCACGCTTGGATCCATGACCTACGTCGGGGAATTTCCCGGCCAGACCGAGATTCTTCGCGAAGGTCTCCAGCGTGAAGTGGAAGTGACGGCCCGCCTTGAAGACGTCGATCTGGGGACGGGAATCGAAGCTGTGAAGAAGGCCGTCGCCGATCTGAAGCTTCCTCCCACTGTGCGCGTCGAATACGGAGGTACCTACCAGGAGCAGCAGAAGTCCTTCAAGGACCTAGCTACAGTTCTAGTTCTTGCCATCGTCCTTATCTTTCTCGTTCTCTTGTTTGAGTTCCGTTCATTCACCGCCCCTATCGCGATTCTTTCTTCAGCGGTGCTGTCGACGTCCGGTGTACTGGGAGCGTTGCTGTTAACGCACACGACGTTCAATGTCTCGTCGTTCATGGGACTGATCATGGTCATCGGCATTGTTGCGAAGAATGGAATCCTGCTGCTCGATGCCAACACGAAGTTTCGCGCTGAAGGATTGTCGCCCGAGGAAGCCATCATTCAGGCGGGAAGGCGCCGGCTGCGCCCCATCGTGATGACAGCGCTTGCCGCCGTCGCGGGAATGCTGCCGTTGGCTCTGGCGTTGGGCGCAGGCTCTCAGATGTTGCAGCCGCTGGCCATTGCCGTGATCGGAGGGATTCTGATCTCAATGGTTCTGTCGCTGGTGATCACGCCGGCGATTCAATACTTCCTGGAGTCGAAGCGCACGCAGGAAGCAGCCTGACAGAACCGCTTCCAAATAACAAATCACAGAACGTCAATCACCGATCACAAAGTCCCTGCTTCGTGCAGTTTGGGTCAGGGAACAGAGACTTTGTGATCGGTGATTGACGTTCTGTGATTTGTTATTTGGGGAACCCTAATTCACCCGCCACGGAGACACATTCCCCCAGCCCGCAAGCGCCTCTCTTGCCCATTCTGTCGTCTTGTCCGCGTGGCAGCTCGTGCAGGAATTCGGCATCTTGAACTGATCGGTCATCTCGGGTGGAATGAATTTAAACGTGTGGCTCCGCACATTGACGTCGGAAATCTCAGTCTCGATTTTCGGCATGTGGCAGCCGACGCAATCACTCCCCGCGCTTCCCACGGCATGATGAGTGTGCGCCTCGATCGTCGGTGCATGAGGCCCATTTGGCGATGACGGCCCATGACAGGTCACGCACAACTGTGCCGGCGGCTTGATCAGGTCGGCATTGTTTGCCGTACCGTGGACGTCATGGCAGCTGAAACAGGTCACGCCGCGCCGATACATCAGGCTCTCGACGAAATCATTCCCCTGCATCCGGTTCTTGTGTCCTGTGCCGTCCGCGAAATGCGTGAAGGTGGTCTCGCCGAGTTTGTGCTCTTCCAACTTCCAGAAGTCTTTCAATTTCAGGCCCTGCTGAAAACCGACCGGCCAATCGTAGTGCTGCCCTTCGATCGGGTTCTTGAGCGGCTGGCCCTGCGAGTGGCACTGGATGCATGTGTCTGTAGCGCCGACGAAGTCGAGTCTCCGGGGATTCACGATCGTCGTGGGGCCAGGGTTGCGCACATGCGCACTCCCGGGTCCGTGGCACTTTTCGCAGCCGACGTTCCATTCCGTCATGCTCTTGGTCTTCACGTCGTAGTTCACCGAATGGCAGCCATCGCAAAGCGGTCCCGTCGGCCGCTTGGCGTTGTCATCCGGATAGAACGGCACCCACCAGTCCGTGTTGGGTTGCACCTTATAGGCTCGCCAGATCTTGTGGCTCACGTCCCACTGCGCGGAAAGAGGGAAGTAGTCGTTGCCGACCTTCGTGAAATAACGCTGCTTCCACTTGGTGCCGTAAACCAGAGCCACGTCATCCAGTTTGAAGGTGAGCAGCGGATCGGCCTTGGTGAAATCCGGGAGAACTCTTTCCGGATGTTCGCGAGGGTTCGTCACAACATTCGCCATCAGTGTCTTTGACCAGCGGTCATAGATTGGCTGGTGACAGCCGCGACACGTCGCCGAGCCCACGTAGGTTCGAGCTTGCGGGGCAACTACGGGTGTTTGCGAATGCACGCTGATGGCAATGCAAGCGGACGCCAGGACGAGAGCCATGAATAGAGGAACAGTTCGGCGAAGCATTTTCGAATGATACTCCTGAGGGAATCAGCCGCGAAGATGTTCCAGCGTCAGCGGATCGCTTTCGCCGCCAAAGTATTTCAGGAGTCCCTCCTTGAACGGCGTGTTCTCCGCAGCCGCCTGTTCGAAAAGGGTCATGCACGAGCGGAACTTCATATCGTCAGGCGAGCCGAGGATGTCGTGAATGGTTTTGCCGTCGATTTGGGTCACGAGCGTCGTGCACTCCACGAGTCGCGGCCCCAGCACCGGATGCTGCAGGTACGCCTTCGCTTCGGCGAGCGAGCGAATTGCATAGAACCTCGCGGTCTCGCTGTGACCGAGTCCTGCGAGTTGCGGAAAGATGAACCACATCCAGTGAGTACGCTTTCGTCCCGCGCGCAGTTCGCTGCATGCCTGGTCGTAGATGGAACTCTGGGCATTGAGAAATCGTTGAAGATGGTGTGGGTCGGACATGGTCTTCCTATTCTAACAATGAGGGTGTCCAGCCTCACACGGCCAGGAGGAGAGTTTCTGCCTGCTTGCGGCGGCAATTATTTTTCTTCTTGCGGCGCCAAAAAACTACATGCTATAAGAATCGCACATCTGCGATAGAGGTAGCATATGACCAAGGCAGTTCCGCACACGCTCACCCGACGGGAACGGCAAATCATGGACATTCTTTACAGGCGCGGCCGTGCGACTGCAGGCGAGGTTCTCGAAGACCTGACAGGCGCTCCGACTTACTCCACCGTGCGGGCGCAGCTGCGGGTGCTCGAAGAAAAGGGGCACGTCCAGCATGAGGAAGTCGGCCTCCGGTATGTCTACACGCCGATCGTTCCGCGCAACGCCGTGAAGCAATCGGCATTGAGACACCTCGTCGACACGTTTTTTGAAGGCTCGACGCACAAGGTTGTCGCAGCATTGCTTGGCGGGGAATCGTCGAATGTTTCCGACGAGGAACTCGATCGCATTACCGATCTTGTCGATAAGGCAAGGAAAGGAAGGCGGAAATGATCTTCCTGCTGAATTGCGCGATAAAAGTGTTCGTCATTCTCCTTGCGACCCTCGCGGCGGCGCGTCTCCTTCGCAGGCGATCGGCAGCTCTTCGTCACTGCGTCCTGGCCGCGGGCTTGCTCTCTGCAGCCATTACGCCGGGTTTGAGCGTTGTCATTCCCGGCTGGACCTGGAACGTCATCATCGACGCTTCGGCGCCGATACCCGTTTCCTCCCATTCCGCAGCGGAGGAGACCGCACCGGTGAATCGTCCTTTCATCCCGGTGCCGCTGCCGGCAAAAGGTGAGCCGCATTCGGCAGCTCATGCCGTGGCCGTTGTGCCGCTTCAGCAGGCGCAACCTCCATGGCGTTCCTATTCGCTCAGCGCGGCGGAAACCCTGGCGGTGGTCTGGATTACGGGTTTCGGCATCTGCTTCGCTGTTTTGTTGTTCGGATACGGGCATTTGATGTGGATCACGAGAAGGTCGCATCCTTTGAATTCGGAGCCCTGGACTCGGATCGCCGAGGAGGTTGCGCGCGACTATGCGCTGCCGCGCTCTCCGTGTCTTCTCCAGAACAGCAATCTCTCCGTTCTCTTCACCTGGGGATGGCGACGTCCGAGAATTCTTGTTCCCGAAGGCGCCCCATCGTGGCCTGCCGCGCGCATTCATGCCGTGCTGTGTCACGAACTCGCGCACGTGCGCCGAGGCGACTGGGTTGTGCAGATGACGGCCGAACTCGTGCGCATCGTGTATTGGTTCAATCCTCTTTTATGGGTTGCGTGCCGAAGTCTGCGCCGCGAGAGCGAGCAGGCCTGCGATGACGCAGCGCTCAATTCCGGCATTACTGGCTCCGACTACGCGGCTCATGTACTCGATGTGGTGAAGAGTTTGCGCCCTCCGAAGCGGACCTGGTCGTATGCCCTGTCGATGGCGGGTCCTTCAACGCTCGAGGAGCGTTTCGTGGCGATCCTGAATCCCTCCACAAACCGCCAAACGCTAAGCCGATGGTCTCTAGCAGCGACCCTTGCGGCCTTTGTGGCTGTAACTTTTCCCCTGTCGGTGTTGAGAGGCGCAACAACTCCGGCCGAAGCGGCGCTTGTCCTGCCGGCGGTTGTGGCCGCGCCTGTCCGGGCTGAATCGTTCCAGGGCGTAACTCTGGTGGCTGGAGGGACTGGCAGTGTGCAGGGTGTGGTTCGGCGCTCGGGTGCGGGCGAGCCGGTTACCGGAGTCGAACTTTCCCTTGAGGGCGGCCCGGCCGATCCAAAAATTGTCGAGTCGTTCGTGCGCGGCATTGCGAACCGCGGCGTCGTCTTTACGCCCAAGCGTATTGGAACAGTCGACGAGGTTTTACAGGATGCTCTTGATGCCGCCGGAGCCGCAGGTGTCGGCCCGGGCTTTCCGCTCTTTCAGGAAGCGGTCAACAATTTTCGGACTGCGAGTGCCGCGCGGTTCACGGCTGTCAGCGATAAAGATGGACGATTCACGATCCGCGATGTTCCTGCCGGCGAGTATCGCATCAATTCGGCTCGAGAAGGATTCTTCGGTGGGAACGCCGGCACGAGCCAGAAGGTGACCGTCGTTGCCAATCAGGCTGTCGATGCCACTGTTCTGCTGATTGCAGGGGGCGTGATAAGCGGCCGTATTACGGATGCGGCCGGACGACCGGTGCAGGATGCCCTCGTCGATGCGCTCGCGATGAGCTATGAAAACGGTTACGCGGTGCTTCGTCCGGCGTTGTCGAAAACGACGGATGACCAGGGCGAGTTTCGCCTCTTCTGGCTTACGCCCGGTGAGTATTACCTGCAGGCAAGTCCGCCTCCAACGTCTGTTGCTTCGACGAACTTACGGACGTTGTACCCGGGCTCGATCGGGGTTGGCAGTGCGGCGCCGGTCGTCGTTCGCGCCGGAGACAAACTGAGCGGTTTGGATGTGCAGCTGAAGAACGCGCGTCTCGCGAAACTTTCGGGAGTCCTCAATTCGACCATTCCTCCCGAGGAATCGGAGCGCATGGGACAGATTTTCGGTGGCGCTCCTGGTCGCCCGACGATGCTGCTCGTCTGGCGTGATGCGAACATCCCCGGCATCGGTGCCGGCGGCGGCACGAATGCCGGTGTCGGTGCGGGAACCCCTGTTGTGATGAACGGCGGTAGCGGAAAATTTGAAACACAGGGAGTATTACCCGGTTCCTACTTCCTTTTCGGTCGTATTCCGCAGGACAACGCCAATGGCGGCGCAGGATTCGCTTTTGCACGGATCCCTGTCGAAGTCGGTAGCGACGACATCAGCGGACTTGCCGTGACCATCAATCGCTCAGTGAACCTCAGCGGCACCGTCACTGTTGACGGCCGGCCTCCAGATGGCGTCCCGGCTCGAGTGACCCTTCTCGTCGACGACGGATCGATCAAGCTGGGCATCTACAGGACGTTGAGCGAACGATATACGCCAGTGGATGCAAAAGGTGCATTCAACATCATTGAGGTTCCACCCGGCCCCTATCACGTCGACGTCGCATCCAACCTGCCCGAAAAAATTTATGTTGCCGATGTTCGGCAAGGGGGAAGAAGCGTCTTCGACTCGGGTTTCGAAGTGGGATCGAAGGCTCCGGATCCAATTCAGGTTGTTCTCAGCTCAGGAGCAGCTACGATCGAGGGAACCGTGCTCGATGCCGCGGCCAAGCCTGTTGCCGCGGCCACGGTTGTGCTCGCTCCTCCCGAGAATCGACGGCAAAACCGCGTGCTGTTTCACCAGGCTGTCACGGACCAGAACGGCCACTTCACTCTCCGCAACGTGGCGCCTGGAGGATACAAGCTCTTCTCCTGGCAGCAACAGCTTCCCAACAGTACGTGGTACAACGCCGGCTTCATGTCGAGGTATGAGGCAAACGGTCGCAACGTGACAGTCGCGCAAGGTGCGACGGTCACTCAGTCGATTACGGTGTTCCCATGAGTATCTTTGGATTGTCTATCGTCGCTGTTCTGGCATTGCAAGCGCCGCAGCAAACGCCGCTGCAAACGGGAACTGGTGTGATTCACGGCCGAGTGCTTCGCGCTGGTGGAGCGGACCCGATCGATGAAGCAGCCATTTATCTCAATACTGGAACTGCAACCGCACCCGGCGCAGGACAACGGGGAGGCCCGGGCCCAGCGGCGCAGAACCGAGTCGCCGTGTCGGACCGGGAAGGGAATTTTGAGTTTCGCGACCTGCCGCCGGGACGATATACCGCGGTCGCTCAGCGCAAGGGATTCTCAGGGCCCTCCGTCGGCTCGCCAGATCCCTCCGCCAGCGTTACCGTCGCGAATGGCCAGACGGCGCAGGCGGAAATCTTCATGACCCCCACAGGCGTCGTTCGCGGCCGTGTGCGCGATGCGTCCGGTCAATTCGCTTCGAATGTGCAGGTCGAAGCCCTGGTGATCGCGTACTCCAGTGGGTTGCCGTCTCTCATGCCCGCGATCTCGAAGACCAGCGATGATCGGGGTGAGTATCGTCTCTACGGAATTCCTCCGGGCGATTACTATATCGGAGCCACGCCGCGTCCCCCCTCTGCAATTGCGGCGATGGCCGGTGGTGATCGCAGCGCCAAGACGTTTTATCCGAATGCAGTCGATGTCCTGCGGGCGACAAAGATCACCATTCACGGTGGCGAGGAAATCCAGAATATCGACCTCGCCATCCAGACGCCTCAGACGTTCAAGATCTCGGGCACCGTTAGCACCACAGTCGCGGTCGCTGCTCCTCCTCCCACGGCACAGGGCGCCTTTGCGGTTATCCAGCAAAACCAGAACGCCACGGTCCAGATGTTCTTGTCGTCGCGTGATTTGGTAAACCCGGACAGCGGAAACAGCGGCGGCACCTCCGTGTCCGTGACGGGGACTGCACCTGGACCCTTCGAGATTCAAAATGTGCTGCCAGGTTCCTATGATCTCGTAGCGGTGTTCAACGGGAATGCTCAGGTGCCCGCATTAGCCCGGACCGTAGTCGATATCCGTAATCAAGATGTAAGCGGGCTCGTCATGACAATTCGCGCCGGGGCGCTAATAGCAGGTTCCGTGACGATTGACGGAAGCGGCCCTAAGCCGGGCGCCGTCCGAATGGCACTGACGCCCGCGGACGCCCTAAGGCGAGTTGGTGCGGCCATACCGGCGAATTTTCAAGCCGACGGCTCATTCACAATTCCCGGAGCTCCCGATGGCCGATTCAAGCTTTCCGTCGCGCCGCTTGGCCCCGATCTTTACGTAGACGATATGCGGCAGGCCAGCGTCAGCATCTTCGATTCGGGATTTGAGATCCGAGGCCGTAACCCGGATCCCATACAGGTGCTCAT
>Ga0134121_10000894_pt1 | contig 30426 bp, 23 predicted proteins | sample KB301_FD_96463 | JGI IMG/M metagenome (GOLD analysis project Ga0134121, IMG submission 96463) | Terrestrial soil microbial communities without Nitrogen fertilizer from Kellogg Biological Station, Michigan, USA - KB3-0-1 | ecosystem: Environmental > Terrestrial > Soil > Unclassified ... | reverse complement strand
CTGCTGGCGGTTCGGCGAGTTCCTCCGGCTTCTCAAGGTCTCCGGCCAGATCTGGATCATTTCCGGGAATTCCCACCTGTCGTCCTTCATCGACAACGGCAACGGGACCTACACTCCGGACTTCAACTACACGTCAAGCCTGACCTCCGATGCCGTCAACCATCTGCTGATCTATTCCGACACGCGGGGACGCCGATGGCTGTTCTTCGACTTCAGCGGATCCTGGTCGACGGCGCGCCAGGGACGGCTCAAGCAGCACGAAGACGCCGGCGGCAACATCACGACGACCATCTACGGGACCAGCGGTGTCACGAACGACAAGGTGATCGAGCTGCAGCAGACCGACACCAACCCGGCGCTCCTGCACCGGATGAGCTTCTCCTACAACCTCAGCGGCGCCTCCGTGGGACTCCTCTCGAGCATCGCGTACAGCCAGTCGGTAAGCGGGGTCTCGACGACGGTCCGGAACGTGACCTACGCCTACTACACGGTTTCGGGTCCCAACGGACCTGCGGGGACCCTCCAGCGCGTCCGGGTCGCGGACGGCGCGGGCGCCGTCCTGGACACCACGTACTATCGTTACGGCGCATTCGACGCCGGCGGATGGATGCCCCTCCGCTACGCGGTCCAGCCCACGGCGTACGAGCGTCTGTTCGCCGACCTGGGGAGCGATGCGGCCATCGACGCCGCCTCGGACGCCACGATTGCGCCGTACGCCGATTACTTCTTCCAGTACGTGGCGGGCACGCACACCGTCCAGTCGGAGACGGTCTCGGGCCAGGGATGCAACTGCGGCACCTCGGGAGGCCGCGGGGTGTTCACCTACGCGATCACCTCGGCCGCCCACGGGGCGGCTGCCGGCCCCAACGTGTGGAGCCGGAAGAACGTGATGTCCTCCCCCGACGGTAATCTCCGGACCGTTTACATGAACGGCGTCGGGCAGACGATGCTCGAGGTCTACAAGGACGTGGCGAGCGGCTTCGAGTGGAGGACCTACTGGCGCTTCAACACGGACAACAGCACCGCCTCCGTGGCGTTCGCCTCCGCGGTGACCGGCCACGACGAAACCCTGCCGGGGCTCGTCTCCAGCGCCCATCTGCCGGACGCCGCCGGACTCTGGCACCTTTACGAGTATTATGCGACGACCAACCTGCCGGCCGGCGCGGTGGCGAAGCACCTGAGCGCGGCCAAGATCCGCCAGGGAGAACTCGGAACGGCCGTTCTGCTCCAGAGCAACACGTTCACCTCCCGGTCCGGAACGGGAGGCACCATCTATCCCCTCGCCGGGAAGACGGTCTATCGAAACACGAACGGGACCGGGGGAGCGACGACGAGCTTCTCCTACACCTGGCAGGGCTCCACCGACCAGATGCTCCAGAAGACGACCACCCATCCCGTGGTGACCGCGGCGCAGAACGGGTCGGGAGCGGCCACCGCGACAACGGCTCAATTCGATCCCTTCGGAAGGAAGACCTGGCTGCGCGACGAGGACGGCTTCATCCACGCGTGGGAGTACGGCACCCTGACCGGAGCCGTGACGCTGAAGATCGTCGACGTCAACACCGCGGTCTCCGCCAACGAACCTGCCGGATGGACGACGCCGGCCGGGGGAGGCCTGCACCTCACCACGACCACCGTGGTCGACGCCCTCGGCCGCGTCACCAAGAGCACGGATCCCGGGGGAGACGTGACGTACTCGGTCTTCCGGGATCCCCAGCGCGAGGTCCGCATCTATCCGGGCTGGCAGAGCGCGACGAACACGACCACGGGTCCGACGCAGATGTTGCGCGTCGACCGGACCCGGAGCTATCGCGAACTGCTGACCATGTCCGCCGCGCCCGCGGTGACGGGAGGCGTGCCCACGGGGACCGAGGCCGTCTCGGCGCTTCAGACGCTCCAGCGCGAGTACCTGGACGCCGGACATCGCGTGACCTATGCGGACAGCTACTTCAACTTCTCGGGACTGACCTACTCCACGGCGATCAATATCGGGACCCTGGGCACCCACTTCTACCGCCGCCAGACGGGGTACGACCTGAAGGGGCGGCAGGACCGCGACCAGGACTGGTCGGGCACCATCACGCGCGCGGTGTACGACAGCCGGGACCGCCTCATCGGGACGTGGGTCGGCACCGACGACACCCCGACGGCGGGGGATTGGTCTCCGTCCAACACCGCCGGCACCAACCTCATCCGGTTGACGACCCGGCAGTACGACGGCGGCGGCGTGGGCGACGGCAACCTGACGAAAAGCACCATCCACACCAGCGCGGCCGCCGGCCTCGACACGTTCTACCAGTACGACTTCCGCAACCGGCTGATCAACGAGCGGGCACCCGACAAGGTCGCGGTCCAGAACACGTACGACAACCTGGATCGCGTCACCAGCCAGCGCACCTATGCGGACGCCAATTCCAACTTCATCATCGAGGCCGCGGAGCTTCGGGAGCGGGCCGACTCGTTCTTCGATGAGAAGTCCCAGCCCTATCAGCGCGAGACCTACTTTGTCGATCCGGCGACCGGAGCCTCCGGAAACCGCCTGACGGAGGCTCTCTTCAGCAACGGCCGCGGCTACCGCATCAAGGCGCGCGGACCGAACGGGGAGTTCCAGAAGCGGACCTATGACGGGGCGCTTCGCGTCACGGCCACCTTCACGTCGTACGACGACGCGGAGACGAGCTATGCCGACGCCGCGACGGTCGTGAACGACCGGGTCATCGACCAGGCCGTTCCGACCTACGATGCGAACGGCAACGTGATCCAGACCACCCACTACCGCCGCACCTCGACGACCGCCAAGCTGGGCGATCTGTCGGTGACCTGGGCCGCCGCCGATTCGCGCCGCATGTTCAACGCGTCCTGGTTCGACGCCGCGGATCGGATCACCAGCCTCGTCAACTACGGCACCAACGGAGACGTCGCGCTCGTCCGTCCCGCGACGGCGCCCGCTCCGAACACCAGCGCGAACTACATCGTCACCAAGTACGGCTACGACGCCGGCGGACGCCAGAGCCAGACGACGGACAACCTCGGCCGCCTCACCCAGACGACGTTCGACGGGTTGGGCCGCGAAACGAAGATCGTCGAGAACTTCGTGACGGGCACTCCCGTGGAGACGTCGCTGGACACGGACCGGACGACCCTCCTGGCGTACGACTCGTCCGGCCGGTTCTCCCAGCGGACGGTGCTCAATCCCAAGGGGACGGGTCTCGGCGTCCAGCAGCAGATCACAAAGTACATCTACGGCACGACCGTCAACCAGGCCGCGCCCGCGGTCTTCCGCAACGACCTCTGGGTCGCCGAGATCCATCCCGACTCGGACGACACGTACGTGCCGGGGAACCCGGCCGGCAGCCAGCTCACGAACGGGACGGACGCCGCGTACGACCGCCTGGAATACACGTTCGACTATGCGGGCCGTCCGTCCACGATCAAGGATCAGCGAGGCGCGGTGCGGACCCTGGCGTACGACGCCCAGGGCCGCCTGTTCACGGATGCGGTCACGACCCTCCCGGCGGGCGTCGACGGCGGCGTTCGCCGCCGGGAGTACGCCTATGACTCGCTCTCCCGTCTTTTCACTGCGACCAGCTTCAATGCGACGTCGGCCGGTACCATCGTCAATCAGGTCCGGCACACCTTCGACGGCTGGGGCAATACCCTCAAGCGGGAGGACTCTCACGTCGGAGCTGTCGTGGTCGGCACCACGCCGTCGGTCCAGACGTCGTTCGCCGACGGCGGGGCGTCGGGTCTCGCGAAGTACGTGCGCAAGGTTTCGACGACCTATCCCAATGGACGGGTCGTGTTCCAGAACTATCCCGCGGCGGGAACCGTCGGCGACCGGCTGAGCCGGGTGGACAACCTGGCGAACGACGCCGCCGGGACGGTCCAGTTCGCGCAGTATTCCTACATCGGAACCCGGACGGTTCTCGACGTGACCCATCCGCTGGTGACGAACGGACTGGTCTACCGCCAGGGACCCGACAATGCTCCGGGCGGATGGGATCGCTTCGACCGCCAGATCATGACGAAGTGGCGCAACACCGCCAACACCGTCACGCACGACCAGTACACCTATACCTATGACCGGGTCGGGAACCGCCTCACGCGGCAGCGGGGGTCGACCACCGCGCCCCCGGCCCCCGTCGACGAGTTCTACACGTACGACGGGCTCGACCGCCTCACCAAGCAGAACCGCGGCGCCCTGGTGTCCGGGACGATCGCCGACGCGTCGGCCAACTTCAGCCAGAAGTGGACCGCGCTCGAGAGCCTGGGCAACTGGAGGCAACTTCAGGTCGCGCCCACCGGGGCGAACAGCTACACGTTCGTTCAGAACCGCAGCCACAACGGCGCGAACGAGATCGACACGGACAACAACGACGCCAACGCCGCCGGGGCCTCGATCTCGGGAAGCGGCGGCGGGGACTGGATCGATCCGACGTACGACAAGTCCGGCAACATGAAGAGCGGTCCGATCCCGGGCACCGAGACGTCGCGCCACTGGTACACCTACGACGGATGGAACCGGCTCGCGAAGGTGCAGGCGGACCTGGCCGGCGCGCCCGGTGCGACGGTCGCGGAGTATCAATATGACGCCCAGAATCAGCGCACGGCGAAGCTGATTCCCAACGGCGTCAACTGGGACCGGACGGACTATTACTACTCCCTCTCGTGGCAGTGCCTCGAGGAGCGGAAGCTCCTCAACACCTCGTCCAAGACGACGCCGGCCACGGTTCCCAGCTTCCAGTGGGTCTGGGATCTTCGCTACGACGACGCCCCCGTGCTGCGGGACGAGAACAAGGACGGCGACGGCGACTGCGTGGACGGAACCGACGAGCGGCTGTTCTTCTGCCAGGACGCGAACTTCAACACCGTCGCCCTCGTGAACACCGCCGGGACGGTGGTCGAACGCTACACGTACCACGCCTACGGGAAGGTCACGATCCTGAACGGCAGCTGGGCGGCCCAGGCCGCGACGGTCTACAGGAACGAGATTCTGTACACCGGCCAGCGGCGCGATCCCGAAAGCGGGCTGATGCAGTACCGCTGCCGCTACTACGCGACGACTCTCGGACGGTTCGTGAACCGCGATCCGCTCGACTACGACGCAGGGCCGAACCTCTACGAATACGTCCAGAGCGGTCCGAACGACCGCACCGATCCTTTGGGACTGAAGCAGCAGCAGGGCGGCGGGCCCACCCGCGGAAAGCCCACCAAGGAGGAAGGTGCGAAATCCCTGGAGAAGCTGCTCCCGATCCTCGAGGCGCTCTGCGACAAATGCTGGACGCCGTGCGCCGGATGCACCAAGGACGAGTGCAAGGATCAGGCGAAGCTGATCCAGAAGGCGCTGCTGGCGACCTGGAATCACAATTTCGACCGGCCGAACAAGAAGAATCCGGCCAAGGACAGGAAGGACAAGGTCGGCGGGTACTGGTGCTACGAATGGGCGCAGGTGTTCAAGGAAGCCATGGATCTTCTGAAGATCCCCTGCTGGAAGTACAAGAAGATCGTCGTTCATCCGGAAAACGACGCCCCTGCCGCCATTCACGGCTATCTGGCCCTGTATGCGTACGGCCTGGCCACGAACGATTGCTCCGCGTTCGTCGACGACGGGTGGCTGAAGAAGGACGACGGCCTGGTCCACACGCCGCCGTGGCCCAACACGGGCTCGGAGAAGCGTCCGTGGGTGCCGTTCCCGAACGGCTATGACACGCCGATCGATTCGAAGCAGGAGAAGTACTCCCTGCCCAAGGCCGAACCCAAGACGGGGGAGTAGCCGAACCCGGGGGGCTGGCGCGCGAGGCGGAACGGGGATACGATGGTCCGCCGGATGACCATCGTCCTCTCTTTCCTCGCGCTCCTGGCCTGCGCGGCGCCGCAGGACCGCGACGAGGCGGTGCCGGTTCTTCTCCGGAACCTGGGCTCCGACGATCCGGCCGTCCGCGACGCCGCCACGAAGGACCTGGCCCGGCGCGGCACGGCCGTCGAAAAGGCGCTTCGCGAGGCCGCGAAATCTCCGGAAGCCGAGGTCCGCAGGCGGACGACCCACCTTCTCTATCGATTGGAGCTGGTCCGGACCCTTCCTCCGACGCTGACCGCCCTCGACCCCGGGCTTCTCGATCGCCTCTGGAACGGGGACGACCGGAGCTGGACCGCGTCGTTCCTCGCGTTGTTCGAAGAGGAGGGGGACGGCGAGGTCCGTTCTCGGGACGTCAAGGCCGAGCACCTCGAGCCGCTGGCCCTCCGCGCGTTCGCCGGCGCCGCGGACGCGGAGGAACGGGACAAGGTCCTGGCCATCGCGGCAGACTACCTTCTCCGCTCGCCGGCGCCGGTCCTGAAGGCGCTGGCGCTGGATCCTGCCCAGAATTTCCAACCTCGGGTGCAGGCGCTCTCGACGCTGGGGAACCTCGGAGCGGAGAACGCGCGGGAGGTCGTGCTGGAACTGCTCGGCAGAAGCGACGACGTCCTCCGGCTGCAGGCGATCGAAGAAGCCGCCCGGTTGAAGCTCGCGGAGGCGGTGCCGCCGCTTCGGTCGATCCTTCAGGATGCCCGGGACCGTCACCGGTTCCACGCCGCTCAAGCGCTGGCGCGTCTGGGAAAGGACGAGGCCATTCCCCTTCTGGTCGAGGAGCTCGTGGGGGCGAACTCCGGAGAGGCCGCGGCCGCGCTGACGGCGCTGGGCAGCCCCGCGGCGGTCCCCGCGATCGGGAACGCGTTCCGGAACGCGCCCTCGCCCGAGGCCGAACGGGTGCTGGTCGCGCTCGGGTTCATGGGCGCCGCGAAGCCGTTGATCGTCCTGCTGGATCATCCGGCCATCGCCGTCCGTTCCCTGGCGGCGTCCGTTTTGGGCGTCGTTCGCGATCCCGGCGCCTCCGGCCGCCTCGCCGAGCTCGTCCGCAAGGACGGCTCGCCGGGCGTCCGCCGCGCCGCCTTCGACGCGCTGGCCCGGATCGAGATCGCGACCGCGCGCTCGATGATCCCTCAGCTGCTGAAGGATGACTCGGCGGACCTCCGGGCGTCCGCCGTCCGCCTGCTCGAAAGGGAGCCGACGCCGGAATCCCTGGGCTTAGCGTCGTCCGCGCTTCGAGACGGAGACGCCGAGGTCCGTGCCGCGGCGGTGCTGGCAATGGGATCGTTGTCGGGACCGGCGGAACGGGAGCGACTCCTGCCGCTGCTGAAGGATCCCGCGCCGTCCGTCGCCGCCGCGGCGTGCGCCGTCCTCGCCGCATGGGGCGCGCGCGAAACCTCCGAGCTGCTGACGGCGCTGGTGGGCTCGACGGACGACCGCCTCTCCGAGTGGATGATCGCGGGACTGGAGAAGCTGCAGCCGAAAGGCGCCGTCGACGCCGCCCGGCGAATCCTCACCGCACCGGAAACCCCCGCCCCGCGCCGTCGGAACGCCATCCGCGCGCTCGCCGCGGCCGCGGGGCCCGATGCGACGGCGCGGCTCGAGGCGCTTCTCGACCACGAGGATGCGACCGTCCGGGCGGCGGCCGTCGAGGAACTCACCGTGCGGGACGCCCGGGGGTCCGCCAGGAAAGTGACGTCGCTCCTCCGGCCCGATGCCGATGCGGGAGTCGTGTCCGCCGTCCTGGAATACCTGCGCCGCTGCCGCGTCCGCGAGGCGGCGCCCGCGATCCTGTCGGTGGCGCCGGGTCTCGACGCCCATCTGGAGAAGGAAGCCATGGTGACCGCCGGGTTCCTCGCCGACGCCGCGGCGGAGAAGGAACTGCTTCGTCTGGTGCAGGATGCCCCGTCTTCGGACCTTGCGGACGCCGTCGCGATCGCCGGACTTCGAGACTCCCTCCCTCGGTGGAAGAAGCTGCTCGAGGCTCCGGACCGCGATCTCGCGATCGAGGCGCTCGAAAGGCTGGGGAGCCGCGAGTCGGCTCCCATGATCCGCCCGTTCCTGAACGGGCGGGCCGCCCGGACGCGGGTCCTGGCGGTCCACGCGCTCGGACGGCTCGTCGGCAAGGAGGCCGTCGGGGATCTGCGGCCGCTGCTGTCGGACCGGTCCGGCATGGTGCGGGCGGCCGCGGCCGAAGCGTTGGGGCGGCTGGGCGCGGAAGAGGCTGCGGCAGGCCTGCTTCGACTCCTGGAGGATCCGTCTACGCCGGCCCGGATCGCGGCCGCCAAAGCCCTGGCTCGGATGGGACGCGAGGACGGCGTGGGGGTGCTCCTGCGGGAGGCGGCCCGCGGGGACGTCCTGCTTTTGGAGCTGAACGCCCTTCGCGACCCGGCCGACTGGAAACGGCTGGCGTCGAATCGGCTGCCCGAGAATGTCGTGGGATCGGTGGGGGAGGCCGGCGATCGGCTCGCCGCCCTCGCCGGGCTACGATGGCAGGCGGATCCGGCCTCCCGGCTCCGGAGCCTCGCCCGTTCGGACAGCCTCGGGATTCCGTCGAACGCGAAGCTCATGGCTCTCGACGAGGCCTGGGAGTATCTCCTTCTGAACGCCGTCTATCCGCACGACGACCTCCTTCTGGACGGAGGAACGGTGAAGGTGGTCTCCCGAGCAGATGCCCTGGCGTTCTGGACCCGCTGGCGCGCGTCGCGGTAGCGCCGGCTACTTCAGGTCCTTCGGCTTGACGCCTTTCGTATAGGCGTTGAAACCGAACTTCGTCGGCGCCCAGGTGCCGACGACGTCCACCTTGTTCTCCGCGGTAATCTTGTCCTCCATCCCCAGGCACCAGTACGCGGCGTTGACGATCATCCGGCGGGAGCCGACCGACAGCAGGTCCTGGCTCGCCCCCATCGTGGTCGTGAAGATCCGCGCCGCCTTTCCCGCCGTGCCCGTGTAGGTCTTCGTCCAGGCGACCGGCATCATCGGATTATTCTTCGGTCCGTCGATCGGCTTGTCCGTAGGATTCATCCCCGACAGCACCTGGCCCATGACGAGCGGCTTCGAGTCGCCGTGGAGCGCGTTCGTCGTGTACACGTCCGTCGGTCCGAAGATGTCCTCGCAGCCGCGCAGGATGGGGTGGTCCTTCATGCCCTCGGCGGGCACGCCGCGGGTCGCCTGCTTCCCGTGCGCGCCATGGTGGTTCACCCACGTTTCACCCAGCACCTGCCGCCCGAACCCCTTCTCGTAGTCCTTGTCGCCGTTGGTCCAGGTATACTTCCGATAGGACGTCTCCACCTTCTTGTCGTAGTTGAACGCGTGCGTCGAGGTCCGCATCCCCACGATCGGCCGCCCCGACTCCACGTAATCGACGAAGTGCTTCATCTGGTCGTCCGGCAGGTTGCGGAACCGGAGCGCCATGATCACCAGGTCGGCCTTGTCCAGCGCCTCCATGCCCGGGATGTTGTCGGTGGTGTTCGGGTTGATCTCGCCGGTCTTCTTGTCGATCGCGAACAGCACGGTGCACGTGAAGCCGTGATGGGCCGAGAGGATCTTGCCCAGCTGGGGCATCGTCTCCTCGGACCGGTACTCCTCGTCGCCGCTGAGGAGCACGATGTGCTTGCCCTTGCCGGGGCCGTCGCCGCCTTCGAAGACCAGCCAGGGCTTCTCGTCCTGACGTGCCGCAACCAGGACAAGGGCGAAGGCCAGGGCCATGAATCGCGTCATGAGTGGCTTCCTTCCTGCTATAAAACGATAGGCCCCCGCGAGGGGTTCCATAGGGAGATAGCTGAAAAGGGGGCGCCATGGACAGAGAAATCACCCGCCGCGAATTTACCCAGCAGGCGCTGGGGTCGCTGGCGCTGTTCTCGCTTTTCGGGATCCTGAAGGGCAAGGACCTCTTCGCGGCCCCCATCCGTCCGTTCGCCAATCACTGGCTGGCCGACCTCGACCAGATCGGCCGCGACGTGAAGACCGACACCCTCAAGCAGGTCGAATGGCAGAAGAAGGTCGAGGAGCTCTACTCGAAGGTCGATCTGCCCGAGTTCCTCAAGATGATCGACTTCGAGACGCTGAAGAAGAAGCTCGACAATTTCAACGGCAAGGGTGCGATGAGCCTCGGCGTGAATTTCCCGAAGATCGAAGGAGTCCCCACCAAGTTCGTCTTCGGCCGCCAGCTGTTCGCGATGAAGAAGGGCCGCTCGATCGTCCCGCACGGCCACGACAGCATGGCGACGGCGTTCCTGGTCGTCAGCGGCTCGTGCCGCGGCCGCCACTTCGACCGGCTGGCCGACGAGAAGGACTTCATGATCATCATCCCGACGATCGACAAGGAGTTCCCGACCGGCGGGGCATCCTCGGTCTCCGACGTGAAGGACAACGTCCACTGGTTCGAGGCGCTGACCGACTCGGCGTTCGTCTTCAACATCCACGTGAACGGGCTCAAGACGAACCCGAAGAGTCCCGGGCGCGTATACATCGATCCCAACGGCGAAAAGCTCGAGGGCGGCAAGATCCGGGCGCGGGTCATCGACCACGACGAGACGACCAAGTTGTACGGATAGCTTGCTGCGGGCACACCGCATTCCCTATGCTAGGGCCTTCATGATCCCCTCTGACATGAAGGCCGCCGTCTACCGGGGACGCGGGAAGGTCGTCGTCGAGACCGTGCCCGTTCCCGCGATCGGCACCGGCGAAGTGCTCGTCCGCATCGCCGCCTGCGGCGTCTGCCACACCGACCTGAAGAAAGTCGAATACGGCCTCCAGGCGCCGCCGCGCATCTACGGCCACGAGATGGCCGGGACGATCGTCGCGATCGGGAAGGGCGTCCGCGGCTGGAAGACCGGCGATCGCGTCGCGGTCTTTCATCATATTCCCTGCGGCAAGTGCTTCTACTGCGACCGGGCCGACTACGCCCAGTGCCCCGTCTACAAGAAGACGGGCTCCACCGCGGGGTTCGAGCCGGCGGGCGGCGGCTTCGCCCAGTACCTGCGGGTGCTGCCGTGGATCGTGAAGAACGGCATGGTGCGCGTCCCGCGCTCGGTGCCTCTCGAGCACGCGAGCTTCCTCGAGCCCGTGAACACGTGCCTCAAGGCGGTCGACCGCCTCAAGCTCCGCCGCGGCGATCTCGTCCCCGTCTTCGGCCAGGGTCCGATCGGGCTCCTGTTCACCCAGCTCCTGAAGGCGCGGGGGGCGCGGCCGATCGGCCTCGACCTGATCGCGTCGCGCCGGCGGCTCTCGGCGCGCCTCGGCGCGGCGTGGAGCGCCGATCCGCGGTCGCCGGCGTTCGAGCGGCGGCTCCGGGAGGAGTCGGGCGGGCGCGGCGCCGACGGCGCGGTCCTCGCCGTTCCGAGCGAGGCGGCGCTGAAGCAGGCGCTCTCGCTGCTCCGGCCCGGCGGCACGGTCCTCCTCTTCGCCCACACGCGCAAGGGCGAGGAAGTGCGCGTCGACGCCGGCGCCGTCTGCGTCGACGAGAAGACCGTGATCGGCAGCTACAGTTCGTCGATCGACGTCGCGGACGAGGTCTCGAAGCTGGTCTTCTCCGGCCGGGTGAACGTGAAGCCGCTCATCACCCACCGGTTTCCGCTGGAGAAGGTGACCGAGGCGTTCGCGCTGGCGAGCCGGCCGACGCCGACCTCGCTGAAAGTGCTGGTGATGCCGTGAGCCTGCCGTCCTCGATGCGCGCCGGCGTCCTTCACGGCCGCGAAGACCTCCGCGTCGAGACCGTGCCCCTCGTCGGGCCGGAGCCGGGGGGCATGATCGTCCGCATCGACACCGCGCTGACCTGCGGCACCGACCTCAAGGTCTGGCGCCGCGGGTATCACGCCACGATGATCCGGATCCCCGGGATCCTGGGCCACGAGGCGGCGGGCGTCGTGGTCGAGCTCGGCCCCGGCGCGCGGTCGCAAAGCGCGCCGGACCTGAGGGTCGGAGATCGGGTCGTCGTCGCCAACTCCGCGCCGTGCGGCGTCTGCCGTCCGTGCGGCCGCGGCCAGGAGAACCTCTGCGACGACCTCCAGTACCTCAACGGGATGTACGCGGAATACCTGCGGGTGCCCGCCCGGTTCGTCCGCTGCAACACGTGGCGGATTCCGGACGGAGTGCCGCTCGACGTCGCCGCCATGAGCGAGCCGCTCGCGTGCGTCGTCCACGGACTGCGGGAGACGCCGGTGCGGCCCGGCGATTCGGCGCTCGTCATCGGCCTCGGGCCGCTCGGTCTCTTCTGGGTCGCGATGCTCAAGCACTCGGGCGCGCAGGTGACCGGCGCGGGACGCCACGCGTCGCGTCTCGACGCCGCCCGCGCCCTCGGGGCCCGCGTGATCGAGGGCGACGACGCCGGCGAGTGGACCAAGGAGGCCGGCGGGCCGTACGACCTCGTGGTGGAGGCGACCGGCCGCGTGGAGATCTGGAACCTGACGCTCAATCTCGTCCGCAAGGGCGGCACCGTGTGCCTGTTCGGCGGCCCGCCCCGCGACAGCAGGGCGATTTTCGACACCAACCGGCTGCACTACGACCAGATCACGGTGAAGTCGCCGTACCACCACCGGCCGCCGGTCTTCAGCGCCGCGCTCGATTTCCTGGCCCACGGCGTGGTGCCGGCGGCGCCGTTCCTCACCGACACCCGTCCGCTCGAAGATCTGCCCGAGGTGTTCCGCGACATGGCCGGCGCGAAGCAGGCCGTGAAGACGCGCATCCGCATGGGAGGGACATCATGAACGCGCTGCTGATGCTCCTGGCGATGGCGGCGGCCGACGATTGGACCTCGTGGCGGGGACCGAACCGCGACGGCGTGAGCGCCGAGAAGGGTCTTCCGACGACGTGGAGCGCCGACGCGAACGTGGTCTGGAAGATGCCGATTCCCGGGCCGGCGGGATCGACGCCGGTCGTCTCGAAGGACCGCATCTTCCTCACGTCGCCCGGCGCCGACGGGAAGCAGATCCTCCTGCTCTGTTTCGGAACGGACGGCAAGGTCCAGTGGGAGCGGGTCCTCGCCAAAGGGGTGGGCGATCCCAAGAATCTGGCCTCGGCCTCCCCGACGGCGGACGGCGTCCACGTGTGGGCGTACTCCGGCACCGGCGACCTGGTCTGCTTCAAGATGGACGGGACTGAGGTGTGGCGCGCGCAGCTCCAGGAGAAGTACGGCAAGTTCAAGCTCGGATTCGGGATGACGACGACGCCGCTTGTCCATGCGGGCGTGATCTACCTGCAGCTCATCCACTCGGGCGGGGCGTGGGTGGTGGCGCTGGACGCCTCTTCGGGGAAGGAGCTCTGGAAGACGGAGCGCAAGTCGGACGGCGTCGACGAGTGCGAGCACTCGTACGCGTCGATCCAGTTCTGGCCCGGCGGCGTGCTGGTGTCGCACGGCAACGACTACACGATCGGCCACGATCCGAAGGACGGGGCGGAACTGTGGCGGCTCGGCGACCTCAACCCGAAGGAAAAGTACAACAAGACGCTGCGGTTCGTCTCGTCGCCGCTCGCGACGGCGGACCTGATCGTGGTGCCGACGGCGAAGGGCGGCGCGGTCGTCGGCCTCGATCCCCGCGCGAAGGGGAAGGTCGACCGCCAGAACGCGGTCCATCAGAAGTGGCGGTTGAACAGCGGGACGCCCGACGTCGCGTCGCCGCTGCTTTACGACGGGATCGTCTACCTGAGCGACAGCAGCGGGGCGCTGACGGCGGTGGACGCGTCGACCGGCGCCGTGATCTACAAGGAGCGGCCCGACAAGGACACTCACTTCGCCTCGCCGGTGGCGGGGGACGGGAAGATCTACCTCGCGGGCCGGAACGGGACGGTTTCGGTCGTCGAGGCGGGGCGGACGTTCAAGGTCCTTTCGGTGAACAAGGTCGGCGATCCGTTCGACGCGTCGCCGGCGATCAGCGGGGGCCGGATCTATCTCCGGGGCTCCGCGAATCTCTGGGCGATCGGAGCGAAATAGCCCACGCGCCGACGAGGATCGCCTCCGCGGCGTCGTGGCGCAGCGACGTCGGCCGTTTCGCGCCCGATCGTTCGATCACCTCTCTCGCGTAAAGGTCCGCGGCGGCCTTCGCGTCCTTGCCGCTGGTCTGCTGGCGGGGCAGGAGGATCTGACGACGCCACTCCTCTCCCATGACCTGTTTCACGTCGATGCCGCGCCGGTGGGCTTCCTTCTCCCAGGGCATGAAGAGATCGCCTCCGCCTTCGACGATGAGCAGGTCGAGGTCCGGGGACTCGCCGAGGATCTGAGGAATCGCCTTCCGGAGCGCCGTGCGGGTTCCGAAGTGACGCGAGCCATAGGCGAGCAGCCGCCCCTCGCCGTCGAACGTCGCCCATCCGCATCGCAGCCCCAGGTCGACGGCCAGCAGACGGGCGCTCATCGGCCGGCATTCTAGCAGGTAACCGCTCCGCCCCGGTTGTCGTAAATAGAGCGGAACAGTAGAGGGGCGCTCATGAAGTACATTCTCATCGCCTACCTGACCGCCGCGTGCTGCGTGGTCGCCGTCGCGGATGAAGTCAAGCTCACCAACGGACGGACCGTGACGGGCGCCGCCCGCCGCGAAGAACCCAACCGCGTCGTCGTGGAAACCCGATTCGGGGACCTGAGGTTCCCGGCGGACGAAGTCCAGGCGATCGAGCCGGGACGGACCGATCTCCACGAGTACAAGGAACGGTTCGACGCCATGAACGCCTGCCCCTCGGCGGAAGACGTCTTCGCCCTGGCCCAGTGGGCGCAGGACCGGGGGCTGGTCCGATATGTGAACCCGCTGCTCACCAAGACCCTCGAGATCGATCCGGATCACGCCGAAGCCCGGAATCTGCTCGGGTATGCGAAGGTCGAGGGCAACTGGATGCTGCGCAGCGAGCGGGACGCGGTCCTGAAAGTCCGCGAAGCCGAGCATCGCACCGTCGCGAAGCGCACCGTCCCGGTTCGGCGGACCACCCGGCCGGTCGAAGAGACGCCCTACAGCTTCAGCCTTCCGCTCCAGCCGAATCGGAGCGCCACCGACGTCTACCCCCATCACACCGGCGGATCGTATTCGAGCGGCGGATACGTGATGTCGATCGGCGGCGTGTCGTCGACGGGGGACGTCGTGATCACCTACCCGATCATCCGGGGGACGGGCATCCGGGGCGGCGTCTCCACGGGGACGTCGACCGGGACCTACGGCACCCGTTAGTGCCGCGCGCTTTCGTGGGCTGAGGGCGCACGCAGGACCTCCTGCGCCTTGGCCCGCACCTCGGTGGCGACCGGGGCGGCCTTCGGGTCCTGCACCATGATCAGCCCCGCCTTCTGGCGGACGTTCTTCACCACCCACCGGCAGTGGGCGACGAGCTCGTCCTGAGTGCCGCCTACCGAAACCAACGCGTCGGTCCACGCCTTGCACTTCTCGAGCGCGTCCGCCCCCTCGTTCTCCAGGAGCTCCTTGCGGAACTGGGCGAACAGCTTCGCGTGGTCCTCCGGCGTCTTGATCTTGTCCATCTTCGACGCGATCGAGGCGTCGATCTCGCCGAGCAGCTTCTCGAGCGGCGCGAGCGTCGGGACCAGCGCGGGCTGCTCCTTCTTCTTCGCCGCGATCAGCGCCAGCATCTGGTGGCCGTAGTCGGCGTAGCTGTGGATGCGCCCCCGGATGTGGGCGACGAACGTCTCCCCCTGTTTCAGGAACGTCTCCGCGTCATCCTTGCGCGCTTTCTGCTGCTTCGCCTGGTACATCTGGTTGAGCTCGACCTGGACCGAGCAGGTCGCCCGGCCTTTGAGCTGCTGCTTCTGGCCTTCGACGTCGAGGATGTGCTCGCACGGCCCGACGCCCATCGTGTTGCGCATGATGTCGACGACCGTGAACTGGTCCGCCGGCGTGGTGGGCAGCCGGTTGATCGGATAGACCAGCATGGGGCCGACGTGGCTGATCTCCATCCGGCCCTTCTCGTTGAAGCCCTGGACGAAGCCGTTGCCCTGAGGATCGGCGAACGCCGGGTAGAGCATGCCGCCGATCGCGGCGTCGAACATCTGGCGGTTGGGGCGGACTTTCTGGAGAGGCTCGCCGAACCACGTGGGGCGGACGAACTCGCCGCCTTCCTTGGTCTGGAGCAGCATGTCCCAGCTGTCGAACAGCTCGAACGAGTTGGTGAAATCGACGCGCCAGTACGCGGGGAACGGCATCTTCCAGCCGAGCGGCACCACGCGGCCGCGCTCCCGGCGATCGAGCGTCTTCGTGAACCAGATTCCCTCGCCTTCGAGCAGCGAGACCCAGACCTTGCCGGACTTGCCGAACTGGATCTCGGAGCCGGTGAACGCGCGCTTCTCGCCGTCGCCCGCGAGCGACAGCCGCACGTCCTGGTCGCGGTGCTCGAACACGGCCATGACGATGGCGTCGTTCCTGCCGCCGAGGTGGAGGAGGAAATTCTCGCTGGGCGCTTCGATCGACGCGATGGGGACCTTCGCGGCGTCGACGACGATGTCGTCGGCGAAGAAGTCGGGGAAGACGACGAAGCGGCTCGGGGCCTCGACCCGCAGCCGCGAGGCGCCCGCGCCGGGCGACGTCTCGAGCGCGGGGTCGCCTTTCTTCAGCTTGAGCGTCGCGGCCGCGGCGCCGCCCTGGATCTCGACGGCGATCGCGCCCTTCGAGACTTCCGTCACGGCGATCTTGTCGAGCTTGGCGACCGGCTGACCGTTCGTGCCCTGGAGGAGGACCCGCGCGCGGGAAGCGGACGCGCCGTAGAGGTCCGTGTCGCCGGTCCGGCGGATGACCGCGGTGAGGCGGCCGTTCGTCAGGACCGCATCGCCCTTGATCGCGCCCGCCTCGGCGACCTTCGTCCAGCCCGACTTGGCCTCGAGCGCCGCGGGGGCGAGGGGCTCGGGGGACGGCTTGCCCGTGTCCCAGATCTCCAGGCCGGGGCGGGCCGCGGGGGTCAGGACGAGCGCGAGGATGAGGGCGATGCGCATGGAGGCTCTCCTTCTTCTGTGTAGTGTGACCTGGGCGGCCGTTCTTGCGACAGGAAATTGCAGGGGGAGAGAATCAGAACCAGAATGAGAATCAGGAAGAGGATCCCCCGGGGGGAGGCAGGGGGGACCCCTCCTCCTCCTTCTCATTCTGATTCTCGTTCTCGTCGTCGGCTGTGCTATACTCGGCCCCATGGAACCGACCACGAAACCCAAGGGCTACGAGCTCCCGGACCTGCGCGAGAAGGCCGTCAACCACAAGGGCGAGGCGCAGATCTCCGAAAAGCGCCTCTACCTCCAGCTGCAGGTCTACACGGGCTGCACCGATCCCAAGCCGCTGGCCGACGCGCTCCAGGCCTCAGGTCTCGAGTCGGTGCTCTATCTCGACGTGAACGACCCGCGCGGCGTGGCGGTGCTGGCGCTGTCGGAAGACCCGGCGGTCTTCGCCGGTCCGTTCCGCGACCTGCAGAACAAGGCGCCGTTCGCGTCGCTGACCCGCCGGCCGGAGCTCACGATGATCGGCCGCACGTACGCGACCGGCCGCGAGCCGAACCTCGAATTCATGCTGCTCCAGAAGCCTCGCCAGACGGCGCTCAATCCCGACTGGCCGTGGGCGGTGTGGTACCCGCTCCGCCGCAAGCCGACCTTCGCGATCCTCGATCCGGCCGATCAGGGGAAGATCCTGTACGAGCACGCGACGATCGGGATGGCGTTCGGCGCCGCCGACGCGGCCCACGACGTCCGCGTCTCCTGCTACGGCCTCGACCAGGACGACAACGAGTTCGTGATCGGCCTGATCGGCAAGGACCTCACGCCGCTCTCGCAGTGCGTCCAGGAGATGCGGAAGACCCAGCAGACGGCGAAGTACATCAAGAAGCTGGGCCCGTTCTTCGTGGGGAAGGTCTTCTGGCAGAGCCCGGCGAAGGCCTAGCAGGCTGCTGAAAGGCCTCGGACCGGCCGCAGAGACGCTGAGACGCGGAGCGGAAACGGCGTGCGCTTCGGAATCCAGAAACCAAGCGTCTTCTCTGCGTCTCAGCGGCAGGCCTTCTAGTCCTCGACCAGCCGGACGATCGCCTTCGAGCGGGCGCCGAAATCGAAGAACTCCCCGACCCGCATGAAGTCCATCCCCAGCGCGTGGGCGAGGCAACTCCCCACGGCCTCGTCGTGGCGGTGGCCCCAGCAGCGGGGATCGTCGGAGAGATGCCCGGTGTCCTTGTCGCGGTTGCGGGCGCGGACGTCGGCCGGTGCGTGCTCGGTCAAGGCGGCTCCCTTGAAGAGGCCCGCCTTGCACTGCTGGAGGACGCGGCGGAACCACTCCCGCGTCAACGAGTGCTCGAGGTCCAGCCCGACGAACGCGCCGTTCAGGAGCGAGAGGTTCATGGCCTGATTGCGGCTGATCGCGAAGGCGCGGAGGCAGTCGTCGCTCGCCCAGTTGCCCAGCCGCTCGTCGCCGGAGACGAAACAGTGGCCGTAGCGCTCGATCGCCTGGAAGATCGGCTCAATCGGACGGGCGGCCACGCAGATCGAGTCGAGCCAGAGGACGGACGTGAAGCCCATCCTCGTCGCTTCGGCGACCGCGTACAACTTGAAGGCGTAGGGGGCCTCCTCGTGCGACGGGCTGTCGGTCGGGAGCCGGCCCGCCCAGGTCACGACCTGGCCGGACCATTTCTGATCGGTGAGGCTCTTCACGAGCCGCTTCTGGAACGGCACGTAGCGGCTCGTCGAGACGTTCAGGACGCAGCGCTTAGCGGTACTCGTTGACGTATCCCGCGAACTTTTCGAGATCCTCGTACTTGTCGTACCAGCTCGTGTACATGATGCCGATCGTGCCCTGGCCGTTCGCGGCCGCCTCGAGCCAGTCGCGCGCCCGCTCGGGCTTCTGGTCGTAGTACCCCGCGATCAGGGTCCGGTGGCCCCGCGAGGCGAACCACTCGAGGCTCTCCACCCGCTTGTCGTAGAACCACGTCGCGACGATGACGTCGGGATCGAGCCCCTCCCACGTCCGGTCCATGCCGCCGCGGGCCAGGTAGTAGTTGTCGTGAGCGTTGTGGTTCGGGTCGAACATGTCGCTCCAGACGTAGATCTGCGCGGAGGGATCGAGGTCGCGCAGAATGCGGATGCAGGTCCGCGCGTTGTCGGCGAAGATCTCGCCCGACGTCATGTTCCGGTGGGTGCAGGACGGATCCCAGTTGCAGACACGCATCTCGTCGTGCGACATGAAGAACGCCTTCGGGCGGAAGAGGCGATGGAGCCGCTTCGCCTGGTCGCGGAGCAGGTCGACCGTCTTCGGCTCCGACGGGCAGATCATCACCTGGCCGCCGTCGGGGAACCGGAGCAGGTGGTAGTACGACACGCTGAGGCGCGTGCCGTCCGGCAGCTTCGTGCGGATCGCCGGAACGTGGTGCCATTCGGTGAAGCCGCCGGGCGAGTCCTCCTCGCGGCCGAGCTTGGGGTCGGCGACGCGCTCGAAATCGTCGCCTTCGTCGAGCGGCTCGCCGTTCTTCTTCACCACGAGCGGCGCGCCGGGGCGGCGGATCAGGTTGACGAGCCCCGTCTCCTCGATCGCGGGATCGGCGAACGCCGCCTCGCCCGTCTCGCCGTCCCAGCAGCCGAATGCGACCCGGACGTCGCCGCTGCCCAGGGAATTGAAGACGGCGTGATGGACGGTCCAGTCCTGAGTCGGCTTCACGAACTGAAGGTTGTAGTTCAGCATCCGTCCCCCGCCGAACACGACGATGCGCGGCGTGCCCTTGAAGTCCTTCGTGCGGATCCGGATCGAGACGTGATACTGGCGGAAGGGCTGGACCTTCACCTTCTGCCAGACGCGCGCGAGCTTGCCTTTGGGGTCGCGGACGACCCAGCCGTCGGAGACGGCGGGATCGCGGTAGTCCCAGGTCGGACGGAACGCAACCGGCGGATCGGGTTCGACGCGGGCGACGCCGCCGCGGACCACGAAGACCTGGTCGCGGACGGGAAGGCCCTCGGCGAGGTTCGGATCCTGCGACAGGAGATTTTCCGAATGGCCGACCTGGAACATCGTCGGCACGAGGTCGATCTTTTTTTCCGCGGCCGCGGCTTTGATCCGGTCGAGGTAGCCGAAGTAGACGTCGTCCATGAGCCGCAGGCGGCCGAAATTGGGATCTTCGAGGAGGAATGTCGTGAAGCCGACCTTCGCGGCGCGATCGAACAGGCCGATCAGCTTGTCGACGTTCTTCTTCTGCGCGAGGTCGAGCGGATAGTAGACCCATTTTTCACGGAGCGACAGCGGTCCGAGCTCGGGCGGCGGGGGAGGGGCGGAGGAACAGCCGAGGAGGCCGATGAGGATCCAACCAATCGACCGTTTCATGGGCGGGCTATGCTATCATGGCGACCCAACAGAGGAAAGACGCAGCCTTGAAAACGCCGACCACCGCCGTCGTGTGGATCCCGCCGCAGGACGTCTGGGACCCCCTCCAGGCGATCCGCCGCCGGTACGACCGCCACGTGACCCGCTGGATGCCGCACGTGACGCTGCTCTATCCCTTCCTCCCGCGCGAGCAGTTCGACGCGATCGAGCCCGCGCTGAAGTCTGCGCTCGCCGAGATCCCGCCGTTCGAAGCGGAGCTGCGCGACGTGCGGTCGTTCGAGCACAGCGCCAACAGCCATACGATGTGGATCGCGCCCGAGCCGCTGGCGGCGTTCCAGGAGCTCCAGTCCGTCCTCCAGGCGCAGGCGCCCGAGTGCAACGACGTCGCCAACTATTCAGGGGGCTACACGCCGCACCTGAGCGTCGGCCAGTCGCACGGTCCGCCGGAGCTGCAGCGCCGGATGGCGGACGTCCGGTCGGGATGGTCGCCGATCCGCGTTCAGGTGGGCGACATCGCGCTGATCCACCGGGTGGGCGAGACGCCCTTCGTCGTGGATCGGACGATCCCGCTGGGATAGGTCCTATTCATCCAGCCGGCGGATGCAACGTTCAATTCCATCCAGCGTCTTCTGCCGACGATCGTATTTGCAGTTGCCGCACCAGTGGACCCGGGGGTGCTTGTCGCGGCTGGCCAGGTACGCGGCGAGAGCCTCGCTCCAGCGTCCTTCGGCTTCGAAGCACTCCGCGATTCCGGCCTGGGCGGCCGGCTGGATGTCCCGGGTATCCTCCGAACCCCAGATCCCGTCCGTCTCTTCCCAACTGCTGGAGTCCCGCGCGAAGGCTTTGCCGTCATCGGCCAGGACCCGGCTGAATTCTTCGCGGGCATCTTCAAACTTCCGGCGCGCCTGGAGGCACCGTCCGAGCTTGAATCGAAGGTAAGCAACGGGCGCCGGCATCGTCTCGGATTCCAGCAGCCCGCGGTAGAGATCTTCCGCGATGCCGAAATTGGAAGCCTTGAACGCCTCCCGCGCTGCCTCGAGCGTCTTCGGCGGCGTCGCTTCCGGAACGGACCTCGGGGCCGCGCAGCCGATCGCGCAAAGGAACGCGAAGGAGAGGGCGGCTCGGCGCATCATGTCATTCTGGACGTCGCCGTTCTTCTCGACATTGCGGCTCCGGTGAGGAATAATCGCCGGTCGGAGGGAACCCCCATGAAGAGACTCATCGCCGCCGTCGTCATCGCGCTGATCGTGCCCGCCTGCATGCCCAAGAGCCAGAACGAGAAGCGCTGGGACGATCTCGACGGCAGGACCGTGATCCTGATGGACGGCTACGAGAAGATCGTCCACCAGAGCCCCGATTGCGACAAGCTCAAGTCCGCCCGGGGCACCGCGGTGACGTGCAAGGTGAAGAACGGGCGGCTCATCGACGAGAACGGCCAGTACAAGAATGGACCCGACACCTGGTTCCCGCTCTGCACCTGCGTCAAATAGCTAGCGCTTCTTCCGGAAGCGGGGCCGGTTGGCGTCGAAGTCGGCCGGCGGGATCTCCATGTCCTTCGGGACGTCCCGCCGGCGGGCGACCATCCGCCACACCGCCAGCCCCTTGCCGCGGGCGATGATCTCCCGGCGCGTCCGGCCGCGCGGCGCGTCGGGCCACGGTCCCGGAATCACCTCCGGCTCGAAGTGCTTCGCGACCGCCCGCAGCAGGTAGGTCCAGTACGCCTTGTTGTCCGTCTGGAGCACCAGGAGCCCGCCCGGTCGAAGCACGGCCCACGTCCGATCGAGGAACCCCGCCGTCAGCAGCCGCTCCGAGATCTTGGCGACTTCATAGTACGGCTGCGGGTGATAGACGTGGATCTCGTCGACCGAGTCCGGTCCGAGCCGCTCGAAGAGCCACGAATTGGCGTCTCCGGTGACGAAGCGGACGTTGCGGAGCCCGCGCTGGTTGGCCCGGTGGGCGGCGTGGTCGATCGCGACCTGGACGAGATCGACGCCCAGGTGGTCTCGGTCGGGACGGACGAGCGCCGAGCCGATCAGGTAGCGGCCGTTGCCGCAGCCGAGGTCGACCACCCGCGGCGCCGACCGACCGAAGACGGCGTCCCAGTCGAAGGGCTTGCCCGAGTCGCGATAGCCGGTCTTCGTCCACTGGTCGCCGGGAAGGACGCGGCCGGGGATGGGGACGCCGAATTCCGACTCAGCCACGCGGCAGATTGTAGAACTTTTCCGCGGTTCCGCCGAAGATCTTCGCCCGGTCCGCGTCCGACAATCCGCCGAGCCCCTCGCGCAGCGCGGCGATGACGCTCGCATAGGGCGCGGCGAGGAGGCAGACCGGCCAGTCGCTGCCGTACATGCAGCGGTCGGGGCCGAAGGCGTCGAGCGCCGCCTGGACGTACGGCTTGAGGTCGGCGGGCCTCCACGACGTCCAGTCGGCCTCGGTCACCATGCCGGAGAGCTTGCAATAGACGTTCGGAAACTTCGCCGCGGCCTTCAGGGGTTCGATCCAGCCCTCGGTGACGCGGTCCTTGATCCGCGGCTTCGCGAGGTGATCGATCACCATCGGCAGGGTCGGCAGCTTCTTCGCGAGCGTCGCGGCATGCCTCAGGTGCTTGACGTAGAAGAGCAGGTCGAACGGGACCTGGTGCTTCTCGAGGACCTGGAGCCCCCGGACGACGTCGTCGCGGACGATGAAGTCGTCGTCGGGCTCGCCCTGCGTGATGTGGCGGACGCCGACGAACTTCTTCTCGGCCTTGAACTCGACGACCTGCTCCTCGCACTTGGGGCTCGCGAGGTCGACCCAGCCGACGACGCCCAGGATGAAGGGGTTCTTCTTCGCGAGGTCGAGGACCCAGCGGTTCTCGCCGAGATCGTGCTGGGTCTGGACGAAGATCGAGCCGTCGATGCCGCACTGCTTCAGCAGCGGCGCCAGGTCCGCCGGCAGGTAGGAGCCCGAGATCGGCTTGTGCTTCGGCTCGTCGAGCCAGGCGTCCTTGAACTTACCCCTTTGCCAGAAGTGCTGGTGCGCGTCGATCGTTCGGGTCATCGTTGTTCTCCGGTCGCCCTTCGATATAGAACCAGTCCTTGATGGGCGCCAGGATTTCCTGCACCTCGCGCATCAGGGTCTCGTCGACGGGCTCGTCGACCCACTTCGCCCACTGGGCGACGCGCTCGGGGCTCGCGGAGCCGGCGATGCACGTGGAGATGTCGGGGTTGCGGATGGAGAACTGGACGGCGAGCTTCGCGATGTCGCTCCCGCGCTTCGCGCAGTGGTCGGCCGCCTTCTTCGCGGTCTCGCGGACGAGCGGCGTCGCCTTGTGCCACGGCGGGAGCGGCGCGTTCGAGAGGAGCCGCGCGGAGAAGGGCGCGGCGTTCATGACGCCCGTGCCTTTGGCCTTCGCGATCGGGATCACGCTCTCGAGCATCGTGTTCTGCAGCGTGTAGTGGTTGTAGGAAAGCAACACGTCGATCGCCGCGTTCGCCAGGATGTACTTGAACATCTTCATGGGATAGCCCGAGACGCCGACGAAGCGGACCTTGCCCTGCTGCTGGATCTTCCGCAGGGCCGGCAGCGTCTCGTTCACGATCTGGCTCATTTCCACGAACTCCAGATCGTGGCAGAGGCAGAGGTCGAGATGGTCGACGCGCATCCGCTTCAGGCTGACGTCGACGCTCTCGACGACCCGCCTGGCCGAGAAGTCGAAGTGGGCGGAATCGTACCGTCCGAGCTTGGAGCCGAGGAGGTAGGAGTCGCGCGGGACGCCTTCGAGGGCGACCCCGAGCAGGACCTCGGACATGCCGCGGCCGTAGAACGGCGACGTGTCGATGAACGTCATGCCGCAGTCGAGGGCGACGCGGACCGCCTTCATGGCCTCGTTGATGTCGATGCCGCGGAACTCCGCGCCGAGCGACGACGCGCCGAAGCTCAGGATCGGCAGCTCCAGCCCTGTCTTTCCAAGGGTCCTTTTCTTCATGCAGCTTCCCTTCTCACCACAAAGACACAAAGGCGGAATGAACGTCCGCTTTGTGTCCTTTGTGTCTTTGTGGTGCCTTACATCCGCACTCCCATGACGAGCAGCAGATTGGCGAACCGCTGCTGGTCGGCCGTCTGGATCGTCAGCACGTGGTCGGGCGTCGCGACCGACTTGTAGAACTCCCATTTCTCGATCGGTTTCAGCTTGAGGTCGAGCTTGGCCTTGCGGAAGACCGTCCGGTACTCGGACCAGACCGGCGGATCGGCCTCCAGGGCATACGGCCCGGTCCGCTCGTAGTCCATCGTGTAGGCCGCTTCGATGGGGATCGCGGTGACGAGCGCCTGGAGCACCTGGGTGCAGCTGACGATCCCCGGCGCCAGGTTCAGGCTCACCTGCTCGGCGTTGGGCCCGAGCGTCGACGACGCGGGATAGTTGCCGTCGGCGATGAGCACCTTCGCGTGGTGGCCCGCGCGGCCCAGGACTTCCAGGATCTTGGGATGGATCAGTCCGTGATTCAGCATGGTTCCTATCCGAAAAAGGTGCGAATGCCGTCGATCGCGAGCTTCGCCGCCGCGTCGGGGTCGGGCCAGGGAAGGGCTTCGGCCGAGAGGTATCCCCTGTAGCCGATCGAGGCGAGCGCCTGGGCGACGGCGCGGAAGTCCGTGTGGCCGTGGCCCGGGGGGCGCCGGTTGGAATCGGCGAGCTGGACGTGGGTGATGAGCGGCCCGCCGCCGCGCAGCGCGCCGCAGAGGTCCTGCTCCTCGATGTTCATGTGGAAGAGGTCGGCGAGGATCGTGACGTGGCGGGTCGAAAGCGAGCGGATCAGGTCGGCGGCGTCGCCGATCGTGTTGATCACGTTGCCTTCGTACCGGTTGAGCGGCTCGAGGAGGAACGTCGTGCCCGCCTTCTTCGCCCGCTCGCCGAACTCCTCGAGCGCCGGGCGCAGATAGCCGAGCGCGGTGGACTTCTCGACGCCGCCGCCCCAGCGGCCCTGCATCGATCCGAGGATCGCCGGCGCGCCGAAGCGGCCCGCGAAGTCGATCACCGAGTTGATGAACTCGCGGCCCGCGCGCCGCACCTCGGCGTCGGGGCTCGTCAGCGTCAGCTTCCGGAGCACGGCGCCCGCGCCGGTCCCCATCGCGGCCAGCTTCAGGCCGTTGTCCTTGAGGCATTTCTCCAGGTCGTCGAGCCCGTCCGCGGAGGGCGCGAAAAGCTCGATGGCATCGTAGCCGAGCTCCTTCGCCTTCCGGCAGGCGACGGGCAGCGGATCCCACAGCACGAAGGGGCCGCCCTTCGCCTCCGGGACGATGGAGCAGGCGATGGAGGTCGGGTTCATTCCGTGACCTCGACCATCAGCTTGATCATGCCGGCCTCGGGCTTCGTCGCCTCGGGGAAGTCGGCGATGTACCGCTCGAACGTCGTCCGGTGGGTGACCCACGGGCGCGTGTTGATCTTCCCTTCCTGCATGAGCTTGATGATCGCGTCGAAGTCGGGCGGCAGCGAATTGCGCGACGCGAAGACCGTCATCTCGCGGCGGTGGAAGAGCGGATCGGGGAAGGAGACGTTCTCGGGCGTGATGCCCACGAAGACCAGCCGTCCCGTTGGGGCGACGTAGTGGAACGCCTGGCCCATCGAGCCGGCGTGGCCCGTCGCGTCGATCACCACCGGGAAGGCGCCGTCCAGCTTCTGCTTCTCGGCGCCGTCGACGACGACGGTCGCGTCCACCGCCATCTCCTGCTTCGCGAACTCGAGGCGGCGGAGGTTGACGTCGAGGACCGTGAGCCGCGCGCCGCGGATCTTGGCGAACTGCATCGCGGCGAGGCCGATGGGGCCGGCGCCGACGACGAGGACGTCCTCCCCCTTCTGGGGGGCGCCGCGTTCGACGGCGTGGTAGCCGATGCCGAGCGTTTCGACGAGCGGGAGCGCGTCGGGGGGAAGGTCGCCCGCCGCGTGGAGCTTGCGCGCGGGGAGAACGAAGCGGGGGCGGAGGCCGCCGTCGGTCATGACGCCGAGGACCTTGAGGCTTTCGCAGCAGTTGCCCCGTCCGGCGCGGCAGGCGCGGCACTCCTGGCAGTTGAGGTACGGTTCGACCGCGCAGCGCTGGCCGGGCTTCACGTTCGTGACGCCGGGGCCGGTCTCGAGGACCTCGACGCCGAGCTCGTGGCCCGGAATGCGCGGATAGCTGTAGAAGGGCATCTTGCCGAGGAATCCCGAGACATCGGTCCCGCAGATGCCGACCCGCAGGACGCGGACGAGCGCCTCGCCCGCGGCGGGCTTCTGCGGCTCGTCGATCTGGACCTGCGCGTACTGCCCGGGCTTCTCGAGTCGGATGGCTTTCATGCCTTCACCGCCGCGGCGCGCTTCTTCGCGGTCTTCATTTTGAGGCCCTTGACGTGGCGTCCCAGATGCTTCGCCAGGCACTCCGTGTAGAGATCTTCTTCCTTGGCCAGCAGGGCGAAGATGCGGTCGCGGAAGAGCCACTTGCCGGACTCGTCCTTCGCCGTGAACGCCGAGCCGTAGGTGACGTGCATGATCTGGCGGCCGTCGTCGTCGACGACGTAGACCCGCTCGAGGTCGCCGTCGGGGAGCGTTCCCGGCGGGGGCACCTTCGCCGGATCGCCCGAGATGTGGTAGCTGGCCCGGTCCTTCGAGAACTGGCCGCGGACGTAGTCGCACATCTCGCGGAAGAGGGTGGGGTCCTTTCGGGCGATGACGCGGACGCCCTCCATCCAGCTCGTGCCGGCCGTCTTCAGGTGGAAGCACCCTGCGGTGGCCTTGGCGATCATGGAGTAGATCGAGAACTTGTCGCTGCCGGAGTGGACGGAGATCTTGTATCCGCCGTGGGTCCGGGCGAGCACGGCGTGCTCGATCACCGAATCCTCCAGGACCTTGCGCTCGCCCTTGTAGTCGACGCCCTTCTCGAACTCGCCGACGAACCGGGGGGCGAAGCCCTGGTACGTCATGCCCCGCTCGGCGAGCTCGCGGGCGATGAAGACGTGCTCCGCGCCGGTCGTGACCGCGCCCGTCTCGTCGACGGCGATCTCGATCTCGCACGCGCGGCCCTTCGTCTTCTGGCGGACCCGCTTCTCCATCTCGATCCAGTAGGGGATCGCGCGGCCGTACTTGACGATCGCCTCGCGGAACGCGCGGCCTTCCATGCGGACGGCGACCTTCTTCTCGAAGGTGAACGTCTTGCCGGAGTACTTCTTCTCCCAGCCTTTCGCGGCGGGCACCTCGGCGAGGATCTTGCGGTAGGCCTGCTCGAGGTCGGCGTCGTTCATGCGCGGCGCGGCGTCGATGACCTTCTCGATCGCGTCGAGGGTGAAGCTGACGAAGCCCGCCTCGGCGCAGCGGTCGACGTCGTCGAGCGTCTTCAGGTGGTCCGCATCGGCGCCGAACCCGGTGAGGTGGCCCGACTGGAGCGCGCCGAAGACGGCGGCGTCGAGCACCTCGGCGGGCGTCCGCTGGGTGCGGGTCATCTCGCGGATCGACTGCTGGGCGAGGTTGGGGAAGAAGCCGCTGCCTTCAAGAGCGAGCAGGTGGCCCGGCGTCGCCATCCCGGTGCGGTCGCCGAATCCGAACGACGGCGTCTTGCCGGTCGGGCGCGGCTGGAGGAACGGCAGCGCCTCGCGCAGCGCCTGGAGGGTCTCGTGGGTGCCCTCGAGGACGAGCACGGTCGCGCCGACCGCGTCCTTCTGCGCGCCTTTCAGGGCCGACGTCCACCGCGGACGCTTGCCCGTGGGGAAGCCGACCGCGATGCCGCGGTCCAGCCCGCGGCGTCCGGCGACGATCCACGCCCCCTGGTAGGAGATCGCGGAATCCGGATACGCGCGGTCCCATCCGGCGAGATTCCGGACGGCGGCGGCGAGCGCCTGGGCGGCTTTGGGGGGAAGCGGGGCGGCGTCGCCGGCCCGCGCGGAGGTCTGGAAGAGATCCATGTCGCAGGTTCCTTTCCGAATCGACCGTACGATACCCCGCGACCCTCCGGACCGAAATACTCTTTTGCGAAAAAAACTATCGTTTTTTGACACGCGTTCAGGATAAAATCAGATCGGAAACATCGACTTTTCCGTTTTTTTACATGGCTCGTCCTCGTCGGTCCCGGCCCCACGTGGCGCTCATCGTCGAGTCGTCCATCGAGTACGGCCGCGGCGTGCTCCGCGGGATCGCGCGGTGGCTGCGCGCGCACGGGCCGTGGTCGATCTTCCTCGAGCAGCGCGAGCTGGGCGCGGCGCTGCCCGGGTGGATCCGCGAGTGGGACGGCGACGGCATCATCACGCGGAGCGACGATCCGCGCATCGCGAAGGCCGGGCTGCCCACGGTGGGGCTGTACGACCGGTCGGTGGATCGGCTGCGGCTGCCGATGATCCTGAACGACAACCTCGCGGTCGGGCGCATGGCGGCCCGCCACCTGGCCGACCGCGGTTTCCGCCATCTCGCCTACTACGGCGTCCGCGGCGAGCGGTGGTCGGAGCTGCGGCTCGAGGGCGTCGCGTCGGTCGCCCGGGCCGCGAAGGCGACGTTCGCGGTCCATCCGTCGGGAGGCCGGTGGGAGGCGTCGCAGGAACGGATGAAGCGGTGGATCCTGGGGCTGCCGCGGCCGCTGGGTCTGGTGGCGGCGAACGACATGCACGGGCTGCGGGCGCTCGACGCGTGCCGCCGGGCCGGGCTCGCGGTCCCCGAGGAGGTCGCGGTGGTCGGCGCCGACGACGACGAGGAGCTGTGCGAGCTGTCGGATCCGCCGCTCTCCAGCGTCGCGTTCAATCCCGAGCACGTCGGGTACGAGGCGGCGGCGCTGCTCGACCGGCTGATGGGCCGTCAGGCGCCGCCCCGGGAGCCGCTGCTGGTGCCGCCGCTGGCGGTGTCCACGCGCCAGTCGACGGACATCCTGGCGATCGACGATCCCGACGTGGCCCGAGCGATTCACTACATCCGGCGCCATGCGTTCGACGGGATCACGGTCGAGGACGTGCTGGCGGAAGTCCCGCTCTCCCGCCGGGCGCTCGAGCACCGGTTCCGGCGCCGCCTGGGCCGGACGCCGAAGGAGGAGATCCAACGGCTGAGGTTCGACGAGGCGAAGAACCTGCTGGCCTCGACGGAGCTGCCGCTGGCGCGGATCAGCGACCGGCTGGGGTTCCACCAGCCGGCCTACCTGAGCGCGGCGTTCAAGAAGGAAACCGGGCTGACCCCGGCGGCCTGGCGTCATCGCAATCGCCGCTAGAGGACCCCTTCCGGTGTAGGGGGTTTCCCTTACTTCCGATTGGTAATTTTTTTGAAGGATTCCTACCCGTTGGTAGCTTTCAACGCTAGATTTGGCCCCATTCCCCCTTGGGGGGGTGGCATGTCAGTTGCTTTTACCCGCCTATCCATCGGGGCACGGTTTGTCCGCGGGTGCGGAACAGAGATTTTCGGAACATGGTCCCCGGCCGGGGTACCGGGGGCGTGAAGGGTCGTCTCGATGGGGTTTTGGTTGCCTTCGATCCGGCAATCAGTATCATGTCGCCTTGAATGCTGGGGGATTTTGAGTAATTGGAGGAAATATGCTGATGGTTGCCCGTAACTCGCGTCAGGAGGCGATCAGGTCGATCGCCGCGACGCAGCCCGTCAAGTCCGCGATCGATCCGACGAAGACGTCGATCAGCGAACTGTACGGCGAGAACGTCTTCAACATGGCGCTCATGCGGAAGGTTCTCCCGAAGAACGTCTTCGCCTCTCTCCAGAAGACCATCGAGAAGGGCGAGAAGCTCGATAGCGCGAACGCCGACGCGATCGCGAGCGCGATGAAGGAGTGGGCCGTCGCCAAGGGCGCGACGCACTACACGCACCAGTTCCATCCGATGACCGGTTCGACGGCCGAAAAGCACGACGCGTTCATCAGCTACACGGCCGACGGCACGGCGATCAACGAGTTCTCGGGCAAGGTCCTGATCCAGGGCGAGCCGGACGCCTCGAGCTTCCCCTCGGGCGGCCTGCGCGCCACGTTCGAAGCGCGCGGCTACACCGCGTGGGATCCGACCAGCCCCGCGTGGATTCTCGAAGGCGTGAACGGCAAGACCCTCGTCATCCCCACCGCGTTCTGCGGCTGGAAGGGCGAGGCCCTGGACGAGAAGACCCCGCTCCTCCGCTCGATCGACGCGCTCTCGAAGCAGGCGGTCCGCCTCCTCAAGATCCTGGGCAAGGAGGTCAACCGCGTCCACTCGACCGTCGGCCCCGAGCAGGAGTATTTCCTGATCGACCGCCGTCTCTATTTCCTCCGGCCCGATCTCATCAATGCCGGGCGAACGCTCTTCGGCGGCAAACCGCCCAAGGGCCAGGAGATGGAAGACCACTACTTCGGTTCCATTAAGGAGCGCGTGCTG
>Ga0134121_10000893_pt1 | contig 30469 bp, 34 predicted proteins | sample KB301_FD_96463 | JGI IMG/M metagenome (GOLD analysis project Ga0134121, IMG submission 96463) | Terrestrial soil microbial communities without Nitrogen fertilizer from Kellogg Biological Station, Michigan, USA - KB3-0-1 | ecosystem: Environmental > Terrestrial > Soil > Unclassified ... | reverse complement strand
TGAAAGGCGACGTGGCCACGGCGCCGATCGCCTCGCTGCCGCAGGACATCGAGCGCGGCGCCGTCGTCGCGCCGCTCGCGCTCGCCGCGCCCGGCAGCTGCGACGCGTACTTCGACAGCTTCGTCGACCAGCTGAAGTTCGGGCGCTGCGCGGCGGAGGCGGAAAGCCTGAAGGGTCTCGCCGAGGCGATCGGCGGCCCGTCGCGCGGCGTCGCCGATTCCGGCATCCTGACCACCACGCGCACGCCCGACCTCTACAAGAGCGTGCCGGCGAACGACGAGCGCTGGGTGACCGCCAACGAGAGCGCGCAACCCAACTGCATCGCGCCGATCGCCGTGCGCGGCCCGCAGGACTCGTTCATGGAATGCGTGCGCATGATCTCGTGCGGCTCGCGCACCGCGGCCTGCGGTCGCGAGCTCACGCGGCAGAACCGCAGCATGGGCTGCCCCGAAGCCGTGCAGCGCTGCATGGTGGTCTACCCCGTCCCGCAATAGACTGGGCCCGATCGGCAAGCTCGGCGGCTACGGCAGCGTCGGCGTCCTGCTTCTCGCCGGATTCGCCGGGCTCGCGCCGCTGCCCATGGCATGGGTCTACGTCGCGCTCGTCGCCGCCTTCGAGTTCTGGCTCTACCGGCGCCTGCGCCGCCTCGGCGACCAGCCGGTGTCCGTGGGCACGGCGCCGTATCACTTCGCCGCGGACGAGGCGCGGCTCGTCCAGCGCTTTCGCTTCTACTTCACCTACCCGGCGCTCGCGCGCGACTGCTCGTCGGTGCTCTCGGCCATCGGGCTCTCGGGCCTCGTGCTCGGCCTCTGGCTCACCTACAAGCAGGCGTTCGTGCCGGCTGCTTTGATCGGCCTCAACCTTTTCGCGGTGACACGCTTCACCAAGGTCCTCGCGCCGCTCCTTACGCTCCGCATGGCCGCCTCGCGCGGCGAGCGCGACGCGCTCGTCATGCTCGAAGTGCACGATCCGGCATGGGCCAAGATCCGCGCCGGCAACCAGCCGGAGCGTAAAATGGCGCCATGAACGCACCCGTCAAAGCCGAAGACGCATTCCATCAGCTCATCCACCAGAACCACATGTGGGGGCTGTGGGAGATCGCGAGCCAGATGACGCCGCAGCCGCGGCCCGAGGCCATCGCCCATCAGTGGAAGTGGTCGCTGCTGAAGGAAGTCGTCAAGCAGTCGGCCACTGCCGTGCCGGTGGGCGACGAGCGGCGCGCGATGCAGCTCTTCAACCCCGGCCTGAACGGCCAGTGGGCCACCACCAACACGCTGATCGCCGCCGTCCAGGTCCTCCTGCCGGGCGAGATCGCACGGGCGCACCGCCATTCACCGGCCGCCATCCGCTTCATCATCGAAGGCGGCGGCGCCTACACGGCAGTGGAGGGCGAGAAGGTCCTCATGTACCCGGGCGACTTCGTCCTCACGCCGAGCTGGCAGTGGCATGACCACGGCAACGAGACGAAGGAGACCATCGTCTGGATGGACGGCCTCGATGTGCCGCTCACCAAGGCGCTGAACGCGATCTTCTTCGAGATGGGCAAGGAGCAGCGCGCGCAGGAGACGAAGCCGGTCAACGGCTCCAAGGCGCTCTATGGGCATGGCACCCTCGCGCCGACCTGGAAGAAGGAGCGGCCGCGCTTCTCGCCGCTGATGCTTTACTCCTGGGACCAGACCGCCGAAGCGCTGCACGGCCTGCGCGAGCGCGACGGCTCGCCGTACGAGGGCATTTGCCTCGAGTACACCAATCCCCAGACCGGCGGCCCGGTGATGCCGACCCTGTCCTGCCGCGTGCAGATGATCCGCAAGGGCGAGAAGCTGAAGCCGCGGCGCGTCACCGGCAGCTCGGTGTTCCACGTCGTGCAGGGCAAAGGCCGAAGCGTGATCGAAGGCAAGGCCTTCGACTGGGAGAAGGGCGACATCATCGCGCTGCCCTCCTGGGCTAGCCACGCGCACTCGAACACCGGCTCGGAGGACGCGATCCTCTTCTCGATCAGCGACCGCCCGGTGCTCGAGACGCTCGGCTTCTACCGCGAGCAGACCGACTAATCAGCGGCTTCCAGCTCTGGCGTGGGAGGCTGCGCCTCACGAGCGCGCTGGTGATGCTCGCGTTCGTCGTCACGCACCTCGCGGCCCACGGCACGCTGCTCATCTCCCTGCCGTACGCGCAGGACGCGCTCGTCGCGCTGATGCAGCCGTGGCGCAGCGCGCCCGGCACGGCGTTGCTCGTCACGGCGTTCCTGCTGCACTACGCGAATGCGTTCTGGTCGGTGTACGAGCGGCGCTCGCTCCGCCTGACGCGCTGGCAGTGGGCGCAGCTTGGCTTCGGCATGGCGATTCCGCTCCTCCTGGTGCAGCACGTCGCCACCACGCGCCTCGCGGAGGCATTCCTCGGCACGGACAACTCGTACAACTCGGTATTCGTCCTGCTATGGCTGCTCGCGCCGTGGCTCGCCATCGTCCAGGCGGTCGCGCTGCTCACGGTCTGGATCCATGCCTGCATCGGCATCCATTTCTGGCTGCGCACCAAGCTGTGGTACGCGGACTGGCGCATCGGCTTCGGCGCCTTCGCTTTATTGCTGCCGACGCTCGCGCTGTCCGGCTTCCTGAGCGCGGGCAATCAGGTGATGCGCGAAGCAGGGCGCGAGCCGGCATTCGCGAAGAACGTGCTCGGCGATGCGGGCCTGACCGACGACGCCATGGACGGAGCGAAGCGGATGACGGGCCTGCTGGTCGCGACCCATCTGGGACTGATCGTGCTGGTGCTTGCGGGGCGCGGCGTGCGCCGCCGCATCCATGAAGCCCGCCGCCCGCCGGTGCTCGCCCATCCGTCGGGCCAGCGGCTGCCGATCATGCCGGGTGCGACGGTGCTCGAGACGCTGCACGACCATGGCATCCCGCATGCCTCGGTGTGCGGCGGCCGTGCGCGTTGCACCACGTGCCGGATCCAGGTGAGCCGGGGGCTGGAGAGCCTCGAGCCGCCGAACGAGCTCGAGGCAAAGGCGCTGGAGCGTATCGCCGCGACGCCGGGGATGCGCCTAGCCTGCCAGGTCCGTCCGACCGCGGACATCGCCATCACGCCGCTCTGCGCAGCCGACGCGAGCGCCGCCGACGGCTATGTCCCCGGCGGGCTCGAGGGCGCGGAGCGCCTGATCACCGTCATGTTCGTCGACCTGCGCGGCTCGACCACGCTTGGCGAGGCTAAGCTGCCGTACGACGTGCTTTTCATCCTGAATCGCTTCTTCTACGAAATGAAGCAGTCCCTCGAGGCGACCAACGGGCATTACTCGCAGTTCACCGGCGACGGGCTGATGGCCCTGTACGGGCTGCATGCGGCGGATCCGGCGACAGGGCCGGCCGATGCACTGCGCGGCGCGCGCGAGATGCTGATGCGCGTGGCGCGGCTGAATCAGGAGCTCAAGGCCGAGCTGCCGCACCCGCTCGCCATCGGCATCGGCATTCACTACAGCGAAGCGATCGTCGGCGCGATGGGGCCGCCGCGCTCGCAGATCATCACCGCCATCGGCGACACGGTGAACACCACCGCGCGGCTCGAGAGCCTGACCAAGGATTACGGCTTACCGCTGATCGTGTCGCGGCGCGCGGCCGAGGTCGCGCAGCTCGACCTGGCCGGGCATACGCTGCATGACGCGCCGGTGAAGGGGCGCGTGCAGTCCGTCCAGTTCATTGCGCTTGCCGACGTGCCCGCGCGCTGATCGCATTACAATTCCGGACATGATCCAGCGCGCGACCGCGGTCCTGAGCCTCCTGCTTGCGGCTTGCGCGCCGTTGCCGACGCTGACGCGGGCGCCGGACGGCATCCTCCACGACGAGCTGTTTGCCGCGCCGGCGAGGCCGGTCGACGCGGGGCAGGTCTTCGCGCTGAGCGAGGCGATGAAGAAATACGCGCGCGAGGAGCTCGCGTCCCAGCAGTACAAGGGCGCCCGCCAGGTGCTGATCGACGCCGTGAGCCACGGCCAGCTCAAGCTCGAGTACGACAGCGTGATGACGCGCAACGCCGCCGAGGCGTTCGAGGCGAAGGCGGGCAACTGCCTGTCGCTCGTCATCATGACGGCGGCCTTCGCCAAGGCGATGAACATCGAGGTGCAATACAACAGCGCGCTCTTCGGCGACCAGTGGAGCCGCGACAGCAACGTCTATTTCCTGAACGGCCACGTCAATGTCACCCTCGGCAAGCGGCCGCAGGATCCGAAGGTGCTGTACGACCAGGCGGAGCTCATGACGGTCGACTTCCTGCCGGGCTCCGACATCCGCGGCTTCCGCTCGGTGCCGGTGGGCGAGGACACCATCGTCGCGATGTTCATGAACAACCGCGCCGCCGAGGCGCTGGTGCGCGGCAAGCTCGACGACGCCTACTGGCTCGCGCGCGAAGGCATTCGCCAGAGCCCGGAGTACTGGGCGGCCTACAACACGCTCGGCGTCGTCTACCTGCGCCACGGCAATCCGGAGCTGGCCGAGCCGGTGTTCCGGCGCGTGCTGCAGTCCGATCCGTCGAATACGCGCGCCCTCGCCAACCTCGCGCTCACGCTCGGCAGGCTCGGGCGCGATGCCGACGCCGCTGCCGTCGACCGGCAGCTCGCGCGCGTCGAAGGCGACGCGCCGTTCCACAATTTCACCGCCGGTCTCGCCGCCATGGAGGCGGGCGACTTCAAGGGCGCACGCAATCTGTTCCGCAAGGAAGCGCGCCGCGCGCCCGAATACCATGAGTTCCACTTCTGGCTCGGGCTCGCGGAGCTCAGGCTCGGCAACATCGACGAGGCGCGCAACGAGTTCTCGCTCGCCCTCGAGGCGAGCACCACGCCGCGCGACCACGACCTCTACGCGTCGAAGCTCGCGCGCCTGTCGACCCTCCATCGCTGATGGAGAAGTGGTTCGAGCTCTACCGGGCCATCGTCATGCCCGCGCAGTGCGACGTCTACGGCCACATGAACGTGCGGCATTACGCCGCCTGCTTCGACGACGCGGGCTGGCATTTCCCGCGCATGGCCGAGCTGTCGCTCGAGGAGATCCGCTCGCGCGGGCTCGGCACCGTGGTGGCGACGCTCAGCATCGATTTCCACCACGAGATCCGCGCCGGGCAGCTGGTGCTCATCAAGGGCGCCGTGACGCGCGTCGGCACCAAGAGCTTCGGCCACGAGATGCGGCTCTACGAAGCGGACTCCATGACGCACTGCGCGACGCAGAAGACGGTGGAGGTTTGCTTCGACACCCGGGCGCGCAAGGGCGTCGCGCTACCCGAGGACGTAAGAGCGAAGCTGCGGCGAATCTGCGCCCCCTGACGGGGGCCCCGGCTCAGTTGCCGCGAGTGGGGGAGATGGTCGCGTTGCGGTCGTTGATGTAATCGTCCTTCGACGCGCCACTGACGGTCGAGGGGCCGCTGTCGTCGTCGACGGGCGGCAGGCGGCTGCCGGTGCGATAAACCGGGCCCTTCGAGTGCGACGGGGCGGGCGCTGCCGCGCCGGCCTGCGTCTGCTCGGGTTCGGTGGCGCAGCCGTAGGCGAGCGCGAGGAGCGTCGCGAGCAGGGCGGTTCGAATCTGCATTGTTGCCATCCCTTGATTCGTTGTGGGTAGGTGAGAGTGTAGGGCAAGCGCGGCCGTGACGGCGGTCGTTTCACCGCTCGATCATCTAGCGCAAGTCGTGGCAGTTCCGGTCGGTGCCGGTCGGGAAGACCATCCCGCCGGCATACGTGAAGTACATCCTGCGCTGGCTGTTCGCGACGAAGATGCGGTGGGCGCGCAGGAAGTCCATGCCGAGGATCATCTGGGGCAGGGCGGCGAAGCGGCTCGCCTGGCGGCCGCCGACCTGGTTGACGATCGTCTCGCGCGTGAAATCCGCGATGCGTAGCGTCGGGTTGCGGATCACTTCGTTGCCGATGGCGAAGCTCTCGAACGGCGCGCTCCAGTAATCGAGCGCCGGGCGGCCGATGCCGATGCTGCAGCCGGCGGTGACCACGCCCGGGGTCTTCGCATTCACGCCGAGGCGCACCGACTCCGCCATGGTGAGCGCCGACACGCTCGCGCCGCTGTCGAGGATGGCGAGCGTCGGCCGGCCGTTCACCGCCACGCTCACCAGGATCTCGGCGCTTCCCTGCAGCTGCGCTTCGACCGGCTTCGCGTCGGTCCAGTAGGCGAGCGACGTGCCGGCGCAGTCGCGCGCCTGGAAAAGCCGAATGGCGCGGTTGGCCAGGTCGAATTCGAAATCGACCGCGGAGAAGAAGTCGTAGCCGAGGACGAGGGAGGCGACCTGCGCGCCGAAGTCCTGCTCCGGCGAGACGAGCACGCTCCAGTCCTTCCGCCTCGCCGGCCCGATGCGCAGCTCTTCCAGCCGCACCGACTCGAGTCCGGTCGCGCCGACGTTCGTGCGCGTGAGCATCATGCTCGCCACCGCGGAGCGGGTGACGAAGCTCCGCTCCGAGCCGGTATCGATCAGGATGCCGACCTTGTGGCCGTTGATCTCGCCGTCGATCACCGGCAGGTTGCGCTCGATGCGCACCGGCCATTCCTCGATGCGCACCAGCTTGCATTCCGCGAGCGCGGCCGCGGCCTGTGCGGCCGCGAGCGCCGCGGCCCCGGCAAGGATCCACTTTCTCATCGCGCGAGCTTACTCGATGGGCGGCAGCGGAAACGCGCTGAAGGTGCCCGGCGGGCGCACTGCGCTCGCCGGGGCGAGATGCCGCGGCTTCAGCTCGCCGTAGGAAGTGACGCCGAGCAGGCCGAGGCAGATGCGGATCTCCTCCTCGAGAAGCTCGAGCGCCTTCACCAATCCGGGCACGCCCGCCGCGGCGAGTCCCAGGCAGGCCAGACGGCCGAGGCCGACGGTCCTTGCGCCGAGCGCGATGGCCTTGACGACGTCGGTGCCGCGCATGAAGCCGCCGTCGACCCAAACCTCGGCTTTCCCCTTCACCGCCTTTACTACCTCGGGGAGCACGGCGGCGCTGCCGAGGCCGTGGTCGAGCTGGCGGCCGCCGTGGTTGGATACGTAGACCACCTCCACGCCGTGATCGACGCAGAGTTCGGCGTCCTCCGCCGTGGCGACCCCCTTGATGATGAGCGGCAGGTCCGGATACTTGTCCTTGATGCGCTTCACGTGATTCCAGTTGAGCCCGGACTGGAAGGCGGCGCCTTCGATCGCCCGCGCGCGCCAAGGCTTGACGAACCGGCCGAGCAGGTCGCGCTCGCGCCGGCTGTACATCGCCACGTCGACCGTCAGGCAGAAGGCGCGGAAGCCGTTGTCGCGCGCGCGGCGGATAAAGTCGTCGACCCAGGCATCGTCGCCACGCACATAGAGCTGGAAGACGCGCGTGGTCTGTGCAGCGGCCGCGGTTTGCTCGAGACCCGGCTGGCAGACGGAGGAGAGCATCTGCGGCACGCCGAACTGCGCCGCGCCGCGCGCTGCGCTCGCCGCGCCGCCCTCGACGATCGATTCGAGGCCGCCGATCGGCGCGAGCATCACCGGCAGCCGGGCCTTCCCGCCGAGAAAGCTGGCGGTGGTGTCGATGCGGCTCACGTCGCGCAGCACGCGGGGACGGAAAGCGATCTCGTCGAGCGCACGGCGATTGCGCAGCACCGTGGTCTCGGTCTCCGCGCCGCCCATCAGGTAGGCCCACGGTCCGGGCGGCAGGTTGCGCTTCGCTGCCTGGTAGATTTCTTGCAGCGTGAGAAATTCCTGCGCGAGCGGTGCGTTCATCGGCCGCATGCTAACGGAAACCTTCGCTACCATTGCAAAATGCAAACACCTTTTGTCGCCGCATTCGCCGCCTCACTTGCCCTGGCCGCCACGACGGCGCTTGCCCAGCCCCTTAAATATCCCGACGCACCGAAGAAACCGGTCACCGACACCTATTTCGACACGAAGGTCGTCGAAGACTATCGGTGGCTCGAGAACGGAAGAGACCCGCAGGTTCGCGACTGGAGCCTGAAGCAGCTCGCCGTGACGCGCGCCTACCTCGACGCGCTGCCGCAGCGTCCGGTGCTGAAGGAGCGGCTCGCTCAGCTCCTCAACAACGCCCGCCTGCGCTACGCCGGATTCCAGCAGACGACTGGGGGATTCTTCGCGCTGAAGATCCAGCCGCCGAAGAACCAGCCGATGCTGGTGGTGATGAAGTCGGCGGGTGACACGGCGAGCCAGCGTGTCCTCCTCGACCCGAACACCGTCAACGCGAAAGCGACTACGGCGATCGATTTCTACAGCGCTTCGCTCGACGGGAGATACGTGGCGGTATCGCTTTCCGAGAACGGCAGCGAAGACGGCTCGGCTCACGTGATCGAGGTCGCGACCGGCAAGCAACTGAACGACGTCGTCCCGCGGGTGCAGTACCCGACGGGCGGCGGCAGCTTCACCTGGGACCAGAAATCGACCGGCTTCTACTACACGCGGTATCCGCAGGGTAACGAGCGGCCGAAAGACGACGCGAATTTCTATCAGCAAGTCTGGTTCCACAAGCTCGGCTCGCCGGCAAATGCGGACACCTACGTCATCGGCAAGGAGTTTCCGCGCATCGGCGAAACCGCGCTCTCCAGCACGCGCGACGGCCGCTATGTCCTGGCAACGGTGGCGAACGGCGACGGCGGCGAGCACGCGTTCTATCTGCGCGGTACTGCGGGCAAGTGGAGCAGGGTCGCCGACTTTGCCGACAACGTACGCAGCATGACGCTCGGCTTCGACGGCCGGCTGTTTGCGCTCGTGAAAGGCACCACGCCGCGCGGGCGCGTCCTCGCCATGCCGCTCGACAATCCGAGCCTCGCGGCCGCGAAGGAGATCGTCCCGCAAGGAGACGAGGTCATCGAGTCGATCGCGCCGACGGCGACGAAGCTCTACGTGACCTATCTCGCCGGCGGTCCGAGCGAGATCCGGATGCTCGACTTCGCCACCGGCGCCTGGCGCACGCTGCCGTCCGAGCCGATCTCGACCAATTACGTCGCCGCGCGGCTGCAGGGAGACGATGTCCTGATCGGCAGCACGAGCTATCTCGCGGCGTCGCAGATCTTCCGCTTCTCGCCCGCGACCAATCAGCTCGAGCGAACCGCGCTGGCCGCGCCCTCCAAGGTGAGCTTTGCCGACGCCGAAGTAGTGCGCGAGATGGCGGTGTCGAAGGACGGCACCAAGGTGCCGGTGAACATCGTCATGAGGAAGGGCACGAAGCTCGATGGCACGAATCCGGTGCTCCTCACCGGCTACGGCGGCTACGGCGTTTCGCTCCAGCCGTATTTCTCGGAGAGCCGGCGCGTCTGGCTCGACGCCGGCGGCATCCTGGCGGTGGCCAACCTGCGCGGCGGCGGCGAGTACGGCGAAGCCTGGCATTTCGCCGGCAATCTCACGAAGAAGCAGGCGGTGTTCGACGACATGATCGCGGTGGCCGAGCACCTGATCGCGCGCGGCTATACGAAGCCCGAGCGCCTCGCCGCCATCGGCGGCAGCAACGGCGGCCTCCTGATGGGCGCCATCCTCACGCAGCGCCCCGAGCTCTTCCGCGCCATCGTCAGCGCAGTCGGCATCTACGACATGCTGCGCGTCGAGCTCACGCCGAACGGCGCCTTCAACGTCACGGAGTTCGGCACGGTGAAGGATCCGGCGCAGTTCAAGGCGCTGTACGCTTATTCGCCTTACCACCACGTCAAGGACGGCACGGCCTACCCGGCAGTGATGCTCACCTCAGGCGAGAACGACGGCCGCGTCGATCCGTACAACTCGCGCAAGATGGCCGCGCGCCTGCAGGCGGCCAATCCCACGGGACGACCGGTGCTCCTGCGCATGAGCATGGACACGGGTCACGGCCAGGGCACGCCGCTGAAGACCCGAGTCGAGGAAGAAGCGGATAACTACGCCTTCCTCATGAATGAACTGGGCATGGTATTGCCGTGATGACAAGGCGCGCGTCTAATCGTCGTCATCGTCTTCGCCTGGATTCTCGACCGAGTCATCGCTTCTTGCTTTGTCTAGGGGATCTTTCAGCCTGCCGGCGGCGGCGAAAAAGTCCTGTTGCGTTTCGGCTCCCGCCAACCTGAAGAGGGGCGGCTTTACAGATCGCACATAGGGTGGGCGATCGATGGCGGCCTGGCTCTTTGCGTTCGTCAACGTCTGCGCGCCGATTGCCAGCACGGCTAGCGATGCGATGATCGCCAAATTTCGCTTGCGATGCGAGAAGTCAATCAGCCGCGCATGCAGATACGAGATCAATGCCGCCAAGATCCAAACGGCCACGTATCGGTAGGACACGAGCTCCCGTCGGAAGAAGGCGAATGCGCCGTATTCCGTAAGCTGCTGGAGCACGAAGAATGCGAGGACGCCCGAAAGAGCGATCAACAAATTGCGCCGGAACCGAGCGTGCCCCGAAAAAATTCGCGCCAGCAGGGTCCAGACTAACGCCCATGCGAGGACGGCGACGCAAATACCCAGCCCGGGCCCAACGAAGTCCGCTAGCCGCGTCTCCGTCGTCTGACGCAACCACGTCAGGAAAATCTGCAGACCCACCACAGCGGTGGCGAGACCGGTCAATAGGGTCCAGCTCCAACTGATGGCGCCTAGGGCACGCTCGGGTGCCACGTGGTCTGACGCCGAGCGAATGCGCAAGGACGTTAGCCCTATGGTTACTGAGCGTCCGAGCGAAAGCTCGGTGCGGACGAATCGTCCACCGCGATCGTCGAAAGCGCCGTTCACGCTGCCCAAGTCCTCTGCCAGCCAGGTCTCTTTTTCGTCGAGCCAGACTCGGAGATGGTTTGGGGCGACGTGGGGGTCGTCGAGAACGATATCGTTGTCATATGCGCGTCCCAGGCGGAGCTCCGGCTGGGTCATGCGGTGGCGCTGGATGACTTCCCCATGGTGCGAAAGAATCTCAAGCCAAAAGGTAGTGCTATCGGGCAAGGCCTATTTCTCCCAAGAAGCGCTCTCCAAACTGCAGCGCGTTTTCATAGCTCACTCCTTGCATACTGAGTCGCGTCACCAGGGCTTCAGTAGGGCGATCTTGTGTAAGAGCAATTAGCGATACGTCGTAAATTCCGGCGAACTCGCGGTATGCCCGGGCACACCAAACCGCCCTGACTGGGGGCGTCAAGCCAGGCTTCCCTTCCAGGAACGCCTCATGACATCGTGTCCGGGTATGTCGTTTCCGATTCCATCCGCGCCACGAGGGTTGGTATTGCCCGGAAACGAAGTTCGCGAACTGGAAGGCATTCAAGTCGACGCTCTTCACGTGCGAATGCACGACGCGGATATGTCCTGTTGAAAGGTCATTCGCGATGAACAGCGATGTGTCGGTGTCGCAGCTTGTCGTGTAAACCAGCGCTCTTGGCTTCGGCACCCGGTCCGCATTCGTGTTTCCCCAGCACGCAAACCAGGCGGCGGGGCTGTCCGGGGCTTGATACGGGCCGAAAGTGCGCGACGGCAACACCTTCTCTCCGAGCACTCGATAGAGTCCCGACTGCCAATTAAGTAACTGCCGTGCAATCTCTGCTCTGATTGTTCCGCCCGAAGGTTCGAGCCGGTCGCGTTTTGCGGCAAGGAGATCTATCGCCACGCTGGAGGGCACCAGAAAGCTAATCAGATCCCCGCCGAAACGTTTCGAAACGTTGATACCGACGACCCGGTTGTCGCTCGATACGGTCGGCCCGCCGCTCATCCCCGGATTGAGGGCCCCTGAGAAATGCAAACGGTCGTTGTAGCTTCGCTGTACTCGCCCGTTGTAGGTTCCTTCCACGATTGTGAAGCCGATATCGAGCGGATTGCCCATCGAGTAAAGTCGCTCACCATTTGTCAAAGCGTTGCCGCGAGTGCGCTTATCGAACTCGAAGTGCGATTGTCCTTGGCGATCGGCATGAATCAGCGCTACATCGTTGGCGATATCGAAAGCAATTAACTTCAGGGGACCACGTTGCCCGTCCGGGGACGTGTATTCGAGGCGATAAGTTTCCGGCTCCAGGGCGTATTGCGATACGACGTGGTAATTGGTGATCGCATCGCCGGCCGCAGTCACGAAAAAGGCCGAACCGATGGACGACTGCCGCTCGGTGGTGCCTAAGAGCGTACGGACCTGCAGCAGGCGCGGCCGCGCGGCCGCATAGACTGCTTTTGCGGCTGACGATATTCCGTCCTTCGAGGATGGAGGAGGATTCCTTTCGGCCGCGAACCCACCCCCGCCTACGGCCAGCGAAAGACAAATGCTTGCCACGCGGGCGTACATCAAGCGAAAGGTCTTACTTCGCTAATAGCTTCATCGCACGCTCGAGCCCCTCGAGCGTGGTCGGGTACATGCGGCCGTTCATCAATTCCTTGATGACGCCGATCGACTGGCGGTAGCCCCAGATCTCCTCAGGCTCGGGGTTGAGCCAGACGCACTTCGAATAGACGTCGGTGACCCGCTTGATCCACACCGCGCCCGGCTCCTCGTTGAAGTACTCGACCGAGCCGCCGGGCTGCAGGATCTCATAGGGACTCATCGTGGCATCGCCGACGAATATCACTTTGTAGTCGTGCCCGTACTTGTGCAGGAGCTCCCACGTCTTCGTGCGCTCGGAGTGCCGCCGCCGGTTGTCCTTCCACACGAAGTCATACAGGCAGTTGTGGAAGTAGTAGAACTCCAGGTGCTTGAACTCGGTCTTGGCGGCGGAGAAGAGCTCCTCGGCGAGCTTGATGTGATCGTCCATCGTGCCGCCGATGTCCATCAGCATCAGCACCTTGATGGCGTTCCTGCGCTCGGGGCGCATGTGGATGTCGAGATAGGCCTTGCGCGCCGTGGCGTCGATGGTGCCCGGCAGGTCGAACTCGTCCGGCGCGCCATCGCGTGCGAATTTGCGCAGGCGGCGTAGCGCCACTTTGATGTTCCGGGTGCCGAGCTCAACCGAATCATCCAGGTTGCGATATTCGCGCTGGTCCCAGACTTTCACCGCCGAGCGGTTGCGCCCTTTTTCCTGGCCAATGCGAATGCCTTCCGGGTTGTAGCCGTAGGCGCCGAACGGCGACGTGCCGCCGGTGCCAATCCACTTCGAGCCGCCTTGGTGCCGGCCCTTCTGCTCCTCGAGCCGCTGCTTCAACGTCTCCATCAGCTTTTCCCAGCCGCCGAGCGCCAGGATCTGCTGCTTCTCCTCCTCGGTCAGCGTCAGCTCGACCTGCTTCAACAGCCACTCCAGCGGGATTTCCGTATCGATGCCCGGAATTGTCTCGACGCCCTGCCAGAACTCGGCAAAGGCACGATCAAACTTGTCGTAATTCGCCTCGTCCTTCACCAGCGCGGTGCGCGCGAGGTAGTAGAACTGGTCGATCGAGGGCTCGATCACCTTCTTGTCCATCGCCTCGAGCAGCGTCAGGTATTCTTTGATGGAGACCGGCAGCCGGTGGCTCTTCAGCTTGAGGAAGAAGTCGATCAGCACGGTCTTATTCTAGAGGAGGGGAAAGAGCCATGAGAACGCGGGCGTTGCTTGCCGCCGCGGTGCTTGCCTTCGGCGCGCAGGCCGAGGAGGCGCACAACGTTCGCCTCGTCGGCTTTCACGATCTCGCGGCGCGCAGCGCGTACCAGCCGACGATCAAGCGGCAGGGCGAGCGCTGGATCGCCTACATCGGCTCCCATGGCGGGCGCAGCGTCAACCCGCTGACCGGCCAGCTCGAGGAAAGCGGCACCTCGATCCTCGACGTCACCGACCCGCGCGCGCCGAAGCTTCTCTTCCACATTCCCGGCGAGCGCGGGCGCGAAGTGCCTGGGCGCGAGACGGGCGGCGCGCAAATGACGCGGGTCTGCGCTGGCAGCGAGCTGCCGAAAGGTGATCGCGCCAAGACGTATCTACTGCGCACGTTCGGCGACTCGCGCCAGGAGATCTGGGATGTGAGCTCGCCGGAGCGGCCGCAGCTCGTGAGCCAGTTCGGCCGCTTCACGAGCACGCACAAGAACGAGTGGGAATGCTCGACCGGCATCGCTTACATTCCCGGCAGTCACGAGGCCTACCGCGCGAGCCGGGTGACGCACGTCTACGACCTCTCGGATCCGTCGAAACCGGTCTTCATCCGCGCCTTCGGCCTCACCGACCAACTAAAAGACGCAAAGGGCTATCTGCCCGGGCAGATCCACGGACCGATCTCGGCATGGCCGGACAGGGATCGCGTGTACTTCGGCTACGGCACCGACGCCCGCGGCGTGGCGCAGATCGTCGATCGCGCCAAGCTGCTCTCCGGCAAGCCGGAGCCGACGCCGGAAAACCTGTTCGCGCCGCAGGTCGCGCGCATCGATCTGCCCGAGTTCATGGGAGCGCACACCGCATTTCCCTTGCTCGGCGTCGAAGTGCCCGATTTCCAGACCGCCGAGAAAAAGCGGCGCGATTTCCTCGTCGTCGTGAACGAGATCAATACGACGGTGTGCAACGCGGCGCGGCAGATGGCTTACTTCGTCGAGATCACCGATGAAAGACGACCGTTGGGTGTGGCGAGCTATGACGTAGCGGCGTCGAGCGGCGACTTCTGCAAGCGCGGTGGGCGCTTCGGCGCACACGCCTCCAACGAGAACCGCACGCCGATCTACTACCGGCGCCTCATGTTCTTCAGCTGGTTCAACGCCGGCGTGCGCGTGGTCGACGTGCGCGACCCCTACAGGCCGAGGGAGGTCGGCTACTACATCCCGGAGAAAACGCCGAAGACCGATGTGCGGTGCGCCGACGAGGCGAAGAAGACGGGCTGCGTGCCGGTGATCCAGGTCAACAACGTCGAGGTGGACGATCGCGGCTACCTCTATGCGGTGGACCGCGCCAACAGCGGGCTTTTCGTGCTCGAGCTGACCGGCGAGGCGCGCGCGCTCGCGAACTTCTAGTCCGAATTTCTACCTAATTTTCCGGTACGTACTCGATCACGCCGCCGATGGAGGAGAGGTCCTCCTCGCGGCCGCGCAGCTCGACGACGTTGAGGTCCGGGTCGCGCACGAAGACCGAGACGTGCCCGTCGCGGCCGAAAGAGACCGGTCCCTGTGTGATGCGTACGCCGTGCTCGCGCAGCGCTTCGATCGTCGCCTTGATCGAGCTCACGCGGAGCGCGACGTGCGTATACCCGGGATACTTCTCGCGCACGTCCATCAGGACGTTCTTGCCGCCGCTGTCGGCGTTGGCGTTGTAGACGAGGTTGAGCTCGACGCCATGCGCGTTCTTCACCACGGCGACGGCGTCGTTGGCGGCCTTATGCTCCACCTCGAAGCCGAGCATGGCGTAGAACTTCATCGCGCGATCGAGATCGCGCACCCGCACGCCGATGTGGTCGACCGCCGGGACGTCGATGCGCTTCAGTTTTCTTCCTTGAAGCCGATCGCTTTGACGATCTTGCCCCACTTCGCCTGCTCGGACTCGACGTACTGCGCATATTCCTGCGGCGAGCTCGGCGCGGCGACGCCGCCAACCTTGGCGAACTGCTCCATCACGGTGTGCGACTTGAGCGCGTTCGTCGCCGCCGCATGCACGCGCTTCTGGATCGCCGGCGGCGTGGCGCCCGGCATGATGAGCCCATACCAGTTGTCGGAGTTCACGTTCGGGTACTTGCCTTCCGCCGTGGTCGGCACGTCGGGCAGGGTCTCGGCGCGCTTGCCGCTGGTGATGGCGAGCGCTTTCAGCTTCCCGGCGCGGATGTGCGAGAGCAGGATGGGCACGTCGAAGATCCCCATCTGCACCTGTCCGCCGACGAGATCCGTGACCGCCGGGGCGGCGCCCTTATAGGGCACGTGCACGATATCGATCTTCGCTTCGGCCTTGAGCAATTCTCCGGCGAGATGCGTGATGCTGCCCGCGCCTGCCGAGCCGAAGTTCACCTTGCCGGGGTTCGCCTTGGCGTAGGCAATGAGCTCTGCCAGGCTCGAGACCGGCATCGAGGGATGCACGGCGAGCACTTCCGGCACGCGCACGACGAGCGTGATGAGCGCGATGTCTTTCTTGATGTCGTAGGGCAGGCGCGCCAGCGAGAAGGGCGCGATCACCAGCGGCGAGGCGCTGTTGCAGACGATGGTGTAGCCGTCCGGCGCCGACTTCACGCCGCGCTCGACGCCGAGGACGCCGCCGACGCCGGGAATGTTCTCGACGATCACCGGCTGCCCGAGATCCGCCGCCATGCCCTGCGCGAGTGAGCGGCCGAAGATATCCGCCGGCCCGCCCGCCGGGAATCCGATCACCATGCGCACGGGCTTGGTGGGGTAGGCCTGGGCCCACGCCAGCACGGGTAAAAGCAGCGCCAGGATTCTGAGCAGTCTCATCGATCCTCCTTTATTAGTCGCAGCGTACCGTCATCCCGCCGTCGACGACGATCTCGGTGCCGGTGATGAAGCGCGCCTCGTCGGAGGCAAGAAAGAGCACTGCGTTGGCCGTGTCGCGCCCATCGCCCGCAAACCCCATCGGAATGCGCTTTACCCGGCTCTTCAGCAGCGCCTCGACATCTCCGCCGGCCCTTTGCTTGGCGAGGCGCACTTCCACCATCGGCGTATGCAGCTGTCCCGGAACCACCGAATTCACGCGGATGCCTTTCGCTGCGTACTGCACGGCGACGACGCGCGAGAGCTGGATGACGCCGGCCTTCGTCGCCGCGTAAGCGACCTGCGCCGAGCCGCTCCAGCGGATGCCGGAGGCGGAGGCGATGTTCACGATCGCGCCGCCGCCTTGCTTCTCCATCACCGGCAGCACGTGCTTGCAGCCGAGGAACACGCTCTTCAGATTCAGGTCGACTTGCGCGTCCCAGACTTCCTCGGTCATCTCGACCGGCCCGCCCGCGGCCGAGCCGCCGACGTTGTTCACCAGGATGTCGACGCGACCGAACTTGTCCAGGCATGCCTTGACCATCGCGCCGACGGCCGTGCCGTCGGTAACGTTGCAGATATGCGTCGCAATGCCGGGCGCGCGCTCGACCGTTTCCTTGAGCCCCGCAGCCTCGCGGTCGACCGCAAATACGCGGGCGCCTTCCTCGACGAAGCGCACCACCGTAGAGCGGCCGTTGCCCCAGCCCGGCCCGACCGAGCCGGCGCCGGTGACGATGGCCACTTTGTCCTTAAGACGTGAACCCATATGATGCGCGGAACATTCTATGGCCAAAGCTCCGCTCGGAAAGCTGCAGCCCGGCGCGATCGGCAGGGTGGAACTGCCGCCGCTCGACGCAAGCATCATCGAGGGCTTTCGCGCGCTCGAGGATCTCACCGGCACGACTTCGGATGCGCTCGACGAGTGCGGCATAGCCGCGACGGTGCCGGCGTCGACGCTGCGGCCGACGGATCCAGGCGCGCGCGTCGTGGGCCGGGCGATCACGGTGCTGAATCGCAAGTCGGCGGAGCGGCGCAAGGTCTCGGGCCTCGCGGACATCGAGGCGCATAACCTCGCCGCGCCGGGCGACGTGCTGGTGGTGCAGGGCGTGGCCGGCATCTCGAGCATGGGCGGCGTCTCGGCCACCATCGGCAAGCGCGAGGGCGAGCTCGCCGCGATCGTCGACGGCGCGGTGCGCGACATCGATCACTCGCGGCGCATCGGCTATCCGATCTGGTCGGCTGGCGTGAGCCCGATCACGGGCAAATGGCGCATCGAGACGCTGGCGGTCAACGAGCCGGTGCACATCGCGGGCATCGAGGTGAGGCCCGGCGACCTCGTGCTCGCCGATGAATGCGGCGTGTGCTTCGTACCGCATGCTCGCGCAGCCGAGGTGCTTGAGGTCGCGCGACGCCTTGCGGCGAGCGAGGCGCGCCGCTTGCAGGCGCTGGCGGAGGGAATTCCGCTGGCCGAGTTTGTCAAACTACCGAGATGAGAGTCATACCGAGCGGCGAAGCACTGGGCGCGAGCATCGAGGGGCTCGACCTCGCCAGGCCGCTGCCACCGGCGGAGCTCGACGGCGTGCTCGAGGCGCTCGGCAAGCACGGCGTCGTGCGCTTTCCAGGGCAGAAGCTCACCGGGCGCGAGCTCGCCGACTTCAGCCGGCAGCTCGGCGAGCTCGAGATCCACGTGAGCTCCGCGGGCTACCAGGAGCCCGGCGTGCCGGAAGTGATGATCCTGTCGAACATCGTCGAGAACGGCCGCCCCCTCGGGCTCGCCGACGCCGGCCAGGGCTGGCACACCGACATGTCCTATAACCGGATGATCGCGTTCGCCAACGTGCTCTACGGCGTCAAGATCCCGAAGAGGAATGGCGAGCCCCTCGGCGCGACGCAGTTCTCCAACATGCAGGCGGCGTATGCCGACCTGCCGGCCGACGTTAAGCGCAAGCTCGAAGGGAAGCACGTGCTGCACGACTTCAACAAGTTCTGGGAAATGATGCGGCGGGAGAAAGGCAGCAAGCGCCCGGCGCTCACCGAGGCGCAGCGCAAGGCGAGGCCGCCCGTGTCGCATCCGATCTTCCTGCGCCATCCCCTGACGGGCGCGAAGGTGCTCTATTGCAATCCCGGCTACGCGGTGCGCATCAACGAGCTCGCGGAGAAGGAGAGCGACGAGATGCTCGCGTATCTCTTCGAGCATCAGCTGCAGCCGAAGTACCTCTATACGTCGCGCTGGGAAGAGGGCGACGTGCTCGTGTGGGAGGACATCGGCACCATCCACAATGCGGTGGCGGACTACGGCGCCGACGAGCATCGCCTGGTCAAGCGCTGCCAGGTGATGGCGAACCGCTACTTCCGGGAAGAAGAGCTCTAGTCGGGGCCGCCGCCCCAGCCGGTCTTCTGGCGGTACTCCATGTCGCCGTCTTCCCAGCCGAGGAGGTAAGCCTGCGCGTCGGGCTCGACGCCGTGGGCGGCGCATTGATGCGTGTACTGGTCGAGCATGCTGCGCGAGCCGAACACCTCGGAATCGCGCCGGCCGAGCTTGTACCAGTCGGTGCCGCGGCAGTCGGCCTCGCTCATCTGCATGGCGGCGCAGCCGGAGAGAAGCAGACACAGCAGGAGGCTTGATCGCATATTGGCGCTCAAGCCTAGCGGCTTAGGCTTTCAACTGCCTTTCGCGCGCGTCATGAACACGAGGCGCTCGAAAAGGTGCACATCCTGCTCGTTCTTGAGGAGCGCGCCGTGCAGCGGCGGGATGATGGTCTTGCGATCCTTGGAGCGCAAGGCCTCCGGCGGGATGTCTTCGGCGAGCAGGAGCTTCAGCCAGTCGAGAAGCTCGCTGGTCGAGGGCTTTTTCTTGAGCCCCGGCACCTCGCGCACCTCGAAGAACACTTCCATCGCCTCGCGCAGGAGCGACTTCTTCAGCGTGGGGAAGTGCACGCCGACGATCTTCTCCATCGTCTCCTTGTCCGGGAACCGGATGTAGTGGAAGAAGCAGCGGCGCAGGAACGCGTCGGGCAGCTCCTTCTCGTTGTTGGAGGTGATGAAGACGATCGGCCGGTGCCTCGCCTTGATCAGCTCGCGCGTCTCGTAGACGTAGAACTCCATGCGATCGAGCTCGCGCAGGAGGTCGTTGGGGAATTCGATGTCGGCCTTGTCGACCTCGTCGATCAGCAGCACCACCGGCTTTTCGGAGGTGAAGGCCTGCCACAGCATGCCCTTCACGATGTAGTTCTGGATGTCGTGCACGCGCTTGTCGCCGAGCTGCGAGTCGCGCAGGCGGCTCACCGCGTCATATTCGTACAGCCCCTGCTGCGCTTTGGTGGTCGACTTGATGTGCCACTCGAGGAGGGGCACACCGAGCGACTTCGCCACTTCCACCGCGAGCATGGTCTTGCCGGTGCCGGGCTCGCCCTTGACGAGCAGCGGCCGCTGCAGCGTGATCGCCGCGTTGACCGCGAGCGTCAGGTCTTCGGTCGAGACGTAGGCATCCGAACCTCTGAAACGCATTTCACTCTTTCTGCGAGGGGAAATTGGATTCTAGCAGTCGCTTTGCGCTAGACTTCGGCACCCTCGGACTCGACCAAAAAAGCGAAATGTCCCAGCCCATCCTCGCCTCGCTCGCCGCCGCACTGTTCGCGCTCGGCGCCCAAACGGCCCTCGCGCAGAACAAGGCCGGCGAAGACGTGCCGCATCCGGGCACGGAAAATTTCCACGCACAATGCATCGGCTGCCACGGCATCCCGGGATACAAGACGGCGTTCCCCGACGTCTACCACGTGCCGATGATCGCGGGCCAGCAGCCCGGCTACATCGTCGCCGCGCTGAAGGCGTACAAGTCCGGCGATCGCTCGCATCCGTCGATGCGCGGCATCGCGGCGAGCCTCAGCGAGGAGCAGATGCAGAAGCTCGCGGACTACTACGGGAGGCCGGCCAAATGATGCGCGCTCTCGTGCTCGTGCTGGGAGCGCTCGCGGCAATGAGCGCGCAGGCGAGCGGCAATGCGGACAAGGGCAAGCAGAAGGTCGCGCAGGTCTGCGTCGCGTGCCATGGCGCCGACGGCAGCAAGCCCTCGGCGCCCGATCAGCCGGTGCTCGCCGGGCAGTACTACGATTACCTGGTGCGCGCGCTGACCGACTACAAGAACGGCCGTCGCACGAACCCGATCATGAAGGGTTTCGCCGCCCAGCTCTCGAAGCAGGACATCGAGGACGTGGCCGCCTGGTTCTCAAGCCAGCAGGCGTCGCCGCTGCACAACCAGCGGTAGCTTCGAGCGCGCGCTAGATCGTGTTGGCCTTGCGCTCCGCGCGGCCGACGAGATCTTCCCAGAGGCCGTCGGTCGTCTTGCGCTGAAGCACCAGGTCGGGCTGCGGGTCGAGGACGAACCACAGCCCGCGCTTCACCTCTTCCGCCAGCTCGCCCGGCTGCCAGAGCACCATGCCGGCGAAGAAGCGCGCATCCTGCGGCTGGCTTTCGATGATGCGGTCGACCACGGCGCTGTCGAACGCGACGTAGAGGCCGGGCGTCAGCTGCAGCGAGCGGCCGCCGGGGCTTTCGCGGCCCTTCACCATCGCGAAGATCACTTCCGGCCCCATCGGGCCGCCGAGATACACGGGATCGGCCACCTTCTGCGAGGGCAGGTGCTTCGGGAAGAGCTTGCCGAGCGTCACGGTGGTCGGCTTGTTGACGATGAAGCCGATGTGGCGGTCCTGACCGAGCGGCCGCACGACGATCACGCTCGAGCCGTACACGCGGTCGTGCATCTCGCGCTTGGCGACGAGGATGGCGGTTTCCTGGTTGAAGTCGGCCGACCAGGCGAGCGGCGCGGCGAGCGCCATGAGGAGCGCGCCGATCAGGAGGAGGAGTCGCATTGGCGCATCATGCCGGGCGCAAGATTTCAGCCCCGCCGACCCGGTCTAGTCCGTTCGGTGCCCTGTCTTTGCCTAGCGGCGGGCGCGCCGCGCCAGGCATTCGAGGTACGCGTCGCCGTCCGGCGGTAATTTGTCGCGCTGCGCGCGCCACATCGTCTCGGCCAGGCACTCGATCGCTTGGTGCAGTGCCTCGTGACGCTCGCCGTGGCGCTGCACCAGCGCCTGAAAGCGCCCGGCGATGCCCGGCGGCTGGTCGATGGAGAGCTGCTCCTCCAGGGCCAGGTGCAGGCTCATGTGCAGGAATGGATTGCCTTCGTCGACGTAGTCCTTGTCGCGATGGCGCTCGGGCTGGTCAAGCATTGCATGATATTCGGGGTGCGCGAGCATCACGTCGAGCGCGATCGTCTCGATGCCGGCGAGCGGCGCTCCCGCGCGGTACTTGCGCCAGGCCTCGAAGAACATGTCCCGCACCTGCCCGCGCGACGGATCGAAGATCACGCCTTGGTCTTATTCCTGAATTCGCACAGGTCGCGGATCAGGCACTCGGGGCAGCCGGGCTTGCGCGCCGTGCAGACGTAGCGGCCGTGCAGGATCAGCCAGTGGTGCGCGTCCTGGAGGAATTCAGGCGGCGTGAACTTGAGCAGCCGATCCTCTACCTCGCGCGGGTCCTTGCCCGGTGCGATGCCGGTGCGGTTGGCGACCCGGAAGATATGGGTGTCGACCGCCACGGTGGGCTGGCCGAACGCGGTGTTCAGCACCACGTTGGCGGTCTTTCGCCCGACGCCGGGAAGCTCCTCCAGCGCTTCGCGGTTCTGCGGCACCGCCCCGCAGTGCTTCTCCAGGATGAGCTGCGACAGCGCCACCACGTTCTTCGCCTTGGTGCGGTAAAGGCCGATGCGCTTGATGTATTCCTCGAGGCCCGCGACGCCGAGCTTCATCATCTTGTCGGGCGTCGCCGGGAAGAGCTTCGCCGTCGCGAGGTTCACCGACTTGTCCGTGGCCTGCGCCGAGAGCACGACGGCGACGAGGAGCTCGAACGGCGTGCCGTACTCGAGCTCGGTCGTCGGATGCGGGTTGGCGGCGCGCAGCCGCTCGTAGATCTTGCGGCGCTTCTGCGGGTTCATTTGCGCCCGAGGAGCGCGGCGAGGATGGCTTTCCTCTCGGCGGCGCCGTGCGAACGCACCTCGGCCGCGGCGAGCCGTTCCTGCCGGCGCCGGCCGCGCTCGCCGGCGGCGCGCTTGAGCTCTCGCGTCCATTCGCCGCGCGGCGCGACCATGTCGATGCAATCGACCGGGCAGGGCGGCACGCAAAGCTCGCAGCCGATGCACCAGTCTTCGACCACCGTATGCATCTGGCCCTGCGCGCCGACGATCGCATCGACGGGGCAGGCATCGATGCAGCGCGTGCAGCCGATGCAGCTTTCCTCCACCACCAGCGCGACGGCCTTGCGCTTCATCGTCCGGTGCTCTGCGCGAGGGTCGGGTGCACGACTTTGCCGCCGGAGACCTGGATTCCCGTGCGCAGATCCTCGTCGAGCCGTCCTTTCGCCAGCATCTGCACGTAAGGTAGCACCGCGTTGCTGAGCGCGAGGCTTGCGGTTCGCGCGCACGCGGCTGGCATGTTCGGTACGCAGTAGTGCACCACCCCCTCCGCGATATAGATCGGATCGCTGTGCGTCGTCTGCCGCGAGGTTTCCGCGATGCCACCCTGGTCGATGCCTACGTCCACAAAGGCCGAGCCGGGGCGCATCGACCTGAGTGTCGCCCGGCTGAGGAGGCTCGGCGAGCGCTGCCCGGGGAGGAATACCGCACCGATGACGAGGTCCGCGTCGATGAGCGCCTTCGCGTCAAGACCCGGGAGGTAGCGCGCATCGGGAAAACGCTCGCGCAGGGCGTCGAATCGACGATCGCTGCGCGCGAAGACGGTCACGCTCGCTCCCAGTGCGTGCGCCACGGCGAGCGCATTGGCGCCGACCGTGCCGGCGCCAATGATCACCACCTTGCCGGGAGGCACGCCCTCGACGCCGGGAAGCAGCACGCCGCTGCCGCCGTTCTGGCGCTGCAGGCACCAGGCGCCGACCTGCACGGCGAGCCGGCCGGCAATCGCGGACATCGGGGCAAGGACGGGATATCGGCCGCTCGCCTGGCCGACCGTGTGGTAGACGAGATAGGTGGCACCGCTCGCGAGCGCGGCCTCGAGCTGCTCGGGCTCCGCGCTGAGCTGGTGGAAGCCGCAAATGGTCTGCCCGCGCCGCGCTCTCCCGAACTCGGACGGCAGCACCTCCTTCACCTTGACGATCAGCTCGCAGCTCCAGGCATCGCCGAGCGTGGCGCCGGCCTCCACGTATTGCGCATCGCTGAACCCGACGCCTGCGCCAGCGCCGGGCTCGAGCACCACGCCCTGCAGTTGCGCGACGGCGGACGGAGTCAGCGCGACGCGGTACTCGCCGTCCTTTATCTCGCGCGGAATGCCGATGCGCATTCGCAGACGAGGTCGGGGCCGCGGTAGATGAGCCCGGTGTAGAGCTGCACGAGCGACGCGCCGGCAGCGAATTTCTCCGCCGCATGCGCGCCCGACATGATTCCGCCCGCGCCGATCAGGGCCACCTCGCCTTTGAGCGCGGCGCCGAATGCCGCCAGCACGCGCGTCGCCATCTCGCGCACCGGCGCGCCCGAGAGGCCGCCCGCTTCGTTCGCGTGCCGCAAGCCTTCGACGCCGGCTCGCGAGACGGTCGTGTTGGTTGCAATCAAGCCGTCGATGCGATGGCGGCGGACGCTATCGGCGATCGCCTGGACTTCATCGCCACTGAGATCAGGCGCCACCTTGACGGCGAGCGGCACGGCTCGGCCGTGGCGCTGGGCGAGCTCGGCTCGCAGGGTGGTCAAGCGGCCGAGCAACGCTCCCAGCTGATGAGCTTCCTGCAGCGTACGCAGGCCTTTGGTATTCGGCGACGAGATGTTGATCGTGACGTACGCGGCGTGCGGATACACCTTCTCCAGTCCGATCGCGTAATCCTCGACCGCGCGCTCCCCCGGCGTATCGGCGTTCTTGCCGAGATTGATGCCGAGGATGCCTTTCCAGCGCGCGCGCCGCACGTTGGCTATGAACGCGTCGACACCGCGGCTATTGAAGCCGAAGCGGTTGATGATCGCTTCGCGCTCCGGGATCCGAAACAGGCGCGGCCGAGGATTGCCCGGCTGCGGACGCGGCGTGACGGTGCCGACCTCGATGAAGCCGAAGCCGAGCGCCGCCATCGCGTCGATGTGCTCGGCGTCCTTGTCGAGGCCCGCGGCGAGGCCGATCGGATTGGGGAACTCGATGCCCATCGCGCGCACGGGGCTGAGCGGAATCGGCGCAGCGAAGATGGCCGCCAGGCCGGCTGCGCGCAGCGCAAGCTGGTGGGCGTTTTCTTCGTCTAGGGAAAAGAGGAGGGGACGCGCAAGCCCGTATAGGCTCAAGCGCGCGTCTCGTCCGTCTGCCGGCGGCCGAGGCGGCGCCAGACGCCGCCCATGAAGCCCTCGATCGGCTCGAACTTGGACTTGTAGGCCATCTTCGGGCTTTCGCGGATCCAGTAGCCGAGGTAGAGGTACGGCAGCCCAAGCTTGCGGCACTGCTCGATCTGCCACGTCACGTTGTAGGTGCCGAAGCTCGCACCGCGGCGATCGGGCTCGTAGAACGTGTACACCGACGAGAGGCCGTCGGGCAGGAAGTCGACGATCGAGACCATGACGAGCTGGCCGGCGTCGCGGAATTCAAGGAGGCGCGTATCGACGCGGCTCTGCAGGAGGAAGTGCGAATACTGGTCGCGGCTGTCGTTGTCCATGCCGCCGCCCGAATGGCGCTTCGACTGGTAGCGCAGGTAGAGCGCATAGTGCTCGAGGCGGAACTTGAGCGGCTGCACGTGGGCGACGAGGCCCTGGTGCTGCTTCCAGGCGCGCCGCTGCGAGCGGCTGGCGACGAAGTCGGCCACCGGGATGCGCACCGGCACGCAGGCGCGGCAGGCATCGCAGTGCGGTCGATAGGTGAAGATGCCGCTGCGGCGGAAGCCGGCCTTGACCAGGTCGCCGTAGAGCTCGGTGTTGATGAGGTGGCTGGGCGTCGCGACCTGCGAGCGCGCCATCCGATCCGGCAGGTAGCTGCACGGATACGGCGCCGTCACATAGAACTGCAGTACGGCATGCGGCAGGTCGTTAAGTCGTGACACGGGTCCAGAGCTCTGGTTGCTGCGGGTAGTTTACCAAGGGGGATAGGGCGCGCAAAAAGGCGCGGCGCGGGATTTCCCGGCCCCCGAGCGAGGCGAGGAGCGGCGTGTGCATCTGGCAGTCGATAAGAGGGATGGCGCGCGCCTTCAGTTCCTGTACCAGCACTACCAGCGCAACTTTGGAGGCGTCGGTCGCACGGGAGAACATCGATTCTCCGAAGAACATCCGCCCGACGGCCACCCCGTAGAGCCCGCCGACCAGATCACCCTTGCGCCAGGTCTCCACGCAGTGCGCATGACCGGCGCGGTGCAGGGCCAGGTACGCGGCGCGCATGCCGCGGCCAAGCCAGGTGCCTTCCTCGCGGTCGGCACACCCCGCCAGCACACGCTCGAACGCCGTATCCATGCGCACTTCAAAACCCTTGTTGCGCACGCTCTTTGCAAGCGAGCGCGACACCTTGAGCTCGTCGCAGTGCAGGACCATGCGCGGGTCGGGCGACCACCAGAGGATCGGCTCGGCCGCGGAGTACCAGGGAAAGACGCCGCGCCGGTAGGCCTCGAGGAGGCGCGGCACGGAGAGGTCGCCGCCGGCGGCGAGCAGGCCGTTGGGGCTCTTCAGCGCCCGCTCGACCGGCGGAAACGGATCAGCGTTGTCCAGCCACGCTAGCACTTCACCTGCTGCCGGCAGTAGTTCTCGAGCGGCTGCACGACGCTCGTGCCGTCGACCGCGGTGCGCGCGGTGCGGCCGAGCTCCATCTCGAGGCGAAAGGCGTACTTCTCGAAGAACTGGTTGAAGAGCTCGCCGCCGAGCGTGCCGATGGCGTAGAGCTCGTCCGTGCGCGCATCGTGCTCGAGGAGGATGGCGGCGAGGGGTTGCGGCGCCGGCCCGGCGAGGACCCGGCCGCCGTCGGCGGGATCGTACTGGCTGTGCTCGGAGCAGCAGTGGATCACCGAGCCGAACTTGTTGCGCGCGCTCTTTTCCTCGCGGAAGCTGATGAAGCTGATCTCGCGCGTCGGATAGGTGAGCTTGTGCGCGCAGATCGCCGAGTAGGCGACGATGGAATGGTTTTCGCCCACGCCGCCGTGCCACTCGTAGGCCTTCGCATCCGCGGTCCTCAGGTGTGCCGACGGTGCCGCCGGATGGCCCAGGTTCAAGAGGAAACAGGGCGTCGCGGCGTACGGATAGTGAAAAATCAGGTTCTGATTGACCGGGACCGCCTTCGCGAGGAGCGGCGCGCCGCCGGGACCGACGAGGCGAGTGCGGGAATAGCGCCGGGGCTGCGCGTCGTCGGCTACCGCATGCGTCGCCGCGGCGGCAGCCGAAGCGACGCAAAAAGCAACGAACTCACGGCGCTGCATTGCCTATAGGTTATAGCCTTTTTCGTTATGCAAGACGGTGTCGAGCCCCTCGGTTTCTTCCTCGTGGGCAACGCGCATGCCGACGAGCGCATCGGTCGCCTTGAGCAAGACCCACGTGAGCACGCCCGACCACGCGAGCGTCGCCGCGACACCGGCGAGCTGCACGCCGACCTGGCCGGCCAGCGACTGGCCCTCGGGATAGCCGATGCCGCCGAACGCGGTGGCAGCGAAGACGCCGGTCAGCGTCGTGCCGAGGATGCCGCCGACGCCGTGCACCGGGAAGACGTCGAGCGAGTCGTCGACGCCAAGCGCGCGCTTCATGTAGTTGGTGGCGAAGAAGCAGAGGAGGCCGGCGGCGAGCCCGATCGCAATGGCGCCCATCGGTCCGACGAAGCCCGAGGCGGGCGTGATGGTGCCGAGGCCGGCGACCATGCCGGTGACGATGCCAAGGACGGAAGGCTTGCCGAATCGGATCCATTCGCAAAGCATCCAGGCGAGCGAGGCGGTAGCCGCGGCGATGTGGGTGACGAGCATCGCCATGGCCGCCGAGCCATCGGCCGCGAGCGCGCTGCCGGCATTGAAGCCGAACCAGCCCACCCAGAGCATGCAGGCGCCGGTGACGACCATCGCCATGTTATGCGGTGGCATGGCGGTATCCGGGAAACCACGGCGCCGGCCGAGGACGAGCGCGCAGACGAGCGCCGCGATGCCGGCGTTGGCGTGCACTACGGTGCCGCCGGCAAAGTCCATCAGGCCGAGCTTCTGCAGCCAGCCCTCGCCCCAGACCCAGTGCGCGATCGGCACGTAGACCAAAAGGAGCCAGAGGAGCGAGAAGACGAGCATTCCCGAAAAGCGCACGCGCTCGGCAAACGCGCCGACGACGAGCGCCGGCGTAATGATGGCGAAGGTCATCTGGTACATCGCGAAGAGGGTCTCGGGGATGGTGCCCTTGACCGTCTTGACATCGATGCCGCTCAGGAACGACTTGGCGAGGCCGCCCCACCAGGCGTTCGACGCGCCGCCGTCGCCGAAGGCGACGCTATAGCCGACGATCACCCAGGCTAGGGTCACGACGCAGGTGATGGCGAAGCACTGCATCAGCACTGAAAGAACATTCTTCGCCCGCACCAGGCCCGCATAGAAGAGCGCGAGCCCCGGCAGGGTCATGAAGAGCACCAGCGCCGAGGCGACGATCATCCACGCGGTATCGGCCGGGTTGAGCTTCGGCGGTTCGGCAGCGAGCGCCCAAGGCGCGTGCAAGAGCAAAAGGATCGACAGCCCCAGGCAGGGCGCGACGCAGCGAAGTGCCTTCATGAATCCTCCCCGTTATTAATTTCGTTACGCGATGTCCTCCGCGTGGAAGCGGAAGTTACCGGACCTGCGATCGGCGAACCAGTGCCTGAGCGTAAGACCGACCGTACGGAAGGCGATTTCCTTCCAGGGGATCTCGCCTTCCTCCATGAGTGCGACCTCCAGGGTTTCTTCGCCCGGCTTGAACTCGAGGTTCCTGAGGCGCGCCCGGTAGTAGAGGTGGACCTGGTTGACACGCGGCACCGAGAGCAGCGTGAAAGGCTCGCCCATCTCGATATTCGCCCCGGCTTCCTCCTGGGTCTCGCGCGCCGCCGCCTGCGCAGTGGTCTCGTCGTTTTCCATGAACCCGGCGGGCAGCGTCCAGTAGCCGTAGCGCGGCTCGATCGCGCGCCGGCAGAGGAGGATGCGTCCCGCGTGCTCCGGGATCGTCCCCACGATCATCTTCGGGTTCTGGTAGTGGATCTCGCCGCATTCATCGCACACCCAGCGCGCCAGGCTGTCGCCCGGCGGCACGCGCTGCACGACCTGCGCGCCGCAGTTAGCGCAGAACTTCATCGAGCGACCTGACCTGCTCGTCCGGCGTGAAGCCGAGGCGATCGAGCGGCGCGCCGCCGCGATTGATCCAGTACACGCGGAAGCCGAATGACTTCGCGCCGAGCGCGTCCCAGCAGTTCGACGAGACGAAGCCGATGCGCTCCTTCGGCACCTTGAGCCGCTCAACCGCCAGCGCATAGACCTGCGGCGCGGGCTTGTAGACCTTCAGCTCGTCCACGCTCAGCACCGCATCGAACTCGAGCCCGGAATTGCGCACCAGCGGATCGAGGAGATCGGGCGACCCGTTGGAGAGAATGGCACGCTTCACCGCGAGCCGCGCGAGCGCCGCCGGCACTTCGGGAAAGGGCGCAAGGCGCAGGTATTCGGCCATCAGCGCTTCTTCATGCTCGCGCAGCGAAACGCCCAGCGCCTGGCAGGAATAGGCGAGCGCCTCGCGCGTCACCTGCGAGAACGGCACGTAGCGCTGCATGAGGCTGCGCTGCCACGTGTATTCCAGCTGCTTCGCGCGCCAGAGCTGCGAAAGCTGCGTGCCCTTGCCGGGGAAACAGGTTTCGCAGCGTCGAACGACCGAGTGGACGTCGTACAAGGTGCCGTACGCGTCGAAGACCAATGCATCGACCGTCATGTAAACTGAATTAAACCATGGTCGATCGATACGCCGAGCTCTATCGCGCCTATCGCTGGAACGTGCCGGCGCGCTACAACATGGCGCACGTCTGCTGCGGACAGTGGGCGGGCGATCGCAACCGCTTCGCGCTGTATTGGGAAGACGAGTCCGGCGCGAGCGCTGCGTACTCGTTCTGGGACATCCAGGTCGCGGCGAACCGCCTGTCGAACGCGCTCACCGGGCTCGGCGTCAAGCGCGGCGACCGGGTCGCGCTCATCCTGCCGCAGCGCCCCGAGACGGCGATCGCCTACATGGCGATCTTCCAGATGGGGGCAATCGCGCTGCCGCTCTCGCACCTCTTTGGTCCCGATGCGCTCGAATACCGCCTGGCGCATGCCGGGGCGAGCGTGGCGCTGGTCGAGCCGACGACCCTCGCCAATCTCTGGGCGATCAGGGGCAAGGTGCCGACGCTCAGGCACGTGATCGGCGTTGGCGGGGCCCGCGAGAGCGCAGTGCACGTCTACGAAGAACTGGTGGCGAAGGCGAGCCGGAATTTCAGCCCGGTGGATACCGCGGCAGAAGATCCGGCGCTGATCGTCTACACGAGCGGCACCACGGGCCCGCCGAAAGGCGCGCTGAAGGCGCATCGCATACTCATCGGCAATGTGCCCGGCTTCGTGCATTCGCACGACTTCCTGCCGCAGAAGGGCGACCTGTTCTGGTCGCCGGCCGACTGGGCGTGGACCGGTGGCCTCATGGATGCGCTGCTGCCGTCGTGGATGTTCGGCGTGCCGATCCTCGGCTACCGCGGTCGCTTCGACGCCGAGCGGGCGTTCTACCTGCTCGACAAGTACGGCGTGCGCAACTCGTTCCTGTTCCCGACGGCGCTCAAGCTCATGATGAAGGCAGTGCCCGAGCCGCGGAAGAAATTCAGGCTCGAGCTGCGCTCGATCATGAGCGCGGGCGAATCGGTCGGCGTCACCGTGTTCGAGTGGGCGAAGGCCGAGCTCGGCGTGACGATCAACGAGATGTTCGGCCAGACCGAGATCAACTACGTGGTCGGCAACTGCCAGGCGGCCTGGCCGGCAAAGCCGGGATCGATCGGCCGGCCGTATCCCGGGCATCGAGTCGCGGTGATCGACGATCAGGGCAAGGAGCTGCCGCCGGGGGAGCTCGGCGAGATCGCCGTGCACCGCTCGTTCAACGGCCAGCCCGACCCGGTGTTCTTCCTCGAGTACTGGAAGAATCCGCAGGCGACGAAGGACAAGTTCATCGGCGACTGGGGCTGCACCGGCGACCAGGGC
>Ga0134121_10000892_pt1 | contig 30488 bp, 27 predicted proteins | sample KB301_FD_96463 | JGI IMG/M metagenome (GOLD analysis project Ga0134121, IMG submission 96463) | Terrestrial soil microbial communities without Nitrogen fertilizer from Kellogg Biological Station, Michigan, USA - KB3-0-1 | ecosystem: Environmental > Terrestrial > Soil > Unclassified ... | reverse complement strand
TGTTGTGGTTAATGGGTGATGTTGAACGCGTATCTGCCAAAGCGGTTACTGCAATGCACGACATCGAGGTGGAAGACACGGTGGTAGCTACACTTGAATTTGCGAACGGGGCCATCGGGACATTGGAGGCTGCGACATCGATATACCCCGGCTACCGCCGGCGTGTTGAGTTGACTGGTACAAATGGCACGATCGTTCTCGAACACGACCGGATCATCACTGCCGATCTGCGAACTCCGGTTGCGATCTTTCCGGCGGAGGAGAGCTACAACCTTGACTCGGCATCACCAGATATCCGCGGACACAAAAGACTCCTGGAAGATTTCCTGCGGGCTATCGAAACAAACAGCAAAGCACGTTGTGACGGTCGCGAAGGTCGAAGGAGCGTCGCATTAGTGCAAGCCATCTATGAATCTTCGCGCACAGGTAGAGCGGTGAAACTCACAACGTGACGTGCGAGGACAAGCTGGAGCTATTCGAAGAAGCTTTCGTAGAGCGTGTTCCGAAAATGCTCTTTAAATTCATCATAGTTGATGATCTGTTCGGACGGCTTTCGCTTCGCCTGTTTCTCTAAAATCTGCTCCGCCGGCCCGTGCGGGATTTCCAGGAAGTCGTGTAGCTTGTACATCGTCTCCTGAAATCTGGGAACGATATCTGCTTCATACTCAATTTCAATAACCGGGTGGTCTTTAAATTGCTCGGCAGCCCACTGGCGGTGCGCGAGCGTTTGGTTACAGTAGATTTCGCACTCTGCTGGATCGAGCTTGAGTGGCGGCAAGACAGTTCGCGGGCCCGGCGCTCCTTTCTGCCACCCCCATTCTTTAGTGATGTGAGCGATCTGCAGTGACAGCCAACTCTCCAGCAGGTTCGCGCGGCTGAGGTGGACCACGTGGATGTCTTTATTCTCGATGAGATAATCCCACGCCTTACTCAGACTAGCGTTGCCACGGGCGTGCAGGTAGAACATCTTATAACCCACTGCCAGTATTTCGCTCCAAGGTCGTTGGTAGAAGACTGAATTGCGAAGGAATGCCGCGCCGTCCTCGCCTTCATGGTAAAAATTCGTTTCGTGTCTACCCGGCCCGAACTTCTTATTGAGGGCGTGGAAGGCCCGCTCCCGTTCTTTCTGCTCGTAGTGAAAGAGTTCTCCGAACATTCGCACGTTCGGGTGCTCTGTCAGACTCCGCACCAGTAGCGTCGAGCCGCTACGCCCGTGTCCAAGTAAGATGAAGCACTTCATTCCTAACTATCTCCTCCTTGCGGCTTTTTACTTTGAATCGCTGTAAGAGTATTCAAATAATTATTACTCAGATATTAGTTCTCAGAATTGCAAAGGTGGTATATCTACTTGGCATTTAACTGTTTTCACGGCTCAACTCAGAGTCCAGTCTTTGCTTCGACCATCGTCTCACTGGACGGCGGTTACTTTCAATGTACATAAGTAAGTCAACATTTTTTGTGTCACGCCACGAGTCATCAACAGGTTCGACAAAACCCGAAGCGATGCTATGAAGACAAACGGGGAAAGGTATCCTGTTGCGGAGTATGATGAAAAGAACCGACTGACCTTGCCAAGAGAACTAAGTTAAGACTGCAAAAAAGCGTTTTAAGGGAGGCTTACAGAGGATTCCGGACACCGGGAAGCTCACTAGGCTGGCAGATATTATAGATAGCGGGTGCGAACAGCAACGGCATCACCAATGTCACTAAACTTTAAGGTAGTTTAGGAACGGAAAAGCTTGGTAAACTAAAGTTACGGACAACATGCCGGGGTGGCGGAATGGCAGACGCTGCGGACTTAAAATCCGTTGTCCGAAAGGACGTGCGGGTTCGACTCCCGCCCTCGGCACCACTCTCAACCTTTTCTACTACAACAACTTGCATTTCCCCTAATTTGCTGCCTGCCTGCTCATTTCTCAGAGATGAGGGAAAGATGAGGGAGTAAAATTTATCCCGCTCTTCTCTCAAATTCAACTACTTGTCCCCAAGGTTCCGTCAACTTCTCAACCGCTTGTTCTAACACTATCCGTGTCGCACGAGCATAGACTGGGGTGACTCCTGGCTTCGAGTGACCCAGGAGATCACTTATGTCATATTCATGAACTCCGTTTGCTCGTAGTCGGGTACCAAACGTGCGCCTCAGATCATGCCAGATAATTCCGCCTGGAACGGTTTCCCCAAACACGATCTGCGCACGCTTGCACGCTTCTTCGAACCCCCACCGCAACGCGTACTCGTTCACCTCGTTGACGTCCTTGTCAAAAACGAACTCATCCGATCCCCGTTTAAGGCAGAGGCCGTAAAGCGTATCTCTGACCTGACTGTTCATCGGAATAAGCCGATACTTGCTTCTCTTTCCCTTAACTATCAACCAATTCGGTGGTATCTCCGCGCTTCCGCCACGTATGGGGTAAAACACTGGACGCGAACTAAAATTGACATGGCCAACTTTCAACTTCAGCAATTCAATTACCTTCCGCATTCCGGTACCCAACGAGATGGCAATCGGCGCGTTCAGAAAACTAAGATCGTCTTTCAGCACGGCGAAGAGTCTGGTTTGTTCCTCGGCTGTCAGGTATCGAGCTCGACTGTTCTCCGGTTCTTCATCGATCTGGCTGCAAGGATTAGCATCCAATAGCTTTTCTTTGAGCGCTTGCTTGCAGACAGCGGACAAAAGAGCCATGTACCGATTTACCGTAGACCCGGAACGCAACTCGTTGCGCGGAGTCTCGGCCTTGCCAAGCATCGATTTGAACCGCTCGCAGTCTCCAGTGGAAATCTCCCGGAGTGGTTGATTCTCGAAGAACGCTTTCAGTTCCTTACCACGTGATAAAGCGTCTCGATAGGTTGATGCCGCTCGGTTCTCTTTCAACCAAGAAAGATAGTTATTGTCAAAGAAGTCTGAAAGGCCCATTGTCTTGCCCGGCCCGTACCTGCGGTTATAGATATCTTCCCGCAGTTGTGACTCAGCTCGTTCAGCTTGTGCCTGAGTTCTCGCCTCAGGTACAGATTGAATGACTCGTCGACCTTTCAACATGAACTCAACCGTCCATCGTGCCCGCTTCCATTGCGGATGGTCGGCTGTGATCTTTCTTCCATGCCAGCGTTTATAAGTTGCCACTGTGTCTCCTTTCGTTTAAGACGCAGCAGCCGTCAAAGCGCTGGCATTATCCTCCTGAACGGGGAACGGTGTCACTAGTCTGTTTTCCTGATGCTTGGGCATTTTCATCTTCGCGTTATGACGCTTGGTTTCTTCTTCGGTCCAACGAATTATGTCCGGGCGAAAGAAACGTGGTAGGTCGCCAAGATACCGCCGCGGTAAAGGATTATCTTCTGGAACGCGTGCGGCCCACTTCCTAATGCCAGAGGTGATTGGCTTGCCGTCCTTATTCACCAAGCGGAGATAAACCGCGAGCTCTTGTTCAGTAAACCAGTCGGGAGCGGAATTTGAGGTAATTAATTCAAACAAGCCCGCTACAATTTTTCTTTCATCAATTTGATCAGTCATAACAGTTCTCTGTCATAGTTCGCTTCGGCTCTTATCGCGGTAGTCCTCGAGCATCCCGTATGCCCAAAGTCGGGTGAGCTTTTCGCATGTAAATAGCGAGAATCCGCGATGGTGTTCTTTCGAGTGCACAGAATCCCGTTAACGAGTGCCCAAAATCCCGGCACTGTTTGGAGTAAGCAAGCAGCCAAAGCCGACCGTCTAGGTTCGGAATTGGGCGTGTCTCATCTATTCAGGTGCGCAGCACCTTCTTAGTCGTACATTGTTTGTAATCGCGTTATCGAGAGACTCGTTGAGTTAACTTGTATGTGGTTAAATCAGCAGGTATGGAAAAAGTCGATTTGAAGGATTACATCTTCGCTCAAGAGCAGAATCGTGAGGCGCTTACAATTAATCGATTTTTCGCTGATCGTTTGAGCTTTCTGGGTCTGTGGTTCGCTCGAACGCTGAAATGGGAGTTGCCGTATGTGTGGCTTGGATTTCGCATACCGCACAAGCGTCTTTTGAAGGGTTTCGAATGTCCGCCTAACAAATTTTTGGGAGATGTTGATGTCTTTGGTGGTTGTTTGGAGACTTCATCTCTCAGTGAGTACCAAGAATATTGGTCTAAGTCCTGCTTAATCTTTCCGCCTACAGCCGATCCTACTCAGGTGCAAAGCACTACCATTCAGACGATGATTGCTGAGGGGAAAGCGAAGTGGCCGCCAAGCTTGTCATACATCACTGCAGCAGAAGTAAAAGCGGCATACTTCAATGCTCGGGCAGAATTGAAAGCTGCCGGAGACAAATACAATGGGCGAGATCAAGCGTTGGAACTCTGCAAGATGGGATTTGATCGCGTTGGACTGGTGAGATTTGTTGTGACTGAACCTATCCCTTCTGGCCGTCGTCATCCCTGGACAGTTGCCTCCGCGCGAAGTGCTATGGCGATGGATGATTACACCGATGACAGCAAAGGAATCTTTGTCGCGAATGACGATCCGTATGGCACAATTCTGATCTCAACGGGCGCTGTTCTGGGTAACCTTGAACACATGGCAGGTGGGACGAGCGGAGAATGGTTCCGAGAGCCGCCCGACAATCCTTATAAAAACGATGTGTCCTCGGTGCGTGAGGCTATCAATGCGAACCTGTTGGAGTTATTTAGCCGATACGAATTCCCGAGAACGTTTCCGGTTCTTGTCCTGGCTTGCTCGGACGAAAAGTGTGCCGAATTGTATGTATCAGGTGCTGACCCTAATGCCATCTGTCCTAATTGTGGAAAACAACCTCGTTAAGATCCTGATCGCGGATAGTCCGCCAACTGATTCATAGACACTCCATTCCATTGCTTCAGCTTCTTGTATGTTGGTTCCGTCTTTCCGCGCTGCAATAGTCTGCAGCTGTGGAAATGAATTTCTTTAATCAGTCATATAGGACAAAGCGATCGGATGAAGGGGACTCATGATGAATGAATTGTGGGTGGCGATCGGGATAATTGGAGTGGTATTCGGGCTCAGTCTCATTGCCCTGCTGTTCCATAAGCAAATAGGTGCACAATCTTCGCCGGACACATTCAAGAATACTGTAGAGGTTTTGAAGCTCTGTGGTCTATTCGCCGTTGCTGCTGTCTCGTTCTATTTTATCGACTTCCAGAAACGACATGAGGAACGCGAGCGGTTTGACTTTGATATATACCAAGCGTTCGCCAAACAATCTGAGTCGGGAACAGCCGACCACAAGCTCGGAGTCAGCGAGACGATGCGTGAGTATCGGAAGCTCTATGTTCAATCGGACTCGCATCTCGATAAACTTCTAATTGCCCTCGATTCAACTATTCTCAAGGAACCAGACGTTAGGGCCGTCTTGTCGCTAAAAGAGAATGCTTCCAAACTTGCAGGAGTTACCAGCGATCGGAACCAGGCAATTGCTCAAGAGGGCGAACAAATTAAAGAAAACCCATACCAAGCCTTGATTGAACAACTCTTCGCACCTGAAGGATCCTTACGGGTGCGCGCTTATAATGAAATAATTAGGCAGTTTCGAAACAAGCCCGAGATAATTGACGATCTGATCAAGTATGCACGCGGAAACATGGATAATGACAATGGTGTATACAACACAGTCGTTACTTTGAAGAACTTGAGCAGAGACATTACCCAACCTAAGAAAGCTGATATCAATTACTTCTGCGGGGAAGCTCGACTTAACGGCGAAAAGACGAAGAAGAAGTGCGATGAACTTGGAGCATGGCTTGAAACCTCGCGATAGACCACTAACCCAATGGTAGGAACGTGCGGCAGCCGTCTTTGAACACGTTGGGCGCTCGCGACCTTGACTTCTGCTCGGAGACCGCTGATTCCCGGGCATCACCAGCTTTTTGCAAGCACCGCTTAGCTCGAGGCCACCTTCTTCCTCAGCCATATCCAAATCTGAACTCTGCAAACAAACGATGATTAGGACAAGCTGGTGCTAGCCTCATCGTGAACCAACACCCATTGGAATCAACTTGTAAGTTCGGCTCTCAACTCGCGTTTCTGTGACTCCTTGACTCGTTCGGCAAGCGCATATGCATAGGTTTTTGCCTGATCCGCTTGTAGCACGAATCGACGCTCTGATTCGTGCACATCAACCCCTTGTTCGCGGAGTCTTGGCATTACCAGGGACTCCCAGGAGAGACGGCGATTCGCATGCGCTTCCGCCAGGACATCCTGCAGGAGCACCAAACACACATCCTGGATACGAAATGAGGTTTCTTCTTTCTGTACGAGACGCATCAGTAAAGCTGCGATGGTTTCAAGACTTGCGCCGGACTCATCTTGCGATTCTTCGGTGAGCGGCAGTGAGGAGCTCTTTTTGCGCCGAGCTTCGAGCGCTTCGTCAACAAGCTTCCGGAGGAGAACCGCTTCAGTCCGTTCACCGGTTTCGTTCATGATCTGATTGATAGCGTCTACTTGATCCACCCAAGGGGTGAAGCCATAGACCTTAGCCTTAGCCATTATCCTTCTTTTTCTCATGCGGTATTCACCCTCCGCGTTTCCACAAGAATTATTGCCACGATACAGCGTTCCTTAAAGTCTAAATTACTGATGGTAAATGGTCTATACGGATTCTTAAGATTCTTAAGAAAATTCCTTAAGAACCTTAAGACTTTAAAGTTTTGAGAATCAATAGCTTGAGCATGCTACTGGGGCGCCTAAACGGCCTCTATCCTGTCCGCTCACTTAAAGTCCACTTTAAAGTCGGAGGTACCGGCTCAAAGAGCCAGATCTAACGTCCGGGTGGTCCCGGTTTGGAATTTGGCATCAGGTTGGACAATTCGCACAGCCGTGAATCAAAAAGGAAAAGCGAGCCTCCGGTTACACGCGGGCGGCGCGTCAGCGCGCGTATCTCTGACCTTGCCCTTGAAGGTTTTTGTCTTCATTTTTCCTAAGCAAGCAAACGCGGTCCCTCGAGCCTGATAGAGGCAACCAGCCAGTCGGATAGCAGCGTCGTCGCAGTTCCCGACCGGATAGCAGATTGGGTGAGGGAGTCCAAGGTCTACACCTCTCCGAGCCGTCGCGTCTCGTCGAAAGCGATCTTGCGCAGAGCTGTACCAAAAATCTTGACATATCCGGCTGTGGCATAGAAAGTATCTACCGACAAGCGGGTAACTCTTCCTCAGGGAGCGTATCCGATGCTGTTCAGCAAGCCATTCAGCACTTCCTATTCGTCAATTTCGGATCTGCGTTTATCAATTGCGAATCTGCGTTTACGTTTACGGCAATCATCGTTGCTCGTTCTGGTTCTGGTTCTCTTAGTACGGTATCACTACCTGAAGCATTTCTCTTGTGACTAGACATTATTAACTCCAGGGTGCCGACACAGTGCATTGAGTTACCCCAAGCTCCATCACCTCGAGGAGGAACCTTCAATGAGAAAAAGTCTGGTATTGCGCCTCGCGCTCGTTCTGATCTGCATCTCGCTGCTCCCGACCGCAACAATTCAACGTCCCCTGCCGGCGATGCCACCAGCCGCGAAGGTGCCTGTGCCCCTGCTGGCGCCGGGGCAGCCAGTGGACTGGTGGTTCGTATTCAAGCTGAACGCCGGAAAATTTCCCGATTGCGGCGGACCGGCGCGAGCCTGTCCCTTTGGCGGCTCGGTTGAGAAATACCGCGTGGGCCAACAATACGTTTTCGCGAGCAGCAATTCCCCCACCCTGAAACAAGGTGACGGTTGCGCGGGGGAGACCGCAACCGATCCCATCGGCGCCACGTTTCATCAGGTCTATAACGGCTCATTTCATTACTTAGTCTGGAACGATCAGTTTTACCAGGATCCCGCGATCAAAGGATGCTCCGGTAATTCATGCGGCGCTCCGTGGGGTCATTCAAAAGGGATGGTAGTCTGGAATAACGATGGCAACGGATTCGTCATGCAGGTGACCACGCCGTCCTGGCCGGCAGCGGGCAGTAAGCAGCATCCGCGAACCCATGATGGCAACACCCTCGGCTGCATCGACGATAATAACGTCCTCGTCAGCCAGCACTTCTTTGCCCTCAAGTTGAACAAAGAGGATCTGATCGAGGTCCTGAAGGCGCTGCAGAATGCGAGCGTGGTAACGGATCCAAACAACCTGCAAATCGCCGATAACGGCGGCCCCGCCGAGGTGCAGGATCTCGTTAATGGTCTCGGGGTGAGATCGACCAGCGCAGACGTGGTCCAGTCCACCTTGTCCACGGGCGTGAAGCTGATCTCCAAACCATCCAAACTGAATGTCCCACCCTGGCAAATGGTATCGTCTGTGCTGGGTGGACCATCGCTGCGAACTGCGACCTGGTGGGCGAATCCGAAGATCCCGACGACGACAAGCTCAACGAGGGTCAAATGCTGGGACGACTCGCTCGAGAAGCCAGGCGCGGTGCAGATAGCGACCACCGGGCACTGGGACGATCAGGAGATCGGATTGACGGGCGGAGCCGGTCCTAATTTCAACCACGCCAAGATCGGTGTCTCAATTTCCGGGGACCATAACTATGCAATCTTCGGAGATATGAACCAGCAGGGCTCGTTATCTACGAATTGCAAGAGCAGCCAGAATGGCAGAGGGGGTTTGTTTTACGTCCTGGAAAACAAGCAACTGTCGGACAGCGTCAGTGGCCTCATAGATGGGAAGACAGCGTCAACAAAACTACCACCGAAAAAGGCCAAGGCGAAGAAGTGAGGGTGTGGTAAAAGCGAGCAGTCTCGTTCTCAGCGAAAAGCATGATGAAGCGCAGGCTATTAGTTTAAGTGCTGCCTGGAAACTCTCCGAGAAACAACGGACCACTTATCCTGGTAAACCTTCAGGGTTGCAAAAGGAGGATTAGCGAGTCGCCGACATATAGGTTGATTTTAATGTTAAGGCGGGCATTCTTGTCTTTGGAGGAGGTCGTCGATGAGATCGAGCAAGGTCACAATTGGTGTACACAGTTGGCCGTTGAATCCACTCGGAGCAAATATTTATGGTTGACTCATCCATAAGTAATGAACAAAGAGAGAGTATTCAATTCAGGCGTCAAGTTATCGCCGGAATTTCAGGAGCGATGATAAGTCTCGTTTCGGCTGGGGGGCTCGCTTTTTTCCAATACATGACGCAGAGCCGCAATCGGCGCTTTGAACTTCAACTTCAGGCTTTGGGGGAGTTCAGGGCTGCGCTCTACGGCATAGCATTCCTCCAAGCAAAGCTTCACAAATTAATAAGTGATGCTGCCCGCCTTCAGTCTCATGCGCGTCGCGTTCTGGACAACAATCGCGAAAACGAATATGAACAGGTTAATAGTGAGGCCAAGCAGCTTGGTAGTGCCTACTTTGAGTACTTGACGGACGAGACTCAACCAATCAATGCGATTTTTTTAGCTTATCAGAAACTTCAAGTGGCATTCGATGACGTACCCCCTCTGGATTTGCCGGTGCCACAGTTTTCAGACACTGCAACTATTTTCGTTTGGGGCGGTTCTGGTGAAGCCACGAAGGATAATGTTCAGAATGTTTGGAATTCTCTCACCAGAACTGATATGCAATCTCTTAGTGCAAGGTATCAAGCCCAAGTCAAATGGGCTAATCAGTGGAAAAGCAATCTTGACGTGTTAACGCAACATGTTGCGAAATCTCGCAGCTGACTGCCCAACAAGTTATATCTTTTTGAGCATGATCTGCAGAACGCGAGTGTGTCACTGTTCCAAAGAACCTGCAAATCGCCAGCAACGGTGGGTCTAGACGATCGGCGACTGTCTTGTCGAGTGAGAGTTGAGGCGGTGCTTATTGATTGCCCGGGACCTCCACCACCATGGTCCAGGTAACCCAGTCAGTTGTGCGATACAATCGGTTCATGCCTAAAAGCCATCCGTGTTTCGAATCGGAGAAGGATACACGGTGAAATGCTGTGTCGGTTGGCACTGCCGCGTGGTCCCAGTTTTTTCCACCATCTTTCGTGTGCAAAAGAATTCCAATCGACTTAGGGGCGTCGGGGTTTCGAGCTCTCGATAGAAAACTTTCCGGTACCTCGAGGCCGGCGGCCCACCCTTCATTCTTATTGATGAAGTGAGTTGAGGATATCTCTATCCTTCCGTTCAATTCGTACAGTTTACGCCACGTATTGCCACTGTCGTCGGTTCGCTCCAACCAGGCACCCCACGCCCAGCTCGTGCGTTCATCGAGAGAGTAGACGGCGAAAAAGTCATTGTTCCTGTTGGTCCACTTCCAATTTCTGCCGCCGTCCACAGTTAGATAAACACCCTGTCTCGCGGCGACTACTGCCTGTTCCGATCCTCTGAACGAGACCTGTCTTAGTTCGTCTACTTCCTTACTGTCTGACGTTGTGAAGACCCGTTGCCAATGGGCGCCTCCATCCTCAGTCCGCCAGACTCCAAACACATCAACGAGCCAGCCATGTTGCTCATCCACAAACTGAAGTTTGCTCAATGACGTGAGCTGAAGATCGGGATCAGGCTGATCGAAGTCAGATACTTTCCGCCAACTTCGGCCTGCGTCTGTCGTACGCCACAGCCTTCGTCGGGCGAAGGCGAATCCCGTCTGCGGAGTTACAAAACTTAGCAACGGCCTGCTTCCAAAATCCGTTGCTTGCTTTCGCGCGGACGTTCCCTCCTCGACCTGGTAGAGTGTCGTGCCTTTTTGGTCGATGGCCCACGCATGTGAGCTGTCGATGAAGGCAACGTCAGCTATTCCCGGCAGGTAAACAGTGTCCTCGGTACCAGGCTTTAAATGCGTAGCTTGACCTGAGCTGGTCGCCCCTTCACCACCACATCCCACAATCATTGTGAACACCGAGCTGAGTAGTATCAGGACCACAAAAGCGCATGTGGCTCGTGCTATCCCTGAGTTAATCCCTGGCTGATTCATAGCTATTTCTTTAGTGGAAAACAGTTCTTGATGATATCGTCAGTCCACTGTGTGGACGTCTTTTGATCCCAGTGTACTTACTCATTCCCCTGATTTATCATGTGCCGCATTTCGTGGAGAATTATAGCCACCTGCAATTGTGCGTCCGAAATTTAGAGAAAACTCCCCGGATAGTGGTTCTCGGGCAAGGCGTGAATTGGTTAAGCAGTTTTCGGGCAGAGTGTGCTTTCTGCACAAAAGTAGATTGCTATTTTCGAAGAGTCTGGCTTATCGTCAAGCAAGCGATAATTCCCGGTGTTACTCAACCCTTGCCTCAAAGGAGATCTATGAAGCGCACCATATTGGTCCTGACTCTTGTTATCAGTATCACCCTTGCGATAGAACCAGTCGTGCTTGGGGCGTCAGCCGACGATGCCGATCTGAGAATACCAACACCGGCTAGATCGCTTTCATCTGGTGATGTAGGTGATCAGATAAATTTAGCAGGGGCTCTAACGTCCAATTCAAACGGAGTTATACCGTATATTGAAGACCCTCCCTCCGTCAGTATGAATTCCATCTGGTATACGATGCTGGGACTGCTAGGTTTTGGAGCTTAATTAGGTTTGTCAGACATGAAGGCGTTACAAGTACCCACCCACCATATCGTAGCGCCCTCGACGTTTTCTTGATCAGAGTTTAGAAGCGGTCACGATCGTCGAACAAAAAGTAATTGATAATGTCCTAGACGCGCCGCTGGCCCGGCCATCATCTTTTCCGAACGCGGGCGTGCTACCACGGTATTTCATGGAAGCAACCACTATTCAAACTATTCTGGCATGGATCGAAAATGCTTCCGGCTACATTCGCTATCCTTATTAATACATGTTTGTTCAGGGTAGAGCTGTCGGATGGCCGAGTTATGTGTCAGACCTTTTTCGAGCACCGGTATTGGCGATGACGCTAGACAGGTCTTCGGCCGTCTTACTAGCAGCCGTATGATTTTCTGCCTCTAACCCTTGTTGCCGACAACTAATCGGCAGATACCGCTGCCGAGCGAATGAGATTGTTTGTCTGTCTTGCGAAGTCTATTGCTTCGATTTAGAACTATCGCCTGAGCGCACGGGCTTCGGAACGCTAAGCCCGCCTGGTCCGCGCATTTCTCCCATCCTTACAGTTGGATTTGACGCCTGATTGGGTCTTTTCGGACGAGTTTTCTTGATAGACATTATTCCTCCTCCACAGCAAACGAGATTTGTTGCCCGTCTGATGAAGTCCATTGCTTCGATTTAGAACTATCGCCTGAGCGTACGGGCTTCGGAACGCCAAGGCTGGCTGGTCCGCGATCGACTACCATCCTTACAGTTGGGTTTGATACCTGATTGTTTTTCTTCGGACGAGTTTTCTTGATCGACATCTTCAGGAGTCTCCGTAGTCAAATGTAACCGAACAGTTAAGCGAGGAACCTTATTCTATTCCTCAATCTGCTAATTGCAATCAACATTTTGTTTTAACTCGTAACCGATTCGATTGGGCCGACGCACTTTAGTCACATACTCTTTCAAGAAGGCGACCCAACGCGTGTCACGAGCAAAATCAAGCTGTTCGTACGAACGTGACACTTCGTGCAACGGAAAGTAGATTGACAGACCATAGGAGTATTGCATCGCTTCTCCCTGGTATAGTGCTTCCATCACAACGCCTTCAGAAACAATCACCTTCCTGACCTCTTCGCATGCAGCTTGAACCTCTACGTCAGCCGACGATTCACTGAGTAAAGTACAGTAGTCGTACAAGTCGACATATTCGGTGTGTTCGTAACTCTGCACCTGGCAGCGCGCCAGAACCATTGCATTCCTGGCCGCAGTTTCGTCGAGCTTCACGAGCAATGTTTTGGCCAGCTTGTCCACAACCGCCGCCATTCGCTCCGATTTCTCAAGATCACAAACCGCTTGCGTGACGGCGAGACCCTCACAGTCCGAATAAGAGGCAATAAACTTATGCGCGATAGTCGAGGCCAGTTCTCCAGGCTCCATTGTGGGTTTCTCAACGAGAGCGGCCAGCACCCTGTCGTAAGGCCAACCGTCTACAGGGCCCGATCCTTCCGGGGCGATAGTGAGCCGCACGCTATCGCGAACCTGATAACAAATTTCCACTCCACTCATCATGCAGGAATCCATACCCAGAATATCGAGCTTTCGACCGGATGCACTGCGCACCAGTTCTAAGGCTTTCTTGAATTTTCGGCAATCGAGCGAGTCCAGGGAAAAAGCATCAAAAGCAGTGGCCGAGGGACTGATGACGATGGCTCGATTCAACGACTGACTGGTCTGGACCACTTGTTCCTCATGGTTTTCTTCATCCGCTATCGAGGTAACCAGATTTGGAATAGTCTCGTCATTTGCCCCGTTTCCGTGACCCCATAGAACTCCCAGGTAGTGACGGGCAGGAAACTTTTCCATGCCCCAACAGAAAAAATCAGCGAGCGCTTTCGTGCTGGCGGGATTTGTCTCACCCAGGTCTTCAATCACATCGGCGGCCAGACTTCCATCCCGGCTACCTTTGGTCAGATAGTAGCGTTTAGTGGGGCGATTCTTAACGCCGCGACAGAACTGCGCCAACAGGGCGACCTCATTAGTCGACCCGGCCTGCTTCATCTCTTTCAAATCAGTAAAGCCGTGATAATCGAGACCGGTATCGCCCACCATATAGACCATTACCGTCCAGAGTCTTTCAGCTGTAGTCATGAAGCTCCTTCAAACTTGGTTTCGTCTTCGGCTGTATTCAGAACTGGGTAAATAAATTATATCCACCAACTGTAAGATACTTCGTGTTTGCAAAAACCTTTCGGCTTATTTTTATATCACTTGCTTCTAATCAGCCGACAAGAAGGTATAGTTGTCAGGCCCAAACTTGAGGCCACCTCCCCACACTGGACAATCTTCGCAACTTTTTCTTAACCACAACCACAGAAGTGCTCAGTTTCTTTCAACACGTGACATCAGTGTAATGCGAGCCACCGGAGATCTTACGCTTGACTTCGACTTTCACGTTGTGCGCTTTGTGATCAAGCTGGATAAGAGGCATCGTAGCGGGCGGGTCGGATGCATGCCGTTGCGCTCACCGATGGCGAAAGAGTGAAGCGAGTAGCTGTCCAGTAGAGCACGTTGGACGTACCCTAGTCGTGCAGGCCAACCTGAACACCGGCACCCCAGTACGTGCTTGGTTCTTCTCCCTTTTGCCAGGCGTACTTGAGTGAGCGCCTCCCCGGGCCGATGGCCTCTAAAACGCTGGTTTTCGGAGGGCTATTGGCAGTTAAGCTGGCTCGCTCTTCATCGTCGATGGGGATGATCGTTCGAAAAATCGGGTCTTCACCATCCTTCCAGTCGACTCTCTCGGTGGTTACCTGGAGATAGCGCTGCGAGCAGGACTGGCAACTCCGAATACTTACGATGTAATGTGATTCGTCAATCAGGTACTCGTCAATGGGTATGCTCGTGACCGCCTCCCACGCTTTCGACGCTTCGGATGACCAACACTTGTCACAGCCACACTGACTCATCAAACAAGTTCCGCCTTTGTGTACGTCTAACGCTCGAATTAACCGGGGCGCATTCAATATACCAATTATCCAAGTTAACAGATGAAAGCAACGTTACTCCGCATAAAATGAGCGGCTACCCTTACTATTCTGTACTCTCAAACTCGTCCGATGTTTCTCGGCCAATAGTTCCCCAGTTAGGACTCGAACCTACAACCCCTTCCGTTAACAGAGTAGCTCTCATTTGCGTTAACAAATATTCGCTGCGAGTCACCCTAGAGGAGACTCGTATGGTCGCTCCTCGTTGTATTTTTCCGAAAAACTGGAACCAATAAATTGCCGGCCGTTTTGGAACCATTAAGTTGCCGCATCGGCAAATTAATGGTTCAAGTTACATGCTTTGTAGTTTTCTTTCCCAGCATAGACGAAGTCTCTATTCTGATTGGGATCTCTTTTGCGGTAACCTGTCAGACCGTCAGACCTTTTCGAGCATCAGTATTGGCGATGACGTAACTACAGACGCATTCGCTTGGGTAGCCAAAGCAATGCCACCCGGGTGTTCGAGTGGTCGCCCGGTGAAGGAATGGTCCAAGCGCATCGGTTTGGATCATTGTTGAGGTAAACTCTTTGTGTCTTGTGCCTTGTGGCTGAATGAGTTTTCTATTCCTGATTCTCTCGCTTTTGGTGACTGCTGACGACTGGCCGCAGTTTCGCGGGCCGACGGGTCAGGGTGTCTCCGAGGAACGAGGCCTGCCTCTCACCTGGAGTGAGGACAAGAACGTGCGTTGGAAGGTTGCGATCCCCGGCCGCGGCTGGTCTTCACCCGTGGTCCAAGGCGATCGCGTTTGGCTCACGACCGCCACTGAAGAAGGAAAGTCGCTGCGCGCGATCGCCATCGATCGCAACAACGGGTCGGTCCTGCTGAACGTCGAAATCTTTCGTCTGAAGGCGGCGAAACTCGCGAATGCGAAGAATAGTTTCGCGTCGCCGACGCCTGTCATCGACGGTGATCGCATCTATCTCCACTTTGGCGCTTTCGGGACTGCATGCATAAAGCAGTCAGGCGAGATCGTTTGGAAGACGCGACTCGAGTATGACAACGGTCAACACGGCACGGGCGGATCACCGGTGATTTATGATGACTTGCTGATCGTGAGTTGTGACGGCAACGATGTTCAGTTTGTCGTCGCGCTCGACAAGCTGACCGGGAAAGTGCGCTGGCAGAAGAGGCGCGAGGGCTACCAGGCGTATACGACGCCACTCGTGGTTTCGTTGGCCGAAGGGGATCAGGTGATCAGTCCCGGCGCGTTTCGTGCGGTGGCGTATGAGCCGCGCTCGGGAAAAGAAATCTGGCAGGTCAGATATGGCGAAGGGTTTTCAAACGTGCCGCGGCCGGTCTATGGCCACGGCCTGGTGTTCATTTGCACCGGGTTTCAGCAGGCTTCGTTGCTCGCGGTCAGACCCGATGGGCGTGGTGATGTTACGAAGTCGAAAGTCGTGTGGCGACTCGATCGCGGTGTGCCGTTAACGCCGTCGCCGTTGCTTGTCGGCGATGAGTTGTACCTCGTGACCGACAACGGCATCGCCACTTGTGTTGACGCCAAGACTGGTCAGGAACTTTGGCGCGCGCGACTGGGCGGCAACCATTCCGCTTCGCCGACTTATGCCGACGGAAAGATTTACTTTTTGAGCGAAGAAGGTGAATCGATCGTCATCGCTCCCGGTCGCCAGCTAAAACATCTCGCCACCAATCAACTCGACGGCCCCACCCTCGCCTCGATGGCCATTTCCGGCGGCTCCCTCTTTATCCGCAGCGCCACCCACCTCTACCGCATCAGCAACTAAGATCCCTTACGTCTGTGGTTCATTTGTCTAACGCATGAACTTGCGACGGATTGCCAGAGCAAGGCAGCGCCTGTCAACACCCTTGGCGGCAGCGATGCGGTGGTGCGTCCACCGTTCTTGCAGTTGCGCATAGAGATTGGACCTATCGCCGCGAAATGACGCCGACTATTTGCAGTGGGCGCCCTTCCTTTTAAGCGGCCTCGCGTTCCATTCTCGCGGCTGACAGCGTTCCTTCAGCGGTGGAGCGTGCAACGATTGTGTCACTCACGGCGTGTTCGGCATTGAGGAAGGCACCCACATCGTTATTACCTTCATCGACAGCGCGCTTGTGAGAACGGCGAAGAATCGTGCGGACCTCCTGAGGTGTAAGCCGGTTATTCTTTTCGAGCATCAGTGCCACTACTCCAGCAACCTTCGCAGTTGCGCCCGACGTGCCCCCGAAGTGGTCTCGATAGCGTCCACGAATCCCACAGGTTAAGTCGGATTCGCTGTCGCCAGGCGCGTAGACCGTTACGCGGTCGCCGCCGTTAGAGCCGGCGCGAATGTTTTTCTCAGCGTCAAATCTCGTAGCTCCGACAACAATCGAACCGGTTTCCGTAATCGGGACGTTGCCATCATCAAGGCCTGCATCAAGGCTCCGGTTACCATTTCCTGCCGGTACGCACACAACGATTCCATCGTTGATTGCCAGGATGATCTCCCTGTTAATGGTAAGGATCGACTCTGCATTACTGTACCCGGCGGTCTGAAGTTCGAGGATGATGACCTTGCGGCCTCGGGCCGGCGTTCTGCGAACAAAATTAATCGCTCCTACCCAGAACTCAGGCTCCACTACCGGCCTGTTTATCGCGCCGGTGCCGGCTTGAATGGCCCATAGAGTTGCGCGATAAGCAATTCCAGCGATTCCTTGTCCGTTAATTGCCGCGCCCACTAATCCCAGTACACCATTGCCATGAAACAACAGGTTGCCGTCGCTCACGTTTGGGGAGCCTGTGAACGTGTTATGGCTGAGTTGAGTATGGGCAAGATCCGGGTGCGTCAGATCAAATCCCCAATCGATGTCGGCTACAACGACTCCATTCCCTGAGGCAGATAGGGCCCAGGCTTCAGGTACGCCGCAACGAAAGAGATACCATTGATTCGTCAGACACGCAGTTGGACCACAGCTCGAGACCACCTGGTCACTGTCGCCTGTGTACGGTTCCGCCAGCGGGTTCGACAACGTGCGCGGAGCGTGCGTAATGTGCGGAGGAGCAATCTCCGGCACGGCCGCAACCCGTTCGATCTCGGGCAACTCCCGCAGTTGCTGCGCGATGCTGAGAACTTTGTGCTTGTTTTCCCGGGTGAATCTAAGGGTAACGAATTTGTCTCGACCCTCTTTTATATAAGTTTCGCGTGCCTCTTTCTTTGAGCACTCTCGCGACCACGGGTATCGCAATGGAAACGAGGGTTTCCAACTAACCAACTGGTTGGTCTCGACTATGGTAGTGAAAGCTTCTGACCAAGCGTCGGAAGGTTTTTTGCCCTGGTATTCATTAACTTCATCAAAATCCCATATCTCCACTCCCGAAGGCGCGTTTTCAGAGAATTCAACCTCGATCAGCTCGCGCATCGGCGGAGGAGGCACGAAATGCTTATCCTCGTTACCGCAATCATCATATTTATGTTCACTGGGCATTGGTAACCTCCTTAATAGCCTTCTAAAGTGGATCCAGACGCTGGCCCAAATACATGACCCCACAAACTGTTGGATCCGGAGCCGGAGCCTGATCGTCAGTGAGAAGATCGAACCGATCAAGGCGCGAATTTTTGAACAACTTGTCGTAATACATGTGGAAATGATTTGGCGCATCGAGGGGAATCGGCTCCTCGGCCGGGACGTCAGGTGGACCATTTGAGATCTCATAAACCGTACCCTCATCATGATCAAAATTGAAAACCGTCGAACCGGTCGGACCACCAGCCATGAGTTTTACTTCACCACCCGGGTCGAGATTGATTTCGCAACCCACGGCTGCCGCTATCGGACCATAGTCCTCAATGAGCGCTGAGCTTCGTCGCCGCCGTCGTTGTACAGGTGATCTCAATTGCGTATGAAACTCTCCTTGCGGAACGTATAAAACGAACAAGAACTGGCGTGTGTTTATCTCGAGACTCAGATCTCTACCGTGGAGGTCGTTGGCTTCCATATCGGTTATCCATCTGAAGTCTTTCTCAAAGTCATCCCCGGAACCCGTGCCTCTTCTATTGAAAGACCCTCGTTGACGCAAAGTTACCCCTGCAGCGGGCGGGGCCGGGTTTGTTACCTCGAGTGACCAGTTGCGAACCGTTCCGAGTTCCGGCCGGTTCCGCAGATCAAAGATTGAAGAAAGCACGCCGTTCTTTGTCGTTAGTATTCGCGGAATGTGAGACTCAAGATGGTTAGCATGGTTAGCCGCATTGCCATTGTGATCGTGCTCGTGGTTGGCTGTCTCATCGTAAAGAGCATCCACGAAACCGATTTCCATGGTGCGTGCGTGCTTGTGGAGAACCATCAGTCCTCTAAACACGATTGTCGTCTTCACTGGAGCTGTATCCTCTCTAAATAGTCGATCCACTTTGTATGCGGCTAATTATGCAAACGTTTCAGATGAGGTTCTTTGTCTAGAACTCGGCGTATCCACCGGTGACTGTGAAAGCTGCCCAGTAATATGGGCGACGAAGATACTGGGCGGGTCCGTACACCATCTCCTGCTGCGCTTTCCTCAGTGCTTCGACTGTTGAAATGCGTTCCTGTGTACGGTGGCTATGGAGGCTGACCATGAGCATGTCAGTTGCGCGCGACTCAACTGGCCAGAGACTTGCGACAACTAATGGAACACCGGCACTGATGAAGGCCCGCGCCAGACTACTAACACCTTCACCGCCGTAATAACGTCCCGCACCGCTCTGACACGATGAGAGCACTACCAAACGCGTCTGGGAGAGTTTGAGGTTGTATATCTCGTAGGCGTAGAACACTGAGTCCGATATCCCGCCCGTTTCGGCTAATAAGAGTTGCGATCGAAGCGGAACTTCATTATCGACTTTGGAGTGAAGTGCAAGATGAATCACATCTGAGCTTTCAATGTGGCTCTTGACGGCTGCCTTGGTGGCCAGGTTTTCAGGTAACACAACTCTTGATTTGTAGTATTTTCCAACTTCGACTGCTTCTCTTTCGGCGTCAGGCAGATTCTCGAAATCCGGGAAGGCGGCGCGGTCGAAAGTCGGATTACCGATACTCAAAACGTTTTCGTCTTTTTGTCCAATTTTTTGCAATGCATTCTCCGAGCAACTCAAAAACACACTCGTACTCGGAGACGTCATCAATAGGTGGTCTTCGAAGAGATACCTGCCTGACTCGGGTGAAACAAGGGCCGCGAATGGGAGATAGTTGAGTGTCCCGTCAGGGATGATGCAAAGCAGCTTCTGTTTGTCCAGGAACTTTTCTACAGGCTTGATCAAGATTGAATATAAGTCTTTGGCAAGTAGTAACTCCTGAGACGCATCGTCTGTTGGAGGACGCGAAATGATATTCAAGTATCCCGCTAGTTTCTCGTTTAACTCTCCCTTCGGGATTGAGTACATCGTGTGTTGAAGATTACTTCGGGGGGAGATGACAAAAATGAGCAGCTTATTTTCAAGTACGACGTATTGCACAAGCTGCGTTTGCTCCGGCAACTGCTGCTGGATCATTTCCAAAGATCGAGGCTCCGAAACTGCTTGAAACTTAGTGGCCGGGTCCTGGACCCCGCCCGCATCAGTGTTTAGCCGATCCAATAAAGATCTTGCCCTTGCTGAATTGGCGTAGTCGAAAGCGAGCTCGGGGTTGTTCATTCTTGAATATTCAAAGTCGATAGCAGCGTCGACCACAGTTTGCTCTACGTCAAAGAAAGTGTTTCTAGAGTCCTCGTCGGATATCTGGCTACGATACTTATTGAGGAGTTCAAACAAGTTCTTGATTTCCTGGTGGGCCAATTGATCGTTTTGCTGCCGGAGATAACACAGGAATCTGCCTTTGTGAGCGTGGTAAAGGTTAGCCTCAAACTTCAACGTTTGGTAAAGATTAATCGAGTCGCTGTACCGTGCAACTGCTTGATCAAATTCCTCCTCGTCCCTGTATATGTCGCCCATTTGCAAAGCCGCGTAAGCCATAAGGTTCTGGTCTGATTGAGCCTGGGCCAGGTCAAATGCGAGTTGGACATTTTTCAGGGCTTCATCGAAATTTTTTAGCTGACCCTGTATCGCCCCCATGAAAGCGTAGTTTTGAGATTTTGCTTTATCACTGCTCGTGTTGAACGCGAATCGAAGCGCCTCGCGCTGATAATCGATAGCGGCATCATTGAGATTGAATGTCGCAAAGGCTCTTGCTCCAAGCGTGTAATATCGTATGACTTGAAATGAGTCGCGGCTGGAGGAAAGCAGGGGTAAACCGCGCTGGATCCAGATGAGCGCGTTTGCATAACTGCCGAGATACCGGTAGTACTCGATGAGCGCAGCCGTGGCACTTAACTGTCCTACTGAGTCGTTTATGTTCGCGGCACGTTGGGCTGCCCGGAGAGCTGAGTCTACAGTGTCCGAATGTTTATTCTCCTCATAATCGATAGACGACAGCAGGTAATGTGCGCGGACCTGGAGCCAAAGATAGTGTCGCTTCTCAAAAGTCACCAGAAGAGGTTCTAAAATCTTCCGGCTTTCTCCGGGGATTTTGTCCGGGCTTTTGTCCAGATGATGAGAAAAACTTACCCAGTACTCGGCAACTAGAGCTTCAGGATAGTCTTTCGCGTTTTCAAACCGCTCCCTTGCGTTTTGAAAGAGTCCGAGGCATTTCTTGTAGTCCTGTCCCCAGGCAGCGTACGCTTCTTTCATCAGCTTGCGGGACTGGATAACAAGCTCTCGTTGTTCGATATTTGCGGACGCGTAAAACCTGCTCAGGTCAAAAAAAAACCGTCACTGTTTTTGCGATGCTGCAACTCACCCACGTAGGCCAAACGTTTGATCGCGCGGTCAGCCTCTTCTTTTCGGTTTTGAGTCGCAGCTTCCAGATAGTCTTCAATCAAATGTTCGACAACGACATTACCGGTCCTGTTTTGCTGATCGCTTACAATATTCCACACTGCCTCTTCATTCCCCGAGTTGAATTCGCTAAGGAACCTCTCAAAAATCTGTTTTGGAGCTTCAGACGACTGTTTACGCTGCTGCTCGATGGCACTAAGGTGGCTGCGGGCTTCACCAGCCCACGGTGAATTCGGATCCTTTTTGAGATACTGGCGCCAATCCTCTTCCGCTTGCGGCAATAGACCCATTGCTTCGTGAAGGAGCGCGCGGTTGTAGAGCGCCTCCAAAAGATCCGGATCCAACTGCAACGCTTTGTTTAGCGCTTCGAGACTGCGGGCAAAAGACTCCACGCCTTTTCCGGATTCGGCTTTATCGCTCTTAGCTCGTTCGATCTCAAGCTTGCCCTTTTCGAGCAATGCCGCACCGAGATCGGCGTAGATCTGCGCGTTGTCCGAATCTCCTTTCAGGGCGAGATCAAACTGCTCGATTGCTTTATCAAATTCCTTTTTGGCGAGGAAAACTTTACCGAAAGCATGGTGGGCTTTGGGGGTCGGTTTCTTGTTTACAACTCTTTGTAGTGTGAGGTCCGCCTCATTGAGCTGATTTTGATCGACGTTTCGTGGAGCAGAGCCGCGGGTATTGGTGTCATAGGGTGCATAGTCGAATTTGGTGATGCGAGACTCAAGCGGACGCTCTTGCTTGTAGGCCGCGTTGAGCGCCTGGAGCCCATTATCAACTTCTGTCGGTATGATGAATCGCCATACCACAATTCCCACAATGACAAGTCCTGCGACGGCTCCAATTCTGGGAGCATACTGTAAAAACAACTGCCACCAGTTTGAAGGATTCCCAGGCTTTGGCGGTTTTTCCCCCGCGTGCGCCGCGGCGTAGTTCCGCCACGCTTTACCAATCCGAAGCTGTCGCTGCCGCTTACTACCGATCAAAAAATTCTGGTGGAACATGCCGGCGTCAGCCTGGCTAAGATTGCCGCTCAGGTAATCGTCGATCAGGTCGTCTTCGCCCGCTTGCAACTTGTCAAATAACTCTTCATCGCTGAAATACCGTCGCTCAAACTCTTCGCGATCTTCAGCGCTTAGTTTGCCCAATAAATACTGTCGGACGGTAACTTCGTCGTCGCCAATAGATAACATCGTTAGAAATACCTTCTGATCACAGGAGACCTTCTAAACAAATATGCCTTTTTGCGTTCAGGCGTTTCAGCCCTACAGGCGATCAAGGCATTCTTCGATGCATGGCCTAAGCCGCTCGCGGATGCGGTGCATTCGCGTTCTCAGTCCTGCCAAACCGAGGCCATACTTCTCCGCTAACTTCTTGTGGTGCTCGACCTTTGTTGATTTCTCATAACGATAGTATTCGATAGCCAGCCAGCGATCGTCGCCCGGCAGCATCGGCGCACATTTTTCCAAACACGCGATCTCGTTTTCGGCTCTGTCTGGTGAAACCGGCGCTGGGGGCAGGATTTCAGGTGATTTCCGAATATTTTCGAGACGAATATTCTTCGCAAAAGCGAGAAAGTAGAGACCCTTGTTTCCAGTAAAAGGTTCCGGAATCTCACCTCGCTCAAGCTTCTTCGCTACACGGTCAAAGGCCTCGTCTCCGAGATCTTCAGCCTGATCACCGCAGCCGTTGCAAGTGAAATATTTGATCAGTCGAAGTCGAATACTTTCATACTTCGCCGCCGCTTCCTCGTGGTTTGAGTCGAGCCACGTCAGCAGCTTTTCGAAAGATTCTTGAGTAAGCGACCAGGTTGATCTCATGAGGACCTTAGTAGCCAGAGAACAACAGCAGCCAGGGCGATAACACGGACTCTATAACAGGAAATGTGCAGAGGCAATAGCCGGGGTTTGTATTTATTCGGTTCTTATGGACCAACAGGCAGCCTGAAATTTTTCGAATCCTTTCCCCATACCTGTTTGAGGACTTCATCAAGCCTTGGCTTCGGGGCGCTGGATAACACCAAACCGCACCCCGCCTCGCCGGCTATTTCAATTTTCCGGCTGGCTGATGATCAGCCAGGTTTTACGCTCCCTCCCACAAATTAGGAGCAAATAAAGGAGTAAAGCTATGTCTAATGCTGAACACACTCCACGAGTGTTCCCACTCAGCAACATCGCTGTTGCCCGGAAGAAGAACAAGAGACTTAACCCGTCACACAGCTCCCGAAAGGAGTCGCCTCAATACTCATAAGCACGCACTGCAAAGCCTGCTTCCACAATAACTCACCACGCGAGGCGCCAGCCAACCCGGCGCCCGCATTGAAGGAGAAATTTATCATGGCCATTCCCATGCAAGGCTCTTGGACTGTCTCAGTCAAATCAAAAAGCGCTGCCTTCCCACAGCGTTTTATCATCGCTGGGGCAGACTCCGGCAACGGTACTTATGTTGGTGCTGTCGGGACTCCTCCCGTTGCTGTTACCGGCGTCCACTGGCGTATACAAATTCAGAATGATCCAGGAACCGGATTCATCAACTCGGCAGACCAGATCAAGTTTCCGACTGTCTCCGGAGGACAATACCGGTTCGACATAGAAAGCAACGATGCAGGAGGAGACGAGGACTTCAACGATTTGATCCTAACGTGCTCCACACCCGTCACTCAAACAGACTTCATCGTCTACGGGAGTGCGACGTCTTACAGCGGACGCTGTTTCTTCCCGTGCTGGCGCGACTGGCTCGTAATCGATTCGGTTTTCACTCTGCGCAACGCTTTGAAGCATGACTCAATCCGCAAGGCGATCGAGATTATTTATCCCGAGCGTGTGATCCCCTTCAAGCCGCCGATTCCTATACCCGATCCACCACCGTTCATTCCTATGCTCATCCCCTTGAGCGGAGATCAACTGATTCCGGAGAAACGTGCCCAGCTCATTCGCCTGCCAAACGAGCAACAAAACCGGGTAAAGGATGCAAATGCGGCTGAAGAAGCGGAACAAACGCTGTCACTGCGAACAGTAGCCCTTCAATCTTCTGCGGCGAAATTCACTCTCCCCATCGACCGAATCAACATCGCAACTATTGTCGACAGGTTCATTCCGTTTTGCCGAACAGAGCAGCTCGCGGGATTTCCAATTCGTTTCGAGGAGTATGATCGCAGCAGCGCTGAGCTCAGCGGCGGACCCTACACAGGCAATGGGCTTAGAGAGGACCTGGGCCAGGCAGTTACTGATCGCAACGGTAACTACATATTCAGGTTCACTCGTTCAATTGCCGACTTTATTGGGGAAAACAATGTCGATGTCGCTGCCGGCGAAGATGAAGTGGTCCAATCAATGCCGGATCTGATCGTGAAGCTGCTTGATGCGATGGCTCCCACAGGAGTAGCTTTCGAGAGTGCACCATACTGGAACGTGCCGGTATTCAAGCGCATCAATCTGTGCTTCAGGAAACCGGCGCGCACTGGTTGCCAGGGTGGCCGCAACATTCAGGCTCTCGGTGCGATTCGTCTCGGGATAGCCGGGACAGTCTTCGATGCCGATGGCCGGATCACGTGTACTGATACTTCGTTGCCGGACATTCCGCAGCCACGCTGCGCAGCCTGGTTCGATAAGGTCCGGCTCTTTGGCTGTTTCATCGGTAGCCCCGCCCCGGTGAAGTATTACACACTCCGTCACCGGCACCGGACCAGTTCGGGTTTCAGTGACTGGGAGTTCTATCAAGAGGGTATGTTCCTTCAGAAGATTGGCTTCCTGTTGCCTCAGCAGATTGGTCCTTTCGACCGGACGCTCGAGGTGGAGAAGGGACATGACAAAGTGCAGGTCAAGGCCTACGACAATATCGAACTAGACCTCACCTGGGCGGCATCCGATTGGTTCTTCAAGGCCGATATCAATACGGCTGGAGGTTCACCACGTTATGCGCCGTCACCGGGTACCGTCGAGTTTCGGTTACAGGGTTATGACGAGGAGGGAAACTTTGTCGACCGCGCGACCGACACAGTAACGCTGTACATCGACAACACGGGAGTTGAGCTTGACTTACCATCGGTTGAGATGGGTACGCAGACCGGAGGTGAGTGTGCGCTGTTCCACCTTAGTGGTGAGCCTGATCCCGCCCGGCTTACCGTACGCTTCAAGGCCTTTCAGCGGCAGGGATTTCTTGGTAGGTATGGGTTGTCAGTGCGTAAGGGAAACTTCGGGCCTCCGTTCACGATCATGCAAACGACCGGACCGCTGGGTGAAACGAGTGGTAAGTTGTCGGATTCCTACACTAATGTAAGCGCGTCTCCCTGTGGCGAACTGTTCGGTACCACTCTTACGGACGATCCGCAGGCTGATTCTACCAATTACGTTACTGCGTATATTGTTCCAGCATCCGGTATCGTTCCGACACCCCCCAACTGGCTGACACCTGACCAGCCGTTCTGTACGTTTTCGCTGGGCATCAGCGGAACGATGCGCCGGACTAATGGATATACCGACGGTGAAGATGACTTCGGGCCGGAGACATACCTGCTTGGGATCGAACAGTAAGATGCGTTTCTACTGGCTGATTATCGGTGTCCTGTCAGTCTGGAGAGTTACTCACCTGCTAGCCGCCGAGGATGGACCATGGCAAGTCATGGTCCGCCTCAGGCGACAAGCGGGCGAAGGGTTCTTCGCCGAGTTATTGGATTGTTTTTACTGTCTGAGTATTTGGATAGCAGCGCCGCTAGCCGTACTGATTGGCGAAGGCTGGCGCGAGCGTGTCTTACTTTGGCTCGCCCTCTCGGGGGGCGCAATCGTGCTTGAACGGGCCACACGCCGGTGTGAGCTTACTCCTGCAAGATATATCGAAGACGTGGAGGATGACGATGGCATGCTGCGGAAAGAATAGATCGACAATACGGGTGGTTGAGAATCAAGCGGTTGAGAATCACGATCAGCGGCGCGTCACGTTTACGCCTCGGCCGAGCTTTCAATACTTTGAATACGTCGGGGCAACAGGTACCACGGCGTTTGGTTCAGTGACTGGCCGTTGTTACCGCTTCGCCACTCACGGTGCGATCGTGGCAGTCGACGAGCGCGACGGCCCCTCAATGTCCGGAGTCCCAAACGTGCGCAGAGCTCGTGGGCCAGAGTAACTACATCGTCTCATGGCCGGTAACGTTCCCCGCTCCGAGAGACTTGTTGTAAAGTTGCTGTAATCTTCTTTGCGCTTTATACAGTGGCGTGCTTTATGTTCTGCTCAAACGACTGTTTCCACGCTGAAAATGCGGTCTATTCTGTAGAAGGCTTTGTATGCAGCGGCTGACTCATGATTCATAACTCCAAGGTCGTCGGTTCGAGTCTGCCCAGCGGCCGTCTCCGTCAGCATTGACGAACATAAAGGTATGGAGCGGTCGGTAGCTAACCTGCGCGAAGCTTACCAAAGCTGGTTGGCTTTGCAGCAACCTAAGGACCTGGGCGGCATTCGGGTGGCTGGCCGCGAACGCTTTGAGTTGGGCGAGATCGGGCTGGCCTGTCTTCGGGTCCGAAGTCTTGGCCTCGGCGAACGCGAGAAACTCTTCCGGAGTCCTACGAATACGGAAGCCATGCAACATCGTCCTGAGTCGGTGGGGTTTGCGTTGAAATAAAAGGCAGATCCGATCCTTGACACGTGCGTACCTTCGGAATATTGTTCGCTCGCTCAGGTTCAACTCAAACGCTGGCTCCTGTTCTAACCCGCCAGTCCAGCGTAACGGTGAATTCCGCAGGAGACTTTCACTCATGTCCTCAACCTTCAACAAGGAGAATCACCTTGAACTCACAAAACATCCTACGAGCTCTGTTTATTTTGTTGCTGGCTACGATCGTTGCCACAACTCAACCGTCATCAGCCATTACGACAGACAACGGTCCCAATGCTTCTGGTGAAGGTCAATTCAGATACATCCACGTGCCGATAGACTACGCTTTCTCTTTCGACGTCAGATTGAACAAGAATGGCAAAGGGAAAGGGTGGGCGCGGTTTGACAATTTGACCGATCAAACGCATATCGTCATCAAGATCGATTGTGTACGCATTGCGCCGTTCGTGGTGACAATGTCCGGGGCCGTCCAACATAGCGACGATCCGAATTTTCCGAAAGATATAGTGGTCGGCTTTACTGCTACAGATAATCACCCGGGCTTTGGCGATCGCATTACGCCGCCGTTTGTTACCTCTGATTGCGAATTAGACTTTCTGGGATTAAGCCCACTTACCTCCGGCGACATCCGAATTGAGCCCTGACGCTCAAGGGAACAGGCGTATGGCTAAACATCACTTCGGCGGACCGGAATGGTAGTTTCTTAATCGCGCGAGCTGATCGGTTTTGTAAGCCATCAAGCCCCGCATTTGAAATGTAAGTCGAAGGGCACCTCTCACTATGTCATAACTGAAACCGACACACACAGCTTCAGAAATTCCAATGTTAGCCCAAAGTAGTAATGTCACCTTTCTCCAAAGTTGAAATGTCACCCTTTGTGGTAGTGAAGCTGAAAACTTCAGCACGAAAGGTCCGCGAGCCTGCCCGCACAACTCTTCGCTTCATGCGTTTACAACGTCTACGTGTGTGAGTAGACCCATTCGAGAGGAAAGAAAGATGCGGACATACGCACAGAAACAGCCACAATGCCAACACCGAAAATCAGGTGATCCGGCACGACCAACTGCAGCAGCGCGAAGTCACGGCGTACACCCGATCTTGCACCTGCAACGCACGATTGGAAATCAAGCCGTGCTGCGGCTACTGCAGGCTAAACGTGATGGTATTGAAGCCGTTTCCGATGGGACCGCAGCTAGTCGCTTTGGCCATGATGTCTCCCCGATTCCAGTGCGTACTAAAGCACCAGTAAAGATTCAATCAAAACTCGAGGTAGATACTGCTGGAAACCTCTACGAGCAGGAAGCAGACCGCGTCTCCGAACTGGTGATGCGAAGGCCCGAGCCGCAGCTACAGCGCGCTTGCGCCTGCGGCGGCGGATGCCTCAGGTGCCAGAATGAGCAAGCCGCCCACGAGCACTTGCAGGCAAAGCGTGTCCCGAAAAATGCCTCCAGTGAGATGGTGGCATCGCCTGTTGTTGACGAAGTACTGAGTCAAACGGGTCAACCTTTAGACGCGCCAACCCGCGCCTTAACGGAGCCGCGCCTTGGGCACTCGTTCGAGCATGTGCGCATCCACACTAATGCGGCCGCCGCTGCGTCGGCCGCCGCGCTCGACGCGGCCGCCTATACCGTGGGCAACCACGTTGTGTTCGGCGACGGTCGCTTCGCGCCGGAGAGCGCCGCCGGCCGGCGCCTGCTCACTCATGAGCTCGTTCACGTCAGGCAACAAGAAGCGGGGCGTGTTCCAGCGGGTCAGGTGTTGCGCACTGCCGAGAACAATTGCACACCGGCCACGATGGGTGTGAACAATCCGGACGGAGTCATCGGGAATGGTTTCCGCAGCGCAGTGTTTCAGGTCGAAGAGGCAATCTCACTGGTCGACGCGGCGCTCGGCGGGACGCCGCCCCGGTGGTACTCGCGCCGCAAGGCGGCGATTATAGTTAACTATATCTTCCGTTGCCCGACGGCGACGGATCACGCTTTCATCCGCAGCCGCCTCAACGAGATGCGGGCGCGGCTCGCCGCGGGTTTCCCGTATCGCTGCAGCACGGCCCCCGCCAGTTGCGTGCCTGATATCAGAGGCCGGCGATGGTTTGTCGACCGCGACCGCGTCCTCGCCGGCGGCAGACATCCAGGCTTCCTAGTGACTCACGGTGCGGTGCTTTGCCCTGAAGACCTTCACGACGCGGTCACCATGGTTTCAACTCTCGTCAACGTCGCGGCGCGCTTCTCAGGTCTGCGCGACGGGCACCGCGGCGACCTCAGCGCCTGGATGAGCTACGAGGACCTCTCATCTGATGCGGGCCGCAGATTCGCTGCAGACTTTGGCGAGTCTGCTGCGGCTGCAGGGCCGCTATGCGCTCGCGGGAGCGGCATCCCCATTCCGGATGAGCCCAGAGAGCTCGATCAGCATGAAGAACACCGTGGGGAACCGCGTCCGGCGCAGGATCGAAGCGAACACTTCCAGTCCCAGTGGGTCTATCTTAATGACGACACCTGTCCGACGAGCTGGTCCTACCTGATGATGTGGCCGTTCGGGCTTCCTGGTTACTATCACATTACTGGCCAGCTAACTAATTTTGTCCGGTTGAACGGCACCGCGTTCAACCTCAACCCAGGAGGAACGGTGACCGAGCGCTCAACCAATACGTGTCCCCGCAGGTGAGTGACTCAAGCCAGACCGGACCTGGACGCGTAAACGGACAAGGTATGAGCACCCGGCTCTCCAGTTAGTGGCTCACCCGGTTAGGGTTTGACGCAACGTCACCTGAGCTACGACAAAGGAGAACAACCCTTGCTCCGCGATCTCCGGCTTGAACGTTTTTGTCTTCCTTTTGTAATCAGTAATGGCAGTTTCTAATGGAAACTAGAACCACGACTTCACCCAATCCCACGCTCGCTTAATTTTTGACGGAGCTTGTGTTTTGGCTATGTTCTTGGCTGTGTCGCCAAGACTGCCATTCGGGTCGACCCTTTGGACATTCGTTGGAAAACTGTCGGCATACAGATACGCGCCATATTTCTCCATTTGTCGACAATAGTAGTTATCGCCGTAACCAGCTCTAAATCTCAATGCACTTACACTACTGACGCCGCGATCGAACGCTTCCTGGGCCATTCGTTCCAAGTCTTCCTGACTCTGATTAGCACCATTTACAGAATTGGCGCACTCTATTCCGGTCTCACCACATTTCTTAGCATAGTAGTAAAACCAAAAATGATCCCAAATCGGAACAGTCCCGCTCGGATCCGAAAGAATTAGAGGTCGGTTATAGACGTATGCGTAAAGATTTACATCACCGGCATTGAACCCAAGCGGATCTTCTGAAATGAATCGTCCACCTTCAGGGTAATAATAACGAGCCCGCTAGCCCACCAGTTGAAGTACATGCCCAAGCCGATCGACCAGTCGGAACTCGCGCGCGTGGTCAATCGTTATCTGAGCCCCCTAACGCCTGAATTCGTGCAGACAAATCTCATTGCCCGCATTATCATTAGTGTGCGATCGTGAAAGGAACTCACTATGGTCTCCTCAAGCCGTCGGGCTCTCGCTTGTATTCTCTTCTTAGTCGCTGCGGCTTTTTTTGCACACGCGCAGCAAGATCAAACTGGCAGTAT
>Ga0134121_10000891_pt1 | contig 30503 bp, 30 predicted proteins | sample KB301_FD_96463 | JGI IMG/M metagenome (GOLD analysis project Ga0134121, IMG submission 96463) | Terrestrial soil microbial communities without Nitrogen fertilizer from Kellogg Biological Station, Michigan, USA - KB3-0-1 | ecosystem: Environmental > Terrestrial > Soil > Unclassified ... | reverse complement strand
GGATTTTCCATGGCAGCTCAACACGATCGTCGCTATGACGATCGCTATCACCAAGGCGTCGTTCGTGGTGCTCTACTTCATGCACGTGCGCTATAGCACACGACTGATCTGGGTGATTCTGGCTGCCGCGATGTTCTGGATGGGAATTATGTTTGCCCTGACGTTCAGTGACTACTGGACGCGCGGTTGGATTAAGGTTGGCTACTGAGACGTTACTCGCCCGGCTGCAACGTTGTTTCCCGCACCTCGATCAAGCGCTTACACGAAGGGCAGTTCAAGCGAATGGTCGCGTCTGAAGTTTTGATGGGCGCGGCACAGTAGGGGCAAGCGCCGTCGACTACGTTGTGCTGGAAGAGGTCGCGCATCATGAAGACGGGCAACACGAGGCCCGCGATGAGCAGCGGAATGCCGAAGATGAGGCCGATGGTCGCCCCCTGGCCAAGAGTCAGACTGATGACGAGACCGGCAATAAAAAGCACGAGGCCGATACCGACGCTGAAAGAGAAGCTGTAAGCGCTATCAAACGTGCGGCCTGATTTCGCAACATCTGGTCGATTGGCGTCCATCTAAAACCTCCTGAATGCGTGGGATTGGTCTGGGGAGATCGCTTTCGAGCCCGGTAGAAATGACTTTTACTCCTGCCTCGGGGCGTTGTCAAATGTTCTGTGTTTTCAGTATTGATTATTGCCATGACACCTTTTGAAGACTTTCTAAAACAACATGACGAAGAATCGTGGTCGGCGACGCTGACCGCGTTGCTCCGTTCGATTCATGAAGTAGATCGCAATGCTACGCAGATCTGGTTCTCGTTTTATCCGTTGTCGCTTTTTCAGGCACTCGAGCGATCAGAAGATCGTGAAACGCTCGAGCAGCGTCTGTTGATGCAGGGCAAGTTGTACCTGAAAGACCAGATCGATGCGTCGCACACGTTTCTTTACGGTCATCGTTACTGGCCTGAGGTGAAGAGCGCGGTGCAGAAACATGCGCGCACGTTTGCTGCCGGTGATAATCGATCGCTCGCCGATCAAATCTTGGCCGTTGCTGGACAGATGAAGGTTGATCAATCACTCGTCATCGGGATTACAGCGGTCGCTTTCATGACGATCCGGCAGGCGGGTTTGGCGGCATTCGAGGCCGCGCCGGGCCAGATGCTCATCGATAAAAAACACGCACGCAAGTCGCCCGCGGACGTTTTGCGGGAACGCGCAGTCGACGACAGCCAGGGGTTCTTCAGTTTTCTCAAAACTATCGATAAGAAGTGGACCGTCACGTATGACGAGAACGACGAGCGCGCGAAGTATCGTTTGAATCACCTGCAGGACCTCGCGTGGGGCGCTGCTGACGATCGTTCACGCAACTGGCGCGAGTTGGATCCACGCCGAGTCGAAGGGCCGATTCCGGTTGAATGTCGCTCAGCGTCGTGTGGAACGTGTTGGGTTGGTGTTCTTGGTGGCGCTGAGAAACTCTCGGATGTTGCTACGCGTGAAGGTAAAAAGATCAAGGAGTTTGGCTACATCGATACAGCCGAAGCGAAGCCGCTGATTCGTCTTGCATGTCAGGCACAGGCACAGGGCGCCGTCTCAATCGTGATTCCTCCCTGGAATGGAGTATTCGGGAAGTATTTGAAAAAATCCGTCGACTAATCAGTGAAGACCCGTGGCTCACCTCTGCTGTTCGTCTTTGCTGCAGCATTCCTCTGGAGCACGGGCGGGCTATTCATTAAGTGGAACACACTAACCGGGCTGGAGCTCTCGTTTTGTCGGTCACTGTTCGCGATGATCACCGTCGCGATTCTTACCAGGCGTGAAGGTTTTGGTCTGAACAGTATCTCGGCGATCGCAGCACTGCTTTATGCCGTGTTGCTCGTTCTCTTTGTCCTCTCAACCAAAGCCACGACCGCAGCTAACGCGATCTTTCTGCAATACACCGCACCGGTGTACGTGATGATCTTTGAGCCCTTGATCTACAAAGAAAAGTTTCGTCTGCGTGATCTCTTAACGGTGTTGGTGTGTCTTGGCGGCATGGCACTGTTCTTTGTTGGCCAACTCCGCCCTCAGGACGTCGAAGGAAACGTCATGGCGCTGGCCTCCGGGCTCTGCTTCGCATTTTATTTCCTTCTGCTGCGTCATCCGCGAGCGCGTGAAGTCAACCGCGCATCATCTGTGATCTATGGAAATCTACTCGCGGTAATTGCTCTTGCCTGGTGGGGATTACCCGCATTGTTGAACCTGAATGGTCAAAACGCGCTGAGTGTTACCTATCTCGGTGTGGTCCAACTCGGAATCTCCTATGTTCTCTTCACGAAAGGCATGACGCGCGGCGTAAGGTCACTGGACGCTGGCATCATCTGTTACATCGAACCCGTCTTGAACCCCGTCTGGGTCTTCCTGGTGCTCGGAGAAAAACCCTCCCGCTGGGCCCTCCTCGGAGGCACAGTTATCGTCGCCGCCGTTATCGTTCACATGCTGCTTGATGCGCGAGGAAAGATGAGAGCGAGCGACGCCGCTATTGCGGGCGCGCACGACTAGTCGCCAAAAACGCTACTAACCTTCGTTTCAAATCCTGGCAACACAACCGATTTGAAGTAGTCATCTCTCTCGAATACAAGGCTTGGAGTGTACCGATTGCCTTCGAGGGTGCGCAGTTCGATTATCCCTGCGGATTCGTCAACGAGCCACAGTTCCTTCACGCCGAGCGCCGCGTAAGTGTCGGCTTTCGTATTCCGGTCGTAGATTGCAGAACTCGGCGAGATAACCTCGATCACAAGGTCTGCTGTTGAAATGTACTCAGGATAATTCGGATCGCGACAAGCCTCAGTTTCGGCCGCCACATAAAACAAATCTGGCTCCAGCCAGCTATTCGGCCCTTTGATAATTCCAGTGCGCGGGTAATGGATACTGCCCTTGTCACCAGTCTTCGTCTGGTACTCAATTAGCAAACGCATGAGGCGGCTTGCTGCATTACTGTGTAGATACCCAGGAGGGGGTGTCATATAGAGGACTCCTGCGATTAGTTCTAATTTTGAATGGTCTTCCGGCTCAGGGAGTTCCCAAAACTCCTCGAGCGTATATGTCTTAACTAATGGTGATGTACTTACCATGAGTTAACTCCCAGTTGAGGATTTAGTTGACGCGAATTGTAACACAGATTCGTGGTCTACATCATCCACGTTGAGCGGTTGTCGTAGTAGATCGGGGAGCGATCGGGGTAGCGCTTTTTGTATTGATGAAAGCGCGCGAGGAGTTTTTCGTAGCGCGCGTCCGAGGAACGGATTGGTTTGTGTGGCATTTCGCGGAGGTGGTTTTCGATCTTCGTCATCTTGCGCGGTGAGAAGCGCCAGTCGTAGTTGCCCAGTTCATAGAGACTCGTGACGCCATATCCTTTCAGCCGCCCAGTGAAATCCACGAACGGATCGAAATAACTCAACGCCAGCGCTCGCAACGATCGGTAAACTGCTTTACGACCATGCAGCCCGCGGTCGCGTGAACGTGCGACCGCGCCCCAGTTTCCGTTTTCCTTGAACACAAAGATCACGTGGTCCAATAGATCCTGTGACTCCAAATCCAGCAGTAACGGCGGGTAGCCGTGCTGTTCGAGAATCACGGCCGCGCTCACCGCAGCTTCGAGACAGTGCGCTCGCCCTCGTTTGACGACCTCACGAAACGATCGAATAGTGCTGCCGTCTTTCTCCCAGTTGTATGGGAGCGAACTGAAGAAGCGTTGTACTCTAAGAGGAGTGTTGAGCCGCTGAACGAGCTTCCACTCAGCGGTTGTGAAGGATTTTGCGTCAGGAATCATGCGTAAATCGTTGACTTTGTTTGTCTAACCGACAAAAGCTCGAAGCGCCACTTGCCTGAATCAACCGCAAATGTCAGACTTACAGTCCGCTCACAACCGTGCGGCATCTCTAAAAGAATTGAGTTTAGCGTAAATACTTTTTATTTCCGTCGAAATTATCCAGCATGAACCAGCAGGCAACAGCTTCCCAAAAATCTCGCGCAGAACAAGAAACTGAAAATGAGGCAAACCGCCTCCGAGAGCAAGTGGACGCCGCACTCGCGGCTGTCATCTCTCGTTCACCTGACGAGGTCGAGTCGTTACAATCCGCAGCCGATCGCATCGAGCGAGCCGCGCGTGACCTGGCCGACGCCGTGCGTGAGCTCGCACGACAGCGCAAGAGCCCGGAAATCTTGTAAACAACTCTGACCTCAGCCTAACGCTCTATGGACCTTCTTTGCCTTTGAATGGAGACCGCTTAATGGCATCGATTCGCACCGCCAGCATTACCGAACATCTGGGTCGAAAAAATACTTCGTACGATTTGGACAACTACGGCATCAAGGAGCCGAAACGCGTTTACTGGAATCTCAACACGCCGGAGCTTTACGAAGAGATTGCGCGCCGCAATGAAGGCGTGTACTCAAACCACGGCGCGATTATAGTCGACACAGGTGAGCACACAGGCCGCGCTGCGAAAGACAAAGCGATTGTGCGTGAGCCGGGCAGCGAAGACAAAGTTTTCTGGGGCGATGTAAACAAAGACTTTCCGCAGGAGAAGTTCAACGCACTGAAAGAGCGCATGATGGCCCACGCGAAAGGCCGCGAGCTTTTCGTGCAGGACACGTTTGTCGGCGCCGATCCGAATTATCGCTTGCCGGTGCGAGTCATAAATGAGCTGGCGTGGCACTCGCTGTTCGCCCGCACGATGTTCATCAGTGAGAACAGTTCCACTCAACCCAGCAAGCCCGAATTCACGATCATCAACTTCCCGAGTTTCCAAGCCGATCCGCAACGCGACGGCACTCGATCGCCAACGTTCATCCTGATGGACTTCAGCCAGCGGCTGGTCCTGATCGGTGGAACGTCATACGCCGGCGAAACGAAGAAGAGCGCGTTCACGATCATGAACTACCTGCTGCCGCAGCGCGACGTGATGAGCATGCACTGCTCGGCGAATATCGGTCCGGAAGGTGACGTCGCGATCTTTTTTGGACTTTCAGGAACGGGCAAGACAACGCTTTCCGCTGATCCAGAGCGTCGCTTAATCGGTGACGACGAGCATGGCTGGTCTGACGATGGCGTGTTCAACTTCGAAGGCGGCTGCTATGCGAAGGTGATCAAGTTGTCAGCAGAAGCCGAGCCTGACATCTACCGCACGACAGAGATGTTTGGGACGATCCTCGAAAACGTCGTTTACGATCCAACGACGCGCCAGATCAATCTCGACGATGCACGCAAGACTGAAAACACGCGCGCGTCGTACCCCCTCACGAGCATCAACAACATCGTTCCCGAAGGACGCGCCGGACATCCGCGTAACATCATCATGCTGACGGCTGATGCGTTTGGCGTGTTGCCGCCGGTCGCGCGCTTGTCACCCGAACAGGCAATGTATCACTTTCTTTCCGGTTACACGGCGAAAGTGGCAGGCACTGAACGAGGCATCACCGAGCCGCAAGCGACTTTCTCGACGTGCTTCGGCGCGCCGTTCATGGTGCTGCATCCAGGTGTTTATGCTGATCTGCTCGGCAAGCATATGGCAAAACACAATGCGGCCTGTTGGCTGGTCAACACGGGCTGGAGCGGTGGGCCATACGGCGTCGGGAAGCGCATGAAGATCAAGTACACGCGTGCGATGATTCGCGCGATCTTGAACGGCTCGCTGGCGCAAACCGAGACGACGCCTGATTCGATCTTCGGAGTTAATGTTCCCGTCTCGTGCCCGGATGTTCCGAGTGAAGTGCTGCAACCGCGGAACACGTGGGAAGACAAAGAGGCCTACGATCGCCAGGCCGCCGACCTCGCACGGAGATTCAATGAGAATTTCAAGAAGTATGAGGCGGGCGTTTCGGAGGCGGTGAGGGCCGTTGCTCCAAAATCCGTGTAATCTGTGGTTAACCTGGGGGCCAGTTCATCGGGCGTCCACCTAGAACGTGTACGTGTAAATGAAAAACCGATTGTCCTGCACCAGCCCCAGTATTAATCACAGACCGGTATCCTGATTCCCCATGCCCTGAATCATTCGCGACACGCGCGCCCACGCGCAGCAAGTGTCCGAGCAGCCCCTCATCCTTCTGCGAAGCATCATCAAGCGATTCGATATGATCGCGCGGAATCACAAGCACATGCATCGGCGCCTGCGGATTGATGTCGCGGATCACGACGCAAAAATCATCCTGGTGTACTAACTCAGCCGGAATCTTCCCGTCAACAATCTTACAAAACAAGCAGTTCTCTTCTGACATTGTGTTCCCTTCTTGATACTTACTTAAACCGTCTCCAACAGTTGCGCCGTGACAACCGGCGCGATAATTCGTTCGATCTCAGCGCCGACCGCGCGCAGCTTCGCTTCAATCTTCTCGTAACCACGATCGATGTGGTAAACGCGATCGATCAGCGTCTCACCGTTTGCTATCAAACCCGCCAGCACGAGCGACGCAGACGCGCGCAGGTCTGACGCGATCACACGCGCGCCATTCAAGGTAGTTGGACCAGTAACGATCGCCGATCGCCCGTCGATGTGAATCTGCGCGCCCATGCGCTGAAGCTCCGACGCGTGCATGAACCGGTTCTCGAAAACAGTCTCAACAATTTCCGATCTTCCCTGCGCCTGCGTCATCAGAACCATGTACTGCGCCTGCATGTCAGTCGGAAATTCAGGATAAGGCGCAGTAGTGACATCAACGGCCCTGAGCCCGTCAGGACACGAGACTTCCAACGTGGTTGGATTGACTTCCTTTATGACGACGCCGGTATTGCGCAGTTGTGTGATCACACTTTCGAGGTGATCGGGACGGCAATCTTTGATCTCGAGCTTTCCCTGCGTGAGCGCGGCGGCGACGATAAACGTTCCAGTCTCGATTCGATCGGGAATGATCGTGTGTTCCGCGCCGCCGAGTGACTCGACGCCCTCGATCTGGATCGTTTCCGATCCGGCGCCGTTAACACGCGCGCCCATCTTGTTCAGCAGATCGGCGAGATCGACGATTTCCGGTTCGCAAGCAGCGTTGTGAATCGTCGTCGTTCCGCGTGCGAGCGTTGCCGCCATCATCAGGTTTTCAGTTCCCGTGACGGTGACTTTGTTGAAATGAATCTCAGCCGCGCGCAAACGCCCATCACTCGGCGCTCGCGCGACAACGTTTCCGGCTTCGAGTTTCACTTCCGCGCCAAACGCCTCGAACCCTGCCAGGTGAAGATCAATTGGCCGCGTTCCGATTGCACAACCGCCCGGTAAAGAGACTTTCGCTTTACCGAAGCGAGCGAGCAGTGGCCCAAGCGCAAGAACCGACGCGCGCATCGTTTTCACGAGTTCGTACGGCGCTTCGAAAAGCTCGACGTGTGCGGCAGTGATCTTGTGCGTCCTGAGCTCTGGAGTCAGGACCGTCGCGCCGATATCTTCAAGCAGGCGACGCTGCGTGATGATGTCGCGAACGTACGGAATGTTATGAAGGGTAACGGTGTCGGGCGTGAGCAGCGCCGCCGCCATGCAGGGCAGCGCTGAGTTTTTGGCACCACTGATAGAGACTCTGCCGTGAAGTGGGCGGCCACCTGAGATACGAAACTTGTCCACGATGCGGGACAGAGTAAAGGAAAACCGTTTTATAAGCCACTGATTTCACGGATAAACACTGTTAGATCTGTGTTCATCCGTGAAAATCTGTGGCTATCACCGCCCTCTTGTTCGGTAAACCTTATTCGTTGTTTGTGAGCTTCTTGAGGTGAACGCCGCCGTTTGTCGTCATGGCTCGAACGGTGGCGCCGCCTGAGCCGAGGTTGAGCGCCAGTTGTCGTGTGATTCGACCCTGAACAGTCACCGGGAATTCGGTATTTACACTGCCGTTGACCGTTCCCGTTTCAACACGCGCCGAGTAATTCTCAGGCACTGACATGATCACACCGCCGTTGGTCGTGCTGACGTCCATCGACTCGCCGTCCCAACGATCGCCGGCGAGCTCAATCACGAGACCGCCATTCGTCGTCGACCCACGGACTGCTCCACCAACGCGCTTCAAAACCACACCGCCATTCAACGCGGTGAACTCGATCTTGCCGTTTACATCCGCGATGGCGATGCCGCCGTTGTGAGTTTCGAGCGAAAGATCTGCACGCCGCGGAACGAAGACTTCATAGCTCACGTCCCAGTGATAATCGCGTCGATTTTCCGGCCCGGACGCGTGAATCTTCGCGCCACTGGTTTCAATCCGTACCTGTTTCCCCAGCGCTTCGGCTTCAGCGGCTGTCGGTGCGCCGGCTTGCACGCGCGCCCGCACCAAAATCTGGTTCTGATCCCAACCTTTAACGGCAATGCCTCCGTTTTGCCTGCCATCGATCGCGATCGCGCCGCTCGGCGACAGTGTTTGCTCTCTGATCTCGCAATTGCTGACGAGGCGGTCGTTGTACCAGTTGTTCTCACGACAAGTCAGCGAGCGATCTCTGTCTCTTTGCGCAAACGCAGCGACGCCTGTGAACGTCACTAACGCAGCAATCAGCACACTTCGGCCTAAAAACCTGTACATAACATCGGTCTCCTTAAATGTCTGGGGTTGTGAATGTCGCGCTTTTCGCGGCTCTGAACGCTAAACACCGCGCGTCCGAAAGATGTGGCAGGTATTTAGCGCTTTCGCAAAACGACGATGCGCGGGATGCACTGCAAATCCGGGCGGACTTCGAGCAGGGACCACACAGATTCGTCGATAAGATTCCTGACCGTCTCGCCCTGATCGAATCCGATCTCCATCAGCAGATGACCATTTGGCTTCAGGAAAGCTGGAGCATCAGTAAGTAATCGACGAATGACGCTCAGCCCGTCGGCACCGGGTGACAAAGCAACGAGTGGCTCATGGTCGCGTACTTCGCGCTGCAATCCTGCCAGCGCCGACTCTGACACGTACGGCGGATTCGAGACGATGAGATCAAACTGATGTTCACTTCTGTCGAGCGCGTCAAAGCAATCAGACACTACGAACACAGCTCGATCTGCAACCGATTGCTTTGCCGCGTTGAACTTCGCGATCTCGAGCGCCACCGCGGATTTGTCCAACGCAACCGCACGAGCCTCCGGCCTCTCACACAAGAGCGTGATCGCAATACACCCAGATCCCGTTCCCACGTCGCAAATAAACTCACCATCACTAACTTCAAGCGCAGCTTCGACGAGTAATTCTGTTTCCGGTCGCGGAATCAAAACGTCAGGCGTGACGCGAAACTCGCGCCCGTAAAAATCCTGCACGCCGGTGATGTACTGCAACGGCTCTCCCGCCGCGCGTCGCTCCACAAATTCGCGCAACTGGTCAAAAGAATCGTCGTCAACCGGATCTTCAGCATGACTGATCAGAAACGTGCGGTCTTTACCGATCACAAACGAAAGCAGCGCACTCGCATCACGACGCGCATCAGGCACACCACTGTTTTCGAGAACGCGTGATGCCTCTCGCAGCGCTTCAGCAATGGAGTAATTGTTAGCCACAGATTTAACGGATAAACACCGGATCAGATTCGGAATTAAATCCTGATTCACTCTTTCTACTCAACATAAGAACGAGTCTCGTTCCTCCCGTGGCGCAGGAACCCTCGGAGCTGCCAAGCTTCGAGGGTTCTCGCGTAAATGGGCCGGAGTTTAACAACGTTTGGCGAGCGAGGTTGCCCCGTGGATAAGCTTTCTAAAAGCTGTCTCCTTTTTACTCTCAATTGGCTCGACGCGCAGTTAACCATTCTCTGGGTTCGCCTCGGCGTCGCGACCGAAGGCAATGCTCTCATGGCCCGTGTCCTTCAACACGGCGATTTAACTTTTCTCGGCGCAAAACTCGCCATCGGAGCCTTCGCTGCTTTTGTCCTTTATCGCTGTGCTCACTTGCCAATCGCGAAACGTGGTCTCAATTTCGTGCTCGGCATTTACGTTATACTAATGCTCGTACACGTTGCGACCGGCTGTGTGGCCCTGGGCTGGCAAACGCCCATCGTCGTCGTTGATTACATCGGAAGCTTGCCCAACGCCTTCCTGTCTCTCTTCGCTTAACAGCTTTTGAAACTCGCCGCCGCCGTTCTACGTTGATACAATCTGCTCGCAACGGCGCCCGTTCTGAGAGCATCCTAAAAGCGATGTTAGCCACCTCTTGCCCAATTTTAGAAATTTAGAGAGGCACGACTTTTATGTACAAAGTTTCCGCACGCCAGATCTTATTGATTGCTCTTATCTCAGGGATTTTTGCGGCCGGAGCAGTTGTGATTTTAGACCGCATTAACAATCGCTTTCAGCCGTCACAGGCTGCGTTCAGCGAATCTCCGCCGGCAGGCATCAGCGATCCGGCAACTTCGACAGACGAACAGAACAATATCGAGGTTTACCGCACACTCAGTCCCGGCGTCGTCTTCATTCACTCGACGTCATACGCGCGCGACTTCTTCGGCTTCGTTGAGCCGCAGGAAGGCTCCGGCTCCGGATCGATCCTGGACCAGCAGGGAAATATCCTGACGAACTATCACGTGATCGAAGGCGCGCAGAAACTTTCAGTCAGCATGGGCGGAAAGAAGGACTATTCGGCCGTGGTCGTCGGCGGCGATCCTGACACCGACCTCGCGGTGATTCGCCTGACCGAGAAACCGGCTGGCCAACTTACCGTCGTGCCGTTGGGCGATTCAGACCGGCTGGTCGTCGGTCAGAAAGTGCTCGCGATCGGAAATCCGTTCGGTTTGGATCGCACACTGACGACCGGCGTCATCAGTGGACTACAGCGGCCACTTCGCGCGCGCAATAACCGATTGATTGAAGGCGCGATTCAAACGGATGCGTCGATCAATCCCGGTAACTCGGGTGGACCATTGCTCGACTCGCACGGTCGCATGATCGGCATCAACTCTCAGATTCTTTCACCGTCAGGTAGCTCAGCCGGTGTCGGGTTTGCAGTGCCGGTGAGTATTGCCAAGCGCGTTGTGCCGCAGTTGCTGCAAAACGGTCGTGTGCGGCGTCCGAAGCTTGGCATCAGCACGCGCGATGTGACGTCGCTGCGAAACCAGATCGACTTGCCTGTCGATGATGGTGTGTTGATTTACCAGGTCGCACGCGGTGGTGGTGCAGCTACGGCTGGTTTGCGCGGCGTTCAGCAAACCGAGACGGGCGACGTCGAGCTGGGCGACATCATCGTCGGCATCGACAACGAGAAGGTGGCGAATTCAGACGATCTCTTCCGAGTACTCGACAAACATCAGATCGGCGATACGGTTCAGGTGCAAATCTGGCGCGACGGCAGGCGGATGTCTGTGCCGGTGCGTTTGATGGAATCTCCTGACTCAAGGCGCTGATCGCATGTAAAATGCGGCTCTATGCACCAGACGGCCCACTTCTTCAATTTGGGTTATGGCTGGCTCTGTAAACATTGCAGCGCGGAGGCCGCAGAGCGCAAACACCACGGTCACCATCACGGCGCTCAACAGCCGCAAGGTCCGGCGCTGGCGAAGTGGGTTGACGAAGAACACTGGCGGGGGCTCGTATGCCCCCGCTGCGGTATTTCAGAACGGCTTGCCTGATCCGCGTTCTTATCCGCGTTTATCCGCGTCCCCAAACTCTTCCTCGTAATCACGCAAGCTTCGAGTGATCACGTCCTGCGCTTCAGTGCGATCGTAAACGTCCACGATCTCGACCTTCTTCTCTTTGTCACTCGGAAGCTGCTTGTAACTCAGGAAGTAGTGCTTCAAACGATCGATCAATCCCTGCGGCACGTCACGGATCTCGAGAATTTTCCCATAGGCCAGATCCGCCTCTAACACGGCAATGATCTTGTCGTCGGCCTCATTTCCGTCGATCATTCGCAAGCCACCGATCGGCCGCGCGTGCAGAAAAAAGCTGCCATGCGTAAACGCCTTCTCGGAAAGAACGCAGATGTCCATCGGATCCTTGTCGCCTTCAATTCCCGTGCGGCCCGTTCGTGTTGCGCATAGCTCCGCCACCTCGCGGCCGCAGTATGTTTGCGGTATGAAACCATATAGTGTTGGCGACATCGATGAGAAACGCTGCGGACGATCGACTCGCAAGTGTCCCGACCATTTATCAAGCTCATATTTGACTGCGTCAGTCGGAACGATTTCGATATAGGCGTTGACGAGTTCGGGCGTTCGCGGCCCCGGCGTTACGCCGTGCCATGGATGCGCCTGGAAGAGTTGTTTGTTCATCTCGACACGATGATAAAATGGCGCACGTCCAAACGAAAGCCTGATTATGGCAGCAAGTGCTGAAATCATCACCAAGCCTGTTGCGAGCGCGATCTCTTTGCGCTGGATTATCAGTGCGCGCGACGATGCGATCTGGTTTATCGGCTCAGTCGTCTCGAGTTATGTGCTGCTGATTCTTTACGTGAGCGGGCTTGTGCCTCTCGTTCCGATGGTCGCGGCATGGGCGATCCTGATCGACGCACCACACGTTTTCGGAACGTTCTCGCGCACGTACTTCGATCGCACTGAAAGAAAGAATCGCGCGCGGCTGCTCTGGGGCTCGCTGCTGTTTTTCGCGATTGGGCCAGTGTTTGTGCTGGCCGGCGCCGGGTTTGTTTTCTTTTTTGTAGCGGCGCTGTGGGCCTACTATCACCTCGTCAAACAGCACTATGGCTTCATGGTGCTTTACAAGAAAAAGAATGGCGATCTCGCGCGTATCGATAACGTTCTCGATCGCGGGTTGTTGCTGTTTGCGTTCAACTATCCGTTCGTGGAGTTTATCGCGCGTGATCCCGAGGCGATGGTCCGTGTGCCGGCGTTGCTGCGCGGTGGTGTGAGTGGTTTTTCGAAGCTGTTGCTGGCGGGCACGATCCTGTTCTTTGTGGTTTGGATTGGACGGCAGGTGCAGCGCGCGATTGCGGGCGAGCCGTTGAATGTGCCGAAGTATCTGCTGTTAGCGGCGGCGATTCCGATGCACTGGATCGTGTTGCTGACACCGATGCCTCACAAGCCGATCGCGATCGTTGCAATACTCACCATCTATCACAACTTTCAGTACCACCGGCTAATCTGGTTTCACAATCAGAAATACAAATCGCGCGAGCAGTACGGCGCGGCGGAGTTGATCAGCAGGCGACTACTTTTCTATATCGGGTTCGGGATTTTGTTTGGGATCATCTACCAGGGGCCAAGGCAATTACTGAATAACCGCGGACCGGGGTTAGCGACATACCTCGGCATCTCGTTTCTGTGGGGATACGCGTTTATTCATTACTATCTCGACTCTAAGATTTGGCGTGTGAGAAGAGATCCGTCGGTAGGTAAAGCGTTGAATATTTAGCCACAGATTTACACGGATAAAAATCCGGATTTAATCTTCACCGTGCTCGTCGCCGTTGAAGTGCAGAACGGTTGATTCGTCATCAATCACAGTTTCTAAATGCACCGGGCGGCCCCAGAGAGTGTAGACGTGTTCGAGGGCTTTGCGGGCGTAACGCATGTCGAGCTCGGTGCCCTCGAAGCAGTGCTTCATGTAGAGCTCGCGGTTGCCGTTGTAGTCTCCGTCCTCGACCTGCAAATACGGAAAACCAAAATTCGTCATGTTTGAAACAAGCTGATCGCGCACCTTCTCCCAGCGCTTCTCCGTAATCGTCCACTCCTCTTCCTCAACCAGCTCAAACACAAACAAGTCGAGCTCTTCGCACAGCTCCTCCGTCAGATAGTTGCGCAAGAACGAGACATCATTATCGAGCTCACGCACTTCGAAGATCTTCTCGCGCCCTTCATTGCCAACACGACCAAACTTCTCACGCTCTTCCTGTGAAGGCTCGTTCCAACGGCGCTCGATGTCTTCATAGATCTTGAAGCCGAGGTAGTATGGATTGAGTTGGCCTTTCTGCGGCGAGACGACGCCGGAGTGAAGATTCGCAAACTCGATGTGATCGTTGTCGCTGAGATCGAGCTCACGCATGATGCGCGCGTGCCAGATGCTGGCCCATCCTTCGTTCATGATCTTCGTCTGCATCTGCGGCACGAAATACTCCATCTCCTCGTGCACCATCGCGATCGCATCGCGTTGCCACGGCGCGAGTGAAGGCGAGTTCTTCATCAAGTAGTAGAGCAGGTCTTTTTCAGGCAAACGCTCGCGCGGTTTGTCGTCGTCAGTAGTCTCAGATGATTTAGCTGCCTGCGCACTCTTGTCGAGCAGCCAGAGATCATCGTATGGCCCATCTTTCACGCGATGCTCGGCGCGTCGCTTTTCTTCAGCAACCGAAATCTCGCGTTTGATAAAGAAATACGGATCGATGTGCTCTTCGATTGCCAGCACCGCGTCCAGGAACCGCTCGACTGTCTTCCGGCCATGCTTGAACTCATACTCCATCATTCGCTGCGCGTGCGTCGAGACACTCTCCACCATGCGGCGATTCGTTTTTGAGAAGTAAGAATTGTTTTTGAAGAAATCGACGTGACCGAGCACGTGCGCGATCACCAGCTTGTTCTGAATCGGGCTATTCGTCTCCAGCAGAAACCCGTAAGCCGGGTTCGTGTTGATGACAACTTCGTAGATCTTCGAGAGTCCGAAGTCGTACATCGTCTTCATGCGATGGTAGGTCTTGCCAAACGTCCAGTGGGAATAGCGACCCGGCAACGCATACGAGCCAACCTCGTACATCACCGTCGCGGGCACAATCTCGAAATTCGTCGGATACGGATCGAGACCAAAACCACGGGCGACCTCCCAGATCTGCTCGACCGCTTTCTCGAGTTCTTTTATTTCCTTGTCTTCCATAAAACCATCAGGCGGGCGTCTCGACGTTCCTCTTCCCAAAGAACTGTTTCAACGCGGGGTACACGTCTTCCTTATCGTCGATCCGCACACCAACAAAACGATCCTTGTGCTGTAGTCGATCGCTGAAGATCGACAGCAACGCGCCCGAAGAACGTCTGTAACTCGACGATCCCTCTTCACCGATCTCGCCGTATCCAAACAGATTGCACGTCGCGATCAGCTCGTCAGCAAGGCGCACTGCTTCTTCGTTATCGGAGTAGTAGTTGTCGCCGTCAGAGAAGTGAAACGGATAGATATTCCAATCGGATGGACGATAACGCTGCTTGATGATGTCGAGCGCGAGCTGGTATGCGGAAGAAACAACCGTGCCTCCCGACTCGCCCTGCGTAAAGAACTGCTCCTCCGTCACTTCTTTCGCTTCCGTGTGATGCGAGATGAAAACGATCTCGACGTTGTCGTACTTCGTTCTCAAGAAACGAACCATCCAGAAGTAAAAACTGCGCGCGATGTATTTCTTAAACTCGCCCATCGAACCCGAAACGTCGATCATCGCGATGACGACCGCGTTCGACTCGTAGCGCATCACTTCTTCCCACGTCTTGAATCTCAGATCCTCTTTCTTGATGTCGCCAAAGCGCGCCTTGCCTTCACGCGCGTTGCGACGAATGTTTTCGAGGATCATCCGGCGCTTGTCGAGATTCGCGATCACACCCGTGCGGCGAATCTCGTTGAACTGAGTCTTGCGCGACTGTACCGCCTTCTTCGCTTTCTCTTCGAGATACGGCAGATGAAGATCTTCGAAGATCAACGCGGCAAGCTCGTCGATGTTTACTTCGGCTTCGTAATAATCAGCGCCCGCGTCCTGCCCCGCCTGACCTGAACCCTGACCGCTGCCGGGTCGACTCTCGCGTCCAATCACATCGCCGACGCGCGTCTTCCCGTCGCCCTGGCCCACGTGTTTGCCTTTTTGATAGTTGAAGCGAAACTTGTATTCGTCGAGCGCTTTGATCGGGACTTTGACGGTGCGCTTGCCGTCGGAAAGGATGATGGCTTCGTTGGAGACAATCGAGCCGAGGTTTTTGCGGATGGCTTCCTTTACCCGATCCTTATGGCGCTCCTGATCGATGATGCCCTTGCGTTGTAGCGACCAGTCGTTGCGTTGGATAGACATAAAACCTCCATCCACAGATTACACGGATGTGGCCTTCACAAAATCGTTTACGACATTTGTAAAGGCTTCCGGATATTCCTCGTGCGGCAAGTGCCCGCATTTCAAAAACACGATCAAACGCGAGCCGGGAATCTCCGCGTGGAGACGCTCCCATCTGCAAGTGGAATCTCGCGATCGTTTTCGCCCCAGAGCAGGAGAGTGGGTTGTGTGATTAGATGCGCGTCTCTGGAGATGCGTTCAGCATCCCAGCGACGCACGGTGCTGATGATCGCGCGGTGCGTTCCCGCGGCGCGCAAAGGCAGATGGCGCGCATCGACGCGCCGTTCATCCATCACCCATGCGTGTCGATCGTAAACGCGCTTCATACGACGGCGAAGTAAGCGACGCGAGCTGATCAAAAGTGGTGACACTACATCACCGACCACAGGCGACCCAAACAACCGCATCAACACAAATTCAAGAGGCCGGTTGTTGTTGACTGTTCCCACGAGTATCAATTTCTCAACTCGATCGGGATAGTCCAAGGCGCACGTCGCTGCGACTGCGCCACCGTACGAGCTCCCGACAACAATCGCTCGTGTTATGCCGAGGGCATCGAGCAAGCGCGTTAACAGTTTCGCCTGTCCTGCGATCGTGTACTCGCCGTTCTTTGGCTTCGCCGAGTAACCGTAGCCAAGCATGTCCAACGCAATCACTCGATAACCCGCTTCAGCTAATCGCAGGAACACTTTGCTCCACACGAGCGTCGACGATGCGAACCCGTGAATCAAAACGAGCGCCGGTGCGTGTCGGTCGCCAGCCTCCTGGTAATGAACGCGAATCCCGTCGACGTCGATGAAACACGAATGCTCGGAATGGAAAACGACGTCGCGGCACTTTTGCCAGTCAGCATCACGTGGCCGCGTCAAAAGCTTGCCTGCAATGGCGAGTGTCGCCGCTCCTGCAATCCAGTAACGTTTCTTCATCCGCGCTTATTATAACGCCCGCGCACCGAAGGGGCGCGGGCGTTTATCCGTGTAATCTGTGGCTAACTTTACCGCGACAAAAGCGTGCCTACATACGTTAGCAGCTCGTTCGCGCAAACCGGACAATATTCGTGCTCCTTCACGAGCCGATCGATAACCTCGTTAATTCTTCGCAACTGATCCGGATCTGGCGTCTTTGTTGACGTCGTGATCTTCACCACGTCTTTCAAGTCAGCAAAGATCTTCTTTTCGATTGCTTCTTTCAAACGCTCGTGCGAGTTGTACTCAAACGGCTTGCCTTTGCGAGCGTGCGACGAGATACGTATCAGGATTTCCTGCCGGAAAGTGTTCTTCGCGTTTTCCGAGATCCCGATCTGCTCCTCGATCGAGCGCATCAACTGTTCGTCCGGATCCATCTCTTCTTCGGTAATCGGATCCTTGATGCGCTCCTTGTTGCAGAACGCTTCAACGTTATCGAGATAGTTGTTGCACATCGTGCGCGCCATCTCTTCAAACGAGTAAACAAACGCGCGCTGCACTTCGATCTTCGCAAGCTCGTCGTATTCCTTACGCGCCTGCGAAATGTGATTCAAATAACGTTCACGCTGCTCGCTGCTAATCCCGGTATGTTGTTCGAACCCGTCCTTGATTGCTCGCAGCGCATCAATCGGGTTGATACACGTGACCCCATCGCGCACGAGCGCACTTGAAAGTCGATTGATGATGTAACGCGGCGAGATACCATCCATGCCTTCACGAATCGTCTCTTCCTTCAGCTCGCGCACGTCTTTCGACTTGTAACCCTCGACGTCCTCGCCGTCGTAAAGCTTCATCTTCTTCACGATGTCAACATTCTGGCGCTTCGGTTCTTCGAGACGCGTCATCACCGCAAACATCGCCGCGACTTTCAAAGTGTGCGGCGCGAGGTGAACATTGCGCAGCGCTTCCGACTGGTGCAAAAGCTTGTCGTAAATCCGCTCTTCCTGCGAGACGCGCAGGTTATAAGGCACCTTCACGAGGATGATGCGATCCTGCAACGCTTCGGATTTGCGATTGCCGGCAAACGCGATGTACTCGTTCTCGTTCGTGTGTGAAAGGATCACTTCATCGGCGTAGATCATCGCGAAGCGGCCGGTCTTGATGCTTTGCTCCTGCGAGAGCGTCAGCAGGCTATAGAGAAACTTCTCATCAACCTTCAGCATCTCGACAAATTCCATCAAACCACGGTTGGCGATGTTCAACTCACCATCGAAACGATAAGCACGCGGATCCGACTCAACACCAACATCACCGATCGTCGACAGATCGATCGATCCGGTGAGCTCAGTAATGTCCTGCGACTTCGGATCGCTCGGCGAGAAAGTGCCGATGCCGACGCGCTCCTTTTCAGAGAACCCAACGCGATGCACTTTCACATCCTCATGGCGTCCACCATAAGTATGCTCCAACGCATAGCGACACTGCGGACAAAGATCACCTTCAATATAGATGCCGTAATGTTTCTCGACTTCAGCGCGCAGTTGATGCGGGATAAGGTGAAGTGGCTCCTCGTGCATCGGACAGTCTTTGATCGCGTAAACAGCGCCGGCCTCAATCCTGGTCCAATCTTCAAGACCGCGCTTGAGCATGTTGACGATCGTCGACTTACCTCCGCCTACAGGTCCCATGAGCAGCAGGATGCGCTTGCGCACTTCGAGTCGCTGCGCGGCCGATTTGAAATACTCGACAATCCTGGCGATGGGTTCTTCGATGCCAAAGAGTTCGCTGGCAAAGAATTTGTAGGAGAGAATTTCGTGTTGAGTGCCTTCGTTCTGCCGCTCGATGCCTGCGGCATGAACCATGTCGTTAATGCGAGCGTGTGAAAGCTGGGCGACGCGCGGATTCTGGGCGACTAACTCGAAGTAGTCACGAAAAGTCCCTTCCCAGCGCAGCGCTTCGTGCTCACGGCGCAGATCTTCCAAACGTTCGCTGATGTTGAATTGTTTTTTGCCATCCTGCTCTTGCATAGCCTTGAAACCTCTTCGGCCTTCGCGCATTGGACAGCGTGTGGGGAGAGGCCACGCTATTTTACGTACACCGCAACACTCGTCGGGGAACTGCGGTTGGTTTGTCTGTGCTTCGTGATACGCCTCACGCGCGCGTAAGCGTGAGCTACGTCCTCGAGGCATCACTTCTTCTCAATGATCGATTTCAAACGGGAAGTCCGGTGGGAACATTGGAAGCGAACCGCACGCGCGCTTCCTTGGGTGTGAAGTATAGCACAGGGGTCAATGGTTATTTTGCAAACTCATTTTTTCCCCGCCTAATACCACCTGAGGATGCACACTTCGCGCATTCGCATCATATCGACCGATCGCAATCAAATCCTCACCGGCGCCGTATATCCTCACGTTCTCTCCGTCGGCCCAATCCCGTTCAAGCGCCTTCAACTCTCTTCCATGGTTGGCCCGCCGAACGTCTTCGCCGCTTAGATGCAGGGAAGGCAGCCATGAGAGCGCCGTACCCGGGGGCAGCAGGACTTCACCGATCGACTCTTCACCGAAATGGATCTTTAACTCGTCGAGCGTGATCGCCTGATCGATCCCAAGGTCGCCCACGCGCGTCCGTCTCAACTCGGCTAAGTGAGCGCCAACGTACAAACGCTTACCGAAATCTTCCGCAAGCGTTCTGACATAGGTACCCGACGAACACGACACGCGCGCGTGAAAATCAAAGGTGCCGTCAAGGTTGTCCTTGATGAGCTGACCTTCAGGTCTGATTGCTGCGAACTCGTGAATACAAACTCGAACCGGCTTTCGTTCCACATTCTCGCCGCGACGCGCAAGTTCGTAGAGTTTCCTGCCCTCAACTTTCTTTGCTGAGTACATTGGGGGTACCTGGTCTATGTCTCCACGAAGACTTTGTAACGCTGATTCGATCTCCGGTTCAGTCCAGTTGCGTACTTCTGTTGATGGACCAGGAATCGGGTTGCCGGTGCGGTCGCCGGTGTCGGTTGAGTAGCCGAGACGGATGATCGCTTCGTATTCTTTATCAACTCCGGTCATGAACTGCGAGAGACGTGTCGCCTTGCCGAGTAAGACGACGAGCACGCCGGTGGCAAACGGATCCAATGTTCCGGTGTGTCCGATGCGACGCTCGTGAAGAATGCGACGCGTTTGCGCAACCACGTCGTGAGAAGTCATACCCGCAGGCTTGTCGATTACTAATACGCCGTCCATGGTGAGACATTTTAGATCAGCGACCAATCCGCGTTAATCTGTGTTCACTATTGTGACTGATTTGCGACGTAAAACATTTGAGCGCGCCATAAAATTACTCGCGGCAAAGCCTCGCTCTGTCGCCGAGCTGCGCGAGCGTTTGCTCCGGGGCAAGAACACAGATGAAGAAGTGGTTGAAACCGTTATCGGGCGGCTGCGTGAATATGGCTATCTCAACGACGAGCGGTTCGCGTTCAGTTATGCGTCTTACAAGGTGAAGCAGAAGCCGGTGGGACGCAGGCGTTTGGAGCGCGATCTCAAGTTCAAAAAGGTGGATAGCGGCATTGCGAATGAAGCGCTCGAGATGGTATTCGCCGAGACGCCGGAAGAACAGCTAATCGACCAGGCGATTGCGAAACGTCTGCGCATCCGCGGCAAGCCGAAGAACCGCATGGAAGCGAAGAGTCTGTTTGAACATCTCTTGCGCCAGGGATTTGAATTTGAGTTGGTGCGCGAGAAAGTGCGGTCATTGGCCAACGATTACACGGATGAAGACTGATTTGTTACACTCGAATCGATATGACTGGTAACGAAATTCGCGAGGCTTTTTTGAGGTATTTTGAGGAGCACGGGCACACGCGTGTGCGCTCGTCGCCGCTCCTGCCCGCCAACGATCCGACGTTGCTCTTCACGAACGCGGGCATGAATCAGTTTAAGGATGTCTTTCTGGGTGCGGAGAAGCGCGAGTATGTGCGCGCCGCGTCGTCGCAGAAGTGTATTCGCGCCGGCGGCAAGCACAACGATCTCGATGAAGTTGGAAAGACCGCGCGGCATCACACGTTCTTCGAGATGCTCGGCAATTTTTCGTTTGGCGACTACTTCAAGGAAGACGCCGTTAAGTTTGCCTGGGAGCTGCTGGTCGATGAATTGAGACTCGATCCGAAGCGGCTGTGGTTCACGGTTTATGAAGGCGACGCGGAAGTGCCGCCTGATGAAGACGCTGAGCGGTTCTGGGAGCAGGTCGGTGCGCCGCGTGAGCGGATCCTGCGCTTTGGTCGCAAAGATAATTTCTGGCAGATGGGTGAGACGGGCCCGTGTGGACCATGTAGCGAAGTTCATTACTACATGGGCGAGAGTCCGGATGATCCGGAAAATTCAGCCGCGAACGTCAACGGTCCGGGCGACACGATCATGGAGATCTGGAACCTGGTCTTCATGCAGTTTGATCGCAGTGAAGTCGCGCCGGGCCAGTACAAGCTCGATCCGTTGCCGAAGCCTTCGGTTGATACGGGCGCGGGGCTCGAGCGTCTCGCTGTAGTCTTACAGGGCGTGAAGTCAAACTACGATACGGACTTGATTCGTCCGATCGTTGAATTCACCGCGAAGCTCGCCGATCGCCACTACGAACCGGAAACGCAGGAAGGTTTTGCGATGCGCGTCATTGCAGACCACGCGCGCGCGACTGCCTTTGCGATTGGCGATGGAATTCTACCCGGCAACGAAGGTCGCAATTACGTGCTCCGCAAGATCATGCGACGCGCGATCTACCAGGGCCATCACACGCTGCGATTCGAAGGATCGTTTTTCAATGAGGTTACTGATTTCGTCGTCGACTTCATGAAAGACGCGTATCCGGAACTCGAGACGCACCGTGAGTTTGTGCAGAAGATGGTGCGGCTGGAGGAAGATCGTTTCCGTTCGACGTTGACAGTTGGATTGAACAAGCTCGATGAAGTTTTCGCGGCCAGCAAAGGCGCGATGCCGGAGTACAAAACACTTGCGCGCCTCTACGACACGTTCGGCACGCCGCGCGATCTGATTCGCGTCGGCCTGGAAGAACGCGGGTTTGCGATTGATGAAGACGAGTTCAACGCTGCGTTCGACGCGGCGCTTCAGGAGCTCCAGCAGACTGCGACGACTGACAAAGGCGAGACGAAAGCGAAAGCCAATCCTGTTTACGCAAGCCTCGCTGGCCGCCTTTCGCGATCGCTCTTCAAGGGTTACGAAACGACGAACGTCACTGATGCGAAGGTCATGGCTGTTATCAAGGGTGATGAGGTTGAGTCACTGAGCGAGGGTGAAGAAGGCGAGATCGTACTCGACCACACGCCGTTCTACGCCGAGAGTGGCGGACAGGTCGGAGACGTTGGCGTGATTGTTGGTCCAACGAATGAGTTGGCAACTGTCCTCGATACTTACTCACCGGCGCAGGGCTTGATCGTACACAAGATCAAAGTCGAGAAAGGAAGTTTCAAGGTTGGGGAAACTGTCTCGGCTGACGTCGACGTCGAGAAGCGTGATGCAACAAGACGCAATCACACTGCGACACACCTGATGCACGCCGCGCTGCGTGAGGTTTTGGGAACGCACGTGAAGCAAGCCGGATCTGTTGTTGCGCCGACTTATTTACGTTTCGACTTCACGCATTACCAGCCGTTGACGGCCGCGGAGAAAGAAGAGGTCGAGCGGCTCGTTAACTATCACATCCTGCGTAACGAGCCGGTGCAAACGGATGAAATGGCGATCGAGGAAGCGATGCGCTCAGGCGCGATGGCGCTGTTCGGTGAGAAGTATGGCGAGAGTGTGCGTGTGCTTTCGATCAATGGCCTCGAGGGAATCTTCTCGAAAGAGCTCTGCGGCGGGACGCACGTGCGCGCGACTGGCGATATCGGACTGTTCAAGATCACGAGTGATGAGTCGATCGCTTCGGGCGTGCGACGCATTCGCGCAATCACGGGCATGGATGCATATGAGCGGTTCCGTGAAGCTGAAGTGCTGGTCGATGGATTGAGCAGTGGATTGAGAACTTCTCGAAACGATTTGCCTTCGACGGTGACGCGCTTGCAGGAAGAGTTGAGAAAGGCCCGTCGCGAAACGGAAGAGTTGAAGTTGAAGATCGCGAGTGGTGCAGCTGGAGCTTCGTCGAATGGTGACGAGTCGCGTGAAGTGAAAGGTGTGAAAGTTCTGGCGCGTGAGGCGAGCGGGCTCGATGCCGCGGCGATGCGACAGCTTTCAGATACGCTGCTGGCGCGGATCAAGTCAGGCGTGGTCGTCCTCGGGCGAAGCAGTGATGGAAAGGTTTCGCTGATTGTGCGGACGTCGGCTGACCTCACGGGAAAAGTTCCTGCCGGACAGGTTATCAAAGAGCTCGCGCCCATTGTCGGTGGCCGTGGTGGTGGCAAAGCTGACATGGCTGAAGGTGGTGGAAACCAGCCGGAAAATCTGTCTGCAGCGCTGCAGAAGAGTTATGAGGTCGTGGAGCGGCTGCTCAGTTAACCACGGATGACGCGGATTAGATCCGGATCTAATCCGCGTTCATCCGCGGCCCAAATTACATTGCTTTCTGTTTGTCCGTGAGTGTGATGTTCATCTTCTCAAGCGTGATCTTGTTGAGTGTGCCGGTCACTTTGAGCCCCTCCGCCTGCTGATACTTCCGCAATCCTTCTCGCGTCGCATCATCAAGCTTGCCGAGCTGTTCTCCGCCGTAAAAGCCCCGGTCCTTCAGAATCGCCTGAGCCTGGTTGATCTGTTCTTTGGTAGCGCGAAAGATCGGGCCGCGTTTGGCCCCCTGCTTCGTCGCCGCCTTGGTTGTGGTTGAGGTTGTGTTCTGGGCTTGGACTCCAGCGGTGAAGACACAGAGCAGCAGTAGAGAAAGTGTAAGGATATTCTTCATGTTGTTCTTCCTTTTTGTGAGGCGCGCAGAAGCGCGCGGTTTATGGTTTAACCGTGAGGGCTGTCGGTCCGAAAAATCGCCGCTATGATACCGCGCCTGTCAAGCATCCTCGCGTTTAACAATCTTGGCAATGGTTTTACCGCTGTGGTAGGATGCCAGGGTGCGAAGAACGCTATACATTCTCGCCATCTTTGCTCTGACAGCCGGACCCGCGGCGGCGCAGTATCAGGTCGATAATTTCGACTTCCCCAACGCCGTCAAGATTCAAACCCCTCCGAAATCCGCCCAAACCAAACGGCTGATACAGCTCACCAGCATGCCGATGAACCCGTCGCTCGGCGGCTTCACGACCGGGAATTCCGACGTCGACAACTACATCGTCGAATCCGGCAAGCGCAACTCAGTCGATCCACTGCTCCTCTACTCGATCATGCACCAGGAGTCGAGCTTCAAGGCCCGCGCCATGTCTAACAAAGGCGCACGCGGACTGATGCAGCTCATGCCCTTCACGGCGAGCCGTTTTGGCGTCACGAATATCTGGGACCCGAAACAGAACATCGAGGGCGGCGCGCGCTACATGCGATTCCTGCTCAATCTCTTTAAGGGTGATGTACGACTCGCACTCGCGGGCTACAACGCCGGTGAAGGCGCCGTGATGAAGTATGGATACCAAGTCCCACCGTACAGCGAGACACGCGAATATGTTCGCCGGATCGGCAATCGTTACAGCATGATTCGCGACCCGCAGGCTCTCGCACAGGCGGGCAGTTTCCCCGTCGAGCAAAAAGATCCAACGCCACTGAACGTCTACGAGCGCAGTGTCTTCATGACGCGTCTTCCGGACGGTCGTCTGCAACTCGTCAGTCAGTAACCACAGATAACGCGGATTGGATACGGATTGATCTGATCCTTATCAATCTGCGTATATCTGTGGCATGATTGGCACCATGACCTGTTCGGGTTGCGGGGCATACGTACCCCCAAGCGTCCGTTTCTGTTCGAACTGCGGCGCACCAGCTTCTGATCCGGAAGCAACGCGAATCGCACGCCTGCAATCGCGCTCGCTCGAAATGAGCGGTGACCAGGATCTCGAGCACACAGTCTTCACCGTTCGGCCCACGATGATGTTCATCAAGGCTGGTTATGCGCTGGCAGTCGTCGCGGGTATCGCGCTCGTGTTCCTGCTGGCTTCATTGAGCGTTCCGGCGTCAATCTCGATTCCAATCGCGCTCGCTCTGCTGCTGATTCCGGCTTACTACCACATCCGCCGCAACATGGTTCGCTACACGGTCACTGACTCGAAGCTCCAGATCGATACCGGCCTGATCGCACGCACGACGAAAAACATTCCTCTGAGCAAAGTACAGGACGTTACCGTCTCAGCCACGATTCCGCAGCGACTGATGGGCTTCGGCGACATCATCATCGACAACGCGAGCGAGGTCGGCGGCTCAATCGTGATGCACAACATCAGCAAGCCGCGCCACTACGCCGACCTTCTTTTGCGCGAACTCAGACGCTGGCATTAAACTGGCCACGTGCTGCCCAACCGCGCCAAGGAACATCAAAGCCCCGGCGGTTTCTAAACTTCGAGTTTTATTTCGGGCCGCATATGAGGAGTCGTATTGCGCTTAATATTTTTATTGGGTCTTTTGCTGGCTTTTGGGAGTTCTGCGTTCGCGGACACTCCCGCTGAACCCACCCGGCCACTGCCCACTGCCATCGGCAACTTCAGACAGGTCAAAACCAACACTTCGCCGTCAACAGAGCACGATGAGGGCAGCGCCGTAGAGCCCCTCGCTTATCAGTTGTCCGAGTACGCGGGAAACAGGGGAGATCGTGTGTCAGTAGAGATCGTGCGTCTGCGGCATGAGGCGCAGGCGTATCAAGAGCTCAGCCTGGCCGCCGCGACCGCGCGCCGTAATAACTCGAGGATCGAGATAGTTCCCAACACCGGCGGCGGTACTGCCGGTTTTGCTACCGAGGACGAGCTCGTCTTCTTCAAGGGACAGCACCTCGTGAAGATTAAGAGTCTGAAGGGCAGTCCGGGGAACGTCAATGAACTGGCCCAAAACCTCAGCGCAACGCTCGATAAAGGCGAAGGCGATATTCCGGTTCTGATCAAGCATCTGCCGCAACTGGAAGAAACACAAAAGAACGCGATTTTCCTGAACAGTTTCACCGATTTGCGTTCATCGTGGTTGCAGTGGCCTGTTTTGGACGCGGTTCAGGGCGGCGGCAATGCTGACGCGGTACTGGCGACGTACGGTCCGAGTAAGATTCTCCTCGTCGAGTTCAACACGCCGCAGCTTGCGACCGAAAACGACAAACGCATCATCGCTCGCATACAGGAGCTCTGGCGACTGGGCCAGCCGGCGCCAACCGCGTATCGTCGCGTTGGGAACTATTCCGTGTTCGTCTTTGACGCACCAGACGAGCAGACAGCGAAACAGCTAATCGACCAGGTGAAGTACGAGCAGGTGGTGCAGTGGCTCGGCGACAATCCAAACATTCTCAGGGAAGCCGAGAAGCGCTACGTCAACACAACGCTCGGCGTGCTGGTCGCGGTTTTGAAAGCATCCGGATATGCTGCGCTTCTATGTGTGGGTGTGGGTGGTTTGATCGGCGGTTTGTTATTCACTTACCGGCGCTCACAACAGAAAGCGGCGACGGCGTATTCAGATGCTGGTGGAATGCTGCGATTGAATCTGGATGAACTGTCTGCCGAGACGAATCCATCACGTCTTCTCCAGGATCGAAACTAAAACACTTTAGCCGCCGATTTTCGCGGATAAACGCTGAATGCGTTCATCTGCGGAAATCCGCGGCTAAAGATCGGGCCAAAAAAATTGCGGGCTGCTGATTTTCCTGGGAGGCTCCCCCAAGCCCCGTCAAGACGTCAATCAGCAGCTCCGCTATTATTGCCCTTTGACTGCGTCACAAGCGCCACTCCGTTCCCCCAAAAGAGTCAAACGCTTGCTTCTAAATTCTGTGAGAGGATGCCTCCCCCAAAGCCTCCACTCACCGCAGTTTCAGAGCCTGACCCGATTTACCCTTATCTACCCTTCTTGTTCTGTTTTCCTCTTTGGCAATGACCGTGCCAACAGGGCGATATGGAACACTTCAAATCCGATAATGGAGTTTTTGCTGGGATTTCTTTGTGTTCCTATGATGCGGAGATTGTGCGCGAACGGACACAAGCGTGCCAGAGTTGCACAACAATCGGACAACCACCAGTGTACCAGCGACCGAAAATCGTTCGGTCTAAGGCAGAGCTGTCACGAAAGCTTCGACTTCGGCAGGCGTGTTGTAGAAATGTGGGGCGATTCGAAGGCGATCAGCACGTGGCGCCGTGATGATTCGCTGCGTGTTGAGTTGATGATAGAGCTGCATTGCAGACAAACCGTCCAAATGCCGGATGCAAACGATCTGAGATTTCTCACCGGGCGCTCGGGAGCTTACGACTTCGTACCGTTTTGCTCTCAGACGCTCGCATAAGTCGTCCGTAAGCTGTTCGAGATACTCGGCGACGTTCTGCACGCCAAAGCGCGTTAGAAGCTCAAGACTCGCCTTAAAACCGTATATCAGTGCGGCAGGTCCGGTCCCGGTTTCCCAGGCCAGGGCGCCGCGGTTCCAGCCCTGTTCGAAGTTGAAGTAGTCATCGGGGTTCGGAACGCTGATCCAGCCGACGAGCGTGGGTTGAATTCGCTCGCGGGCGCGGTCCGAGAGATACAGGTAACCAACGCCTTCGGGCGACAGCAGCCACTTGTGACCGGCGCCGGCTGCAACATCGATGAATTCCGCCTGCACATCGGTTGGAACGACGCCGAGCGCCTGAATCACGTCCACGACGAATAAAGCGTCGTGCTGGCGGGCGAGGCGGCCGAGGCGTTCCAGATCCATCCGAAAGCCGGAGGCGTACTGAACGTGACTGATAGCCACGACGCGCGTATTGTGATTAATCAGCCTCGAGAGCTCCGCGAAATCGATCTTGCCGTCGCGCTCTTCACACATACGCACTTCGACACCGAAAGCGTCGCGCACGCGCAGCCATGGATAGATGTTCGACGGAAACTCGCGACTGAAGGTGACGATGTTGTCGCCCTTACGCCAGCTCAGGCCGTTGGCGACGGATGAGAGCGCGTCGGAGGTGTTGCGGACGAAGGCCACCTGCTCAGGTCGTGCGCCGAGAAGTTTTGCGAGTAGCTCACGTGCTTGTTCTTTCGTTGCGAGCCAGTCGCGGAAGTTGACCGAACCGTTTTCGTGGACGTCTTTGAGTTGCGACTCGACGGCGCGGATCGTTGTGATCGGTGGCGGCGAGACGGCGGCGTGGTTGAGATAGATCGAGCGTTCGGTGATCGGAAAGAGTGCGCGAAGTTCCGGGGTCATAGAATTAGTTTTTCACGCGGCGGCGCAAAGGCGCAGCGGAAACCACTGGCTCCAAGTCTTCTCCTTACGTTGCGCCGTTGCGCCGCCGCGTGAGAAATCTTCTTCATGGCGCGTATGGCCTTGCGTAGAATTCCTTGTACAACCATCCGAGCACGCGAGCTTCTGCGGTGCACAATGTTTCGATCCAGCAGTTGAGCAGAAATTCGGTGCGGCCACGTTGGAAAGGGATCTTCTCGGCCTCTTTCACGATGGAGCCGCTGCTTTGCAAATCCAACTTGTACGCATCCGCAGTCGTTTCGTTGGCTTTCGACGCCGTGTCGAGCGCGCCGAGGAGCTGGCCTATCCACTCGTGCAGGCTGCCCTCGGTTGAGTTGTCAGCAAGCGCCTGAATGATTCCGATCGCGAGGCGATCCTCAGCACGGTTGAACTGAAAGATCTCTTCGCCCTGCGACTGCACGTGTTGCTGTTTCCACTGGAAAACCTCTTCGACCGAAGGGTGCCTGATGATCGCAACTCGCTGATCGTAGTTGAGGAACCACTCGATCACATCGGGAACCGAATCGACATCAACCTGCCCGTATGCGTCTCGTTGCAGTGGCGGACCTTGCAGATCACTCTCGCTTGTCATTTCTTCACTTTCAAATCGAACGAAGCAGAGATCTCGCCGACGACATTGTCACGACGATTCTTCACTGGAAAGAACGCATACTTCGCCACTGCTTCAAGCGACGCATCACGCAACACTCCCAGTTGTCGCAACGACTCAATCACGACCGTCGGACGCGCACGCTTGTCGTCACCGTCTTCGATCTTTATCGCGATTCCCAAACCCTGCGGCCACTCTTCACTCGGCTTGATGCCCGCGGTGTAAACTCCCTCCGCGCCAACCTTCGAAACTAAACGACGCGGCGCCGCGCGCATAAGTTCCGTATCGAGCCGGTCCGATGTTCCGCCGATCAACTCCGGATTCGCGCTCATCACGCGCACGATTCGCTCACATGCATCGCGTGTCTTCTTGTCGAAGCTATCTGGCGGCGAAACTAATCTCGCGTACGCAAGCGCCATCGCTTTAACGGTGATTCCAAACACCGGCGCCGCACAACCATCGATACCAATAGCCATGTCGGTCACAGCCACGCCCGAGAATTGCGACACGACCTCGACAATCGCTTTCTGCACCGGATTCTCGGGGCTCTCGTAGTTGTCGATCGACGCGCCGAGATGCAGCGCGACAGCAAGCATTCCGGCGTGTTTGCCTGAGCAGTTGTTGTGCAGTGCGTTCGGTTGTTCGCCGCGCGCGCGTAAATCGAGAGCAGCCTGAACGCCGTACGGCTCGTGCGCGCCGCATCGCAATGCTTCTGGACCAAGCCCGATCTTGCGCAGCATCGATGCAGCAAGTTCAGTATGAATCGGTTCGCCGTTATGCGAGCCGCATGCGAGTGCGACTTCTCGATCGGTAAAACCAAATCGGTCTGCAGCTCCAGTAGTTAAGAGCGGTATTGCCTGGAATGGCTTCGCTGAAGATCTCAGGTAAGTAACGTTCTCAGGTGCGCCGAGAGACGCGATGATGTTGCCGTGCGGGTCGACAACGACGATGTGTCCACGATGACGAGACTCAGTTATCGAGCCTCGTTTGACTTCAACGAGCGGCTCCGCGAGCGGTATCTGTTGCGACATTTGAACAGCATCTTGCCACAAAGAGCAGTAGCCACAAAAGGCACAAAAAGCACAAAAGAGAAAATGAGTTCAGGGTGTTGTAAAACTCATAATCTCTTTTGTGCTTTTTGTGCCTTTTGTGGCTAAGAGAAGGAGTTACTTCTTGCGGCCGCCGTAGCTGAGTACGGTCAACTTCACTGTGCGTCGTCCGAAGCGCATCGCTTCGCGTGACGACGGCGTCCAGATATCAATGCGCTTGCCCCGCACGAGGCTGCCTGTGTCTGCCACCAGATACTCACCACTGTAGGTCCCGGCGTCGAGCCGCACGCGCGAACCCAAAGGCAAGTGTCTTGGATCAGCAGCTATCAGTCCCTTGGCAACAGGTCGTCCACTCGCAGTCCGTCCGCGCAGGCTGTAAGCCGTGGCGACGTAGCTTGTCGGAGGCATAACGTAAGCCTCTTCGACTGCGATCTTTTCTCCTAAGCTACCCTTTGGAGAAACGGTTGGTGGTTGTGGATCTTGAGTAGAGAGAGTCTCCGCCGAGAGAGTGGTGGCGGTAAAAGTCAAAGAGAAACTCAGAAGTGCAACAGCAATGATCGCACCTCCGCTGAAGTGATAATTAACTTTCAAATTCGGGTCTCCTGTCCGATGTTGTTACTTACTCTTCAGCGTCCTGCGCGAGTCCGTTCTTTCCTATGACTCGTCCCCTGGCTCTAGGAGTCTGCTATAAAGTCAGCCG
>Ga0134121_10000890_pt1 | contig 30517 bp, 30 predicted proteins | sample KB301_FD_96463 | JGI IMG/M metagenome (GOLD analysis project Ga0134121, IMG submission 96463) | Terrestrial soil microbial communities without Nitrogen fertilizer from Kellogg Biological Station, Michigan, USA - KB3-0-1 | ecosystem: Environmental > Terrestrial > Soil > Unclassified ... | reverse complement strand
GAACGACGGATAGACCGCCGTCGCCAGCACGACGAGGACGATGAGGGCGAGCGGCACGCCGATGACGATGGCGGCGCCGACGAGAAGCTTGTTCTTCATGCCCACGCGGACCCCCTCCCCCGCGGGGAGGTTAGCGGACTTTGATCGCTTGCGGTGGGTATCATGTGTGCACTCTTCGGGGAGGAGGAGACATGAAAAGCCTTTTTGCAGCGCTTCTGCTGGCGTGCGCCGTGCCGTCGTTCGCGCAATATCCCTCGAAGCCGATCCGTTTCGTCGTCGGCTTCCCGCCCGGGGGCTCGGCCGATCCGACGGCGCGCCTCCTCGGCCAGGCGCTCTCGGAGCAGGTCGGCCAGCCCGTGGTGATCGAGAACCGCCCCGGCGGCGATAGCTCGATCGCCGCGGAGTTCGTCACCCGCCAGGCGCCCGACGGTTACACGATCTTCTTCGGCTCGAACGCCGCGATGACCGCCGCTGTCGCGCTGCGGAAGTCGCCGCCGTACGATCCGCTGAAGGACTTCACGCCGATCGCGCTCGTCGGCCGCGCGACTTTCTTCTACTACGTGAATCCATCGGTGCCGGCGCAGACGCTGCAGGAATTCGTCGCCTACGCGCGCGCCAACGCGGGCAAGCTCAACTACGGCACCGGCAATCCGCAGTCGATCCTTGCCATGCAGCAGCTCATGAACGCGGCGAGCCTCGCCATGACGCACGTGCCCTACAAGGGCGAAGGCCCGCTCACGCCGGACCTGATCGCCGGCCGCGTGCACTCGGGGATCATGAGCAATCCGGCAGGCATCAACCTCGCGCGGGAGGGGCGCCTGCGCGCGATCGGCGTGCTTGCCGACAAGCGGCATCCGCTGCTGCCCGGCGTGCAGACCTTCGAGGAAGCGGGCTTCGGCCAGGTGACGGTGCGGCAATGGGCCGGCGTGTTCGGCCCGCCGAAGCTGCCGCGCGAGATCGTCGAGCGCCTGACGCGCGAGTTCAACGCGGTGGTGAAGCGCCCGGAGCTGATCGAGAAGATGCAGAGCTACGGCTATGCGGCCGAGAGCTCGACGGCGGAGCGGCTCTCCGAGATCAATCGCGACGACCTCGCGCTCTGGCGCAAGCTCATCGCCGAGGCGGGAATGGCGCTGGATTAATTCCCGGGTTGGTCGTAGTGGCGCTTTTCGCGCAAGGCGGCCGCCAGGGCTTCGCCGCGCGCGACCTGGACCGGCGTCAACCTCTTCCTGAGCTGCGCCATCGCCTGCCGGTCGTCGAGTAGCCGGTACCAGCTGTAGGCGCGCACGGGATCTTCGGCGACGTCGAGCCGTATGGATTCGGGCGCCTTGCGGCCCAGAAGATAGTTCTGCGCGAGCGTTCGCTGCGATTCGGCGACGCCGGCCAGGGCGGCGCGGGTGTGGTACTCGAGCGCGAACTTCAAGTCGCGGTTCACGCACGTGCCGCTCTGGTTCATCACGGCCATCGTGTACTGCGCGTGCGGGTAGCCGCGCTCGGAGAGCTCATCGAGCTTCTGGAAAACGGCGATGGGAGTGGAGTCGACCCTGTGGAGCGCCTCCTGCATTTCGGGATGCGCCATCGCCGGGCTCGCCGCCATCAGCGCCGCGCACTTGCGGGCCGCTTCTTCGTCGGACTCGGCGAATGCGCGGGTCGCGACCAGCGCTGCGGCAAGGATCAGGATTCTCACGGGCACGCCTGGCGGTAGATGGCGTAGGCCTCGGCGCATGCCTGGCTGTTCGCGGCAGCCGAGAAGTGCGAGCGGCAGGAGAGCTGGTAATTCTGCCGCGCGCCTTCGCAGGCGCGGTCGTTGCGCTTCGGTGGCGCGATCGGATCGAACGGGCCGCTGCCCTGCGGGATCGTGCGCTTCGGCAGCTCGGTGTTCAGCTCGGGCTTGTCCAGGCGCCGGCCGGGATCGGGCAGGTCCTGCGCATCGAGCGGCGTCGATGCAAGGAAGACGACAAGCAAGGCGTGGCGCACGCGCCGTATGATGCCCGAATGGAGAGAGGAGGCGTCATGAAGCGCATCAAACTGGTCGCGCTCGTCGTGGCAGCGGGCGTTGCCGCAACAGCCTTTGCACAATCCGGTCGCACGCTCGAGGAAGTGAAGGCCGAGGCGCAGGCGCGGGCGGATCGCAACGCCTATCCGCTGATCGGCTTGAAGCCCGACGAGGTGCGCGAGGCGCTCGCGCGGCTGAAGAGCCTCGAGCCCGACGACTGGGCCGCGGCCTGGAGCCCGCTCGGCGAGCGGCATATGCAGAGGAAGGATTTCCACCAGGCGTGGCTCTACTACTCGTTCGCGCGCTGGCCGGTGCCGAATTCGCCGGGCAAGGAGAAGGCGTATGCGCACGCGCTCGAGGCCTACTGGCAGTACGCGAAGAAGTACAACCCGCCGCTCGAGATCATGAAAGTGCCGTACGAGGGCAATGAGGTCGTCGGCTACCTGCGCATGCCCAAAAAGGATGGAAAGTCAGACGCTCGGAACATCCCTTTCATCATTGCCGTCGCCGGCCTCGACAGCCGCAAGGAAGAGATGATCGAGCGCTTCGGGCCGCTCGCCGAGCGCGGCATCGGCGTCCTCGCGCTCGATTCTCCGGGCACCGGGCAGTCGGGCGTGAAGCCGGTGGTGCCGGGCGCGGACAAGTCGCTCTCCAGGGTGCTCGATGCGGTGCTCGCGCGTCCGGAGGTCGATCCGAAGCGCGTTGCACTCTATGGCGGCAGCTACGGCGGCTACTGGGCGACGATCCTCGCGGTGACCGAGCGCTCGCGCTTGAGGGCGGTGGTGGCGCAATCGCCGGCGGTGCATGAGTCGTTCTCGCGCGAGCGCACGATGAGCCTCGCCAAGAACCGCGAGTATCTCTTCGATTACGTGCCGGCGCAGATGTTCACCTACGGCGTGAAGACGATCGAGGAGCTCGCCGACGCGAAGGAGAAGATGTCGTTGAAGACCCGCGGCATCCTCGAGCAGCCGATGGCGCCGATGCTCGTCATCGCCGGCGCGCTCGACACGCAGGTGCCGATCGCCGACATCGATATCCTGATGAGAAGCGGCGATTCGCCGAAGGACCTCTGGGTGCATCCGCGCGGCGGCCACATGGGGCGCGACCCGAAGACCTGGCCCGACCCGGTGATCTTCAAGCGCGTCACCACGCCCTGGCTCTTCAAGGCGCTCGAGGTCGACGCCGGCTAGTTGTCGATGACCTGGTCTGCGGTCGACAGGATCGATTGCGGGATCGTGATGCCGAGCGCCCGCGCCGTGGCGCGGTTCACGACGAGCTCGATCTTCACCGGCTGCTCGATCGGCAGGTCGCCCGGTTTTGCGCCCTTCAGGATGCGATCGACGTAGTAGGCCGCGCGGCGGAACTGCGCATCGGGATTCGGGCCGTAGGAAATGAGGCCTCCGGCGTCCGCGAATTCACGCTGTTCATAGATGGCCGGGATGCGCTTCTCGCGCGCGAATTCGACGATGCGCGCACGCATGCTGATAGTGAGTGGGTCGGCGAGGAGCACAAGCCCCGTCGGCGGATCTCGGCTGATCGCCTCGAACGCCGCTTCCATCTCCTTCGCATCGCGGATCTCGACCGACCTTACGTCCATGCCGACGTTCGGCGCTGCGTTCCTGGTCTCGCGAAAGCGCGCCGCCATCCCGGTATAGGCCGGATTCCAGAGCACGCTCACCTTGCCCGCGCGCTTGGCGATGACGTCATGCAACAGCTGCAGCCGCTTCGCCTCGAGCTCGGGGGCCATGAGCGAGAGCCCCGTGAGGTTGCCGCCGGGGTGGGCGAGGCTCTGCACGATGCCGTCGCCCACCGGATCGGAGCTCAAGGGGAAGACGACCGGGATGGTGGTCGTCGCTTTCTTCAAGGCGAGCACCGAGGGCGATGAGCGCGCGACGATGACATCGGGCTTTAGCTTCACCAGCTCGGCGGCGAGGGCCGGCATGCGCTCGAGCTTGCCTTCGCCCCAGCGATACTCGAGGCGGTAGTCGCGCCCTTCGACGTAGCCGAGCTCGCGCATGCCCTGGCGGAAGTGCTCCACCCGCGGATCGGGCGGCACGACCGGCGCGAGGTAGCCGATCACGTACATCTTCCTCTGCTGCGCGAACGCCGGCAGCGCCGTCGCGGCGAGTGCGATGAGAAGGCGCCGGCGGCTCGTCATGGGTTCTATACTCTACGCGCTTGAACAGGAGAGAGCTTCTCAAGTTCGCGCCGGCCCTTGCCATCGCGCCCCGCGCGCGTGCGCAGGAATCGGCATGGCCGGCGAAGCCGGTGCGCCTCGTGCTGCCGTTCACGCCGGGCGGCGCGACCGACTTCCAGGGCCGCATCCTGTGCGACATGCTGACGCGCGAGCTCAAGCAGCAGTTCTACATCGACTACAAGCCCGGCGCGGGCAGCAACATCGGCGTGGCCGAAGTCGCGCGCAGCGCGCCGGATGGCTACACGCTCGGCTGGATCACGGTCGCCTCGCACGCGATCAACCCGACGCTCTACGCCAAGCTGCCGTTCGACCACCTCAAGGACTTCGCGCCGGTGTCGATGGTCGGCATGTTCCCGAACCTCCTGGTGGTGAACAACAGCCTGCCGGTGAAGACGGTGCCCGAGCTGGTCGCGTTGCTCAAGAAGGAGCCCGGCAAGTACGCCTTCGCCTCGTCGGGCCAGGGTACTTCGCTGCATCTTTGCGGCGAGATGTTCAAGATGATGACCGGCACCGACATGATCCACGTCCCCTACAAGGGCGGCGGGCCGGCGATCACCGACGTGATCGCGGGCGTGGTGGCGCTGACCTTCGGCAACATGCCGACGGTGCTCGGGCAGGCCAAGGCGGGACGCGTGCGGCCGATCGCCGTGACGTCGAGCGAGCGCTGGTTCACCGCGCCGGAGATCCCGACGGTCGCGGAGACCGTGCCGGGCTTCTTCTCGATGTCATGGCACGGCGTGGCCTACCCCGCGGGCACGCCGGGCGCCATCGTCGACAAGCTCGCGGCTGCGATCCACAAGGCGCTCGCGACGAAGGAGATGCAGGAGCGCCTCGCCGACGGCGGCTCGAAGGCGACACCGATGTCGCCGGGCCAGTTCCTCGCCTTCATCAAGGAGGAGACCGAGCGCTGGGCGCCGATCATCCGCGCTTCCGGCGCGCGGGTCGAATAGAAGCGTGGCCGTCGAAGAGACGCTGCGGAAGATCAACGCGCAAGGCAAGCTGCATCGCATCGTGCGCGAGCGGCTGCCGGCGCTGGTCGGCAGCGCCGAGCCGACCGGGCGCAAGCTCGTCCGGTTGCGCCAGATTGCCGACGCCGCCGCGGCGGCGATCGCGCCGTTCACGCCCTGCGGGAAGGGGTGCAGCGCCTGCTGCCACAACCCGGCCATCATCAGCGAGCTCGAGGCGATGGCTGTCGCGGAGTCGATCGGCGCCACGGCGGCGACGCCGCGGCGAATCTTCGATGCCGGCGCGAGCGTGGAGGCGCGGCGCGAATATTTTTCCCGCTACGCCGGCGTGCCCTGCGCGTTCCTGAAGGGCGGCGTGTGCTCGATCTATGCGCATCGGCCGGTGGTCTGCCGCGTGCAGCACTCGATCGAGGATTCGCCGGCGGGTTGCGATGCCGGGCGCCAGCCCGCATCGGTCGATCTCACCGAGATCCATCTCGGCGAGCGGCGGATCTTGGGCCGCATGATGATCTACGCCGACATCCGGGAGTTCTTTCCTCCTGCGTAGTCATTTCGCTACAAGCGCGCGTGCCACAAGTCACGCTGGCGCTCAAGTTGCAAACTCTGGTTACAAAAAGTCCTAGACGCGCAACATCTTCCGTCTAGCATTGCGCCATCCATTCACGGATGCAAGGAGTCGCCATGCTCAGCAAACGCCTCATGATCGTCGCAAGCGCGGTTGCGTTTGCGCTGCCCGCGGTATTGGCCACGGCGGCGCGCGCGCAGTCCGAGTCGAAGCTCGTCGAGGACTGGGAAAAGCTCGCCGGGTCGGATGCCAACGCCAAGTCGCTCGTCAACGGCCTGCGCGACGGCAAGGAGGTCACGCTCAAGAGCGGAAGCACGACGACCACCTTCACGCCGCCGACCGGCAAGATGGGCAACGGCAGCGTCAACAACGCGCTGCTCCTCGCCCAGGAAAGCCTGAAGCAGCAGGGCATCAGCAATCCGACGCCCGACCAGCTGAAGAGCGCCGTCAGCGGCGTCCTCGACCAGCGCGCGCAGCACAAGGGCTGGGGCGAGATCGCCAAGTCGATGAACGTGAAGCTCGGCGACCTGCGGCGCAACGAGCACGCGCAGCTCGCGAGGGATCGCGACCGGCGCGAGGACCGCGCCGAGCGTCATGAGAGGGCCGAGAGGCCGGAGAAACCCGAGCGCCCTGATCACGCGGCGCGCGGCGGCCGCTAGATAGACCGCCGTACTAAGAACAATGAAGAAAGCGATGAGTGTGGGCTGCGCCGTTGCGCTTGGCTTCGGCGCAGTTTCTTTTTGCTGGGCGGCCGACGACAGCGAGCTGCGGCTCGGCCTCGGCGCCGACTATTCGCGCGGCACCTACGGCAGCGGAACGGAGACCACCATTCTCTCGATCCCGTTCACCGCGCGCTACGAGACCGGGCGCTGGACCTGGAAGGCAACGCTGCCGTGGCTCGAGGTGACCGGGCCGGCGAACTTTGTCCCGGGCTTCGGCCACGTCGATAACAGCGGCAAGCCAAAGAAGCGCAACTTCGCCGGCACCACCACCGAGTCCGGCATCGGCGACACGGTGCTCAGCACGACCTACAACGCCGTGTACAACGACGATCTCGACAGCGGGATCGATCTCACCGGCCGGGTGAAGCTGCCCACGGCTGATGCGGGCAAGGGTCTTGGCACCGGCTCGACCGACTTCTCGGGGCAGATCGACGTCTACCGCACCTTCGAGCGCCTCACCGTCTTCGGCGACGTCGGCTACTACTGGTTCGGCCACTCCGACTACGTCGAGCTGAAGAACGCGATGAACTACGGCATCGGCGCGAGCCAGAAGATGAACGAGCGCGACAGCCTGGGCCTCTCCCTCGACGGCCGGCAGAAGGCGAGCGTCGGCGGCGCGCCGCAGCGCGAGCTCACGTTTTTCTGGAACCGCCGCATGAACCGCGAGGTGCGCTTCCAGGCCTACGCGCTCGTCGGCCTCGCCAAAGGCAGCCCGGACTACGGCCTCGGCGTCACGGCGGCGAAGAGCTTCTAGTACTTCGCGTCGAACGGCAGCGGCGCGTTGTTCGCCGGGTCGTTCACGATCGCCTTGAACCTCGGGTCATCCCACAGCGAGGCAAGCGTGGGCGTGACTCGCAGGTCGTTGGGATGCGAGGCGGCGAGCTTGAGCTGCCGGGACAGCTCGGCAAGCGCCGCATCGCGGCGCTCCAGCACGGCGTACAGGTCGAGGAGCTTGCGCCGCATGATCTCCGTGTAGAACGTCGACTCGCTGTCTCTCGCCACCGAGAGCATGCGCTCGTAGGCGGCGAAAGCTTCCTTGCCCTCGCCGAGCACGGCGTGTCCGAGCGCCTTTTCCCACCACATGGCGGCGCTGTCCGGCGTGCGCTTCAGCTCGCGCGCGACCAGGGGCATCGTCTTTCGCGCCATTTGCGCCGCGGCCGCCGAATCGCCTTGCGCGCGCAGGATAAGCGCGCGCAACAGGCCGCGATCGACATCCTCCGCCGGGCCGACCACGTTGCGCACATCCTCGGAGACGACATCGGCCAGGCGCAAGGCGTCGGCGAAATCGCGCCGCGCGAGCGCGCGATTGAGGTCCACCGACCAGACGCGGTAGAACTTCTCCGCCGCGTCCCTGCCGGCGCCCGCGCGCCACTTGTCGTAGTCCTCCCACGAGCCGGTCGCCCAGTACTTGAGCTGGTAGTAGTTTGCCTGCGGGTCGAGGTCGCCTGACCGCACGTCGATCAGGCGCTGCCGCAAGGCGAGCGCCCGGTCGTAGTGGCGGAAGCTGCGGTACGAGTTCGCGAGCCGCACCAGGGCCGCGGCGTTGCGCGGATCGACGGCCAGCACCCGCTCGAGGAGCTCGATCCGCCGGCCGGCGGCCATCCGTGCGCCCTCGGCATCGGCAAAGCCGAGCAGCGCGTCCACGTTGTTCGGGGCGATCTCCAGGATCTCGCCGTAGGCCTTGGCGGCGGCAGCGGGGTCGTTCAGTGCGTAGCTGTCGTAGGTACCGAGCTCCACCTTGATCTGCGGGTCTTGCGGCACCAGCTCGAGCGCGCGCTCCATGGCGAACTTCGCCTGCGCAAGGCGCGCCGGCGTGCGGTCGACGTCATAGCCATAGGCGCGGGCATGCTCGGCGGCGAGGCGCGCCCAGGCGAGGCCGAACCCGGGATCGAGCTCGACCGCCTTGTAGAGAAGGGCGATCCGCTCGTTGATCGTGGAGACGGTGCGCACGGTGCCGGCGGAGCGATTCACGAGCTCCTGGTGCTTGAGGAGCAGGTCATACGCCTCGAGGTTCTCGGTCGGCTTCTTCGCGAGCCGCGCTTCCTCCTGCGGCGCGAGCGAGATGCGCAGCGAGCGCGCGATCTCGGTGGCGAGCTCGCTCTGGATGGCGAAGATGTCCTTCAGCTCGCGGTCGTAGCTCTTCGCCCACAGGTGCTGGTCGGTGCTCGCATCGATCAGCTGCGCGTTGACGCGCACCTTGTTGCCCGAGCGGCGCACGCTGCCTTCGAGCAGCGCGCCGACGCCGAGCTCGGCGCCGATCTGGCGGCTGTTCTTCTTGCTGTTGCGGTATTCCATGACCGAGGTGCGCGAGACCACCTTGAGCTCGCCGAGCAGCGCGAGCTGCGTGAGGAGATCCTCGTGGATGCCGTCGGCGAAAAAGGTCATGTCCTTGTCTTCGCTCAGGTTGGCGAGCGGCAGCACGGCAAGCGACTTGCCTTCCGGCACGCCTACGGCGATGCGCGAGGGCGCGCGATGCGTCCAGTACCAGCCGCCGGCGCCGGCAACGGCGAGCACTGCGACGAGGGCAGCGGCAAGCCAGGGCCTGCGCTCGGTGCGCTTCAGCGCGCCGTCGGACGAGATGATCCAGATCGACACCGGCGCGGCGATGTTCTTGAACGACTCGCGGCCGCCGAAGCTCGCCTGCACCGTCATCTTGCTCTTTACCGTGTCGTACACGCTCTGGCTGAGGCAGATGCCGCCCGGCGGCGCCTTGGTCTGCACGCGCGCGGCGATGTTCACGCCGTCGCCGTACACCGTGCCGTCGGTCTTCTCGATGACGTCGCCGAGGTGGATGCCGATGCGGAAGCGCAGCTGCTTGTCGGCAGGCGCGGCGTCGGCGGGCGGCTTCAGCGCGTCCTGGACGGCCTGCGCCGCCTCGAGGGCACCCACGGCGGTCTCGAACACCGCGAGCACCGAGTCGCCGGCCATGTCGATCACGCGGCCGTGGTAGGCGTCGATGCGGGATTTGAAGACTCCGCGCGCCGCGTCGAGCGCGGTGATGGTGGAGCGCTCGTCGCGCGCCATGAGGCGCGAATAGCCGGCCACGTCGGCTGCAAGGATTGCTGCCAGGTAATGCCGGGCGACGGTGGCGCTCAATTTCCTCTCCCGCCGCAGATACTAACTGCTGAATTCCGTACTAAGTACAGAATCCCTCAGTGCCCGTCAGTCGCGGCTCATGCACCGAGCTGCCGCGCGATGAAGCCCTTCACCATCTCCTGCGCGGCGGTGGTCTGCGGGCCGGGCTCGGCGACCCACTCGTGGACGCTGTTTTCAAAAATCTTGAAGGTCACGTCGCCGCCGGCGGCCTTGAAGGCCTGGACGAACTTTTCCTGCGCGGCGGGCAGCACGTTGTCGTCGAGCGCGCCCTGCATGATGAGGAGCGGCCGCTTGCCGATTCTCTCCTTCCGCTCGACGATCTCGATCGGATTGCCCTCGTGGATGGTTTCCCACGGGTTGAAGAACGCCTTGCTCGCCTTCTGCAGGTTCTCGTTCGGCTTGCGCAGCGCCTGCTCGTAGCGGGCGAAGGTGTCGCTGATCGGCGAGCGCGTGGCGACGTAGAGGACGCTCGTATCGACGGTCGGTGCGCTTTCGAGGGGGATCGCGTTGTAGCGCGCATCGTTCGGTCGCAGCATGAGCAGCTCCGCGACGTGCCCGCCGCTCGAGCTGCCGTAGAGGCCGAGCGTCGAGGCGTCGCCTTTCCATTCCGCCGCCTTGGCCTTCAGCCAGCGGATGCCGTAGCTCGCGTCGCGCACGCACGCGGGGTAGGGCGCTTCCTTGGAAATGGTCATGTCGATCGCGACCACCAGCACGCCGCTCGAGGCGATCGCGCGGTCCATCGGCTCCTCGGCCGTGCGGTCCTTGCGCTGCCACGCGCCGCCGTGCAGGTCGAGCAGCACCGGGAACGGCCCCGTATTCTTCCCGTGCCCGACCGGTTGGTAGATGCGCGCCATGAGCTGGCGCCCGGCGCTGTTCCTGCGGAACGGCACCTCGCTCACCTTGAGGTCGAACTTCGCTTTCGGGTCGTAGCCCTTGGTCTTCGCGGCGGCGATGCCGGTGACGCTGGCGGCGGCCATGGCGGTCATTCCTTTAAGGACGGTGCGGCGATTTTCGTTCATGGGCTCCTCCGTTTACTCCACCTTGATCTTGGCGGCCTTGATGATCGGCCACCACTTTTCGGTCTCGGCCTTGTGGAACGCGGCCATTCCTTCGGGCGTCTGCAGCTCGCGCGGCGCGACGTCCAGGCCGAGATCGGCGAAGCGCTTCTGCACGTCGGGCAGCGCGAGCGCCGCCTGCATGGCGCCGTTCAGCTTGTCGATCGCGGCCTTCGGCGTGCCCTTCGGCGCAAAGAAGCCGAACCAGCCGGCGGCGAGGAGGTTCGGCAGGCCGCCTTCGGCGGAGGTCGGCACGTTCGGCAGCACGGCCGAGCGCTTGGGCGAGAGGTTGGCGAGGATCTTGATCGCGCCGCTCTTCACGTGCGGCGCCACGGCGGCGGCCTGCACGATGAGGAGGTCGACGTGGCCGGCGAGCATGTCCTGCAGCGCCGGGCCGGCGCCGCGATAGGGGATGAAGCGGAAGTCGACGCCCGCCTGGTCCTTGAGCATCAGGCCCGTGACGTGCGCGGCGGCGGTCTGGTCGACGATGGTGGCGGCGCCCGGATTCGCTCTCATCCACGCGACCATGCCTTTCAGGTCGTCGGCCGGGAAACCCTTGCGCGCGGTCATGAGCTGCGCGTTGATGGTGATCATCCCGACCGGGGCGAAGTCCCTCACCAGGTCGTAGTTGATCGGGAAGATGATGTTGCCGACGTGCGTGTCCCACTGGCCGATGTCGATGGTGTAGCCGTCGGGCGCGGCGCGCGCCACGCGGCCGACGCCGATCGAGCCGCCGGCGCCGCCGACGGTCTCGACGACGATCGTCTGGCCGAGGGGCGCGCGCATGTACTCGGCCATGATGCGTGCCGCGGTGTCGGTCGAGCCGCCGGGCGGGAAGGGCGAGACGAGCGTCACCGGCTTCGACGGGAAAGTCTGCGCGAACGCGGCCATCGACGTGAATGCGGCCGCTGCCGCAGCCAACAGAACGAGACGTTTCAAGCGATCCTCCTCCTAAGGTGAGCCCGGTTTATTTTTGTCCGGGCTTCTTCACCCGCAGATCCTGCATCCCGTCGTACACCGCGCGCTCGATCTGCTCGGAATCCTCGCTGCGGTACTTCTTCGCCTCTTCCGGCGTGAGGCTTACCGTCTCGTCCGAGTCGCTCGGTTTTTTCTTGTCAGGCTTTTTGCTCACCCGTCCCCCTGTTTCTACCGCTACAGCATTGTATTAGCCGCCCAGGTGCGCAGGCGATGGCTTGAGCTCGCCGCGCTCGACTTTCGTCACGAGGTCGGTCAGCTTCACGTGGCTCGGCGCCGGTACGCCGATCTCGGCGCCCTTGCGCGCGATCACGCCGTTCATCTGCTCGATCTCGGTGCGCCGGCCCTTGAGGATGTCCTGCGCCATCGACGGGCGCTGGATGTCGGCGCGGGGATTGGAGCCGGCCTTCGGGATCAGCACGGACTCGACCTGGTCGATCGCCGCCTTGTCGCCTTCGTCTGCGCGTACGAGCACGTCGGGCTCGATGCCGCGAACTTTCTCGAGCTGGAAGCCGAGGGCACGGCCGACCCGGATGCCTTCGGCGGCGAGCTTGATCGAGAAACGGCGGATCGCCGGGTTGCGCGCGCAGTCGGGCGTCGTGAGGCCGGTGGAAGCGGTGACGCCGTTGCCCATGCCGTTCTGGCAGAGCTTGGTCCAGCGCTCACCCCATAAATTGGTCGTCACCTTCGCGCTGTCGATGCCCTTGAACCATTGGCAGAGCTCCTCGACGCGCGGCGTGCTTCGGCCATGCGCCTCGCCGACGCGGAAGATCGTGTACTTGTCGCCGCCCTTGTGCACCGTGCGGCGGATCTTGCCCGCCTCGTAGAGATCGACCGAGATGAGCGAGGCGACGACGCCGACCACCCGTCCCCAGCCGACGATGCCGGCGATGGTCTCCTCGTTCAGGCAGTTCTGCAGCGAGACGATGAAGCCTTGCGGCGAGAGGTAAGGCGCGATGAGGTGCGTCGCCCAGGCCGTGTCGTAGGACTTCATCGCCACGAAGGCGACGTCGACCGGCGTCTTTTGCAGCGACTGCACCTCGGTGAGGTGCAGGATCTTCGCCTTCTTCACCGTGAAGCGCTCTTCGGGCGTCATGCCGTCGAGCTCCAGACCGCGCGAGCGGATGATCTCCACGTGCTCCGGCCAGGGGTCGATCAGGGTGACGTCGTGTCCAAGATGCGCCAGCGACCCGCCGACATAGCCGCCGAGCGCGCCGGCGCCCACTACTGCGATGCGTTTAGCCATGGCCGAATCATAAAGGTAGACTTTCCGCCATGGACATCCAGCCGCTCGCCGGAGCGCTCGGCGCCGAGATCCGCGGGATCGACCTGACGCGGCTTGACAGCGCCGGCTGGGACGCGCTGCATCGCGCCTTCCTCGACCATGCGGTGCTGGTGATCCGCGACCAGAAGCTCGAGCCCCCGGACATCATGAAGGTCGGCGCGCATTTCGGCGAGCCGTGCCACTACCCGTTCGTGACCGGGATGGAGGGCTTCCCCTTCATCTTCGAAGTGGTCAAGGCAGAGGACGAGAAGACCAACTTCGGCGGCAACTGGCACAGCGACACGACCTATCTCGCGCAGCCGCCGCTCGCCACGCTCCTTTACGCGGTCGAGACGCCGACCCACGGCGGCGACACGCTCTTCGCCAGCACGCGGGCTGCCTACGAGGCTCTGTCCGACGGCATGCGCAAGATGGTGGACAGCCTGGTCGGCGTGAACAGCGCCGGCCTCAAGTACGGCGGCGGGCGCAGCCGAATGCACTCGAAGATCGGCGGCATGAAAGTGCACGACACCGACAGCGCGGAAGCTTACGAAGCCGAGCACCCGGTGGCGCGCACGCATCCCGAGACCGGCAGGAAAGCCCTCTACGTGAGCCGCAGCCACACCATCCGCTTCCGCCACATGACCGAAGAGGAGAGCCGGCCGGTCGTCGAGTGGCTCCAGTCGCACATCACGCGCCCCGAGTTCACCTGCCGCGTGCGCTGGGAGCCGGGCACGCTCACCGTCTGGGACAACCGCTGCACGCTGCACAACGCAGTCAACGACTACCACGGACAACGCCGCCGCATGCGGCGCCTGACCGTGGGAGCGCAGACGCCGCGTTGAAAGGGGGGGAGTGAAGGGCTGGCGCGCGCTTACCTGCGCGATTCTGCTGTGGCCGCTTGTTGCCGATGCCGCGTTCTTCCAGAACGGCGAGGGCAGGACCTTCATCGCGCCGGAGGGCATCAGCTATCGCCCGGATGACGGTTCGCCGTTCGAGAAGATCGCTGTCGAGAAGCAAGGCTGGATCGCGCAGCGCGACCGGCCATTCGCGCCCGACCGGGGATCGGTGCGCATCTGGGCAAGGTTCGATCTGCCGCACGCCTCGCCCGCGCGACGCGCGTTCCTCGGTGTCGGCGCGTGGGAGCACGTGGAGTACTTCATCGTCACCGACGGCCGGCTCGTCGATCGGCAGGTCGTGGGCCAGCTGGCGCCGTGGAACGAGCGCCGGGAGCGCATCACGATGACGCCCGTGGTCCTCTTCGGCGGGCTCGCCGGCGTCGAGCTGCCGGCCGAGTCGCGCACGACTGTCTATGCGCGCCTCGCGAGCGACCAGCGCTACGTGGTGCCCCCGCCGCTCTCGTTCAGCCTGCGCGACGCGGACCGCGCGCTCGACGGCGAGCGGCGCGACCGGCTGATCCTCGGGGTGTTCTACGGCGTGATGCTCGTCATCGTGCTCTACAACTTCGGCGCTTGGATCGCCATCCGGGAGCGCAGTTATCTCTACTTCGTGCTCATGCAGGCGGCGGTGGCGCTCGTCTGGACGCCTTTCTATGGCCTCACGGTGGAGTTTTTCTGGCCGGCGCATCCCGCATGGGACCTCTACTTCCTGTGGATCACGCTATTGCTCGGCGGGTATGGTCTTGCGCAATTCCTGCGCACCTATCTAGAAACGGCCAAGTACTTTCCCCGCATCGAGGTGGCGCTCAAGATCTACGCGTACGTGCAACTGCTTGCCGTGCCGGTGGTGTTCTTGCTGCCGGCGCCCGTCGCGGAACAGTTCGACCTGGTCAACTACCTCGCCCCGGTGGGCTGCGCCATCATCATGGCGCTGCTCGTCTTCGCCCTGATCCGGCGGCATCCGCTGGCGTGGAACATGGTGCTGGCAGTCGGCTTTGTGCTGGGCGGCCTTGCGATCACGGCCCTGGTGCAGGGCGACATGATCCCGCGGTATGACTGGGCGTTCCATGCCGGCCAGTTTGGTGCTGCGCTGACCGGGGTCGTGTTTTCGGTCGGCCTCGGCTTTCGCACGGCCGAGCTCGTGGTCACCAAGCGCCAGCTGGAAGCGACCAACCGGCACAAGTCGGACTTCCTCGCCCACATGTCGCACGAGCTGCGCACGCCGCTCAACTCGATCATCGGCTTCTCCGAGGTGCTGCGCGAGAAGATGTTCGGCCCGCTGAACGAGAAGCAGGACGACTACCTGAAGGACATCCACGATTCGGGCCGACATCTCCTCTCGCTGATCAACGACATCCTCGACCTGTCGAAGATCGAGGCAGGGAAGATGGAGCTCCAGCTTTCGACCTTTGATCTGCCGAGCGCTATCGGCAACGCGATCACCCTCGTGCGCGAGCGGGCGATGCGCCACGGCGTAGCGCTCGGCACCGACATCGACTCCCGCCTCGGGGCGTTCGACGCCGACGAGCGCAAGCTGAAGCAGATCTTGCTGAACCTTCTTTCCAACGCGGTGAAGTTCACGCCGCAAGGCGGGCGCGTCGACGTCAGCGCGAAGCTCGACACCGACAAGGTCGAGATCGCCGTGCGCGATACCGGTGCCGGCATCTCGCCCGAGGATCAGGCGACGCTATTCCAGGAATTCCGCCAGGTCGGGAAAGACAGCGCGCGGAAGAGCGAGGGTACCGGGCTCGGGTTGGCGCTCAGCAAGAAATTCATCGAGCTGCATGGCGGGGGCATCCGCGTGGACAGTGTGCCCGGCAAAGGCTCGACCTTCGCCTTTACGCTGCCCGTGCGCTAGTTGCTTAACCCGCCGGTCTTCCCTAGAGCGTGGCGCCCGGCTGGCCGAGGGCCTTCTCGGCGAGCTGCAGGATGAGCCAGTCGTAGGCTTCGTCGACCGAGTCGGTGCGAAAGACGAGGTCGACGTCCTTGCTTGCGATCATGCCGTGCGCGGCGAGCGCATCGAAGTCGACGATCTTCTTCCAGTACTCCATGCCGAAGAGGACGATCGGCATCGGCTTTCGCATCTTGCGCGTCTGCACGAGCGTGAGGAGCTCGAACAGCTCGTCGAGCGTGCCGTAGCCGCCGGGCATCACGATCACCGCCTTGGCGAGGTAGGCGAACCAGAACTTGCGCATGAAGAAGTAGTGGAAGTGGAACGAGAGCTCGCGCGTCACGTACTTGTTGTCGAACTCCTCGACCGGGATCGAGATGGTGAGGCCGACGTTCATGCCGTGGGCCTCGGAGGCGCCGCGATTGGCCGCTTCCATGATGCCGGGGCCGCCGCCGGTGCAGACGACGAAGCGCTTGTCCTTTTCGCCGAGCTCCTTCGACCAGCGCGTGAGGCGCGCGGCGAGCTCGCGCGCCGCCTCGTAGTACGCGGACATCTGCAGCGCCATCTTCGCCGTCCCGGCGTCGCCGTGCCCGGCCTCGGCCTGGCGCACCAGCTCCTCGGCCTCCTCGCGCGACTTGATGCGCGCCGAGCCCATGAACACCACCGTGTCCTCGACACGGTACTTGTCGAAGCGGCTCTTCGGCTCGAGGTACTCCGCGAGCATGCGCAGCTCCCGCGCATCCTTGCCGTTGAGGAAGCCGGTGTTGTGGTAGGCCTTGGTGAAGCTGCGCGGTTTGTCCGTCATTACTCGGCTTTGGCGCCCGATGAGATCACGACCTTCGCCCACTTGTCCGTCTCGGCCTTGATGACGCCGCCGAAGTCTTCCGGCGTACCGCCGATCGGGCGGCCGCCGAGGTCGGCGTAGCGTTTCAGCATGCCGGGGTCGGCGAGCGCCGCGTTGACCGTGGCATTCACCTTGTCGATCGCCTCGCGCGGGCTGCCCTTCGGCATGCCGATGCCGAACCAGGCGGTCGCCTCGTAGCCCTTGACGGTCTCGGCGACGGTCGGCACATCGGGCAGCGACGCATCGCGCTGCGCCGACGTGACGCCGAGTGCGCGCAGGCGCCCGCCCTTGATGTGCGGCATCGACGACGGCAGGTTGTCGAACATGACGTGCACTTCGCCCGCGATGAGCGCCGGCAGAGCGGGTCCGGACCCCTTGTAGGGCACGTGGAGCATGTTGCAGCCGGTCATGGTCTTGAAGAGCTCGCCCGACAGGTGCACCGAGGTGCCGCTGCCCGACGAAGCCATGTTCACCTTGCCCGGGTTCGCCTTGCACCAGGTGATGAACTCGCTCACGTTCTTCACCGGCAGCGTCGCCGGCACCACCATCACGTTCGGCGTGCGTACCAGGCCCGCGACCGGCGCGATGTCGCGGATGAAATCGAACGGCAGGTTCTTGTAGAGCGTGGTGTTGATGCCGTTCGCCGGATTCACGAGCAGCATGGTGTAGCCGTCGGCCGGCGCCCTGACCACGTACTCGACGCCGATGTTGTTGCCGCCGCCGGGCTTGTTCTCGATGATGATCGACTGGCCGAGCTTTTCCTGCAGCCATTGCGCGGTGAGGCGCGCGAGCACGTCGGTCGTGCCGCCGGGCGGGTAGGGCACGACCCAGTGGACGGGCCTCGTCGGGTAATCGGCCGCGGCCGCGATTCCTGCGGTCAGCGCGAGCATGGCAAGGGCAATGCGCAGCATCAGCGTTCCTCCTCCTGTGGAGATCGCTGAATCTTACTTTACGACCGGGGGCTACTTCATGGCTGCGCGCGCGCGATCGAGCGCGTCGCGCATGAGGCGCGCCCATTGCGCAGCAATGTCCTCGGCCTCGCCGCTCGCCGTGGCGGTGTTCGCCATCGTGAACGTATTGGCGGAGCGGGCCTCCTGGCGGTCGACGACGCGCGCGAGGATCTGGCCTGTCTCGGAATCGAAGAGCTCCATGAAGAGCGTCATGCCTCCTGCGGAGGTGACGTAAGTGCGCGAGACACCCGGACCCGGATTGTCCGGAGCATTGACGTAGAGATTCACGATGTAGATCTTGAGCCGCAGCACGTCGGGCCCCGGCTCGTCGACCACGGGGTAGGCGCCCTTCGCCGCCAGCGTCTTCACGAACTGGTCGCGCACGAGCTTCGCGATCCCCGCGCGGATCGCCTCCCGATCTTCGGCCGGGAGGGGCAGCCTGCTGCCGGTGCGCTGCGGGTTCCAGTTCTTGTCGAACCTGACTTCCACCGGGTCGATGCGCACGCGCTTGTAGGCCGCGAGCGTGGCACCCGGACGCCGGTAGGCGGCGGAAATGCCTTTCACCTTGACGGGCTCGAGCCCGTCGTAGGCCATCCGCTTGTCGAAGTCGCTCTGCGAATGCGCCGCGCCGGCGACGAGCATTGCGGCAATGGCTAGATGGATCTTCACGCGAGCCTACTTTAGGCAGAGCGCCTCGGCCCGGGTATTGGACCTTGGCCCTACTCGCGCCGTTTGCGCCTTTGCTTCGTGGCGCGAGTGCGGATTTCCCTCAGGGCGAGCGCGGAGCGCGGGATGCGCGTGCCGCGGAACTTGAGCTCGCCCGAGTGCCAGATGGCGACATCGCCGACCCGGTACCCGCGCCGCCGGATCGCCTCATCGCCGTTCGGCAGCGCCAGGATGACCATCGGCGCAAGCGTGGTCGGGCATGTATAGACGGTCTCCCGCTTGAGCGTCAGGTAGAGCGTGCTGAGCGCGAGGTCGCCGCAAACATCGCACACGACGAAGATTTCGCTATCCGTCAACGGCGGCGTGCCCTCGGGCAGCGTCCGGTTGAGGACATCGCACACGCGGAGCAATCGCGTGCTCACTTCTTCGGCGCCGGGTGGATGTTGTCCACCCAGTGCACTTCTTCCGGCTTCTCGACGACGGGGATGTCGAGGTTCACCACCACGGGCTCCTGACCGCTGCGGCAGAGCACGCACGAGAGCGGCTCGCTGTCGCTCGCGTTGATCTCCTGGTGCGGCACGTAGGGCGGGACGTAGATGAAGTCGCCGGGGCCGGCCTCGGCGACGAACTCGAGCTTGTCGCCCCAGCGCATCCGCGCTTTGCCGCTCACGACGTAGATGACGCTCTCGACCGGCCCGTGGTGATGCGCGCCGGTCTTCGCCTTGGGGTGGATCACCACCGTGCCGGCCCAGAGTTTCTCGGCGCCGGTGCGCGCGTGGGTGATCGCCGCCGCGCGGTTCATGCCGGGCGTCTGCGCCGTGTTGATGTCGAGCTCGCTCGACTTGACCACGCGCACGCCGTCGAGCTTCCACTTGCCGTCCGATGCGCTCATTGATGGCATTATGCCGCCTCCCATGAACGAGAAAGCCAAGGCGCGGCTCAAGCAGGGCCGCGAGCTGTTTTATACGAAGCGTTTCGACGAGGCGGAGAAGGCGTTCCGCGAAGCGGCCGATCTCGCCGCCGCCGGCAAGCACTGGCGACTGCATGCCCGGGCGCTCGGCCGCCTGCAGAACGTGCTCGGCTTCCGCGGGCGCATTGGCGAGGTGTGGGAGGAAGTGCGCACCGCGACGCTCGCGGCGATGGACCGCGGCGAGGACGGGCCCGCGGTGCTGATGATGCAGAGCCTGTTCTTCCTCTCGATCCCGCCGCAGCACAACGAGCTCCCAACCATGCTGCGCGACTGGGTCGCGCGCGCGAACCGGTGTCAGCCCGACCTCGATCTCGCGCGGGCGGCGGCGCAGGTGGCGATCGTGCTCACGCATCTGGGCGACTATGCGGGCGCCGCGAACATGCTCGGGCAGGCGCGGCCGACGCTCGAAGCGGAGCTCGGGCCGGAACATCCCGAGGTGGCGATGCTGCTGCACAACCTCGCCGATACGCTGGGCGCCGCCGCGCAGTACCGCAACGACGCCGAGGCCGAGCCGATGCTGCGACAGGCGCTCGCGATCCAGAACAAGGCGATCGCCCCGGGCCATCCCGAGCGCATCATGCCGCTCTTCCACCTGGGCCTGCTCCTCACGCGCGCCAGGCGCTACGAGGAGGCCGAGCGCATGTTCCTCAGCGCGCAGCGCGTCGCGCTCGAGTTCGAGGGGCCGAACGGCGGCGGGGTGGCGATGATCCGCCAGGGAATGAATCGGCTCGAGGAGGCGACGTTCAATGCCGAGGCCGAGGGCTATCTCCAGAAGCGCCTCGAGGCCGGCGACATCCTGGAGGGAGAGCTCGGCGTGCGCCTCGTGCATCTCTGCCGCCACTACTTCGCTCGCGGCAGGCTCGCGCAGGCCGAGCCGTACTATCGCCGCCTGATGGAGCTCTCGCCCAGGCTCGACGACATCGGCCGCGCCATCGTCGCCGCCGAGCGCGGCGTGCCGGGAAAGATCTATGCGCTGATGGCCGACGAGCGGCGCGACCTGGCGGAAAAGCTCCTGCTGGGCGAGCTCGAGGTGATGCACAAGGTGCTGGGCGAGGAGCACGCCGAGCCGCTTGCGCAGCGCTACTTCCTCGGCAACTTCTACCGCATGGTCGGGCGGCCGCTCGATTCGCTGAAGGTCTTCCAGGAGCTCGCCGACCTGCGGCGCAAGCTCACGCCCTCCGATCCCGACCGCGCCGACGGCCTCGTGCGGCTGATGGACGCGCAGCTCGACGCCGGCGATCCGCAAGCGGCCGAGCGTACGGCGGCGGAGCTCGAAGGCCTCACCGGCAGGAAACCGGTGATGGATCCGGCGCTGAACGAGTTCTCGCGCCAGCTGCGCCCGGTCTGGCAGGCGCTGCAGCTCGAGAAGGAGCCGGATCTCATCGGCGCGGCGCTAAAAGGGGATGCGGCCGCGGGCTTGGTGGTGGGCCTATGCTGGGCCGCGGGGCAGGGCGTGCGCCCGGACCTCGACAAGGCGCGCCCGTGGCTCGACGCCGCGGCAAAGGCGGGCCATCCGCTCGGCATGCACATCGCGCAGTCGCTTGCGGGCGGCCAGCAGGTGCAGTTCGACCTGCAGTTGATCGGCAACGCCGCGCAAGCCTGGGTCAAGGCCAGTTGAGCAGCACCAGATTCGCCTTCGCCTTGCGGTGCCCGGGGTCCCAGAAGAGCGCAGTCAGGTACTCGCGCCGGGCGTCTTCCTTCCGGCCCGCCTCGTAGTAGGCGAAACCCAGGTTGTTGCGCGCCCGCGCGTTCCAGGGCGATGAGCGGACGCTCGATTCCCACAAGCTGATCTCGTCGAAGTAGTCGACCTGCCGCACGATGCTCGCCGCCGCGCAGACGAGGCACAGTGCGGCGGCCGCTGCGCGCGGCCACTCGATCAGCGTAGCGAGCGCGAAGAAGAGTCCCCAGCACGCGAGATACACCTGCCGGTCGTTGGCCGCATCGATGCGCGGCACGATGCTGTTGGTGGGCGCGAGCTGCAGGAAGAACCACAGGATGCCGAACGCGAGCCATGGCCGGCGCCGGATATTGAGCACGCCGATCGCCAGCAGAGCGCAAAGGAGCACGGCCTGGAAGGCGAGCACCCCGGTCCATTCGCTGACCGTGGGCAGTGCCGGGTCGATGTTGAGATCCGAGAGTGAAATGAGGTGCCAGATCAGGTACGACACCGCACCGATCTGCGTGAGCAGGTTGTCGTGCAGGCTGCGCTCGCCGTAGCCGTAGGCGAGCAGCTCCCAGTAGCGCTGGTTCAGGAGCACCACGGCACCGCCGGCGGCGAGGAAGGTCCAGTGCGCCGCCTGCCGCCGCACGATCGTGCGCCAGTCGGTGCGGCGGCAGAGCTCGATCAGGAGGAGCGCCGCGGGCAGCGTCAATGCGGTCTCGCGCGTGGCGAGCGCGAGGACAAACAAGAGGCAGCTCCAGCCCCAATGCGCACCGCGCAGGTAGGCGAGGATCGCGCCGAGGTAGAACGTCGCCATCAGGGAGGACGAGCGGCCGCTCACGTAGGTCACGGCTTCCGTCTGCATGGGGTGCAGCGCGAAGAGCAGCGCGGGCAGCAACGAATAATTACGCACGCCGTCCGGAATCAGCCGGCGGCCGACGAGGTAGAGGAGCGCCGCATTGGCCGCATGCAGCACGATGTTCACGAGGTGAAAGCCCAAGGCATCGGAGCTGATCGTCCAGTTGAGGACGTAGCTCGCCTTGAGGAGCGCGCGCACGCCGCCGCTCGCGCGGTCGAAGAACGCGCTCCACGAGTGCACCGTCGGATAGTCGACGATCACGTTGTAGTCGTCGAAATGGAACGGACCGAGGAGCGACGGCAGGTACGCCGCCAGCGCAACGGCAAGGACCAGCGCTACCCCTCTACGAGCCGAAGTCAAAGGCGCGGTCGAGGAGGCCTGCCGCATTCCACCAGCGGTTGCGCGCGTTGAGCAGCACCACGAGCACGCGCACGCCGTCGCGCTCGGCGAGCGCGACGACGCAGTTGCCCGCGCGGCCGGTGGTGCCGGTTTTCACCCCGATCGCGCCGTCGTAGCGGCCGAGAAGCGCGTTGGTGGTGGTGACGCTGAACTTCTTCTTGCCGTCGGTGGTCGCGATGGTGATGCGCTCGGTGCGCGCGAGCTGCGCGAACTCGGGCTTCTGCATCGCCTGCTCGGCGATCCGGGCGAGATCGGCCGCGGTCGAATACTGGCCCGGCTTGTCATGGCCGCAGGGATCGACGAACTGCGTGTCGCGCAGGCCCATGGCGAGCGCGCGCTGGTTCATGCGCGTGACGAAGGTGACGCCGAAATGGTCGGCGATGGCGCGGCAGGCGTCGTTCGCCGAGCGCACCACCATCGCGGCGAGGAGGGCGCGCACGCGGAGCTGCTGGCCGGCCTTGAGGCCGAGGCGGCTGCCGCTCTCGCGCGAGGCGGCGCGGCTGACGGTGACGACCTCGTCCAGGCGTCCGGACTCGAGCGCGACGAGCGCACTCATCATCTTGGTGAGGCTCGCCGGCGCCATGCGCAGCTGCTCGTGGCCGGCCCAGATGACGACGCCGTTGCGCTTGACGAGGTAGGCATCCGCGACTCGCGGAAAGCGGTCCTCGGCCGCGTGGGCGCTGCACGCGGCGAGGAGGACGGCGAGGGCGATTACTTGCCGAATAGGCCTTTGATCTTGTTCAGGGTCTGCGCGGCGCCCTGCTTGGCGGCGTCGACCGCTTGGGTGGTGCCCGACTTCGGCTGCGCCTCCTCGGCCATCGCGACGCCGAGCTGCGAGCACATGGCGAGCTTCTTCTTGTCCTTCGCGTACACGCTCGTGTAGTCCCGGCCTGCGCAATTCTTGGCGTAGACGGGCTTTGCCTCGGCGGGGCAATACAGGCCGAGGTAATCGTAGCGCTCGGTCTCGGCGGCCTTGGGGCAGAGCTTGGCCGCCGCCGACTTCGCCTCCGCCGGGCAGTAGTCGCTCATGAACTTCCAGCTCGGGCCCTCGACGGCCTTCGAGCAGAGGCTGCCCGCAACGCTCTCACCCTTGACCGTGCAGAACGCGCTCGAGGCGGGAATGCGCTGCGCGGCGGTGACCTTGTTCCGCTTGCCCTCGTCGTCGATGGCCGTGACGCGTTCCGTTTTCACCGCCTGGGTGAAGCCCGCCTCGGTCTGCAGGCTGGTGCAGAACTCTTTCTTCTTCGCCTCGCAGAACGCCTTGTCTTGCGCCGGGAGCGCGAACTGCTGGAAGCCCTGGCGCATTTTCTCGTCCTGCGCGTTCTGCGCCATGCAGTGATTCAGGTTGGCCGTCTCTTTCCCGAGGCACAGGGGCGCGGCGAACTTGCGCGAATCCATCGTCGTCACGGCCTCGGTGCACTCGCCCTTCAGCTTGGCGAACGCCTGCTGGCGGTTTTGTTCCATCTGCTTGTTCAGCGCGGCGCTCGCCCCCATGATCTCGGCCTGCTTCTTCGCGGCGCTGTCCTGGCGCTCCTTCTGCGCCACCTGGGCGTCGCAGGTGCCGATCTTCCTGCCTTGCATGGTCATCGTCATGTCGCCGCGCTTCGACTTCATGCTGACGGTGCCGTTGTATTCGGTGCGGGCGGCATTGAAGGTGTTCTCGATGGTGGCGGTGCCGTCGGGGCACTCCATGGTCATGGTGTACTTGTTGCCGCTCTGCTTGAAGTCGGTCATCTTGCACTTCTCGTTGCCGCGGCTCTGCATCGCCTTCTTGGGATCGCCTTTCTCGGCGCAGACCTGGTGCTTCTGGCCGCCCATCCCCGCGGGCATGCCGGGAACGTTCATCTGCGACGTCACTTCCCAGAGGTCGTCGTTGCCGGCGGCATGAGCGAAAGCGAATGGCAGCGCGGCGAGCAGCGCGAGAATGGCTTTCACGTTCCCTCCCCAAAAGTTGAACGCTGCACCAATTATGAACTAGCCTCGGCCCATGCTGGACCTACTGATTCGCAACGCCAAGGTCGTCGACGGCACCGGCGCCAGCGCTTTCCGGGCTGACGTCGGGGTAAGGGACGGCACGATCGTCGCCGTCGGCGGCACCGACGAGCCCGCGCGCAGCACCGTCGACGCCGGCGGACTCGCGCTGATGCCGGGGATGGTCGACGTGCACACGCACTACGACGCGCAGGTCACCTGGGATCCGACGCTTTCTCCGTCGGTGTCGCTCGGCGTGACGACCGTGGTGATGGGCAATTGCGGCTTCGGCATCGCGCCGTGCCCGCCAAGGCTCCGCGAGACGCTGCTGCGCAACCTCTCGGTGGTGGAAGGCATGGACGTCGAGGCGCTCCTCGCCGGCACGCGCTGGGATTTCGAGACGTTCCCGCAATACCTCGACATGCTCGAGCGCAGCCGGCCGCACGCGAACGTGGCGGTGCTTGCGCAGCATTCGACGATTCGCACCGCGGTAATGGGCGAGGACGCAGCCGTGCGCACGCAGCCGACGCCAGCGGAATTGGCCAAGATCAAGAACCTGGTGGCGGAGGCAATGGATGCGGGTGCCGCCGGGTTTGCGTCGTCCTTCTCGCCCAACCACAGCGGCTGGGGCGGCCGGCCGATGCCCTCGACCGTCGCGAGCGATGAAGAGTTGCGTACGCTCGTCGGCGTCCTCGGCGAGAAGCAGCGCGGCATTTTCGTCATGGCCACCGGACCGCGCGCCACGCCGGAATTCATGGAGTCGCTCGCGGCGGACACCGGCCGCCCGCAGTTCATCGTCACGGTGCTGACGATGTACAACCAGGCGCAGCCCGGGCGCGCGATGGAAATGTACGAGCGCTGCGCAAGCGCGATCGCGCGCGGCCGGGAGGTGTACATCCACGCGAATTGCCAGCCGCTGTCGTTCGACTTCACGTTGCGCGAGCCGTACCTGCTGTACTCGCATGACGCGTTCGACGCCGTGAAGGCGGCGGAGCCGCAAGCGCGCGGCGCGATCTATCGGCAGCGTGCGTTTCGCGAGCGCCTGCGGCAGAACTTCCGCGAGCCGAAGCAGGGCATCCTCTTCTACGGCGACTGGTCGCAGATGGAGCGCGACGGCACGCCGGTCACCGAGCTCGCGCGGCGCGATGGCAAGGATCCGCTCGACTATGTCTTCGACCTGCCGCTCGATGTGCAGCTCGTGGCGAAGCTCTACCAGAACGACGACGCGGGCGTCGCGCCCCTCCTGCGGCATCCCGCGGGAGTCATCGCGCTTTCGGATGCCGGCGCGCATCTCATCTATTTCTGCGACGCAGGCTACGGGCTGCACTTCCTCGCGCACTGGGTGCGCGAGACCCGGACGTTCACGCTGGAGGAGGGCGTGCGGCGGCTGACGAGCGATCCGGCGCGGAAGTACCGCATCCCGGATCGCGGCGAGATCAAGCCCGGCTATCGCGCGGACCTGTTGCTCTTCGATCCGCAGAAGGTCGGGGTCTCGGGGCTGCGGCGGGTCAACGACCTGCCCGGCGGCGGCACGCGCATGCTGCGCGATCCGATCGGCGTGCACGGCATGTGGGTGAATGGGCACGACTTGACGTCGGCCGGGCCGGGGCACGGCGAGGTGCTGCGGCGCTTCGGGCGCTAAACTAGCCGCCAAGGGGGCCGGGGTACGCAGCCAGGAACGGTATGTCTCGCGATCATGCTCGGCGGATGCGCGCTCGACGGCACCTATCGCGCGGCCGGCCCCGCGAGGATCGACGTTGCTCCCCGCACCCAGCTCAGCATTGCCCGCAAGCTCATCTATCTGCCGCCGGCTGAAGGCGTGAAGCTCATGAACCAGTTGGGCGAGCGGCCCGGCGCGGAGGTGCTCGGCGTAGTGCTGACCGACGAGGAACCGCCGCTCATGATGGTGATCTTCGCCCGCTCGCGCGACGCGCAGGGCCGGCCCGAGGTCGAGCTCGTCGGCTGGGACGAGGCGCCGGCCGCCCGCTCGTTCATCGAGGAAATGAAACTCGCGGAACAAGAACGCCGGCGGAGGTAGTCCAAGTGCCCGTGAAGCCCGAAGCGCTGCCCGCCACGGTCTCGCGGGCGCAGTTCCTGAACCTTTTCCTCGCGGTGTTCCTGCCGATGTTCATGGCGGCGGTGGACCAGACCCTGCTCGCCACCGCGACGCCGTCGATCGCCGCGTCCCTCGGCGGCCTGCGCGACACGTCGTGGATCGCGGTCGGCTACCTGCTCGCTTCCGCCACCATCGTCCCGGTCTATGGCCGGCTCGGCGACCTGCACGGGCGGCGCGACCTGCTGCTCATCGCGCTCGGCGTCTTCACGCTCGGCTCGCTCGCCTGCGGCCTGGTGCAGACGCTGCCGCAGCTCGTCGCCGCGCGGGTGCTGCAGGGCCTCGGCGGCGGCGGACTGATGGTGCTTTCGCAGGCGCTCATCGGCGAGCTCGTGCCGCCGCGCGAGCGTGCGCGGTTCCAGGGCTACTTCGCCACCGTATTCACCGCGGCGAGCATCGGCGGGCCCGTGGTCGGCGGCCTCGTCGTCTCGCACGTGAGCTGGCGGTGGCTCTTTCTCGCCAACGTGCCGCTCGCCGCCTTCGCCGCGTGGCGCCTCGTGCAGCTGCCGCGCGGCGAGGGGCATCGCAAGGAAGGTACGCGCACCGATATCCCGGGCCACCTCCTTTTCGCGATCGGCGCCGTGTCGGCGCTCTTCTGGTTCACCTCGGTCGGCAATCGCTTCGGCTGGCGCTCGGGCGAGAGCCTCGGGCTCGCGGTGCTCGCGGTGGCGAGCCTCACGGCGCTGGTGTGGCACGAGCGGCGCCATGTCTCGCCGTTCCTCCCGGTGGATCTTCTGCGGGAGCGCACGATCGGGCTTTCGAGCGTGGTGGTGATGCTTTTCGCCTCTTGTCTCTTCGCGATGGTGTTCTTCCTGCCGATCTACCTGCAGCTCGGCCATCGGGTGAGCGCGCAGTACGCCGGGCTGCTGCTGCTGCCGATCACCGGCGGCATGGTCACGGCGGCGGTGATATCTGCGCAGATACTGCGCCGGACCGGACGCCCGCGCTGGATCCCGGTGACCGGGTTGTCGTGCTCGGCAGTGGCGTTGCTGCTCCTCGGCATCGCGCCGGACCACATGGCAGTTGTGATCGTCCTTGGAATCCTCTGCGGCCTTGGCTTCGGCTGTGTAATGCCGACCATCCAGGTGACGATCCAGACGGTGGCGGGCCGCGAGCGGCTGGGGGTGGTGACCGCATTGAACGGCCTCGCGCGCTCGACCGGCGGGGCAGCGGGCGCGGCGCTCTTCGGGGCCGTGGTTTTCGCGATGATCCCCGTGGCGGTCGACCGCAATGCGCTGCTGCACGAGGCGAACGTCAACGTGGTGCTGCATGCCTTTCACCGGGCGTTCTTCTGCGCGGGTTGCGTCGCGGCCATCGCCGCCTTCGTCGCGAGCCGGATGCCCGATGTCGCCTTGTGGGAAAAGTAGGGGAACAATTCTTGCGGCAGGCTAGCCGCGCGTCGCCGACCAGTACGGTCTGGCACAGCGACACTTGGCAGCAATGCCGAGCGACGCCACGCCCGACGGCCACGGTTATCCAGGCGACGCGCAAAAGCGGGCCCGTTCCCCGGGCCCGCTTTCTATTTCTACAATGCCGGGTGATCTCACTGTAAGGGGTTCCCATGGCAGCTGAAGCTCCGGTCGTCCAGGTCTCGCAGCTCCTCGATGAGCGCGGCGTCACCGGCTTCCACGTCCACCTCATCTTCTGGTCGGTGCTGATCGCGCTCTTCGACGGCTACGACATTGCCGCGATCGCGCTCGCCGCGCCGCATCTCGTGGCCGACTGGCACGTGCCGCGCGCCGCGCTCGGCCCGGTGCTCGCCTCGAGCCTCGCCGGCATCCTCGTCGGCTCGATGTTCTTCGGCTGGATCGGCGATCGCTTCGGGCGCAAGAACGCGCTCGTCGGATCGCTGCTCCTCTTCGGCATCTTCACGTGGGCGGCGGCCTACGCCACGAACCTGAACCAGATGTTCTGGCTGCGCCTCGTGGCGGGCCTCGGCATCGGCGGGGTGATCCCGAACATGATCGCGGTCAACATCGAGTCCGCGCCGCGGCAATCGCGCGCCACGCTCGGCCTGATCGCGACGGGCCTCGTGCCGCTGGGCGGCGCGCTGCCGGGCTTCGTGTCCGCCACGCTGGTGCCAGGCCACGGCTGGCCGATCCTCTTCCTCATCGGCGGCATCGCGCCGGTGGTGATCGCGATCCTCGCGTACTTCCTGATGCCGGAATCGATCAAGTACATGAGCCTCCACGAGCCGAGCCGCGCCAAGCTGACGCGGCTGCTCGAGCGGATCGCGCCGGGCTACCGCGTGCCGGAGGGCGCGCGCTTCGTGATCGAGGACGAGCGGCAGACGCCGAACCGCAACCCGAAATACCTCTTCACCGACGGCCTCGCGCTCATCACGCCGCTCCTGTGGCTGCTCTTCGCGCTGAACCTGATGGGTTACTTCTTCCTGCTCTCGTGGACCCCGACGCTCCTCACCGCGGCGAAGCTGCCGCCGGCGACCGCGGCGCTGACTTCCGCATCGCTGCAGGTCGGCGGCACCGTCGGCACGCTCGTCCTGCTCGGCTGGATCAACCGCCATCAGTTCAAGGCGATCGCGATCCTGCTGCTCGTCGCGGTGCCGGTGGTCGGCTCGCTCGGCGCGATCGGCGTCGGCGGCTCGCGCGGCGCGCTTCTCGCCGCGAGCTTCCTCGCGGGCTTCTGCGTGCTCGGCGTGCAGTCGGGCATCAACGTGTGCGGCGCGCTCGTCTATCCGACTTCATTGCGCGCGCTCGGCTCGGGCTGGGAGCTCGGCATCGGCCGGGTCGGCTCGATCGTCGGGCCGCTCGCCGGCGCGCTCTTCGTCGCGCTGCCGGTGGCCCAGCTCTACCTGTGGTCGGCGACGCCGTTTCTGGCCGGTGCGGCCGTCTGCTTCGCGGTCTATCGGCTGAACCAGGCCCGCATCCGCAGCCGTTCCTACCTGGCTAGCTGACGCCGCTCCGCACGCGGGTGGCCCGCTCGCCCGAGAGGCGAACCTTGCGCTGCTGCATCACCTCGCGGCCGATCTGCGTGATGAGCCGGGCGTACTGCGTGGGCTGGCCGCAGACCTCGCATTCGTAGTTCATGCGCGGGCCGGAATGCTCGTCGCGGGGGATCCTGAACTTCGTCGCGCCGCACTTCGGACACTTGGCGCTGATCTGACCGACGCGGAATTCCATGCGCGCAGCGTAATGAAAGGCTGGCTGCGCCGCGAAGGAACTATTTCCAGGAATCGCGCAGGGTGACCGTGCGGTTGAACCCGCCGTCGCGGTCGCGGATGAAGTAGCCGTGGCGCTCGAACTGGAAGTGCTGCTCGATCTGGGCGTCGCGCAGCGAGGGCTCAAGCTCGGCTTTCACCACTTTGATGGAGGTGGGGTTCAGATCCTGCAGGAAATCGTGCCCGACGCCGGGGTCGGCGACCTTGAACAGGCGGTCGTAGAGGCGCACGTCCGCGGTATGGGCGTGCTTCGCGCTGACCCAGTGGATGTTGCCCTTGACCTTGTACTTGTCCGCGCCGGGCGTTCCCGAGCGCGAATCGGGATGGTAGGTGCAGTGCACCACGCCGTCCTTCATGCCGATGCACTTCACGACGTAGCCGAAGCGCAGCCTGACCTCGTTCCCCGGAAACAGGCGGAAATAGCCTTTCTCCGGTTTTTCCTGGTAGTCCTCGCGCTCGATCCACAGCTCGCCCGAGAAGGGTACGTCGCGCTTCGCCCAGTCAGGCTTCTGCGGATGGTTGGGCTGCGGCAGGTGCTCGACCTTCTCCGCCGGGTAGTTGTCGATCACCAGCTTGATCGGATCGAGCACCGCCATGCGCCGCGGCGCAAGCTCGTTCAGGTCATCGCGCATGCAGTCCTCGAGGATCGAGAACTCGATCACCTGGTGGGCCTTCGAGACGCCGGCGCGCTCGGCGAGAAGGCGAAAGCCGCCTGGCGTATAGCCGCGGCGCCGTCCGCCGGCGAGGGTCGGCATGCGCGGGTCGTCCCAGCCGGCGACGTGCTTCTCCTCCACGAGCTGGATCAGCATCCGCTTGCTCAGCACCACGTATGTCAGATTCAGGCGGGCAAATTCGATCTGCTTCGAGAGCGGCCGCTCGAGGAGGCCCGCCTCGGCGACGCGCTCGTTGAACCAGTCGTAGAGCGGGCGATGGTCCTCGAACTCCAGCGTGCAGAGCGAGTGCGTCACGCCCTCGATGCAGTCGGATAAACCGTGCGCCCAGTCGTACGTGGGGTAGATGCACCACTTGTCGCCGGTGCGATGGTGGCGCGCATGGCGGATGCGGTACATCACCGGGTCGCGCAGGTTCAAGTTCGGCGAGCGCATGTCGATCTTCGCGCGCACGACGTGCGTGCCGTCGGCGTGCTTCCCCTCGCGCATCTCGCGCAGGAGCAGCAGGCTCTCGGCGACCGGGCGAGCGCGGTAGCGCGAATCCTTGCCCGGCTCCGTCAGCGTGCCGCGGGTCGCGCGCATCTCGTCCGCCGACTGCGAGTCGACGTACGCGT
>Ga0134121_10000889_pt1 | contig 30551 bp, 19 predicted proteins | sample KB301_FD_96463 | JGI IMG/M metagenome (GOLD analysis project Ga0134121, IMG submission 96463) | Terrestrial soil microbial communities without Nitrogen fertilizer from Kellogg Biological Station, Michigan, USA - KB3-0-1 | ecosystem: Environmental > Terrestrial > Soil > Unclassified ... | reverse complement strand
CTCAGCGGCGTCGCCGTCATCGCCGCGTTGACCCTCTCGCACGCCTTCACGCGGCTGCCGGCGAAACTCGATCCGCCCCGGATGCTGACGCTCGACGATGGAGGCGGCATCCGGCTGCCGGTGACGGGGCTCGACGACGGGCACCTGCATCGCTTCGGCGTCTCCCTCGACGGCACGGTGGTGCGCTTCATCGTCATGAAGAACGGCGCCAGGCTCGTCGCCACCTTCGACGCCTGCGTCGTCTGCGGGGCGCGCGGCTACATCGAACGCCAGGGGCGCCTCGTCTGCCTCGCCTGCGCCGCCGACATCAACACGCAGACCCTCGGCACCGGCGGCGGCTGCAATCCGATTCCCCTGCGCTACACCGAAGAGGGAGGCGCTCTCGTCATCACCGCCGCCGACCTGAAGACCGAGTTGAAGACGTTCCACGCCGACGATAAAGTCACGGAGCCCTGACGATGTTCCTGCGCGTTCTCGGCGACGCCCTGGCGCGGCAGAAGCGGCGCAAGGCGATCGTGCTCGTGGCCGTCGTCCTCGGCACCGCCGCCGCGTCGGCCCCGGCCGACATCGCGCTCGATGTCGGCGATCGCATGAGCCGCGAGCTGAAGTCGTTCGGCGCCAACCTCGTCGTGGTGCCGCGCGGCGGCTCGGCCCCGGTGCGGGTCGGCGGCGCCGATTTCTCGTCGCTGCACGTCCCCGCCTACCTCGCCGCCGCCGACGTCCTCAAGGTGAAGGACAACTTCTGGAAGAACAACATCCTCGGCTTCGCGCCCATCCTCGACGTGCCGGCCGAGGTGAGCGTCGCCACCGCCGGTCGCAACGGCGGGCGGAACGAAGAGGTCGGTCCTCCGTCGGGACCCTACCGCTCCGTCCTGCTGCGCGGCGCGTGGCTCGATCGCCCGTTCCGTCTCGACGGGACTCACGCTCCGGTCTCGACATCGACGGCCCCGGACGCGATGACCCGCACCGGCCTGCGCCGGCTCAATCCGTACTGGGAGGTCGACGGCGCCTGGCCCGTCGAGCCCGCCGCCCTGCCGCCGCCGACCGAGACCAACTGCGTCCTCGGCGCGGCCCCGCGACTCGAGGCCGATGGCCAGGGCGCGCTCGTCGGCCGGGGGCTTGCCGCGTCGCTCGGCGTCAAGCCCGGAGACCTGCTCCGCGTGCGCACCGCCACCGGAGAGACGGCCTTCGCCGTCAGCGGCGTCCTCGCCACGGGCGGCGAGGAAGAGGAGATGCTTCTCGCCCCGCTGGAGGCGGTGCAGGAGACGACGGCCCTCCGCGGGAAGCTGTCGCGAGTGCTGGTCTCGGCGCTGACGACCCCGGAGTCGGCGGTGTACGAGCGCAAGGCGCTCGACCCGCGCGCGCTCAGTCCGAAGGAATTCGAGTCGTGGTCGTGCACGCCGTTCGTCTCGTCGATCGCCTACGAGATCGAGGAGTCGTGGCCCGGCGCCGAGGCGCGCGTGGTGCGCCGCGTCGCCGACGCCGAAGGGGCGGTGCTCCGCCGGGCCTCCGGCCTGATGATCCTCGTCGCGATCATGGGGGTGTTCGGCGCGGCGCTGACGGTCGCCAGCGCCCTGACCGCGGGGATCCTCGAGCGCCGGGTCGAGATCGGGCTGCTCAAATCGCTCGGCGCGCGCGACGCCACCGTGATCGGGCTGTTCCTCGCCGAGGCGGCGACGCTGGCGCTCGTGGGAGGGCTGGCCGGCTCGGCCGCCGGCGCGTGGCTGGCGCGCATCCTGTCGGCGTCGGTGTTCGGATCGCCGGTGGCGATCCGTCCGGTCTCCATCCCGCTCGCCGTCGCCTGCGCGCTCGGCATCACGCTCGTCGGGTCGATCCTGCCGGTGCGGCGGATCGCCGGGTTCCGCCCGGCGGAGGTGCTGCGTGGCGCGTGAGCGGCGGCACGGCTGGTGGGCGATGTCGGCGCGCCTGTTCGGCCGCTCGCTCGGGCGGCGCGGCGCGACGTTCTTCGTGGCGCTCGTGGCCATCGCCGGAGGCTCCGCGGTGGCGGCGACCATGCTGACGCTGAAGGCCGACCTGCGCGCGAAGATGACGCGCGAGCTGCGCCGCTTCGGCGAGAACCTGGCCCTCGTGCCGGCCGAGGATCGTCCCGGGGCCACGCTCGACGAGGCGGCGGTGCGCCGCGCCCTCGGCGACGCCGCGGCGCCGGTCCTGCTGGCGCGCGGCGAGATCGGCCGCGAATCGTCGGCGAGCGAAGCGGCCGCCATCCTTGGGATCGACCCGGCGGCGCACCGCAGGCTGCATTCCTTCTGGCGGCTCGACGGCGACTGGCCGCACGACGCCGACGACGCGCTGGTGGGCGCGGCCGTGGCGCGGCGTCTCGGGCTGCACCCGGGCGATCGCCTCACGCTGCGCCTCGAAGCCGGCGGCGAGCCGCTGTCGCTGCGCGTCGCCGGAACGGTGCGCACCGGCGAAGGAGAAGAGGACCAGGTCTTCGTGCCGTTGCCGCTCCTGCAGGCGCGCACCGGCCTTTCCGGACGCGTCTCGCTGGCCACGCTCTTCGTCGAAGGAGGCGAGCGCGGCGTCGACGCGGCCGCCGCGCGCCTGGAGCGCGAGATCCCCGGCGCCCGGGCGCGGCCGCTGCGGCCCATCGCCGCGGCGCAGGGCGCCATCCTCGACCGGCTCGACAGGATGATCTGGTTCATGACCGCCGTCATCCTGGCGCTCGCCGGGCTCTGCCTCGGGACGACGCTCTTCACCCTCGTCGTCGAGCGCGAGGCGGAGATCGGCCTCATGCGCTCCCTCGGCGCGAACGACGGCGACGTGGCGCGCATCGTGCTCGGCGAAGTCACCCTTCTCGGCCTCGCGGGCGGGGCGATCGGTCTCCTGTTGGGCACCGGGGCGGCGCGGCTCATCGGCTGGCGGCTTTTCGACGCCGCCATCGACCCGCGGCTCGGCGTGGTCCCGGTGGTGCTGGCGATCGCGCTTGGCGTCTCGTGGGTCGCGGTCCTGGCGCCGCTGCGGCGCGCCCTGACCATCCGCCCCGCGGCGGCGCTGAAGGCGGAGTGACGAAGATGGAGATTCCGATTCGACCGGCCACAGGCTCACCCCCGATGGTGTCGCTGCAGGACGTCACCCGCCGCTACGACCGCGGCGTGAAGGCGCTCGACGGCGTCAGCCTGGAGATCCGCCGCGGCGAGTGGTTGGCGATCATGGGCCCCTCCGGATCCGGCAAGACCACCCTCCTCAACATCCTCGGCGGGCTCGACCGCCCGGACGAGGGGACCGTCCTCGTCGACGGGGAGGACATCGTCGCGCTGCCGCGCGCCGCGCTCACCCGCTACCGCCGAGAATCGGTCGGGCTGGTCTTCCAGCAGCACCATCTCATTCCCTACCTGACGGCGGTCGAAAACGTCATGCTGGCGCAGTACCTCCACAGCCTCGCCGACGAGCGTGAAGCGGTCGCGGCGCTCGAGGAGGTCGGCCTCGGCGAGCGCCTCCGCCACCTGCCGTCGCAGCTCTCCGGCGGCGAGCAGCAGCGGGTGTGCATCGCGCGGGCGCTCGTCAACCGTCCGAAGCTGGTGCTGGCCGACGAGCCGACCGGGGCGCTCGACGCCGAGAACGAGCGGCTGGTGCTGGAGATCTTCGACCGGCTGCGGGCGCGCGGTCAGACCATCGTCATGGTCACCCACGACCTCGTCGTCGGCCGCCGCGCCGACCGGCAGATCCAGCTCGAGCACGGCCACGTGGCCGGCGAGTTCCTCACCCCGTCCCAGGACGAGGAGGCCATCGACGAGGTGCTCGAATTCCTCTGGCTCAAGGACGAGGGAGACCCGCTGGCGCACCAGACGTGCTCCATCGGCGCCTCGCTCGCGACGCCCCAGGTCCTCGACCGGATGCGGGCCCGGGGCATCCTCGTCCCGGGCATCGCCCCCCGCTTCTCCCCGGAGGGACGCGACCGGGCCGAACGGCTCATCCGCCGCCAGAGGCTGGCCGAGACCCTGTTCACCCAGACCTTCCAGATGCACGAGGCCGAGGTCGAGGCCGAGGCCTGCTACTTCGAGCACATCCTTTCACCCGCCGTCACCGACTCGATCTGCACGTTCCTCGGCCATCCCCCCGAATGCCCCCACGGCAAGCCGATTCCCCGGGGGGCCTGCTGCGCCGCCGCCGACCTGGTCCGCAAGGCGGTCCACGAGCCCCGATAGAGGCAAACCCCGACCCGGCCCTCGTAGAAAGCCTTGACATCCCGCGGGGGTGGGCGTACTTGGAGCCCGACCGCCTGTCCGGGCACGGCCGAAGTGCGCGCCGGCCCGGCCGTCGTCCGTTTCGAGGGAGAGGATGCGCCGCGCAGGTCCGTCACGTCTGGATCCGTCCGCGTTTGTCCTGCCCCTCCTCCTCGCCGCCGGCTTCCTTCCCGGCCTGGCCGCCCCACGCCACCCGGAACCCTCGCGTCATGAGGCTTCGGCCGCACCGGCCGAGACCGGCGCGCGGGGGATCACCGTCACCATCCGGCAGATCATGGAGCGGCCGAGGGCGGCCGCGGCCTCGAGCCCGGCGCTATGGGGTCGGGCCCGGCGCGAGCCGCCCGTGGGTCGCGATCCGCTCTCCCCGGCCGTGGCGCAGTGGCCGGGCCCGGCGCCGGGAGCGGCGGCGCCTGCGCGCGGCGCGACACAGGAGCGCGGCCCGGTCGAGGATCTTGGGACGTCCATCGCGAGCGGCGCGGAGACTCCCAAGGCGCCGCAGTCGATCGGGCTGAACTTCAAGGCCATCACGCCCGCCGACTCGAGCTCCTCGTACCCGCCGAACCCGAGCGGCGACGTCGGACCGGAGCAGCTCCTCGTCGCAACCGATGGGCGGATCCGGCTCTTCGATCGCAGCGGCGCCGTCCAGGGTCTCGACACCGACCTCGACACCTTCTTCGACGACGTGCGCGCCAACCAGGCGGTCTCCGAGCCCCAGGTGCGCTACGACCGGCTGAGCGGGCGCTTCTTCGTCGCGGCGGTGACGAGCGGCCTGCCGAATCGCCTCGTCATCGCCGTCAGCTCCGCGAGCGTGCTCACCGACCAGACGTCCTTCACCTTCTTCTTCGTCCAGCAGGACACGGTGTCGCCCGCCGGCCAGACGGGGCAGCGGGCCGCCGACCTGAGCCTGGGGGTGGACAAGTTTGCGCTCTATCTCGGCGCCAACGTCTACAACGTCAGCGGTCTGTTCACGGCGTCGAGCGGCTACCTCGTGCGCAAGGCGAGCCTGCTCGCGGGCGGACCGATCAGCGCGCAGGCGTTCCGCGGCATCGGCACCACGACGTCGGGAGGCCTGTGGGCGCCGCGCGGCGTGGACAACGACGACCCGTCCACCGCGGTGGGCTACTTCATCGGCGTGGATATCCGGGTCACCGGACGGCTGGTGCTCCGCCGCGTCACCAACCCGGGGACCGCGCCGTCCACGATCTCCGCCAACATCAACATCACCGTCCCCGACACCGCGCTGCCGCAGAGCGTGCCGACCGCCGGGACCACCTTCCCGCTCGACGCCCTCGATGATCGGCTGTTCGCGGCGCGCATCTCGGTCAATCGCACCACCGGCGTTCCCAGCCTGTGGACCGCGCACAACATCCTGGTGGACTCGACCGGCGTCGGGACGACCGGCGGCGATCGTGACGGCGCGCGCTGGTACGAGATCCGCAACTTGACGTCGACGCCGCTCCTGGTGCAGTCGGGCACGCTGTTCGACACGGCGCCGACGCAGCCGCGCTACTTCTTTATCCCGTCGGTCGCCATGTCGGGGCAGGGACACGTCGCCATCGCTTCGAGCACCTCCGGCGAGACGAACTACGCCGACGCGGCGGTGGCCGGGCGCCTCGGCTCCGACGCGCTCGGGACGACGCAGGCGTTCACGCCGGTCACCTTCAGCACGACGCCCTACGACGACGGCTTCAGCTTCCCGGAGTACTGGGGAGCGCGCTCGGCCACCGTCGTCGATCCGCGCGATGCGATGACGATGTGGACCTTCCAGGAGTGGGCCGAGGACACGAACTCGTGGGGCGTGCAGGTGGTGCAGCTCACGGCACCCCCGCCCGCGACTCCCGTCTCCGCCGGCATGGTCTGCCAGGGGTTGGCGTCCGCCGACATCACCGTGAACGGCACCGCGTCCGGAGGCGCGGCCTTCTTCGATCCCGGTCCCGATATCGGCGGACCCGGCTATGCCTCGCACCTCGGCGCCACCATCAACGGCGTCGTGGTGAACGGCGTCATCGTGAACTCGGCGACCCAGGTCACCGTCAACGTCTCGACCGTCGGTTCGACGCTGGGGCCGCACGACGTGACCATCACCAACCCGGACGGCCAGTCGGCCACGGGCACGGGCATCCTCACCGTCACTTCGGCGCCCTCGGCGCCGTCGGCCGGCGCCGACTCTCCCGCGTGCGCCGGCGGCACCCTCCACCTCAGTGCCTCGACGATCCCGGGCGCGACCTATGCGTGGACCGGCCCGAACGGCTTCACCTCGACGGCGCAGAACCCCGTCCTCAGCGGCATCACGGCGGCGAATGCCGGGACCTACTCGGTCACGGCGTCAATGGGAGGATGCTCGTCGCCTTCCACGACGGTGGACGTGACCGTCATCGGCGAAGCCGGCACCTGCGCCTCGTGCGGACTCTGCCAGGCCGGAGCGTGCGTCGTCGCCGACAGCGATGCCGATGGCGTCGCGGACGGCTGCGACTGCGCGCCCGGCAATTCCAGCGCCTGGGCGATTCCCGGGGATGTCGCAACGCTCAACGTGACCCACACGCCGCCGGGGGCGGGTGGTGTGACATCCCTCTCGTGGACGGCCCCGGCGACCGGCGGCACGCCCGCGGGCATGTCCTACGACGTGGTGCGATCGAGCCTCGCCGCCGACTTCGTCGGCGCGGGCCTCTGCGTCGAATCGGACGACGGGCCCAACACCGTGGCCACGGACGGCACCGCGCCCTCGGCCGGCGCCATCTTCTTTTATGTCGTCCGGCCGCAGGACGCCTGCGGCCCCGGCGTCTCGCACCGCGACCATCTCGGCAACCCGCGCTCCGCACGCGACTGCCCGTAATCCCCGACTCTTTCTCCTTGAGTCGCAGGGGGCCGTTGTGCGAGGCTATGCGCTTCCTGAAAGCCCCCTGGCTTCCTAAAAGGAACGACTCCCTTGCCCGAATTCATCTTCCAGATGCAGGACCTGCGCAAGATCGTCCCGCCGAAGCGGGAGATCCTGAAAGGGATCTGGCTCTCCTTCTTCTATGGCGCGAAGATCGGCGTCCTCGGACACAACGGATCCGGCAAGAGCACGCTTTTGCGCATCATGGCCGGCCAGGACAAGGACTTCGCCGGCGAGGCGTTCCCCGCCAAGGGGATCAAGGTCGGGTTCCTGCCGCAGGAGCCGGTCCTCGACGCCGGCAAGACGGTGCAGCAGATCGTCGAAGAGGGCGTGGCCGACACCAAGGCCATCCTCGATCGCTTCAACGCCATCAGCGACCGGCTCGGCGAGCCGCTCGAAGCCGACGAGATGGAGAAGCTCCTCGAAGAGCAGGCGAAGGTGCAGGACAAAATCGACGCCGCCAACGCCTGGGAGCTCGACCGCACGCTCGAGATCGCCATGGACGCGCTGCGCTGCCCGCCGCCCGACCAGGAGGTCGCGAGCCTCTCCGGCGGCGAGCGCCGCCGCGTGGCGCTGTGCCGCCTGCTGCTGCAGAAGCCCGACCTGCTGCTGCTCGACGAGCCGACGAACCACCTCGACGCCGAGTCGGTCGCCTGGCTCGAGCGCTTCCTCAAGGAGTATGCCGGCACCGTGGTGGCGGTGACGCACGACCGCTACTTCCTCGACAACGCCGCCGGCTGGATCCTCGAGCTCGACCGCGGCGCCGGCATCCCGTGGGAGGGGAACTATTCCTCCTGGCTCGACCAGAAGAAGACGCGCCTGGCGCAGGAGGAGAAGCAGGCCGGGGCCCGCCAGCGCACCCTCGAGCGCGAGCTGGAGTGGGTGCGCATGGCGCCGCGCGCGCGGCAGGCCAAGGGCAAGGCGCGCCTCGCCGCGTACGAAAAGCTGCTCGCCGAGGAGACGGAAAAGGCGCCGGAGACGGTGGAGATCTACATTCCGCCCGGACCGCGCCTCGGCGGCGTCGTGGTCGAGGCGAAAGGGGTCGCGAAGGGTTACGGCGACAACCTGCTCTTCGAGAACCTCGACTTCAAGCTGCCGCCCGGGGGCCTGGTCGGCGTCATCGGCGCCAACGGCGCCGGCAAGACGACCCTGTTCCGGATGATCACCGGGCAGGAGAAGCCGGACCAGGGCACGCTGCGGATCGGCGACACGGTGACGCTCGCCTACGTCGATCAGTCGCGCGACGCGCTGAACCCGGACAAGAACGTCTGGGAGGCGATCAGCGAAGGAAACGAGCTGCTGACCCTCGGGAAGCGCCAGGTCAACTCACGCTCGTACGTCGCCGGGTTCAACTTCAAGGGCGTCGATCAGCAGAAGAGGATCAAGGACCTCTCCGGCGGAGAGCGCAACCGCGTGCACCTCGCCCGCACCCTCAAGCAGGGCGCCAATCTGCTGCTGCTCGACGAGCCGACCAACGACCTCGACGTCGACACGCTGCGGGCCCTCGAGGAGGCGCTCCTCGATTTCGCCGGCTGCGCCGTCGTCATCAGCCATGATCGCTGGTTCCTCGACCGCATCGCGACGCACATGCTGGCGTTCGAGGGGGACAGCAAGGTGGTCTGGTTCGAGGGGAACTACCAGGACTACGAGGCCGACCGCCACAAGCGCCTCGGCGTCGAAGCCGACCAGCCGCACCGCATCAAGTACAAGCGCCTGACGCACGGCTAAGGCGCTCTTCCACGACGTCGCGGAACAGGCGCGACATCACGTAGTGGCGCGCACCATGGCCGTCGTGCGTCTCCGGCCGGAAGCCGGGAGTCCGCAGCCGCTCGAGCGCCTCGCGGAAGAACTCGGCGTCGCGCTCCGCGAGCCGCCGCTTGGCGACGGCGAGATCGGGCTCCGCCCGGATGGGCACCTCGCGGCGCAGGACGATCTGCCGGCCGGTGTCGATGCCGGCGTCGAGCAGGAAGACGGTCACCCCGGTCGGCCGTCCTTCCAGGACCGACCACTCCACCGGCTGCCGCCCGCGCGAATCCGGCAGGAGCCCCAGGTGCAGGTTGAGCAGCCCTTCGGGGAAGCAACCGATCACCGGCGGCCGGCAGATGCGCTTCGAGACGTACAGGCCGATCTCAGGCCGCATCGCCTGCAGGCGTCCCCGGGCGGCCGGGTGTTCGAGACCGTGGCGCGACCAGGCGAGCCGCCGGGCGAGGAGGAGGCGCAGCGCCGTCTTCCAGTCCGCCGGAGAGGCTCCGCGCGCCGGCGCGAACGGGCCGGTGCCGAAGAGCAGGAAACGCAAATCGATCCACGGCAGGTCGCCCAGGCCCCGCCACAACCGCGCCACGGCGCGCAGCGAGTCGCACAGCGCCACGACCCTCACGCCACCCCGGCCTGCGCCGCCTCCAGGTGGTGATCGAGGATGCGCGCGTACGACTCGAGCGCGAAGCGGGCCGCGCCCTCTTCCCGCAAAGCGTGAGGCCACGAGGCGATCGCCTCGTAGGCATGGTTCCACACGTCGAGGAAGCGCGGGTCGTCGCCGCGCGCCGCCGCCTCCAGGCGGCCGAGCTGCGAAAGGAACGCGTCGCGCGCCGTGCCGTCGAAGGGGGCGCGCCGCATCGCGGGCCACAGCTGCACCATGAGGCGCCGCAGGATCTCCTCCGGATCCTCGTCGGGCACCGGGAAGACGAACGGATCGCGCGCGGCGGCGCCCGGCGGATCGCGCAGCAGGTCGGCCAGCTCGCGGCGGCGGCGCACGAGGGCCGCCTGCACCTGGGAATGGAGGGGGCCCGGGTGCCCGCCGTTCACGCGGCCCGCGCCCGGATCGGGTAGAAGCCGGCGGCGAGGTCGTGGGCGACGCGGCCGAGCGGCACGATCCGGACGTCCATCTGGCGGATGAGGTAGGCGGCGAAGCGCTCGATGGGATCGAAGCGGCCGACATGCCGGCTGTGGTTCTCGAGAACGACCGGGACGGCCGGCCACCCGGAGGCATCGGCCCGCTTCCGGATGTCGTGCACCATCTCCCGCATCATCGGATAGGAGAGCGCCGAGAGGTTGGAGATCTTCCGCTGCGACGCCTTGTAGTACGCCATCGCGCGCTGCCAGCGGCTCGCCCCGGGCGGCGGTGGAGGCAGGGGCGGATCCCAGACCGTCTCCGGTTCGGGGCCACCGCCGCCGTCCAGCGGCACCGAGTCGGGCGAATGCCAGACCGCGTCGCCGCCGACCAGGCGCCCGGCGCCGGGGATCGACGAGGCCCGGCGCCACACGAGGTGCCGCAGCTTCCCCGCCATCCCGTAGTCGAACGAATGGGTCGGCAGGCAGACGATCGGCTGCGGTCCCGTCGCCATGCGACGCGCATCGCGCAGGTCGGGATAGAACGGCAGGAACTCCTCGTCGAGGTGGCGGTAATCGAGGTTCAGCCGGTCGTTGTCGTAGTGCAGGCCGCCGACCAGGCTGACGTCGAGCAGGATGCCGTTCTCGATGAGCGCCGGCAGGATGTGCTCGCCCGGCGCGATGGACCACGACCCGCCGCGGAAGGCGACGCAGCGATAGTGCGAGTCGATCGGCCGCAGCAGCGTCTCGAGGTAGTCGCGGCCCTCCTTCACCATCGAGCGGAGCCGCTCGGGCGGGTGCTGCGCGATCGAGCACGGCGCGCGCAGGTTCCAGCGGCCGCCGTCGCGCACGGCCCCGTCGCACTGCGGGTGGAGGTGCATCTGGATGTCGTGCCCGCGGCGGTACGCCTCGCGGACGCGATCCTCCCAGCGGCGGGCGAGGTCGTGCAGCGCCGGGTCCTTCGACCCCTCTTCGAGGTGATGGAGCTGCTGCAGGACTTCGACGGTGAACGTGCCGCGCAGCCCGTGCCGTTCGTAGATCTCCATGAGCTTGTTCATGGGATCGAATTGCAACGACGGCATGTGGCCGGACCCGTCCGCGCGCAACTCCCAGTCGTCGGTCAGGACGAGATCGATCCGGGTCACACAAAACTTTAGCATCCGTTCAGGAAGTCAGCGAGCGGACAAATCGATCCCGCTTGTGCTTTTCGCCTGACACGGCGATACCATGCACCCCGTATGCCGACGAAAAAATCTTCTCCCCCCACCGCGGCCGCCGGCGGCGCCTGGCCCCCCGATCCGGCCGTCTTCGAGAAGCTCGGCGCCTTCTACCTCGGGCGCGAGCTGGACCCGGCGACCCAGGCCCCCGCCGAAGCACCGCTCCTGTACGACGCGCGCGACCTGACGACCCACGCCGTGATCGTCGGGATGACCGGCAGCGGCAAGACCGGGCTCGGCATCTCGCTGCTCGAGGAGGCGGCCATCGACGGCATCCCGGCGATCGCCATCGATCCGAAGGGAGACCTCGGCAACTTGATGCTGGCGTTCCCGGAGCTGCGGCCGGCGGACTTCCGCCCGTGGGTGGACGAGGGCGAGGCGGAGCGCGCCGGTCTGGACGCGGACGCCTATGCCGCCAGGACCGCCGGGGCGTGGCGCGACGGTCTGGCGCAGTGGGGCGAGGACGGCGGCCGCATCGCGCGCTACCGTGACGCCGCCCGGGCATCCATCTACACTCCCGGAGCGCGCGCCGGACGCCCGCTGTCGGTGCTGCGCTCCCTGGCCGCTCCGCCGGCCGGCACCGACCCGGAGGCGGCGCAGGAGCGCATCGCCACGAGCGTCGCGGGATTGCTCGCGCTCCTCGGGATCGAGTCGGACCCGCTGCGCGGCCGCGAGGCGATCCTGCTGTCGACCCTGATCGCCGCCCTCGGCGCGCCGGGCAAGGCCGCGACCATCGGCGACCTCGTGCGCGGCGTGCAGTCGCCTCCGTTCGACCGGGTCGGTGTGCTCGATCTCGAGTCGTTCTATCCCTCGAAGGACCGGCAGGCGCTGGCGGTGGCGCTCAACAACCTGCTCGCCTCCCCCGGCTTCGCCGCCTGGACCGAAGGCGAGCCGCTCGACGCGAAGCGTCTTCTCTACACCGAGGACGGCAAGCCGCGCCTGTCGATCCTCTCGATCGCGCACCTGTCCGACGCGGAGCGGATGTTCTTCGTGACGCTCCTGCTCAACGAAGTGCTCGCGTGGGTGCGGACCCTGCCGGGAACCGGGAGCCTGCGCGCCCTGCTCTACATGGACGAGGTGTTCGGCTATTTCCCGCCGTCCGCGAACCCGCCGTCGAAGCCGCCGATGCTGACGCTCCTGAAGCAGGCGCGCGCGTACGGTGTCGGCATCGTCCTGGCGACGCAGAACCCGGTGGACCTCGACTACAAGGGGCTCGCCAACGCCGGCACCTGGTTCCTGGGACGGCTGCAGACCGAGCGCGACAAGGCGCGCGTCATCGAGGGGCTCGAAGGAGCCTCGTCGTCGCGCGGCGCCGCCTTCGATCGCGCCGCCATCGACAAGACGCTCGCGGGCCTCAAGAGCCGTGTCTTCCTGATGAGCAATGCGCACGAGGACGCTCCGGCTTTGCTCCAGACCCGCTGGACGCTGTCGTACCTGCGCGGTCCGCTGACCCGCCCGCAGATCCAGACGCTGATGGCCGGCCAGGCGCCGACGGTCAGCGCCGCGCCGACGTCCTCCGCACCGACGGCCCCGGCGGCGCGCGCCTCCGCGGCGTCCGAGGCGCCGGTGGTGCCGCCGGACATCCCCCAGGTCTACGCCGCGGCGGGCGGCTCGGGTGGAGCGCTGCGCCCGGCGATCCTGGGAGAAGCGAAGCTGCACTACGTGGACGCGAAGAACGGCGTGGACGAATGGCGCACGGTGCGGCTGCTGGCCCCGATCGGGCCGGACCGCCCGGCCCCGACCTGGAGCGAATCGACCGAGGCGCCGGCCGCGGCCTCGTTCTCGACCGCGGCGCCGGCGGCGGCGCGCTATGCGGCCGTCCCGGGACCGGCGCTGCGCGCCAAGTCCTACGCCGACTGGAGCCGTGCCCTGTCCGACACGCTGTACCAGGGACGCGCCCTGACCGTGCTGCGCGCTCCCGATCTCAAGCTGGCCTCGAAGCCCGGCGAGACGCCGGGAGACTTCCAGGTGCGCCTGCGCGATCTCCTGCGCGAGCGGCGCGACGCCGAGATCGAGAAGCTCCGGGCCCGTTACGCGCCGAAGATCGCCTCCCTGCAGGAGCAGGCCCGTCGCGCCGACCAGCGGGTCGAGCGGGAGCAATCCCAGTTCAACGCGCAGACGATGAACACCGCCATCTCGGTCGGCGCCACCGTGCTCGGCGCGCTCTTCGGCCGGAAGATCGGCAGCGTCGGCAACGTCGGCCGCGCCACGACCGCGATGCGCGGCGCCGGGCGGTCGATGCGCGAGCACGAGGACATCGGCCAGGCCCGGGAAAGCGCCGACGCGGTGCGCGGCCGCATCGCCGATCTCGAGGCGGAGCTGAAGACGGAGATCGAGGGCCTGCAGACGGATTCCGACCCGGCGACCCAGGAGGTCACGGTGCGTCCCCGCAAGGCGGACATCGTGGTGGAGCGGCTCGCCCTCGCCTGGATCCCGGCCGAGTAGCCCGCGCGGGCTTCGCCTCAGAAGATCTTCGAGAGCCCCAGGAGCATCCCGTAGCGCGGCGCCAGCTGCGCTTCGTTGACGTCCTGGAACACCGGGACCTGGGCGTACAGGTAGAAGGTGAGGTCCCGGTCCTCGGTGCGGACCTTGAATCCCGGGCTCAGGTTCACGAGCGTGGCCCCGGTCGAAGGCACCGACTCCCCGCGGTAATCATCGCGGCCCGTCTTCCGGCCGTTCACCTGCACCGACCAGGAGAAGGCGGAGCCCACAGGACGCTCGGCGCCGAAGGCGTACACCTGCTCCAGTCCGAGCTGGTAGTCGAGCGGGTTCGTGCCGTTGCGCTTCCAGGTCCCGGACCCGAAGAGGTTCCAGCCGCGCTCGCCGACCAGCTGCGTGTACAGGACTCCGAGTGCGACGTCGTACGAGCCGCTCCCCGGCATCAGGGTCGGCTCGCCGATCTGCCCCTCGTCGTCACGCAGCCGGTACGGTCCCGTGGGCAGCTCCACTCCAAGAGAGCCGATGAGCTGGTGCCGCGGCCGGACCAGGAGCGCGCCGCGAACGCCCACGCGCAGATCTCCGAGCCCGGTCGTGCCGGCGTCGTTCGAGAAGGCCTCCTCGGGCGTGCCGACGTCGTCGAAGTGCTCGTGGTAGCGCCGGTTCAGGATCGGCAGGGCGCCGACGATGCTCAGCCGCGACGCCACGCCCCACGACAGATCGACCTGCATCAGCTCGTTGAGCGTCTGGACCTCGCGGTGGTGATCCGGCTCGATCGTCTCCGCTTCGAAATCGATCGCGGGCGTGATGACCTCGTCCACGTGTTCACGCCCCGACAGCCTGCGGTCCTGCGGGACGTAGCGGAACGAGAGATCGAGGACGAACTTCCCCTTGGACGGAATCCCCTCCTGCGTGCCGGTCACGAGGAAGCAATTGGCCGAGCCGCAGGTGGCGGCGGCCTCCGGGACGAACGCGAACAGCATCAGCAGCGCGAGCCCGCAGCGGGCCCACGATGAAACACGACACATCGACACACCTCCGGACCCCTCTTCCCGGGGTCTTCATCAACTGCGGGACTGGGAGAAGACCGAATCAGCAGGAAGAGGAAGGACGGGGCGGCGGAACCGGAGGCGGCTCGGACAGGGAGCGCGTGCGGGGTCCGGAGGCGGCGGAGACTCGCGCCACGGGAACGGGCGGGACCGGATTCGGCACCGCGGCATCGATCACCGCGGGCCGGAAGGTGGGCACAACCGAGGAGGCGGCCGCCTCGTCACCCGTGCCGCACGGCCGCGACAGCCGGCAGCCCCCGCCGGCTCCCTGCGGATTGCAGCAGCAGCGCATCGTGCAGGCGCACCCGGCAGTCGTCCCCGCCGCGACCGGAACGAGCGGCGCGGTAAAGACGACGAGCGCCGCCACGGCGATGAGGAGCCGAAACCACCGGTTCACGAGATCTCCCTAGCGAAGTGCCACACCAGATGGAGTGACGACTCTACCCCAGGTGACTCACAGAATCGTAGCGGCGGCCGATCCCCCGGCCGAATCCCCTTGACCACCGCGCGTCGCCGTCGTACCTGAAGGGAATCGGGCCGGGGGGCCCGGTTCGTCTTCCGTCCGACATCGCATCGATTGCATCCGGCACGAGGGGGTCGCGCCATGCACCGTCGTTCGCTCCGCCATGCCCTGGTCCTGTCCGCGGCGCTCGCCCTGCCCGCGGCCGCCGACCAGGTCTTCGCCCTGCCTTCGAATTTCACCGAGAGCGTGGCCTTCTCGGGACTGAGCCTGCCCGTGGCCGTCCGCTTCTCGCCCGACGGCCGGGTGTTCGTGGCGGAGAAGAGCGGCAACATCAAGGTGTTCGACAACCTGAGCGACACGACCGCGACCATGGTGGTCGGTCCCGGCGCCGCCTACGACCTGCGCCCGAACGTGCACGACTTCTGGGACCGCGGGCTGCTCGGCTTTGCGCTCCACCCGAACTTCCCGGCCACCCCGTACATCTATGTGCTGTACGCCTACGATTACGACCCGCTCGACCCGTCCCGGCCGGCGCCGCGCTGGGGCGACACCTGCCCGGACAAGGACGCGAGCAACAACATCATCGGACCCGGCGCCACCGACGACGGCTGCGTCGTCAACGGCCGCATCTCCCGCTTCGAGGTCGGCGCCAACAACACGCTCATCGCCACCGCCGGCGTCTTCGAGAAGGTGGTCCTCGAGAACAACTGGTGCCAGCAGTACCCGAGCCACTCGATCGGCTCGCTGGTGTTCGGTCCGGAAGGGGCCCTGTACGCCACCGCCGGCGACGGCGCGTCGTTCACGACGGAGGACTGGGGCCAGGATTTCACGCCGACACCTCTGCGCATCAATCCCTCCACCGGCCAGCGTTACACGCCGATCAATCCCTGCGCCGATCCGAACGCGGCGCGCGGCACCGGCACCACCAAGCCCGGCGCCGAAGGCGGCGCGCTGCGAGCCCAGGACGTGCGCACGCTCGGCGCCGGCGACCCGGTCACCTTCGACGGGTCCGTGCTGCGCATCAACCCCGAGACGGGCGCCGCGTGGCCGGACAATCCCCTCGTCGGCGGCGCGACCACCGAGGACGACCGCATCATCGCCTACGGCCTGCGCAACCCCTTCCGCGCCACCCGCCGCCCCGGCACGAGCGAGCTGTGGATCGGCGACGTCGGCTACAACACCTGGGAGGAGATCAACCGGATCCCCAGTCCGACCGACGCCACCGTGGAGAACTTCGGCTGGCCCTGCGTCGAGGGACCGGATCGCCCGGCCGGCTACAACAACAACCTGACCCTGTGCACCTCGCTCGGGACCGCCAGCACCACCGCGGCGGTTTTCTCTTTCAAGCACGGCCTTCCCGTGTACACCGGCGACCCGTGCACGACCGCGAACGGCTCGTCGGTCTCGGGGCTCGCCTTCTACAACGGCGGGACGTACCCCTCCGCGTGGAACGGCGCGCTGTTCTTCGCGGACCACTCGCGCAACTGCGTCTTCGTGATGACCGCGGGCGCCGGCGGGCTCCCCGATCCGGCGACCACGACCGTCTTCGACTCGCACGTCGTCAACGCGCAGCAGGTGGGCGACCCCGATCCCGTCGATCTCACCATCGGGCCCGGGGGCGATCTCTTCATCGTCGATTACGACGACGGCAACATCCGCCGCATCCGCTACAACGTGGGCAACAACCCTCCGACCGCGAACCTGCAGGCGACGCCCTCGAACGGCCCCGCGCCGCTGCTGGTGCAGTTCGACGGCACGGGCTCGACCGACCCGGATCCGGGGACGACCCTCTTCCATGCCTGGGATCTCGACGGCGACGGACAGTATGACGACGCCTTCGTGCCGCAGCCGGTGTGGACCTACACGGCGGTCGGCAATGTCACGGCGCGGCTGCGGGTCACCGACGACGACAACGCCACGGCCACGGCCCAGAAGGTGATCTCCGTCGGCAACTCCCCGCCGACCGCCGGCATCGTCACGCCGACCTCGCTGTTCACCTGGCACGTCGGCGAGGTGATCAACTTCTCCGGCACGGGGACCGATCCCTCCGACGGCACGCTGCCCGCCACCGCCTTCCACTGGGACGTCGTGATGCACCACTGCCCCGGCGGTCCGGAGGGGTGCCACGAGCACGACGTGCAGTCCTTCGACGACATCAAGACCGGCTCCTACACGGCCCCCGACCACGAGTACTACTCGTACCTCGAGTTCCGCCTGACGGTCACGGACTCGGGAGGCCTGACCGACACCAAGAGCGTCTCGCTCGAGCCCGAAGCGGTCACCAACTCCTTCTCCTCGACTCCGCCCGGCATGACCCTCTCGGTCGCCGGCCTCGACGGCGTGACCTCGTTCACGCAGCCGGCGATCGTCGGGTCCACCAATTCGCTCATCGCCATCACGCCGCAGGCCGGACGCTACTTCGTCTCCTGGAACGACGGCGGCGACTCGGGCCGCACCTTCCTGGCCACGACGGCGCCGCAGTCGTTCCACGCCACGTTCGCGACCTGCGTCGCGGTCGAGACCACCTGCGACGGGCTCGACAACGACTGCAATGGGATCGCCGACGACGTGGCCATCCCCGGCGCGGTCGGAGGCGACTCCATCGGCACCGGCGCCTTCTCATGGAGCGCGCTTTCCGCCGCCGCGTCTTACGATGTGGTGCGCGGTCATCTCGATGCGCTCGGCGGCACCCCGTTTTCCGCGTCGCGCACCGATGCGTGCCTTGCCGCGGCGACGCCGCTGCTCACCGTGACGTCCGGCGCCGACCCCGCGCCCGGAAAACTGTTCTGGTACGTGGTGCGCGGCCGCTCGTGCACCGGCGCGGGCACGTACGACGGCGGCGACGCAGCGCAGATCGGATCGCGCGACCCCGGCATCGACGCGTCACCGTCGGCCTGCGCGCCGTAGTCATCGCGCCGCGCGGGCGCTTTTCGGCGCGCGACGTTTTCCACAGCGTTTCCACAGCGAATTTGTCCCGCTCCGTGCCCCTTTTTCGTGGCACATCGTCCCGCCTCGGTGACGCGCATCACCATCGCGTGATCGTCCGTTACGCCGACGGTCGGTCAGACGCATGACGAGCCCTGCGCCGCGATTGGACACGGCCAAGCGCTTCCATGGAGAAGACTTGCCGCGCGGCGCGGAGAAATGCCCCGTCCTCCCCGGTGGCATCGACGTTGCAGTGTCGCAGGCGTCGCAAGTCGTTCGCCGTATCGCCATGAACCTGGAGGGGGGACAGGGTGAAGACGCGGGGGGGCTTCCTCGGTAGGACGCGAACGACGGGACCGTCGGTCCTGTTCGCGCTGCTGGTTGCCCTCCCCTTCGTCACCGCGGTCCCCGCCCTCGCCGGCCCCACCGATGTCACGCTCCAATGGAATGCCAACACCGACGCGGATCTCGCCGGCTACCAGATCGCCTATGGATCGTCGCCCGGCTCGCACCCGACCCTGATCGATGCCGGAAACGTCACCACCTACACGGTGACCGGGCTCACGACGGGCAACACGTATTACTTCGTCGTCCAGGCGTACGACCGGGCGAAGAACTTCAGCTCGAATTCAGGCGAGGCCTCCGGGGTCGCCGGCGCGGCGCCGCTGCTGACGCTCTCGGTCGGCGAGTCGCCGGATCCCGTGCAGGCCGGCGCCGACCTGACCTACACCCTCAGCTACGCCAACACCGGCACGGCCGGCGCGACCTCGGTCGTGGTGACTGACACGATCCCGGCCAACACCACGTTCGTGTCGGCGAACGCGGGCGGCGTGCGCTCGGGCTCGACGGTGACCTGGAACCTCGGATCGGTGGCCGCCGGCGGTAACGGCTCGGTGCAGCTGGTCGCCCACGTGGCCAGCCCGCTGGCGAATGGAACGACCCTCGGCAACAGCGGCGCGAACATCGACAGCGCGCAGACGACGCCGGTGACCGCCGCGACGGCCACGACGACGGTCTCCTCGGCGCCGGTCCTTTCGATCTCCAAGACCGACGGGCCCGATCCGGTGGCGGCGGGAGCCAACCTGACCTACACGCTCAGCTGGTCGAACACCGGCAACATGAACGCCTCGGGCGTGGTCGTGACCGACACGCTCCCGGCCGACACCACGTTCGTGTCGGCCACCGCCGGCGGCACCCGGTCCGGCTCGGTCGTCACCTGGAACGTCGGCGCCCTCAACGCGGGGGCCAGCGGCTCGGCGCAGCTGGTCGTGAAGGTGAACACCCCGCTCGCCAACGGCACGACGCTCACGAACAGCACCTATGAGATCGACTCGAGCCAGACGAGCCCGGTCGCGGGCGCCGCCGTGACGACGACGGTGAGCTCGGTGCCGGTGCTGACCATCTCCAAGACCGACGGGCCCGACCCGGTCCTGGCGGGGGCGAACCTGACCTACACGCTCAACTGGTCGAACACCGGCAACATGGACGCGACCAGCCTCGTCGTGACCGACACGGTGCCGGCCAACACCACGTTCGTGTCCGCCACCGGCGGCGGAACGGAGTCGGGAGGCGTGGTCACCTGGACGGCGCCGACGCTCGCCGCCGGCGCCTCGGGCTCGGCGCAGCTCGTGGTGCGCGTGACGAGCCCGCTCGCCAACGGCACGGTCCTGACCAACAGCACGTACAGCGCCGACTGCGCCGAGACGGCGAAGGTGAACGGCGCCGCCGTCACCACGACGGTCACTTCCGCCCCGGTCCTGACGGTCTCGGCCACCGACGCGCCGGATCCGGTGCCGGCGGGCTCGGACCTGACCTGGACGATCGCCTACGCCAACAACGGCAACGCGGACGGCACCTCGACGGTGCTCAGCGCCACGCTCCCGGCGAACACCACCTTCGTCTCGGCGACGAACGGCGGCACGCGCTCGGGCTCGGTGGTGACCTGGAACCTCGGCACACTGACCCCGGGCGCCTCGGGGAGCGCGCAGGTGACGGCACACGTGACCAGCCCGCTCGCCAACGGCACCGTGATCACCCTGGCGACCTACAGCATCGACAGCGCCCAGACCAACCCGGTCGCGGGGGCGGGCGTGACCACGACCGTCGTGTCCTCGCCGTCCCTGGCGCTGACGCAGACGGATGCGCCCGACCCGGTCAACGCGGGCAGCAACCTCGTCTACACCTTCGCGTACTCGAACGGCGGCAACGCCAACGCCACGACCACCGTCCTGAGCGAGCCGCTGCCGGCCAACACGACCTATGTCACTTCGTCGCCCGCCGGCACCGTCTCGGCCGGGACGGTCAACTGGAGCCTGGGCACGGTGGCGGGCGGCGCGTCCGGCAGCGTCTCGCTCACGGTGAAGGTCGCGAGCCCGCTCGCCAACGGCACGCTCCTCACGAGCGCTCCCACCATCGACTGCACCGAGACGCCGGCCGTGCCGGCCGTGCCCATCACCACGGCGGTCGGCTCGTCGCCGGTGCTCGGCATGACCGTGACCGACAGCCCCGACCCGGTCGCGGCCGGCGCCAACCTGACCTACACCATCGGCGTCAGCAACACCGGCAACGCCAACGCCACCGCGACGGTCCTGACCGCCGCGGTGCCCGCGAATGCGACCTTCGTCAGCGCCACCGCGGGCGGCACCGCGTCGGCCGGCACCGTCACCTGGAGCCTCGGCGCGGTCAACGTCTCGGGCTCGACCTCGGTGCAGCTGGTGGTCAAGGTGAACAGCCCGCTCGCGAACGGCACGACCCTCACGAGCGGTGCGCTCTCCATCGACTGCGCCGAGACCGCGCCGGTCTCGGGGCCGACGATCACGACCGCCGTGATCTCGGCGCCGGCGATGAGCGTGACGGCAACCGATTCCCCCGACCCGGTGCAGGCGGGATCGAACATCACCTGGACGCTCGCCTACGCCAACAACGGCAACGCCGACGCGACCGGCGTGGTCGTGAGCGACACGCTCCCGGCCAACACCACCTTCGTATCCGCGACCGGCGGCGGCGTGGTCTCCGGATCGGTCGTCACCTGGAACGTCGGGGCGGTCGCCGCGGGCGGGTCGGGCTCGGTGACGGTGACGGCGCGCGTGACCAGCCCGCTCAACAACGGCACGCTCATCAGCCATGGGACGTACAGCATCGACAGCGCGCAGACCAACCCGGTGAACGGAACGGCCGTGACCACCACGGTCGCCTCGGCGCCGATCCTGGCGCTCGCCATGACCGGCACGCCGGACCCGGTGAACTCCGGCGCCACCCTCACCTACACGCTCTCGTGGTCGAACACCGGGAACATGAACGCGACCAGCGCCGTCCTGACCGACCCGATCCCGGCGAACACGTCCTTCGTCTCGGCCACGGGCGGCGGCACGCTCTCGGGCGGCACGGTCACCTGGAACCTCGGCACGCTCAACGGCGGCGCCAACGGCTCGGTGACCCTCGTCGTGCGCGTGGTGACGCCGCTGAACGACGGCACGGTCATCACCAACTCCGGCGCGTCGCTCGACAGCGCCCAGACCACGCCGGTCACGGCGCCCAACGTCCAGTCGACGGTCCGCTCGTCGCCGACCCTCGGCCTGACGCTGACCGACGGCCCCGACCCGACGCAGGCGGGCTCGAACGTCACCTACACGCTCGCCTACTCCAACACCGGCAGCGCCTCCGCCACCGGCACGACGCTGACGGCGACCCTGCCGTCGAACACCACCTTCGTGTCGGCTACCGGCGGCGGCACGCGCAGCGGCTCGACGGTGACCTGGTCCGTCGGCACGCTCGCCGTGGGGGTGAACGGCTCGGTGCAGCTGGTGGTCCAGGTGACCAGCCCGCTCGCCAACGGCACGACGATCAGCGCGGGCCCGTTCAGCATCGACTGCGCCGAGACCGCCGCGGTGTCGAGCGCGGCCGTGACCACCACCGTCTCGAGCGCGCCGGTCCTCAGCCTGGCTCAGACCGACAGCCCCGACCCCGTGGCCGCCGGATCGACGCTGACCTACACGCTGTCGTACGGCAACAGCGGCAACGCCAACGCCACGAATGTCGTGCTCACCGACACCATCCCGGCGAGCACCACGTTCGTCTCGGCCACCGGAGGCGGCACGCTCAGCGGCAGCACGGTGACCTGGAGCCTCGGCACGGTCGCGGCGGGCGGATCGGGGTCGGTGCAGATGACGGTTCGGGTGCAGAGCCCGCTGACCAACGGCACCACCCTGAACTCGGGGACGGCGAGCATCGACTGCGCCGAGACCACGCCGGTCCCCGGGCCGTCGATCACGACGGCGGTCACCTCCAGTCCGTCCCTGACGGTGCTGGCGTCCGACGGGCCCGACCCGGTCGGCGCGGGGATGAACCTGACCTACACGCTGACCTACGCCAACGGCGGCAACGCCGTCGCGACCGCGGTCATCCTCGGCGCGACGGTCCCGTCGAACACCACCTTCGTCTCGGCCTCGAACGGCGGCGTGTACTCCGCGGGCGCGGTCAACTGGAGCCTCGGGACGCTGTCGACGAACATCTTCGGCAGCGTGACCTTCACGGTGCACGTCACGACGCCCCTGCCGAACGGCACCACGATCACCCTCGGCACGTACAGCCTGGACAGCAACCAGACGGCGGCGGTGAACGGGCCGGCGATCACCACGACCGTCTCGTCGGCGCCGGTCCTGACCCTGCAGGTGACCGATGCGCCGGATCCGGTCCTGGCCTCGAACCCGCTGACCTACACGCTGGCCTACTCGAACAGCGGCAACGCGCCGGCCGACGGGGTGGTCGTGACCGCCTCGATCCCGGCGAACACGACCTTCATGTCGTCCACCGGCGGCGCCTCGCTCTCCGGGAGCCAGGTGACCTGGGACCTCGGAACGCTGAACGCCGGCGCCGGCGGCTCGGTGCAGCTCGTCGTGCAGGTGTCCCCGACGGCCACGTCCGGCAGCATCGTCACCGCCGCGGGCTGGACCATCGATTCGAACGACACTCAGCCTGTCACCGCCGCCGCGGCCAACACCAGCGTGACCGAGGCCTCCGCGCCGACCATCAGCTCGGCGGTGGAGGTGGTCACGCACTCCGTCTACCTGGTGCGCGGCGCCACGCAGTTCGTGGAGCTGCACGGGACGTCGTTCCTCAACGGCGCGGTCATCAACCTGAGCGCCGACATCTCGACCGGCGCGGCGGTCGTGGACGGCGGCACGAAGCTCACCGTGCCCGTGACGGTCGCCAACGGCGCCGGCCTCGGGCCGCGCACGGTCACCCTCACCAACCCCGACAACAAGATGGGCAGCCTGGCCGACGCGCTGCGCGTCGTGAAGAAGTCGGACGTCAACAACGACTGCAAATCGGACGGCATCGATCTGAACGCGCTGGCGCGCGCGTGGAACGATGCGACGTCCGATGCCGGATACAATGCCTCGGTCGACTACGATGGAGACGGGTACGTCGGACCGGACGACCTTGCGATCTTCGTCATGCAGTTCGGCCACACGACGCCGGGCTGCCCGTAGCCCTCGCGCCGTCGCCGCTCTCTGCGGCGTCCTCGCGGGGCTTGCGGCGGCACTCCCTGCTCACGCGGCCGACCCGGCTCCGCCTCCCTGCACTCCGCTCACCTTCGCACCGCGTCTGACGGCGCCGGCGCCCGGCGACGTCTTCCTACGCGCCGGCACCGCCTCCTGCGACACAATCGAGTTCGAGGTCGCGGTCCACGGGCTCGCCGGAATCTTCACGGTCGCCTTCGATCTCGGCTACCCGACCGGCACGCTCCAGTACGAGGGCTACGCCGAAGGCGCGCTCCTGCTGCGCGGTCCGCCGCGCCAGGCGCCGATGTTCCTCGTGCGCGAGCCGGTCGCCGGGACGCTTCAAATAACCATGACCCGTTTCGCCCCCGACGCCGCCGTCGCTGTGGCCAATGACGGCAGCGACGGCCTCGTGCGCCTTCGGTTCAAGCGCGTCAAGGCGGGCACTGCCGACATCGACTTCCTGACGGGAACGTCCAGCGCTGTCGCCGAACGCATCGTCGATGCTCAGGGCTCCGTCGTCGCCGCCCGCTTCACGCCCGGGCACGGCGCGACTGTCACCATCCCCTGAATGGGGACTCCTACCAGCGGTGATAGGCGGGGTGGCCCGGCTTGACCGCGACGAACGTCCCCCGGCAGGTCGCGCAGGTCTTGCCGCCGGCTTCGAGAGTCGCCTCCACGGTGGCGCGGTCCCCTTTGACTTCGACGGCGTGAGCGCGAAGCGTGATGTCGGTGTTGGTGGGGGTCGGGCGAAGCAGCTTCACGTGGTACTCGGCGGTCACCGTGCATGGGGGCCTGTCTTCGCCGGTGGCGCGCATGAGGGCCATGGCGGCGGTCCAGTTACTGTGGCAGTCGAGGAGAGCGCCGGCGATGCCTCCGGACAACATTCCGGGGAAGGCTTCGTGGTGCGGCTCGGGGCGGAAGACGGCGACGAGGCCGTCTCCTTCGACGATGCTCCGGATGCGCAGGCCTTTCGTGTTCGAAGGGCCGCAGCCGAAGCAGGTCGAGCCCGGGGCGTAGGTCTCCTGGACGCCGCTCACCGGCCGCCTTTCGCGGCGCCGGGTTCGAGGAGGTGCGTCTCGAGGAAGAGCGCCACCGCGCTGCCGTAGAAGTCGGTGTTCGGCTTCTTGCGGAAGCCGTGTCCTTCGTCCTTGGCGAGCAGGTACCAGGCCGGGACGCCGTTCTTCTTGACCGCCTGCAGCATCTGCTCCGACTCGTTCATCGGCACGCGCGGGTCGTTCTTCCCCTGCGCGATGAAGAGGGGCGTGCGGATGCGGTCCACCGAGTTCAGGGGCGAGATCTGCTGCAGCGTCTCGAGCATCTTCGGGTCGCGTTCGTCGCCGTACTCGACGCGGCGCAGGTCCTGGCGGTATCCGGAGGTGCTCTTCAGGAAGGTCACGAAGTTGCTGATGCCGACGATCTCGATGCCGGCGCGCAGGCGATCGCTGTAGTGCGTCAGGCACGCGAGCACCATGTAGCCGCCGTACGACCCGCCGAACACCGCGACGCGCTTCGCGTCGAGATCGGAGCGCGTGCCGATCCAGTCGAGGAGCGACCCGATGTCCTTCACCGAGTCCTCGCGCTTGGCGCCGTTGTCGAGCGTCGTGTAGGTCTTCCCGTAGCCCGTGGAGCCGCGCACGTTCGGCAGGACGACCGCGATCCCCAGCTCACGCAGGTAGGCCTGCGTCGTAGCCGAGAAGCCGGGGCGCGACTGTCCCTCCGGTCCGCCGTGGATGATGACCAGCACCGGGTGCGGGCCGGCGCCCTTCGGCTGGTAGAGCAGCGCCGGCACGCGACGGGGCGAGCCGTTCGCCTGGTCGAAGGTCGGGTACTCGATGCGCTCCGGCGCGATGAACGCCGTGGCGTCCAGGCCGCCCACCTCGCTGTCGGTCCAGCGGGTCAGCGCGTTGTACTTGAGGTCGAGGACATAGGCGTCGCCGGGAATGGTCGCCGATTCGACGGTGAAGGCGAGCCGGGTCCCGTCCGGCGAGAAGCGCAGGCGGCTGACGATCCCTTCCGGGATCCCGCCGGGCCGCGACTTCGCGCGGCTCGCCGTGTCCATGAGCGTCAGTCGGCTCGTCCCGCCCTCGTTCGCCAGGAAGGCGAGGCGGTCGCCGGCGCGCGTCTGGGCGATCGACTCGATGTCCCACGGGATGTCGGCGGTCAGGTCCGTCGTCGCCTTCGACGCCAGGTCGTAGTAGCGCAGGCGCAGGAACTCGCTGCCCTCGTCCGAGGCGAAATAGATCCCGCGCCCCTTGCGCGCGAACACCGCGTCGCCGTAGGCGATCGGCCCCGGCTTGGCGTTGACCTGCTCGAGCTTGCCGTCGGCCACGCCGAGCACGTACAGGGAGCTCTCGTTGACCGAGACCTCCCGCTTGACCAAGAGCGACGCGTCGTCGGCCGACCAGTCGAGCACCGACCAGGATCCCTCGCGCTCGAGCACCCGCTTCGCCGCCTCCGGCGTCTTCGGATCGGCGACGTAGAGGTCCATGTCGCGGCCGTTCCGGGCATTGCCGGCCCAGGCGAAGCGGTCGCCTTTGTTCGACCAGACCGGGCCGAGGTTGCGCGACTTGCCGTCGGTCAGGAGGGTCGTGGTGCCGGTCTTCGTGTCACGGAAGAAGATCTGGTAGTTCTCCGCCCCGCCGACGTCCTTCGGGAAGAGAAAGCCGTGCGCCGCGGGCGCGGGGCAGGTGGCGGCGCCGTTGATCGGCTCCGCGTAGAAAGTGAGCTGCTGGCGGTCTCCCCCGGGACGGCCGACCTTGTGCACCTGGGACGTGTCGCCGAAGCGGGTGCCGATGAGCAGGCCCTTGCCGTCCGGGTCCCAGTCGTACACCACCGCTGTGCGGGTGTTCTGGTACGGGCGCATGCGGTCGACGAGATCGGGGGGAAGGTCGGGGACCCCTTCCATCACGAGCGACCCGATCTCGCGCCGCGCGGAGGTGTCGTCGCCCCCGGGCGCACCGGCGTTGTCGGCCCCACGAGCGCCAGCGCCCGGCGGCAGCAGGACGAGCGCGGCCAGCCCCGCCGCCAGGAGCGGCGTCCGCCGCAATGCAGGAATCAATCGGGCAGGGTGCGGCACGGGAATCCCTCCGAGAGGCGCCAGTCTACGTTAGAATGCGCCCCGACTCACGCCATCCCAAACAGGAGCCCCCGATGCCGCTTCGTTCCCGGATTGTCCCGCCCGCGCGGTCCTTTGCGGCCGCGATCGCGCTCGTCCCGGCCGTCCTGGCGCTGTCCGCGTGCACGGCGGTGCGTGAGCCGGCCCTCGAGAGCCGCCAGGTCCCCGAGTACCCGATCGAGGAGTTTCTCGGCACGACCGTCTGGCAGGGAGCATCGTTCGCCTCCGACGGCAAGACCATCCTCGCGAGCAACGACTCGACGGGAGTGCAGAACGTCTACGCGGTGCCGGTGGCCGGCGGCACGCCGACGCCGTTGACGAAGTCCACCACCGAGTCGGTGCAGCTCGCCGGCGCCTTCCCGGCCGACGCGCGTTTCCTCTTCATGAGCGACAACGGCGGGAACGAGCTGACCCATCTCTTCGTCCAGGAAGCCGACGGCACGTCGCGCGACCTCACGCCCGGCGACCGGCTCAAGGCGGTCTTTGCCGGCTTCGCCCCCGACGAGAAATCCTTCTTCGTCATGACCAACGAGCGTGACCAGCGCTACTTCGACCTCTACGAGTACGCGACCGACGGCTACGGGCGCAACCTCCTCTACAAGAACGAGGAGGGGCTGGACGTGTCGGCCATCTCCGCCGACCGGAAGCTGATCGCGCTGCGGCGTCTGCACACCGAGACCGACACCGACATCGTCCTGCACGACCGCGAGACCGGAAAGGATCGGGTCCTGACCGCCCACCAGGGCGAGGTCTACAACGAGCCGCAGATGTTCAGCCGGGACGCGAAGTCGCTGTACTACCTGACCGACGAGGCGTCGGAATACCGCTATCTCGTGCGCATGGACCTCGCGAACGGCGCCCGCGAGGTGACCGAGAAGCCCGACTGGGACGTCACCGACGCCGGGCTGTCGCGCGGCGGCAAGTACCTCTACCTCGAGATCAACAACGACGCCCGCTCCGAGATCCGGCTGTACGACACGGCGACCATGAAGCCGGTGCGCCTGCCGGCCCTTCCGAAGGCCGCCATCACCAGCGTCACCTTCTCGCGCGACGAAACGCAGGCGGCCTTCTACGTCAACGGCAGCCGTCAGCCGAACGACCTGTACCTCCTCGATCTCGCCTCGGGACGCAGCACCGGGCTCACCAAGAGCCTCAGCGCGAAGCTCGACCCGGAGAACCTGGTCGAGGCGGACGTCGCCCACTTCAAGTCCTTCGACAACGTCGAGGTCCCCGGCATCCTCTACAAGCCGCACCGCGCCTCGGCCGCGACCAAGGTACCGGCGCTCGTCTGGGTGCACGGCGGTCCCGGCGGGCAGTCGCGCGTCAGCTACAGCGGCCTCATCCAGTACCTCGTCAACCACGGCTACGCCGTGTTCGCCATCAACAACCGGGGCTCGAGCGGGTACGGGCGGACCTTCTACAAGATGGACGACCGCAAGCACGGCGAGGGCGACCTCGACGACTGCGTCTGGAGCAAGAAGTTCCTGGCCGCCACCGGCTACGTCGACCCGGTGCGCATCGGCATCATCGGAGGCTCGTACGGCGGCTACATGACGCTCGCCGCGCTGACCTTCCGGCCGCAGGAATTCGCCGCCGGGGTGGACATCTTCGGCGTGGCGAACTGGGTGCGGACGCTGCAGAGCATCCCGCCGTACTGGGAATCGCAGCGCAAGGCGCTCTACACCGAGCTCGGCGACCCGTCGACCGACGAGGCCTACCTCAAGAAGATCTCGCCGCTGTTCCACGCGTCGGAGATCCGCAAGCCGCTCCTGGTGCTGCAGGGGGCGAACGACCCGCGCGTCCTGAAGGTCGAATCCGACGAGATCGTCGCGGCGGCGAAGACCAACGGCGTGCCGACCGAGTACCTGGTCTTCGACGACGAGGGGCACGGCTTCCGCAAGAAGGAGAACCAGAACAAGGGCTACCGCGCCATCCTCGAGTTCCTCGACCAGCACCTCAGGAACGCGAAGCCGCACGGGCCGGACGGCGTGACCCCGGCAACCACCGCGGCCGTCCCCGCGTCCGGAACACGGCAGCCCTAAACGATCAACCGCCGTGCGGGAACAGCCGCCGGCGGTTCCGGAGCAGGTACCAGACCATGGCGACGTTGACCGCCAGGATGGCGAGCATCGTCTTCGAGAAGCCGCGCAGGAGCTCGAAGACCTCGACCGGGATGAAGAACGCGGTCTCGCCGATGGCCAGCCACGCGGCCCAGAAGGCGCGCCGCATCAGCCCGGCGCTCTCGACCAGAAGGAGCATGGCGTAGAGGAAGGTCCCCGAGGCCAGGAACCGCACCTTGCCCGGCGTGATCGCCTGCAGCCGGTCCCCGAGATTGGCGAAGAAGGCGTGCTCCGGGTCGACGCGGATGAAGCGCAGGAAGCGCTCGAGCTCGTGGCGCAGGTCGCTGTCCATCAGCGAGTAGATGCCGAAGGCGATCCCGAACAGGAGCGCGCACTTCGCCAGCTTCAACGCGATGATGCCGTAGAGTCCGGCGGCGGGCTTCGCCGCCGGCGCGCCGTTCAGAACTTGACCTTGGGGGCTTCCTTCGCGCCGGCTTCGGCTTCGAAGTAATCCTTCTCGCCGAAGTTGAAGATGCCGGCGACGATGTTGCCGGGGAAGCGCTTGATGAGGGTGTTGTAGGAGCGCACCGCCTCGTTGTAGCGCATGCGCTCGGTGGCGATGCGGTTCTCGCTGCCGGCCAGCTCGTCCTGGAGGCGGATGAAGTTCTCGTTCGCCTTCAGCTGCGGATAGTTCTCGGCGATCGCCAAAAGCCGCCCGAGGGCCGAGGTCAGGCCGGCATTGGCGTTCTCCGCTTCCTGCGGCGTGGTGGCGCCGGCGAGGCGGGCCCGGGCGGCGGCGACGTTCTCGAAGACTTCCTTCTCGTGCGCCGCGTAACCCTTCACGGTCTCGACCAGGTTGGGGATGAGATCGGCGCGCCGCTGCAGGACGTTCTCGACCTGCGCCCACGCCTTGTCCACCGACTCGCGCTCGGTGACCATGCGGTTGTAGGCGCCCATGCACATGCTGCCGACGATGAACGCCACGACGAGAAGCACCCCGACGACGACCAGACAGCCGAGCCATCCCCTTCTCATCGCGTCTCCCCTCCTTGCGCCGGCACGAACGCGTCCACGAGGTCCGCGGCGCGGGTGAGCGCGTCATAGTACCCGGAGAAGACCTTTTTCAGATCGCCGGCGGAGGCGGAGCGGCCGTCGCGCAGCCGGCCCACCTCGAGGAGCGGGGCGGCATCGATCCCGGCGCGCTCGCAGAAGGCGGCGGCCGCCTCATCCGCCGATCGCGGCACCGCCGCGCCCAACAGGTGAAGACAGCCACGGAACAGGGCGGTGAACGAGGTGTAGGAGTCGACGAGCAGCGCCCGCAGGCCGCCTTTCGTCAGGTGGGCGGTGACGTAGCCTTCGCGCAGGCGCATCAGCTTCTCGCGCAACTCCCGCTCGCACTGCAGCCGCAGCGCCTCGGTGCGGATCACCAGGCCGGCGAACGGGTCGGACCCGTGCAGCGCCACGTGGTGCGTGCGCAGGTCGAGGATCTCCAGCGGGAAGACGTCGAGCGAGGCCGCCAGGAGCCCCCGGCTGAGCAGGCGCGGGGGCGTCTGCTTCGCCTTCACCCACTCGAGGACCGGCCGCGTCAGGGCTTCGAGGGTCGCAGGATCCAGCGTCACCACGACGACGGCGAGGTTGAGGTCGCTCGTCCCCGCGCGGAAATCGCCGCGCGCCGCGGAGCCGTACAGGACGACCGCGTCGAGCCGCGGCCCGAGTGCGCGCTGGAGCCCCTCCACGAACCCTCGCAGCTCCGGCCGCTGCAACGCCTGCTCTTTCGTCATCGATCCCCTCCGTCCCTCAGAACCCGCGGCTGGCGCCGCCGCCGCCGAACGAGCCGCCGCCGAAGCCGCCGAACCCGCCGCCGAAGCCGCCCCCG
>Ga0134121_10000888_pt1 | contig 30567 bp, 25 predicted proteins | sample KB301_FD_96463 | JGI IMG/M metagenome (GOLD analysis project Ga0134121, IMG submission 96463) | Terrestrial soil microbial communities without Nitrogen fertilizer from Kellogg Biological Station, Michigan, USA - KB3-0-1 | ecosystem: Environmental > Terrestrial > Soil > Unclassified ... | reverse complement strand
CATGCTTCACCCGATTGCAGGCGAGTTCGCTTTCCGAAGTGATCGACTTCGCGATTGGCACCGGCAGAGGCATCGGTGACAAGGGCAGCGTCGTTTTTGCCGGCGCCTTCTATCGCGCTCTGGCTTTTGGCCTGTCGATCACTGACGCGTTTGCCTCGGCGAAGGCGGAACTCGCCCTGACAAAAGTACCACGCACGCAGGGGCTCGAACTATTTGTACGGGATGCTTCGGCCTGTGACCATTTCTTTCCGCCGCCTGATTCAAGTTTGTGGTTGTCAAACAGAAATCTAATTCACATATCGTCGGATATTTCTGCGACTCGCTCCGAGACTGATCAGACCTTAACTCTCCAGAAAGCATTAGCCGAATCGGCATGGCCGTTCCCACTGACAGTGGCTCATCGCCTTGTATTGATCAAATACGAACAGGTGCAATTCGGAGTCCCGCGAAGCAGCACCGAGCAAGAAGCTATCGCCATCGCTGCGCCCCAGGTTGCCCGACATACGACGAAGCATGAGCGAATGGCAACGGCCGGAACTCGCGAGCGCCAAAAGCATTCCCGGAGCGGGAAGAGCCTAAAGCGTAAGAGCGGATCAAGGTAGCGTTCAAGTTATATACCGGCCTGCAGTTGTGGTTACGATGCGATGCGAAACCATTACGGTCGTGGACGGCTTGTGACGGGTGACTGCAGCGCCCGCACTCATACAAAGGAGAAACCAATGTTAGTAAAACGATCAAGTAACTCGAACGTGGCGAGAGCAGCGCGCTCCGCAAATCGTCGAGAAGAGAAGTTGGCCGGCACGCGCGCAGGCGTCATCGAGGACTGGCGCTCCAGCGGCACCAAAGCCAAGGGACCGGCGCAACGCACGGCTACTGTTCGCGATGGGCGGTAGGCCAACGACAGAGTGACACCTCATCCGAAGCCGGGTAGTCCGCCGGACTACCCGGACTTTTTGTGTCTTGCGAAAAAACGTGCGCTTTAGAAAGCCGCTTGCTATTCAGCGCATTTCATTGAATCCGAGAGTCATACGTGCTAAATAGTCAGCGCTCAGGTGTTGTTTAGCGGTACTCATGGCCGCAAACCCACGATTGCAATTTATCCGTGTCACCAAACAATCGCCCTCAACCGCCTCATCAGACCCGACAGCGTCCTTCGGCAGACTGCCGGTTCTACCTCTTCATGTTGGCTCTCGGCCTACTAACGATGGCTTTACCGATGCTCGCCAACGCAGCGGACCGTGAACCTTCTAAGCAGCAGATCGCACGTCGATTGATGGCTGAAGCGGGCTCGCTTCGCGCCGAGTGGTCTGAAAAGGCGCTACGACACGCAGCTCAAAACTACGATGCCGCAAAGAATATCTTTCTTGCGAATGGAGACTATCGCGAAGCCGCGGCGGCATCGATTCGCTCGGGCGAAACCTTCTTCGTACTTAGTGAGTATCGGGAAGCGCTCAAACGATATGAGGAAGCATTGGTAAATGCGCGGCGCGCTCATGCCCATCCTGAGGAGGCTGAGGCTCTCAGTCAAAGCGGCCGGCTCTATTCCTACCTTGGCGATAATGACAAGGCTGAGGCGTCGGTGAATATCGCGCTAGGATTGTTGTTGCCTGCAATTTCCAATGCGGACCAGGTCACAGGACGAATCTATGGTGAGATTCTTAGCAATCTCGGCGAGATCGATTACTCAAAAGGCAACCTGGTGAAATCATCAGCTGATTTTGAGACCGCTTTGAAATTGTTCGATGAACTTGGTGAGCGTCAGGACCAGGCCAGAGTTCACCTCTTCAAAGGCTACATCGCAGGTTCGATAGGTGATAGTGACAACGCGATCGCAGAAATTACTCGTGCCCAGTCGTTGTACGATCAAGTCTCAGACAAGTCTGGGGAGGGACTTTGCCTGACCGCGCTGGGATTATCGCATTCTCAGCAGCGAGATGAAGCTCACGCAATCGAACTGCACCGGCAGGCGAGAGACATCTTTCGGACTATAGGCAATCGACAGAGTGAGGCGATCACGATAAATGCTTTAGGCCAGACCTATGAATTTCTAAACGAATACGCAGTCGCGCTTGAAAATTATCAGGAGGCGCTGCGTCTGTTTCAGGACATTGGCGCTGTCGATCTTGCCGCTGTTGCCACGTTCAAGATCGCTCGGGCTTATCGCTTGCTGGGTGACTCAACTCAAGCGCTGGCGTACTACGAGAAGTCTCTCCGTTTGAGTAAGGCCGCCGGTGATCATCGCGTGACCGCGATGGCTCTGAGTGATATTGCAGTCATTTATGCTGCCGAAGGAAATCGAGAAAAGACAATTCGTGAATTTCGAAAAATCATCCTGCTTTATGCGGCGAACAAGGATCGCCGCGGACAAGCTAACACGCTGAACAATCTCGGCGATTTCTTCTTCGCGAAAGGAGACAAGCGCGAAGCGCTGAACGTTTATAACAGCGCCCTCGTTCTGAGCGATCAGATCGGCGATGAAGCTGCTCGTATGTCCTGTCTCTACAACGTCGCCCGGACCCAACGTGAGTTGGGCGCGTTGCCGGCCGCTCTCTCCTATATTGAGCGATCGATCGCCATGGCCGAACAACTGCGGAGTAATGTAGCCAGTCCGGACTATCGCGCCTCGTATTTTTCCGGAGTTCGCAAGCAGTACGAGTTGCAGATAGACATCCTGATGCAGCTTGAGCGCCAACACCCGAATAAAGACTTCGCAGCGAAAGCGCTGCTGGCCAGCGAGAATTCTCGTGCACGTTCGCTGATCGACTTGATTACCGAAACAGGAGCGGACATCCGTCAAGATGCCACTCCTGAACTGCTGGCGAAAGAACGTGAGTTGCAGGGACTCACCAGAGCGCAGGCCCAATATCAGATGGAGTTGGCGATGAAGGGAAGTCGCGCACCTGAATCTGCCGAGGTAACGCGGAAGATAAACGAACTGAAGAGTGAGTACCAACAAGTCGAAGCTCAATTGAGGGATCAGACGCTTCGTTCCAAGATCCTCGGCGAGGCGGCCCCGCCGAGCATTGAAGAGATCCAATCACAGCTACTCGACGACAATTCAATGGTACTGGAGTATGCGCTGGGAGATGAACGCAGCTATCTATGGGCCATCACGCGTAGCAGTTTCAAAAGTTACGAATTGCCCTCCCGCCGCACCGTGGAAGACTCCGCGCGGGGCGTTTACAAGCTCATCACTTCGCGCCAGACGATAGCCGGCGACGCAAGCGCTAACACGGCCAGTGATGTGGCTGCGGCAGATCGTTCATATCCGGAAAAGGCCTCGCAGTTGAGCCGAACATTACTTGGCCCGGTGGCCGATCAACTCGGTACGAGGCGTTTGATTGTGGTCACAGAGGGGATCCTGCAATACATTCCGTTTGACGCGCTGCCGACCCCGAAGAGTAATTCCGCGTCGCAAATAGATCCACGAGAACCGGGTGAGCCCCCGCTGCTAGTGGATACCAACGAAGTAATAACCCTTCCGTCGCTGGCGACGCTCGCGGCGATTCGGCGCGAAGAACATAATGTAGCTGCGCCTAACAAGATCGTTGCAGTCCTTGCTGATCCGGTTTTCAGCGCCAGTGACGATCGCGTGCACCCGGACAACACGCTGCCCAAGGTTGCCGCGATCGCCGTCCAACGTTCTCCGCCGAGCAGTCGACGTGAGGTGCAAGCTGTCGACAATAATCTTGGACCGGGACGTTTATTGCATGCTTCGGAAGAAGCGGACGCAATTGTCGCCGCGGCCCCCGCGGGCATGGCGATGGTTGCAAAAGGTTTTGACGCCAGCCGCGAAACGGCGACCAGTCCAACAGTGGCGCAATACAAAATAGTTCATTTTGCGACCCATGGATTTCTAAATAACGAACATCCTGATCTATCTGGCATTGTGCTGACGATGACCAACCGTGACGGCAGTAAAGCGAACGGCTTCATCCCCGTTCGCGATATTTATAAGCTGAACCTCGCTGCTGATTTGGTCGTGCTGAGTGCTTGCGAGACAGCTTTGGGAAAAGACGTCAGGGGAGAGGGACTTTTCGGCCTCACGCGTGGATTCATGGCATCCGGCTCACGGAGTGTAGTAGCCAGCCTTTGGAAAGTTGACGATCGTTCCACCGCTGTGTTGATGGCGCACTTCTATAAAGCCATGTTGCAGGATGGTCTGACGCCGGCCGCGGCACTTAGATCAGCTAAGGAAAGAGTTAGAAGCGAGAGCGGTTGGCGGGCACCTTACTTCTGGGCTGGTTTTGTCTTGCAGGGCGAATATAACGACCGCATTGAAACAAATGCGGCAAATGCCACTTCTGATTTTCATCGTGGCTTGGTCATCGTCTGCGCGCTGGCTTTCTTTTGTTTGGCAGTCATGATTTGGCAACGATTCCGCCGACACGCTGTTGGCCGAATATGATCGCGGTCGTCTTTTATAGGTTCCTCGCTCAATGCCACAGAAGTCGGGTCCCCAATTGAACCAGTTTGCTGAGTTCCTGGCTTGGCTTGATCCAAACCCTGAGATCGCTGCGCTTACCTACATTGAAATTCGGGATTCAATCGTGCGCATATTCGGATGGCGTCATTGTGCCGACCCGGAGGGGATGGCTGATGAGGTCTTTGATCGTGCCAGTCGAAAAGCGCCTGAGTTAAGAAAGACCTTTCAAGGTGATCCGAAGCTCTTTTGCTATGGCGTTGCGAATAACCTGATACGGGAATATCAGAAGAAGATTAAGTCATTCGTGCCCATCGAAGATGTAGATATTGCGGCTGACTTGCCTGATGAAGTTGCCGCCGCAAACGATGAACTGCGAGAAGAGTGCCTGAGCCATTGCCTGCAAGAACTATCAGAAGAGAAACGACTGTTGATACTAAGTTACTATGCGAAAGAGAAGCGCGCGAAAACTATTCATCGGGCGGAGCTGGCGCGTGAACTCGGCATCTCAATAGAGGCGCTGCGCGTAAGAGTTTTGCGAATCCGACTTACACTGGAAACCTGTATCGAACGGCGACTTGGTCAGGTCCAGGCTCAGCGCAAATCAGAATGAAACGAATTATCGAAATTTCCATTGTCATTGAAGGTGCGGAAGCCTTCACAAGAGACCGATGAACGAAGCACCGATTAGCGAAGTGATGGCGCGACGATTCCTTCTCGGCCAATGCGGGGACTTGGACCGGGAGCGAATCGAGAGTCTGTTTGTAACTGATGCGGTTGCGACAGAGACAATTCTGCTCGCGGAACAGGAGTTAATCGATGAATACCTGGACGGGTCTCTTGTTGGTCAGGAAAGAGAGCAATTCGCTCGCCAATATCAAGCTACTGCCCAGCTGCGGCGCCGAATCAAAATTGCTGAATCTCTGAGAAAGCGAGGGCTGGCCCAGCCGCCGGTCAGACACCGGTCATCGGTTCTGGAACGATTTCGCGGCATGCGTTCGTTACCCTGGTCAGGGCATCGACCATTTCTTATTCCGGCTACCGCAGCTCTAATCCTTCTGATGATCATTGCTGCATTCTGGCTCGTTCGCTGGAATAACGGAAGAGTGCGAGAGCGAAACCAGCAAATGGTGCTCGCCAACGAACTGGCTGAGCTTAATTCTCCGACAAACCTGCAGAAGACGCTGCCGCAGATGTCGTCATTGCTCCTTTCGCCGGTCACCCTCAGGACTGCGAACGCACCAAGTCAGTCAGCGCCGGCCTCCGCTAATCAAGTGATCGAACTGCGTTTGTTGTGGATGTTTCCTGACACGAACGAGACGATCGAGGCCACGATCCGGCGTATAGGAGCGGCAGAGAATCTAACGATTCCGAATCTCAAAGCCGAAACAGTTTCCGGTACACGAATCGTAAGGCTCAGGCTCCCGGGCCATTTAGTGACGCGTGGCGAATATCAGGTCACGCTCCGCATTTCGCCAGAGAATCGCACATCAGGACCCGATGCAGAATATGTCTTCCGCGCCGATTGATACGCCTAATCGCGTTAAATGAAGACTATCTGGCTCACAGCTCGCTATCTCTGTAACGTTTCCGCATTCTTTTCATAATCAACGAAGTTGGCTGATCAGCACGCGTGCTGGATCGTATCTACCGACAGTCTCACGATCCGGACGATTGGCAAGTCCGCGCAGATTTGGTTCTCTGGCGGAATTGAAATCGTTGATTCACCCGCAATGTCACGACGAGCGGGCGCAGGGCACCCCACGCGTCTTTCCGCATGGCCAGCCATTTGATTTCCGCAAGTGTTAACTAGAAAAAGAATGTCTCTCGGCTCCTCTGAACTCCAAGTCTCTGCGAGGCCTGACTCCGGGCCTGTTCTCGCGACTCCAGATGAAAACCAATCGGTCCCGCCGCGACTGATGTCGGAACCAGTTGATCGAAGAATTCAGGTTGTCGTCATGCTCCTGAAAAACAATTTGCAAAGACAGATCCCGATGGTAGAGGTGGCGGAGCTCGTAAACTTGTCGCCTGGCCGTTTGGCGCACCTGTTTAAGAGGGAGATGGCTCTGTCGATTCAACAATACGTAACGCAGCTCCGCTTAGCGAGAGCCAAAGATCATTTAGAGACCAGTTTTCTCTCAGTGAAGGAGATTGCGGCTTTGGTCGGATTCCAGAGTGTGACGCGATTCGTCGGCTGCTTCAAGAGCGTGGTCGGATCGACACCGGCGCAATATCGAAAGTATTTGACTCGCGTTCCCAATATTGAAGCACCCGTAAGCATTCGCAGCAAGATGCGCAAAGAGATAGCAGGTCCGCGAATTAATAGCAGGATCCGACAATAGAAATAGGTTGCGCTGATTCCTTTGTTCCCGCTAAATGTGCAACCTCAGTTTTCGCATCATCGATCACGCTGCTCTGCCGTTGCATCGCGACCATTCACGGGTCGTCCGCGAGAGTGCCAAAGCGATTGATCTAATCGGAAGAAGATTATGTCTCGAAATAACAAAAGAGTTTTTCTCACCCCACACCACCCCATGGACGTTACGTTGTTCATGACACTCCTTAGGAAGGGAGGTGTTTGAATCCAGTAGCGCCATGGCGACCAACCGGGAAAAAATCCGGAGTTCGACTGGTGAGCGCAGAACGGTCGGCGCGAAGACTCGCGACCGCAGGGTGCAAGTGATTCGTGTGCTTCTGGAAAGTTCCTTTCACCGGAAGCTGGGGCTGCGAGAAATGAGCGAGACCGTGAATTTGTCGCCGTGGCGATTGGCACATCTTTTTAAGTCAGAGACGGGCATGTCGCCACAGCGTTATCTCACGCTGGTTCGTTTACAGAGGGCAAAGAACCAATTGGAATCGACATTCCTTTCGATTCAGGAAATTGGGGCCGCGGTCGGGATACCGAACCCTAGTCAATTCACGAGGAATTTCAAAGCGGCTTATGGGATGACTCCGATTGAATACCGTAAGACCCATTTCGATGCGTCCTTAATCGAGAGAGTCAGTGACGCGCGAGCGACGCCTGCTGGATTTGACAACTCTCCAACTTCGAAAAAGTGACCAGAAGCATCTTGGAGGGTAAACGAGCAACAAAGGTATTGCCTGGTGCAGAACATGTGATGGCAAAGAGCGCGCCAAAGTCACCGAAAATGTCATGGAAAGGGCGAGTGAGTAGAGGGTCGCTGACATCTTCGTCCCGGTGCAAGAACTGCGAAGGTTGTGAAGTTATTAAATGTGGCGTCTTTCGAGGTGAAGGATGGATTTAGCAACCTGCGGAAAGATCCGAAAGAGTCGGGCTTCAATTCTGTATTGGCAGCGTTGGAAGGTTGCCGCAGTGGTTTTTGTGGCTCTTGTCGCCGGTGCTTGTACGTCGAAATGTGGTTGCACGGAACCACGGACAATTACAACGGCACAACTAACCAACCGACCAGAATCGTCATCTGTCCAAGCCGCCAATCAACTCGTGATCTACCTTGATACCAGCGCCAGCATGGCTGGGTTTGTCGGTTCGAATCGGGAAAAGGAGACGAGATTTAGTCGAACGCTACAGGAATTGCGGAACTTCGTCACGTTGATCAATCCGCCTCCTGATGTGCTGGTCAGGCGGGTAGATGTAACGGTTAGCGAACCTTTGAATAACATGATGCTGAGCCAAGCCTCGGTAGACAGTAGTCTCTTCAACGGTGCGGATACGGACCTTGCGGGAGCGATCAATGCATTCGAGCAGCCGATCGCAAACAAAGCACCAGCGAGATTCCATATCCTGGTGACTGACGGAGTGCAATCGACGAACCAGCAACATCCGGTTCAATCGTGTGTATCGGGATCAGATGAGATATGCGTCCGGAGGAAAATCTTTGAGTTACTCAACAAAGGCTGGGGAGCGTATGTGTTGGCTTCCCGCAGCGAGTTTCATGGAAATATTTATTCTGAGGTAAATAGGGCACAGCACCGACCGAGTACTCTACGCTTCGACACGACAGATGATACTCCCGCGAGTTTTCGCCCGTTTTACCTCTACATCTTTTCTCCAGATCGAGATGCGATTGACTCGTTTGTGAGAACGTTGCTTGAACGTCTGAGGGCGGTCGTCGGTAAAGACGCCGGATCGCTCCACGTACTATCGCTGACTTCTGCATACGTAAATGGACCAACTCAAGCGGAATCGATGGTCCCAAAAAGCGGTTCGACGCTTCTGAGAATCCGGAAGAAAGATACTAAGGACCTACCTGAATTCGAGGTGATAATCGATCCCGAAACGGCGCAAAAAGGAGCCCAAGCGTTCACGCTCACGATGACCCTCCCGTGGATCAGCAGCGTACTTACCGGAGCCACGTCACAAGAATTGGCATCACTCATTGATTGGCAGTTGGTGCAGGTTTACCCGAAGTCCCCGGAAGTTAATGCACGATATCCGGAGATTAAAGTGACTGGGCAGAGCTTTGATGAAAGCGGTCGCTTGCAATTGCAGGCATCTGCTCAATGGCCCGCTGCCGTCGGCACTCTTTGCTGGGGTGGCTACCGATTGGAAGGCCGGCTCAAACCACAGGCAATGACTCCCGAATGGGTTCGGGCGTGGTCGACCAATTTGGATACAACCGTCGAAAACGGTAACCGGACCTTGTACCTGGAAACGGTATTACTGGGACTTTGGCGCAATCCGATTATAGACAAACAACTTGTAGCTGAGGCCGCATTGATCGCAGGTCCTTCTAAATAGAGGAGACAACAATAATGGCGCTTCAAGGTCTGTCATCGATTACCGATTGGTTAATTACGAACAATCAGCCGAACAATTACGACGAAGTAGCACGTGACTGGTTGATTGCATTAGTGGTGATTGCCGCGGCCTGGGCATTGGTCGCTTTTGCCTTTAAGTGGCTAATCAAGAGTCAGGCGAAGCTACCAAAGAATAAGATTTGGGGCCGAACCAAAACGATAGTTTACATATTAGTAGTCACAGTCCTTCTCGGGATAACGGTTAGCATTGTCTATAAGTCATCACTCGACTTCATTTTCATCGTCGGACTGCCGGGTCTGTTCAAGGGGATATTTGTCGCGGCGGTCGTCTATATCATTCTCATGCTGATCTTTCACCTTTTTGGTGACTCGCGCCGCGACGTCTACTACTAGCCAGTATGGAGCTGTCATGGAAAATGTATTCATTGCCGTTGGTGGGAGCGGAACGAAAGTAGCCGAAGCATTGGTGCGCTTGTTGGCTATTGGTTTTCCCACGAGGTACCAAGGGAACGACGCGAATCGCGTGCTCACCAGCGCCGGCGAGACGCTCAGGATTTGGAGAGTTGATCCTGACAGTAACTCCGGCGCCTCAACTGAGCTTGACCGGATCGTGATGAAGTATCGCGACCTGCAGGCTAACCTGGAAGATCACTGGTCGATGATCATTAGCGAAGTAAGTCATCTCGACCCCCTAATTCTACCGAAGCGGGGAGAGGGCGACAATATCGTCAAGAGCCTTAAGGGCGTCTTGGATTCGCCTATTCCGGGCAAGAAGAGCTCCAAGCCTTTCCTCGATCTATTCTTTGAGGAAAAGGACTTGGAAATCCAGGTAGACCGCGGTTTTTATCAAAAGCCGTTCATCGGCTCGGCTGTTATGTCTCTGTTCGTAGACTCTCTTCTGGATCCGAGTTCGAACGCCAGCCAAAAGTGCGGCTTCAAAACCCTCGAAGGTGAGAACGTGCGTTTCTTTCTCTGCGGAAGTCTACACGGAGGCACAGGAGCCTGCGGAGTTCCGGTGCTAGGCGATTTTCTCAAGCGCCGGAGAGATGACAAACAAGCTGGCGGCAAATGGCTCCTCGGCGCCTGCCTACTGGGCCCTTATCACAGCCCGCCGGCTTTGCCTTTTTCCCTGCCCAAGGATCGCGAGGAGCTCACCGGAGATGATATCAAGACCTTCATAAAGGAAAACGAGAAGCATCCGGCCTTCCAGACACTGACCGATCAGAGCCGGGAAGAGTTGGCCCGCCAAATTCTTCAGGGTTTTTTTGCCGACCCCGACGCGATGCCGAAACGCGCCAGCCACAGTCTCTCTTATTATCGCGACACTATCGCCAAATATTTCGATCAATTGTTTGTGATTGGCAAGGAAACTTCGGATACCTATTCGAACCAGGAATCCCCCCAGCGATGGAGCAACGGCGGCTTAAGCCAGAACAATCCGCTGAACTCCGCAGAAGTAGTGGCAGCGCTCTCCGCGCTGGGCTTCTTTGCGGAGAGTCCGGTCGAGCGTGCGGCCGAGGAGGTTTACACACTCGCATGCTCGACTGAAAAACTAGAAGTAAAAAATGTAAAGCTGGGCGACCTGCCCATGTATAAGGTCAAGGACCAGTTAATTGATCCTGAAAGAGTGTTCCTGGCTTCCGCGATGGCCCGTCATTTCATCATGCATCAACTGCCCTGGGAAAGTAAGGGTTCTGGATGGCCTTCTGAGTACAGTCTGCGAAAGGTCTACGAGCAGGATGAAGGCAGAAAGATCGATGACAAAGAGAAATTCGATCAGGCATCCGGACTGTTCATAGACATCATGAAGACGACAGTCGGACCTCAGTCGAGCCTCGGCTGGTCGCCGGACGTTCCACGCGATCTCTTTCAGTTGTTGGCCACCGACAGCAAAGGTGTCGAAAGGGTAGAGGAAAAACTGAAGAAACCAGGTTGGAGGCTTTGGGGCGAGAAGCCTGATCGGAATCTGTTGGGCGGAGTTGAATTGGATGAAAATGCTTTCGAGTTGGCGAAATGGCAGCCAACGGGCACTTTCAATCGTGGCGATTATTGGCGTTGTGTCTGGGAAAATATTTACAGAATCGCTAAGCAGGCGGTCAAGGTGCAACCGGCGTGAGAATAGAGGTGAAAACATGGGAGCTGAAGCAGTAAAGATTTTTCTCAATCAAGAAATCAGAGGCGATGAGGTTCGCGCGAAGGACGAAAGGCTCTTTTGCGGGGCTGCCAAGATTCGTCCGCCGCGCTACGATTCGAGATACCTCGAGACATTCCCCACCGTTTGGGCTGCGGCGCATGAATTCCACCGGCTAATCGAACAATCGTTCGACAAAAATGCGGACGGTGCCGTGCTTAAGACGGCTAATGAAGCGGTCGAAGAATGGGTCTGCCTATTTCTTCTCCACTATTGCGGCGTTATTAATCCGTATGTCTATACAAAAGGCGAAGATGATGAGAACGACGATTTCAGCAAATACGATCACGATCTTTGGACTGCGCTAAGCTTGACCTACCCATCTGGTGGCCTTAGATCGGTAACGCTGCTCAGAGCAGACGACAACGAGGAAATAGGCGATGGCACTGTAGTGGGCGGTTATTATCCCGGTGTATTTTTCTTTCCAAGTCGCGGGCGCGCTGCCTGGAGCGCGAGCGAAACCTTAAGACCGTATCTTGAAAACAATCGGCTTTCATGGGAACGCTGTCGCAAGAGCGCATTACTTAAGGAAGATCATGACCGCGCAGAATTCAGCGCACACCTCGCCCGTGTCGAACAGAAGCTAGGACCCCTTAAGCAGGCGTTAACGAATTTCCGCAACCGGGAAATCGCCGGTGGCCACCTGCCTTCGGTGCCGGCGGCCTATCCATTAAGTGATGGCCTGCTTGGCTGGAAGCGGCGGGTAGTCGAGGACGCAAGTCAACTAATGGAAAGATACCCTTTGGTCCGGATTAGTGACGACGGGAAACAGATTACGTATTTCCTGGTTAGCGACATGCCAGGTGAGCAGGATGAATGGATGTCCGAACCGATTGGTCCCGGAATGCCGACCCCTCGCAGTTTTTCGTGTGATGTTGATAACGCTAACATTGTTAACATAAAGCATGCTGGAAAGACGATCCGCTATGAGCTCAAATCGACGACTGAAATAGTCGAAAAGGCAATCAATCTCCGAGACTGCTTTCTTACCGTGAATCCATTTTGGTGCGCGATTCCAGGAGGGGCGTTCTCCGCGAAGATTCGAGATTTTCATCGGGTCTCAACTAGCCGGGAAGGTCCGTTTTCTTCGCTGAAGGCGGGAGAAACGGCTGTTTGCCTAGCGCCTGTGAAGAGCAAGTTCCTCCAGGATTTCTCGTTCAAAAAAAACTTGCTGATTGATGTCAAGGTTCAGATCCAGGAGAGACAGGACGAAGAAGGAAATCATGGCCTGGATTGGTTCTTTGAACTCCAGTCCCGCGACGGTGTGAAACGCGTGCGCTGGCCGACCATGGTCGAACAGCGCTCGGATCTTTCAAACAATGCAGTAGCTCTCTGGCCACCAAAGACTTCCAAGAGTTGGCACTTTTACGTGGCGCGTTGTTTTGGATCCAGCAAATCGAAAAGTGGAACTTGGGTGCTTGTCGACGAAAACGGGCGATTTGATCCGCGGAAGGTCTTCGCGCTCGACGTAAATCTGCGATCCGGCTCTGCCGACGTAACAGAATATGTAAGTCAGGCGCCGCTTTCGGAATCATCGGAGCAGCCAAACCGCCCTGAGTTCCTAATGCTTCTGGATACGGATGATAAGATGGAAAGAGGAGTTCTCGTGTTGGATAACATCGATGATGTGCCTGACGACGAGGTACGCTCTGCCAGGCTGGGAATAGATTTTGGCACCAGCAACACCTGCTTCGCCTACAAGGTTGATACTAATGAACCGAAAGCGCTCTTGTTCAATCTGGCGCCCATAATGCTATGGGGGATTCAACCTCAAGCCGAAGAGCCGGGCCGTGTTCCTTTCAATTGGCAAGGCAAACAATTCTTCCCCACCGTTTTGCTTTCGCGTAAGAACGCCGATTTGCAGAACATACAACCGAACAATATCGAGATCGGGCAGCTTTTCCAAATAGACATTCCCTCCCTTCATAGGAACATGGAGGACTTGGTCTACCTGGGAAAGCTGGGCGAATGGTTAACCCATACCAACCTTAAATGGCAGCTCAAAGCAGAGCACAATTCATATCGTACCCTTTTCCTCGCCTTGTCTTTGCTCTACGCGCATGCTCAGATCTTTTTTGCCGATGATGCTGGAGGAGTGAGGATCAGCGACTATATCTTCAGTTTCCCATTGGCTTTTACCGCCGCAGATGAATCCCGTTTCTGCACGGATGCCAAGGCAATCGCCAAAACAATTCGTAGACTCTGCTACGGAGAAAATGGCGCCGCCTACTACAAGCTAGATGAGAGCGCTGCGATAGCTGCCTCTGCCGCCGTGCCTGAAGATTCCGCCACGTTACAGGTGTTCATCGATATCGGGGGCGGGACCACTGACATCGCCATCCGTAACGGCACTAACTTCGCATCTTTAGACAGCATCCGAGTCGCGGGCCGAACTTTTTTCAGTTTCGCCCGACACAGTTTCGAGGCAGATCTTAAAGGGGCTAAAGAATTCAGGACCAATCTGTCACGGCTGTTGGAGAAGCGGGAAGCCGAGCTTTCGCTGCAAGACGTCAAAGTCGATCTCGGCACCTTTTACTCGCTTAAGGTTGCCCGTTTGGAAACCGGCGATTTTCGTGATCGTGAATCAATCGTCCTGCAAAAGGGAATGGGGAGCAATTCGTATCAGCGGTATCGCACCTTGGTTTTCTTTCGCCAGTTGATTGCATATGCGCTGTTGCAAGCTTCTGCCGCTGCCGTAACCGTCGACTCTGAAATCGAGAAAATCGAGATGATTTTGGCAGGCAATGCCTGGGCCTTGATGCTTTTCGGGGGTCTTGCTCGTAGTGCCAACGAGTTAAAGAAAGAAGTGACGCGAATCTTTAAGCTGTTGCGTAAGAGATTTGCCGATGCGCTTAAGGCGGAGAATGAGGATGCGAAAAGTCAAAGGCTCGAAGCATTGCAAACTCTTTCAGTGGAACTGCTCAACGAGCGGGATCTGAACAAGGCGAAGACGGCCGTGGCAATCGGCGCGGTTAAAGCTCACTCGCAAGGTGAAGTAAAGGAGATCGCTGATCGCAATGACGATTCGATTGCCGGTACCGACCGGGCCGGTCGAGACGTTCCAGCCTTCGCTGGTCTGAATTTGTCTGAAGCCAAAGTAAATGATTTCGCTGTGCCTTTACGGTGGTATGACGTGTGGGACTCAAATCACTTCGCATCACTTGTCGAAACGCTTTATGGCAAGGATTTGGGAGAGATTCGAAGCTTTTCGGCGGGGCGGGCAAAAGTAGGAAATACTCCTTTCGACGAATCTCTAAGCATATTCTCTCGGCTGGGCAACCTGGGAAGCTACGACGACGACGAGAGCTTGGGCGAAGAAGCCTGGCAGCGCATCAATGCGCTGCTGCACCAGGACAAGATCTATTTCAAATCAAGTTCTGGTTTGTTGAGCCGGTCACCAATTAGTTATTTCATTTCCGAGATTCTGTACCCTGAAGATTCCGATCACGAGTACTTGAAGAGTCTTGCGCGAATTAACAACTGTCTCTAAGCATCTAGAAACTATTTCCTAATGGGAGGCCAACGTGAGCTGGCAATATGGGCTGCAATGGGTCATACACAATTCGTGGCTGCTCACGAATCTGGTGACGGCGGCTGGTTTCATTCTGGTGCTGGTTTACTTGCGGAAATGGCTCGCTTCGGTTCGAAGCGATTTTGAACGGCTTATAGAATCACCGAGCAAGATCGAAGAGGTTAAGAACGAAATCATCAATGTAACGAAAGAAATCAGCAGTCTAACGGAAGTAGTGAACACCCTATTGGGCTTGGTGACAGGCATACGAGATGAAATTCCAGCGGCGAAGGAGTTAGTGACCACGGGGTTAAGAGAAGTGAAAGAGGCAGTCGGCAAAACACCAAAACTTGATGCCGAGAATGACGCAGTCCAAGACCATCTATACAAGGTTGAGCCAGAGATCGAACAACAGAATCAACCTCCGCTACCCTGCCTGGTGACGGACTATCTCGCATATCTGGGGGCCAATGAAATCTCCACAATACCAGTGATGATGGATCCGGGCCGCGGAGGCAAAACGCTTGTGCGCTCCGATGAGGGGAACTATGTTGTCGTCTCAGACGGAGGCTCAGAGAACCAACGGCTGGTTCCGAAACTGGAATGGTTCTCTTCTACCAGCACTTTCTCAATGTATTTCAGTGATCAGTTCGAGTGCGACGAACCGCAAGCGGGCGCGATTTTAATCAACCAGCCCGCGTTGGTACGCAGCAATTCCGACGGTGGATGGGAGGTTATTAAGAAGGGAAGCCTCGCAGTTAAGTAGCACGCGATCTGTACAACCCCTGAGCACCGCCGGGTCTGAACACCCACTTACCTCGGTATGAAGTTCTACTGTGAGAAACACGGCAAGGATGTTTATCCGTCGCGGCTGTCGGGACGGGTTGAATGCTATATCGAGAGCGAGACCGAGAAGCACAATCTCGGCCGATTTCCTGAAGAGCAGTTCTGGGAATACTGCGATAAGTGTGATGTAGCCTGGCGCTCAGGTTCATTAAGTACGTATCAGGCCCGCGCACACTGTCCTCGTTGCGGCTCAAAGGTAACCCAACGCTACCTCTGTGATAACTGTGGCGTGTTTACATTCAAATGTAGCGAGACTGACAGCAAACCGGTACCGTTTGCTGAGAACAGATCACCAGTAGGGTCCAGCAAATCTGCCATCAAGTCGAAATGTCCCGGTTGTGGCAATCCGGCACCGGCCGAAATTTACCATCACGACTGTGAAACAACCTTTGATTTCTGGACACCGCTAAAAAACTGTCCATTTTGCCGCGATCCGATTAGACCGCCACCAGAATTTCCGACGTTTGTATCGAGCTTTCTTGATCGCGTTAAAAAGAAAGACAAAACCGCAGCCGGGTTTGACCTGCTGCAAATTGACGATGGCGTCGTAATTCCGGACCCGGAGGGCGAATTCATAATAGTGTCCAACGGTTCGAAAAAGACACGTTCTATCTTGTTACCTCGCGAGACGCGAATCGAACGATTCGATGATCAGAAGAATTTCTCTCATTTCTACGATTCCGAAGGCAACGCCAGAGGCGACATAAAAATTCTTTCTCCTGCAACTGTGAAGAAAATCAAAGGCGGCTGGGTGCTTGTAGAACGCGGCCGCCTTACTGTAGGGGTCGAGACCGCCGCGTTGAGTTCGCAGTCAGCATTTCCAAAGACGGCGGCTGATTACCTGAATCAATACAAGGAAAAGATCGTCACAAGGTTCGAACCAGGCCGCGATTGCTTCGTGCGCGATCACAGTAATCAGGGTGCGATTGTGATTGTCGAAGACGAAGCGGCCGACTATGCTCTGCCACGCTTAACGCAATTCGCCGGAGAACAGGGTTTTCAACAATACTTCAAGAGGTACTTCGAAGCTTTTTACGATTGCATTCGACTGGGTGCTGGTGATGTTTGGATACAATCCCCTGCCGTCGTACGAAAAGTTAAAGGCGGATGGGTGCTCTTTCAAAGAGGAGTCCTAGAAATACGCGCAAGTGTACAAACTTCGGAAACTTCAGATCCTTCATCCGAGACAATTCAACCGAAGATCGGAACCGCTACATTTGAAGAGCGACCCCTTCCCTCTCTGATGACAGTCACCGTTCCCGATCAACTTAGTGAATATGAATCGGAGCCTGACGATGCAACCACTGTTGCAGAACCGCGCGCAGACGAAAATGATCTTATTCCGGCTGGAACAACACGTGCAACAGAAAATAACGAGCGTAAGTGGATTATCGCGGCATTTGTTGCTGCCCTCTTAATCATTTTCGGCGTTTCGTTATGGTCTGTCACGCGATCACCCTCTCCGCCCGGAGGAAATGCTAATACCGGTCCTTCAACATCAGCTGTACCCGAAAACATGGTTAAGGCTCCCGGTGGAAAGTTCACGATGGGGAACGATCGGGGCGACGATTACGAGAAACCCGCTCATGAAGTAACAGTACAACCTTTCTTCCTCGACAAGTACGAGGTGACGTGCGAGCAATATGCTCGATTTGTTAACGAGAAGAACTATCCGGCGCCACCTCAGTGGAAGAATGGCACTTTTCCAGCAGGCTGGGCTCGGAGACCGGTGACAGGCGTTACTTGGGATGACGCTAACGCTTACGCACAGTGGGCAGGCAAACGATTGCCGACGGAGGAAGAGTGGGAATTTGCGGCTCGGGGCATTACGGGACGGCTCTATCCTTGGGGAAACGAATGGATAAGCGGGGCGGCCAATGTGGGATCCAATAGTAATCATCAATTAACGGACGTTGGCGAATATTCAAGTGGAGCATCGCCGTTCGGTGCATTTGACATGGTCGGTAACGCGTGGGAATGGACGGCGAGCAAGTTGACCGCTTATCCGGGAGGTCACATACCAAAACAACCAAAGGAGCTGATGGTTATTCGAGGAGGTAGTTGGCGAGAGGGTCAAAGCCAAGCCACGGCTACATATCGAGGTTACTTGCCCGCTACTGGTGGAACAGACTACTCCGCAACCGGCTTCCGTTGTGTGAAAGACGTATCGACAACCAATTAAAACGCTTCAGCCATGCTCCCCAATTGGAAATCACCGCTGTACTTCTTTTTAGCGCTTTCTGGCTTGCTCTTTCTTAGCGTCGCGTCTGTAGCAGGCGTTGTGCTCTTTCAGAAACCAGGTGGACGCGATCCGGGAAATCTTCCAACCAACCTGCCGCACCGCCGCGCATCGCCACGGCGAACACCCGCTCCGGTCCAACGGCTTGCAAGCATAACACTCACTGTTTCTCCCCTCGATAGCGCTGTGCGGTTCGGCGATCAGCAGATCGATAACTCCGGTCCATCGGCCGGAACCATCAAGTTAACCGAGGTCAAGCCGGATAATTACGTTTTAGTGGTTCAGCACGTCGGCTATACGGAGCAACAAAGAACGGTCACACTTAACTCTGGTGATAATGATCTGGGGATCATCACACTTGAACCGCTGAAAGGAACACTGACCGTCAAACCGAATGTTGATGGTGCTTCAATTGAGGTCAAGAGTATTGACCGAAACATAAGCGTCGGGTCTTACGCTGGCGCAATCAACAACGTCGAGTTTCCACCCGGAAAGTATGAACTCATCATCGCGAAAACTGGTTATCAAAGCACGACGCGCTCAGTCATTATGAGACCGTCTGGAAGTGTCGAGATCGAGCCGGCTCTCGAACCAGAGCCGACGCCCACACCCACTCCGCAGGTCGTTGTTGCCACGCGCTCTTCAGTAGCGATCGAAGGAAAGGACGTGGTGGTACGGATTCTCGGAACAACGGGGGATAGACATCAGTTAACTGGCGTCATCAATGTCACGGTAAATAGAGATGCTCAAAGTGCGTACGTTGAAGGGTCGTTGAATGGTTTGCCAAGCGAAATTGGGTTTGTGCCGCTCGAGAATATATCTGATTGGGCTATTGTTGATAGGCCAGATCAATCGAACGTTTGGGCATTGGTTGCCGTTCGCCTGCGGCAAAAAGATGCAAAGAAGCCCGCGGTGTTTCGGATCAACTGGTTCTTGAAAACCACAACTGTTTCCGCACATGGAGCTCAAGAGCCATTAACGCCAAGGCAAGAGATAACGACGAAGGCAGAGCCAATACATCGCGTTATACCGACGGTGCCGTTGGTGGCGCGGTCCTCTGGCATAAAGGGTCTTGTCAAGGTCAATGTCTCGATAGATGAATTAGGAAATGTAACCGCTGCCAATGTGTTCGAGGGGCCACCAGTCTTGAGACAAGCAGCCGAAGACGCTGCACGCGAATGGAAATTCAAACCAGCAACCCGCAATGGAACACCAGTGCCGTCAACGAAGATTATTTATTTTACGTTCGAAGGCTACTAGGGGAAACTTTCTCAATTGGCGTCATAGCATTTAGGGGATTTACAAATCTGATACTAGCAAGCTGCCGACATGGTTACTAACAAGGCTCATAGTTTCGACAACAAGACGGCGCAACACCGTGCAACGACTATTCTCGTTCTTGTGCTGCTCGGTTTGTCGGTTTCGCGCGTGATGTTTGCGCAACAGCCCGGTGGTCGGGAAACATCCGGTCCCGTCGTTCATCCCAAAGTAAGGGCACACCGAAGCGCCAAGAGGCCTGTGACACGCAAACCTGCTGTAAATGTGATCAGCCTATTAATCGTTTCCACGCCTTCAAACTCTAGACTATTTGTGGATGGTGAGGCTAAAGGGGAAACAGATGCGAATGGCGAAGCCGAACTTAGCGTAACAGCGGGAAGACATGTCGTAAAACTGGCCCGCGATGGTTATGTTACACAGGAGGTCGAAGTAGAGGTGGACCCGACCTCAGGATCACAGCAAGAAGTGGAATTCAAGCTAGCTTCCGCCTCCGTTGGTTTGAACATCATTAGCGATCCAGCCGGGGCCGAAGTCTATCTGGATGAAGTTTACAAGGGCACCAGCAACTCAAATGGGCTACTGGTTATTGAACAGATCAATCCCGCACAATCGCACAAGTTAAGGATTACTAAGACAGGTTATGTGCAACAGTCAGACATTCCCATTACGACTTATGGTGGACAAGTCTCAATCAAATTGCTCCCAGAGGCAGTAAGAGTCCGAGTTACTACCGATCCGCCTGAGAGCGAGATTTATTTCGATGATGTCTATAAGGGGTCAAGCACAGGTGACGGAGTTTTGGTAATTGAGCAGGTTAATCCGAATCAGTCTCACAAGTTGCGCAGCAAGAAGGCCGGTTATATCGATCAGATTAGATTGCTTTCTCCGAACAGTACTGAGATATCGCTCAAGCTCTTGCCAGATCCGATTGTTTTGTTAGTAAAGGAGGTTAGGCAGCAAATAGCGGAAGCGAACCTTGTCAAGGGCTTTGACGCTTATGACCGGTTAGTTAAGTATGCACCAGATCAACCCGAACTCCCGCGACTGCTCGAGAGTCTTCTGCAAACCCTTCAACTACGATCTACGGACACGTTGAAACGGATTGGGCCATTTGGTTTGGTAATAGACATAAGTGAAATCGAGGAGATCAAGAAGCTCTATGACCAGGCGCGAAAATGGCACGTGGGCGATGAGAGTGTGGAGACATTTGGAAAGTATTGGGACATGAAGCTTGCTCTTTCCACGGTTGTGCCCGGATCGTCTGGCACCGAAAAGGAAAATCTAAAGCGAGACGCACAATTGATACTAACTGATCTGACTCAACGAAATCTGCGCAATATGTATTTGCAAATGGAGTTTGGTTGGGCTTGGCTGAAATTGAATGAACCAAATAACGCCCAAAAACATTTCACATCGGCACAGGAGCTAAGACCGGACTGGGCCTATCCTTATTTCGCTAATGCTTTACTTGCTATTCAAGCCGGAGATCGTGAGGCAGATAAGAAAACAAAGCTAGCGAAGTATGGACAGGCTATTGATGGATTTACCAAGGCTCTTAATTTGAAGCATGACTTCTCTCGCGCTTATGCATTACGCGCCATTGCGTATGCTTATATGAAGAATTATCTCGCAGCGGCTGACAATGGGCTACAAGCGATAACAGTTGATCCGAAAAGCGCTTATGCGCACTTTGCCTTGGGATTGGCATACTTTCAAAAGGGAGGCAAGACCGCGTACCGTAGCGCTAAAGATGAGTTCCAACGCGCGTTGGCCTTGGATGGAGTCGAATTGGATCAAGAGACTAAGAATTCGATTCAAGAAAGACTCGCAATTATTCAACGGGCGATTAAGTAGAATTGCGGCGTGGCCGTTCAAGGCGGGCCGAATACGTGGGAACAATCATTGAAAGTCACATACGAATCTCAAGCACTCTGGCAAGGCGAAAAAGATTCAAAACTGTTTGAGCCCAACGGACTCATCGTGTTCGCTGCCGTGCGTGAAACCTTCGTTATCGCGATTCGAGACATTAAAAACGCTGGGTCAAAAATGCGTCAAGCATTTTGGAGAGTGCTTGTAAATACAAGAATAGGCAGGACTTCCGAGCGTCCTTCCTATTACTGAGCCAAGCGGGCGCCGGAAACCGTTAGAATTAGGGAGTGACAGCGGATTTGAATCACGCCATGACGTCTCAAATCTTGCCGTTAGGGTTGCATCTTATACGATCACTGCCCGCTTGCGCCAGCGCTAGAGCAATCAGATCGTGAAGCTAGAACCGCGATAATCGAACTTGACGAAGCGTCTAACCGACATTGCGAATCCCATGCATTCTCAATAAACGAAGTAATCTTATTCCAGCGATGAACCACGGTTCAAGAGCCGCGCGAATCGATTGCGTAGCTCCTGAGTGAGCATGCGAATGTCATGCAACTTTGCAAATGTTAGCCGAGCGATTTCTTGCGCAGTTGGTTGACTACAGACGGCTTTCGCGCCAGTGTCTTTTACCTTGGCCGCTTTCACCACCTCAAGGCGGAATGGCTTGATAGTTTCCACTTCTTTTCCGTTCTGAACACCTCTGATGGCTACCGCGAGGCTCTTGTCTTAATGTCTGGCGCAGGGGACGCAAGACTATTCGGCAGAGAACGCGCCAGGATTCCGTCCACGTCGAGGTGTTGCCCCTTGCGAGCTTTAATCGGCGCCACGCTCCTCCAATCGTTCGACTTGGGCGCATAAACCTTCATCAGGGGAGGTAACTGCGGTGCTCGCGCATCTTTGATTTCTTTTGTGTCAACTAAATGCATAGTTTTCCTTTCTTAACTCAAGCCGGATTTCGCTCCTCGTCCTGAAGGTCGCAGGGCGTCCCTGAACAAGCTGTCAAACGCTGGCAGGTGTTCGCTACGATCACGCTCCTGAAATTCAACGACCCAGGCGCGCACGGCGGTGGACCATATGCTGGGGTCGGACGGCGAGTTCGACCGCGATCGTGTTCTCCGGTGTTTGCCTTCTGCGCTCTTGATTAGTTTGATTGACTGCAGAGCGTTCATTGGTGGCTTGCCGCTGGTTTTGTTCTGGCCACTAAGCTTGGTTTCTTCATGAACTTGATTCTCATTTTGAATTGCTGTGCAACCTCGTTGCGGAATAGGAAAAGAACTTGAAAAGGGGAGGCTTTTCAAGAACTCCGTTTGTCTCGAGCTTGCCGGATGGGAGGACTTTAAGAAACGGCGAAGATTTTTGAGCGTAAACTTCGCCAGAATCTTCATCGGGCAAGATCTGACTCGGGAATGTGAACTTTAGTAGCCGTTGAAGCCGTCGCTGTAACCGTTCTCGTACGCTTCGCGAAAGTATCGCTGATAGACATCGCGGGCGCCGAGACGTGAGCTGTAATCGTCCGTGGCTTTCTGGTAAGCGCTCTGGCCTTGGAAGCCGTTGTTGGTGCGCCTGTTGCGGTCTTTTTGACCCTGCTTGCTGCCCTCGTTGTAACCTGCGTTTAGAGCGGTTTGACGAAGTTCGGCAGAGCCGCCAAAGTTGCCATACCCATCCCAGTTGCGGCCGTGGCGACTTCGGTTGCCGGTGTTGTTACGGTCAGGGTATCTGGAGCCGTCGTTGCGACCGAGATTGCCCTGGTCATCACCGTTAAAGTTGTATCCGTTCTCGAATGCCTCGCGAAAATAACGTTGATAAAGTGTGCGGTCGCCGAGACGTGAATTGTAATTCTGGGTGGCTCTTCGATAAACAGCAGAACTGTGATAGTTGGGATGTCTGCGGTTTTGGCGGTCATCGTTGCTTACCCTAATCCCTTCGCTTTAGCCCGCGTTGAGCGCCGTCTGGCGCAACTCGGCCGAGCCGCCATAGTTGCCGTATCGATCCCAGTTGCGATCGCGGCGACCAGGATCGCCGTTGCGATCCTGCGCGTTGCCGGTGACGCTCGAACCAAAGCCGACGCATAACAAAATAGTGAACCCTAAAATGAATCTAGCGATCTGCTTAGAGAAATCTCTTGTCTTCATACCAACCTCCTGATTGTGCTTACCCATGGTGTCCTTGATTGGAGACTGCGCGGTATGCTTTTTCGCAGCTAATTGATTGGAGGGCCAGCATAACCCACCTGAACTTATCCGTCTGTGGGGTACCACACATATGCAACAGAACACTTAAACGCCAGTGGTACGAGTGGATTCATTTGACGAGATCGTTGGCGTAATGTTGATACCGTCGGCTTTGTGTGTTGCCGCACAGACCGCCGTCTGTTCAGGTCGTATGTTGTTAATCGTCATTCTTCCGACAAGTCGAGTTCGAACTTACCGGCAACTTCCCCAAGTCATCTTAGCTGTCTCGACGATGACCTGAGCTGAAGGAGCAGAAATAAAATGTCTATTATCGATATCGGCACCGTGAGTCTCTTGCTTTCCGATCGGCGCGAGAATTCAGCGGTCGCGTTCATTGGCTGGATTGCGTTGGGTGTGGTCACGGGATTCATCGTCAGCAAACTGATAAACAAGACGGGTCACGGCCGACACCGCGATGTCCTCTTAGGCGTGGTCGGGGCAGTTGTCGGAGGATTCCTATCAAATCTGTTCCGAGACACGGGTGTGGGAAATCTGAATCGTTATACCTTTTTTGTAGCGATTATCGGGGCAATAGCATTCCTGATTATCTACCACGCGCGTTCGCTGGTGGGCGGAGTTCGTCAAAGACGTTCATGATTTGCTCGAGTCGAAAAACAATGGGGTATTGATTCAGACGGAGGAGGGTAGAAGTAATGCTGTGGACAATCTTGGTGATATTGGTGGTCTTGTGGTTACTGGGATTCATCGGTCATTTCGGTGGCTCTCTGATTCACATCTTAATTGTGGTTGCAGTGATCATTTTGATCTATAACCTGGTCTCAGGCCGCCGCTAATCTCCGCGTACACGATAGTACGCGGCCGTTCTTAATACTTAGCCATTCGACATCAGACGGGTTTCAACGGACACCTTCTTGTGCCGTTGGTTGTCTTTGCACAACGCAATCGAAACAAGGAGAAAACCGATGTCGAAAACCAGGGCACTTCGCGCGCCGCCAACCAATCGCCTGCTCGACGTTCTGACAAAGCATGAATATAGACAACTGTTACCCGACCTGGAACAGTTCCCTTTGATCTTCGGGGAATCGATCTATCGGCGCGGTGCGGTGGTGCGTCACGTTTATTTTCCGACCAGCGGAATTATCTCGCTGCTCGCCGACGTGGATGACGGCGGCACGCTCGAAGTGGGGATAGTTGGCCGGGAAGGGATGGCGGGGATGTCTGTTTTCATGGGGGTCAATACGTCACCTAATCGCGCGGTAGTCCAGGGCGCGGGTTTCGCCTTGAGAATGAAGGCCGCGGCTCTGCGAAGTATGGCCGACAACGGCGGCTCACTGCCGCGATTGTTGCGACGTTATTCCTACTCATTGTGGGCCCAGCTTTCTCAATCTTCCGTCTGTAGCTTGTATCATCCGATTGATGCTCGCCTCGCTCGCTGGCTGTTGATGACTCGTGACCGGATGGAAGCCAACGAGTTTCCAATTACCCAGGAATTTCTCTCCAGCATGCTGGGAGTGCGACGCGAGGGGGTAAATAAAGCCGCCGGTAAACTTCAACAACAACACTTGATTCGCTATTCTCGCGGCATGCTCACAATTCTTAAACCTGCAGGGCTGGCCGAAATGGCCTGCAAATGCTACCGGATAATCAAGACGGAGTACGACCGGGCTCTTTAAAGCCGGATATGCACCTCGCGAAGTTGTACTGTGTGCGCTAGCGCACACATGTGGTATAGTATTGCGCGAATAGCCTGCTTGACATCTGGATCGAGTTTTTGCGGCTCCTCCTCTTGCCATCCCGTTGCGCAATGCCGCGCAAGTTGAAACGGCTAATTATTTCCTCGGACGCCGGAGATCGAAAATGAAAATCCTGCTCTATAACCCCGATAACGGGGTGACGCGCAACTTTATGCCCCACCTCTGGATGTTTCTGCTGCAAGCAATTACTCCGCCCGGGCATGAAGTGATTCTGATCGATGCCAACGCTCGCCCGATGAGCGATGACGAGATCGTTCAGTTTGTGCGTGAGCAGAACGTCCAGCTAGTCGGCATCGGCGCAATGACCAGAATGGCTGAGAAAGCCTATCGCGTCGCGGACGCGATTCGCGCCGCTGGGGTGTCTGTCGTAATGGGTGGGCCGCACGTTACTGAGGTTCCGGACGAAGCCCTGGGACGTGACGGAGGTCCGCGTCATGTTGATGCGATTGCTCTCGGTGAAGCCGATGAAACTTGGCCCAGGATAGTTGAGGATGCCGCGCGCGGCGAACTCAAAGAGATCTACGAACCGCTCGACGAAACCGGCAAGGAACGCAAGCCAAGTCTCCAACCGTATCCAGCCATCCCCTGGGAATCACTCGATCTCGATCAGTTCGATTTTTTCCCGCGCCTGTTGCGGCCGCTGCTGTCGCGCGTTGGTCCGCGCTGGCGGACCTTTCGCATCATTCCAATCGAGTCAGGCCGCGGTTGTCCTTATGGCTGCGAGTTCTGTACAGTCACCGGGTTTTTCGGTGACTCAATTCGCTTCCGCACCAATCAAAGCATTGTTGACGAACTTCTGAAATTGAAAGCTCGCGCCAGGAAAGAAAGCGGGTTCGTCACAGTATTTTTCGTCGACGATAACTTTGCCATCAGTATCAAACGCACGAAATCACTGCTCCGCGACATCATCGCCGCGAATGCCCAGGTTCCCTGGACGGCGCAGATAAGCGCGAATCTGCTGCGTGACGAAGAGCTGGTTGATCTGATTAAGCAATCCGGCGGCAGAATGATCTTCATCGGCATGGAGTCAATTGACCCGGTCAATCTCGCCGATGTTAATAAGGGCTTCAACAAACCCGGGGAATACACGGCCGTACTCAACCGGCTCGCCGAACGAAATATTCAGGCGGTCACTTCATTCATTATCGGTTTGGATAACGACACTCCGGGAGTCGCCGACCGGATACTCGAACAGGTTCGTACCTGGCCGGCCGGGCTGCCCATCTTCGGTCAACTGACGCCCTTTCCTTCAACGCCTCTGTACAAACGTCTACTGAAAGACGGTCGATTGATCCGGCCCAAACACTGGTTGAAGTTCGAGCGATACTCGATGGCCCACAAACCGCTTAAGATGACGATCGATGAAACCCATCGCGAGTTGCGTCATGCGTGGGCTGCTTCGTACAGTCCGGAGCGAAATTGGGAGGTGATTCAGTCGATGAGTCACCGGGGGGTGGGACCTCGTGTCTTTCACTTGATTTCGCGATTGGTCTTTCGCGGAATCTATTTTCCTCAGACCACCAAGCTAGCCTGGCTGAAGGTGGTGTTTGAAAATCGACGAACTATCTTCAGTCTTACCCGGGAAGCGCTCGGTAACATCGTCAGTTCGAAGAAAAAGAACCGCACCACAAACGTGACCTCGCCTTTCCCGGCGAAAGCGAAGGAGGCCGATGGCCACGTCAATCGGCCTTCCATGGTTACGGCGCAGCGAATACTCGAGTAATTCTGCAGCGCGAGCAGTAAAGACGCTGAGATCACTAAAATTCATTTTTCCGAATGAAAGCCACGCGCCTTTCAGGGTAATCAAAAACAATCGTGAACGGTCTCATAAACACGCGTCCGACAATTCCCGCTACGCCTTCGGCCTCATAGCCAACGCCGGCGACTCGGAATGAAACCTTAGGATTATTGAATCTGAATCCGGCAAGCTCAAACCATTCCAGCGAGCCGAGCGCGTCCTTAAAATCACCGCCCGACGACGACACCGTTTCCTCAGTGGTTCCGCACCTTCAAGCAACTTTTGCTCGAGGCTGAATTTGCTGTTGATGTCAACGGTGCCGGACGCTCCGGTATCGAGCATGAAAAGACCTTTGCGGTTGCCTTCCAGATGCGCTGTTACAGCCGGTGTGTAGTTGATCAGCGCAAGGTCTTGCCATTTACCGTGCGCTAAGCGATAGGTTGAAGGGTCGTATAAAGCAATGCCTTTTCCGCCATCACTGACCTCAACGATCACCCGAGCCAGAAGCGGATAGCCGCAAAATCCCGCGCGTTTTTCACCTGGAGGCGCGTTCATTTTGGAAAGGTCACCGGCTATATAAATCGGGTCGTTGATCGTCACTCGGCCCAGTTGAAAAGTTTTTCCTTGGCGAACAGTTACTGTCCTTGCGTTGCCATCGGCAGCGACAACCTTACTTTCGGCGATAATTGGCATCTTGAGCTCGTCGGCAATCCGAGTATCGATCATCAGATTGTCCGCGCCGGTATCGAAGTGAAACCAGCCGACATCCTTCCCATCAATTAGCGGACGGACATAAGTAGGATGACCTTTTGATCCATCTGGGAATGGCGCTCCCTGTCCCATTATTAATTCTGCCGGACGGCTGTTGTCGAAAATCGTGTCGCTCGTCGGCGGCAGGCCGCGAAAAAGATTATCTATTGGCGGCAGTTCGGCCACAGATTTCACTATGTATGCTTTCTGAGAATTGTCGTAGCTAACCGTCGACCTACGCGGATAATAAAAACCGAGTGCTTTTTGATAGTCCTTTAGTTCAATTGTGTAGGGACCTTTCGCCTGCTCGACAATTAAAGTCGCCGGCAGCCAGGTTTTGCGGTCAATGAAAAGCTTTGAGCCGACCACTCCGTTTCTAAACTTAACCGAAATGGCCATGCGCCCTTCGTTTGATTCGTCAGGCAAGACGGCAATATCAAGCGGTGCTTTTTCATCAAGCCACCAACCGCTTTGAATCCACCAGGGCAAGACCAACTTTTCAAGTTGTTTTTGATTGACAAGAGCAGGCGACCCGTAACGAGCGGATGCCTTAAGGCGATTGATCATCCATAATTCCTGGCCGTCAAAGACCACGAAGACATTAGTGTCCGGCGGCTTCGTCTCTCGGCGGACTTCACCCATTCGTCCAAACATCTTAATCGTGATGTCTGCTGAATTTGCCGAATCAAGTCTCTCCTCTACGGCGAATCCTCGCTTCAAGATTTTGATTTTGTCGTAGCGGACAGCCTTCCGGACTTTCATTAGGATTTGCGACACGGTCACATTGTCCCTTTTCGTCGCTTGAAGTTGTCCGTAAGCAGACGTGCTTACGAGAAGTATGATGGCCGCCAGGCAGGAACGGTGGAGAATTAACCGGGTGTCACGTGCTTGGAATAGCATCAAGATCTCCTGAAAGATCCCTCTCTTCCGGGAAGATTTACAGACGGCTCAAGAAGAAGGTGTCTGGCCCGGCCCGGGATGTCGAGAGTTGTTTCTAAAGTAGGGCTAAGTGAGGTAATAGCATCCAACCTGAGCCGACGTCTGTGTGTTAACACACAAAGCGAAAGACCGGGCGAGATATCGCAATTCTTCGATCGGTCCAGCTTATACGAGTCGAGGATCTGAAGGGGGTCGCCAAGTTGTGTTTTGATCAATCCGCCGCAGACCGCGCGCTGGCTTCCAGCGGCTTGAGCGCTTCGTAAATCGATTCGTGCGTTGGCACTCTGATGCCCGCTTCGCGCGCCATCCTCACCACTGCTCCATTTTGCGATTCGAGTTCTGAAGGCTTGCCCGCGGCGATGTCGCGTTGCATTGAACTGGTCGCGTCGGCCGGCAGGGCATCGACTGAGGCCATCACAGTTTCGAGAGCGTTTGACGGGAGGAGGACGTTGCGCGCGCGGGCGAGTTCGTAAATCTCCCTCATTGCTCGCAGCATTTCGGCCCGTAATTCAGGATCGCCGCGCAGCACGCCCGCCGGCGCCTTGGCGATGGCGCCCACGCCACTAAACGAAGCGATAAAGAGAAACTTCATCCAGAGCGCGACTTGAATATCGTCCGCGATCTTAGTGTTGAGTCCGGCGCGATTGAAAGTCTCTTCGATCGCCACGATTCGCTCGCTGCGTCGATTGTCCAATTCGCCGATCACCACGGAAGGCGCAAACCCAGCATGACGGATGTGGCCGGGTTCAACCACAAAGGTGACGATCTTGCAGAGCCCACCTACCACTGGTGTAGTTCCTAATTCCGCAATCAATTCGCCAACGGCATCGACGCCATTTTGCAATGGGAGCACCATCGTCTCTGCGCCGATTATCGGTTTGATTGCGCATGCGGCTTCAGGAACTTGCCACGCCTTGACGCCGAGGAGCACGAGATCAACTTCACCGGCTTCGCTAACGCTATCAGTTGCTCTTGCAGGACTAATCAGGAAGTCGCCATCGAGACTGTCAACTCTTAACCCGCTTGTGCGAATCGCGCGCAGATGTTCGCCGCGCGCGATGAAAGTGACGTCTTCGCCGGCTTGTGCCAGACGGCCGCCGAAGTACCCGCCTACGCCGCCGCTCCCGAAGATTACTATTCGCATGTCGGCGGAGATTCTACCTTATGCCACGGCGAGGTTGCGGAAGTTTGATTTGATTCTGAGGCTGGTTGTCGAGAGATAGGGCGACCATCTGTCATTTGCTCATGTCAGGCATTGCATAGTCCCACTTGGCTCGATCGCGCTCGATATAGATCAACTTCCACGGATACAAGCCCGCGGGATTCGGATACATACCCTTCACGTACGGCTTCTTCATCAATCGCGTCGTCCCGACTGTCAAAGGAATAACCGGCTGGGCATCGAGCAAGAGTTGCTCCGCACGCGCGAGTAACTGATAGCGCTGTTGTGCGTCGAGCGTGCGGTTGGCCTCATCGAGCAGTTGCACATACTTTGGATCGTACCAGCCTGTGCCGTTCGTTCCGGTGGGAGTGTAGAAGATACTGAGGAACGTGTAAGGATCAATGTAGTCGGCCGACCAGCCGGTGCGTGATACGCCCTTGTAATCAAGCGCGGCTTGGACGCGAAAGAACGTCTTGCCCTCCATCGCCCGCATCGGAATCGTCACGCCGAGATTCTGTTTCCACTGCGCCTGAATGAACTCGGCATAAGGTAGATTTGCGCCGTCGGAATTTGTCAGCAGCTCGATCTCGCTGGCTTCGAGTTTCTTTGGATCGAAGTTACCGCGCGCATCGGCGTAACCAGCCTCAGCGAGCAGGTGCTTGGCTTTTTCCGCATCGAATTGATCGCCTTTGGCCTCGGGATAACCGGAAAACATGCCAGTCGGAACCATTCCGTAAAGCGGTCTTATCTGCCGCCAATCGGCCAGAGCTTTCTTATCGATCGACATGTTCAGCGCTTTTCGCACGCGCACATCTTTGGTGGGCCCCTTGGTCGTGTTGAAGTTGTAGTAGTCGATCGCGGCCTCCGGCGCATCCATGAAATCCTTGCTGGCGCGCAGCACAGTTAGCCAAGCCGACGGCGCTGTGTGGTTG